>Ga0187780_10004207_pt1 | contig 10793 bp, 9 predicted proteins | sample 1015_Q2_SP10_20__FD_132429 | JGI IMG/M metagenome (GOLD analysis project Ga0187780, IMG submission 132429) | Tropical peat soil microbial communities from peatlands in Department of Meta, Colombia - 1015_Q2_SP10_20_MG | ecosystem: Environmental > Terrestrial > Soil > Wetlands > Peat | place...
GCGCATAGCGCGCCAGGAGCTGCTCGATCTCGATGACGTCGTCGACCGGAGGGCGGGGCATGCTCAGTCGCCGAAACCGTAGACGACGTGCACCGAGGGCGTCGTGGGCACGGACTGGCACGTGAGGACCCAGCCCTCGTCGACCTCCTCGGGCGTGAGCGCGTTGTTCACGTGCATGCGCACGGATCCCTCCACCAGCCTGGCCATGCACGTGGCACAGCTCCCCGACTCGCACGAGAAGGGGGGCGACATCCCGAGCTCGCGCGCCGTCTGCAGGATGGTCGTCCCCGGGTGGTGGTCGGTGCTCTCGCGCCGGCCGTCGAGCTCGACGGTGACCCGGGTGGCGATGCTCGCCCCCTCGTCGTCGGACGCCGGCGGCGAGGGCGGGGGCAGCTCGGCCGGCGTGAACCGCTCGATGTGCACCGTCGCCGGGTCGGCGCCCGACGACAGCAATGCCTCCTCGACGACCTCCATGAAGGGGGCCGGGCCGCAGATGTAGTGCTCGGCGCCGGCCGACGCGCCGAGGAAGGCCGCCACGGCCGCCACGTCGACGAGGCCGTGCTCGTCGTCGAAGCGGTAGGTCACCGACAGCCGGTCGGGGTGGCGCTCGGCCAGGGCGTCGAGCTCGGCCGCGAAGATCACGCTGTCGCGGTCGCGGTTGGCGTACAGGAGGCGCACCGGCCGACCGGTGGTGGCCAGGGAGGTCTTCACCAGCGAGAACACCGGGGTGACGCCGCTGCCCGCGGCGTAGGCGACCAGCTCGCCGTCCACCGGCGTGAGCTGGAAGAAGCCCGAGGGCGGGGACACCTCGACGACGTCGCCGGCTTCGACGTGGTCGACCAGCCAGTTCGACACCAGGCCACCCGGCACCCGCTTGACGGTGACCTGCATGTTCGTGTCGACCGCGGGGGAGGACGACATGGAGTAGCACCGGACCTGCGGCGCACCGGCGATCGCCACCCGCAGGTTGCAGAACTGGCCGGCTTCGTAGGCGAAGGCGGCCGCCAGCTCGTCCGGCACGTCGAGGACGAAGGAGCAGGCGTCCGGCGTCTCGCGCACGACCCGGCCCACCCGCAGGGGGTGGAACCCGTGGTCACGAAGCGTGGTGCCTGCCCCGCCCGTCGGCGCCGACCACGTCATGCCGTGAAATGATAATGGAGTTCTCGGATCCTGCCAATGGGACTCGCATCCCGGCCGGAATCGTGCCATAGTGCGTCGGAATCCGGAGGGAGGGACGGAGGAGCCGTGGCGCACCGGGGCAACACCATCGTCGAGCGGTGGGGCCTGCGTGCAGTGCCGGAGGAGCTCACCCGGCGCTACCTGGCCGAGGGGTGGTGGACCGACGCCACGCTCGGGACGCTGGTGGCCGACGGCCTCGGTGCGATGGCCGACGTCACCTTCGAGGTCCGCTCCAAGGTGCGCCCCTACCGGGGCACCTTCGCGGCGCTCGACCGGGCGGCCCGGTCGCTGGCGGCGGCGCTCGCCGCACGGGGGGTGGGCCCGGGCGACGTGGTCGTCTTCCAGCTCCCCAATTGGCTGGAGGCGGGCATCACCTTCTTCGCCTCCGCCTACCTTGGCGCGGTGATCGTGCCGGTGGTCCACTTCTACGGGGCCAAGGAGGTCGGCTACATCCTGCGGACGACCACGCCCGACGTGGTGGTCACCGCCGAGTCCTTCGGCCACGCCGACTACCTGTCGACCTACGCCGAACTCCTGCGTGACGACGCCGAGGCCCGGTGGCTGGTGGTGGGCGACCGCCCGGCGGGCGACCTGCCGGCGGGGGCGATGCCCTTGCGCAGCCTGCTCGACCACGAGCCGCTGGCGGCGCCGCTGGCGGCCGATCCCGGCTCGCCCGCGCTGATCGGCTTCACCTCTGGCACCACTCGGGACCCGAAAGGGGTGGTGCACTCGCACCGCACCATCGGGTTCGAGTCGCGTCAGCTGAGCGACATGTTCCCGGTCGACGGCCCGCCGCAGATCACGGGCGCTCCGGTCGGGCACTTCATCGGGATGCTCAACGCCTTTCTGACACCGCTGCTGCGCAACCGCCCGGTCCACCTCGTCGACGTGTGGGACCCCGGCGAGGTGCTGCGGCTGATGCGCGAAGAGGGCCTCGGGGTCTCGGGCGGCGCCACCTACTTCATGACCAGCCTGCTGGACCACCCCGACTTCGGCCCCGAGCACCTGGCCCTGATGCCCTTCGCCGGATTGGGCGGCGCCCCGGTTCCCGAGGCGGTCACCCGCCGGATGACGGCCTTGGGGATCGTCACCTACCGCTCCTACGGCAGCACCGAGCACCCGTCGATCACCGGGGCGAACCTCGAGGACCCGGAGGAGAAGCGGTTGACCACCGACGGGCACCCCCTGCCCGGCGTGGAGATCCGGCTGACGGAGCTGGGCGAGATCGAGAGCCGGGGTCCCGACCTGTGCATCGGCTACACGGACCCCGCCCTGACCGCCGCCGCCTTCGACGCCGAAGGCTGGTACCGCACCGGCGACGTGGGCGTGCTCGACGACGACGGTTGGCTGACGATCGTGGACCGGATCTCCGACGTGATCATCCGCGGCGGCGAGAACATCAGCGCGCGCGAGGTCGAGGAGCTCGTGATGGGCCTCGATTCCGTCGCCGAGGTGTGCGTGGTGGCGGAGCCCGACGACCGGTTCGGGGAGCGCGCCGCCGCCTTCGTCCGGCCGCGCGAGGGTGCGACGGCGCCCACGCTGCCCGAGCTGCGCGCGCATCTCGAGGCGGCCGGCCTGGCCCGCCAGAAGTGGCCGGAGGCGATCTACGAGGTGGCCGAGTTCCCGCGCACGCCGTCGGGCAAGGTGCAGAAGTACCTGCTGCGCCAGCAGCTGCGCGAGGCGGCGACGTCGGGCGCGCCGGTCGCCGGGACGGACCTCCGGGGCGTCTGAGAGGAGCAGGATGTCCACCATCACCATCGAACGGCTCACCGACAGCGTCGGGGCGCGGATCAGCGGCGTCGACCACGACCGGCTGACGACCGACGAGGCCCTCCCGGGCGAGATCCTCGAGGCGCTCGACGCCCACGGGGTGCTGGTGCTGCGCGACCTGCACCTCGACGACGCCACGCAGGTCGCCTTCAGCAAGCGGTTGGGGCGCGTGGAGCTCTTCGGCAAGGGGGAGCATCCCGAGATCTTCCGGGTGACGCTCGACCCCCAGAAGAACCGGGCCGCCGCCTACCTCCGGGGCACCTTCGACTGGCACATCGACGGGTGCACCGACGACATCCCCATCATGGCCACCCTGCTGTCGGCCCACGCCGTAGCCGAGTCGGGTGGCGAGACGGAATTCGCCAGCACCTACGCCGCCTTCGACCGCCTGAGCGCCGAGGAGCAGGAGCGTTGTCTGGCCCTTCGCGTCGTGCACACCTTCGAGGCCTCGCAACGACTTGTGAACGACGACCCCTCCCCGGAGGAGCTGGCCATGTGGCGGTCGCGACCGCCCAAGGAGCACCCGCTCGTGTGGACGCACCGCAGCGGACGCCGCTCCCTGGTGCTGGGTGCCACCACCGACCACGTGGTGGGCATGGGCCGCGACGAGGGCAAGGCGCTGCTGGCCGACCTCCTGGCCCGCGCCACCACGCCGGACCACGTCTACCGCCACGAGTGGACGGTGGGCGACCTGGTCGTCTGGGACAACCGCGGCGTGCTGCACCGGGCGCTGCCCTACGACCCGACCTCGCCGCGCGACATGCACCGGACCACCCTGCACGGCGACGAGGCCATCCGATGAGCCCGGACCCGGTGGGCGGGCCCCGCGTGGCCGTCGTCACGGGCGGCGCGTCGGGCATCGGCCTGGCCATCGCCGAGCGGCTGGCGGCCGAGGACCACGCAGTGGCCGTGTTCGACCGCAACGGCGATGCGGCGGGCGCGGCGGCCGACAAGATCGCGGCCGCGGGCGGCACCGCGCTGGGCATCGCGGTCGACGTGACCGACCGCGCCGGCATCGAGGCCGGGGTGGCCGAGGTGCGCGCCGGGCTGGGCCGGCCGACGGTATTGGTGAACAGCGCCGGCCTCGACGGCTTCGACCCCTTCCTCAAGATCACGCCGGAGAAGTGGGACCGCATCCTGGCCGTGAACCTGACCGGCACCTTCAACGCCTGCCAGGCCGTGGTGCCCGACATGGTCGAGGCGCGCTGGGGGCGGATCGTCAACATCTCGTCGTCCAGCGCGCACAGCGGACAGCCGCTCATGACCCACTACGTGGCGGCGAAGGCCGGGGTCATCGGCTTCACCAAGGCGCTCGCCCTGGAGCTCGGCCCCAAGGGGATCACGGTGAACACGATCCCGCCCGGCTTCATCGACACCCCGATGCTGCGGGCCTCGGAGGCCAAGGGCCTGCTGGGCGAGGGGGTGGAGCACCACGCGGCGCTCACCCCGGTGCGTCGGGTGGGGCGCCCCGAGGACATCGCCGCTGCCTGCGCCTTCCTGGTACGCGACGAGGCGAGCTACATCACCGGCCAGGTCATCGGGGTCAACGGCGGGCGCAACACCTGATGGCGCGCATCGAGCCCCTCGCCCCCCGGGACTGGCCCGACGAGATGCGCGCCGCGCTGGCGGCGCTGCGGCCGGCCGGCGCCACCCTTGCGCCGCCTCGCCAGGAGGGCCGCCCCAAGGCGCTCAACGCGCTGGGCACCTTCGCCCGCCATCCGGCGCTGGCACACGCCTTCAACGTCTTCAACGGGCACGTCCTCTTCGCCACGTCGCTCTCCGAGCGCCAGCGGGAGCTCGCGGTGCTCCGGGTCGCGCACCTGCGCGACGCCGAGTACGAGTGGCGCCAGCACGCCGTGCTGGCGGCGGACATCGGCCTGAGCGCGGACGAGCTCGCGCGGGTCGCCGACGGCCCGGACGCGCCCGGGTGGCCGCCGCTCGAGCGCGCCCTGCTGCGGGCCGTGGACGAGCTGGTGCGCGACGCGATGGTGCGCGACGACACGTGGGCGGCGCTGGCGGACGGCCTCGACACCCACCAGCTCATGGACCTGGTGTTCACCGTGGGCGCCTACGACTTGCTGGCCATGGCGTTCCGCTCCTTCGGCGTCGAGCTGGACGCGGACCTGGCGGAGCTCGCCTGAACCGGGACACTTGGGCTTGGTGGGACCCGGGTCCCACCGCGAACGAGGAAGGTGCGCCATGGCGGATCGGACGAACGGCATCCCGGTCTTCGACGCGGACAACCAGCCGATCGAGGACTCGGTGTCGGCCCTGGTCGTCCACGGGGCGCTGGCCCGGATCATCGGCGTGGACCGGCTGATGGGCGTGGACGACCCCGCGGCCGCATGAGCGCGCCGTCCCCGTGGGCGAGCATCCCCGCCATGGCGGCCGCGGCGGCCGAGCGCCACGGCGGGCTCGAGGCCGTCGTCGACGGGGTGGCGCCGCCGCTCACCTACGAGGCCCTGGCCGGCGAGGCGGCCGGGTTCGCCGCCGCGCTGGTGCGCGCCGGCATCGAGCCGGGCGACCGGGTGGCGATCTGGGCCGGCAACCGCCGCGAGTGGGTCGTCGCCGCCCTGGGACTGTGGCAGGCGGGCGCCGTGCTGGTGCCGGTCAACACCCGCTTCAAGGGGCCCGAGGCCGCCGACGTCCTCGGCCGGAGCGGGGCCCGGGCGCTCGTGACGGTGACCGACTTCCTCGGCACGGACTACGTCGAGATGCTCCGGGCCGCCGCCCCGGACCTGCCGGTCCTCGAGACCGTCGTCGTGGTGAGCGGGACGGTGCCGACGGGAGCCGAGTCGTGGGCGCAGTTCCTCGGGCGGGCCGACGACGCGGCGCGCACCGAGGCGGCACGGCGTGCCGCGGCGCTCGGGCCCGACGACCCCGCCGACATCCTCTTCACCTCGGGCACCACGGGCGCCCCCAAGGGTGTCGTGCAGACGCACGGACGGACGCTGCTGGTGGCCACCGACTGGGTGGCGATGACGGGCCTGCGCGCCGGCGACCGCTACCTCATGGTCAACCCGTACTTCCACATGTTCGGCCTCAAGGCCGGGATCCTGGCGTGCGTGGCAGCCGGCGCGACGATGCTGCCCGAGCCGGTGTTCGACGTCGAGCGCGTGCTGGCGCGCATCGAGCAGGAGAAGGTCACGGTCCTGCCCGGGCCGCCGACCCTCTACCAGTCGATCCTCGACCACCCGGGGTGGGCCGCCCGCGACCTGGCCAGCCTCCGGGTGGCCGTCACCGGCGCGGCGGACATCCCCGTGGAGCTCGTGCGCCGGGTGCGCGACGAGCTGCCCTTCTCGCTCGTCGTCACGGGTTACGGCCTCACCGAGGCGGGCACGGCGTCGGCCACCTCCCCTGACGACGACCCCGAGACGGTGGCGACCACGGTGGGCCGACCGCGGCCGGGCTTCGAGCTGCGGATCGCCGACGACAGGGATCGGGAGCTCCCCGCCGGCGAGGCCGGCGAGGTGCTGGTGCGCGGCGGCAGCGTCATGGCCGGCTACCTCGACGACCCGGACGCCACGACGCGGGCGTTCGCCGCCGACGGCTGGCTCCGGACGGGGGACCTCGGCGTGGTCGACGACCGCGGCTGCCTGCGCATCGTGGGGCGCTCCAAGGACATGTTCATCGTGGGCGGGTTCAACGTGTACCCGGCCGAGGTCGAGAACGCCCTCCTCGCCCACCCCTCGGTCGGCCAGGCGGCGGTGATCGGCGTGCCCGACGCGCGCCTGGGCGAGGTCGGCATGGCCTTCGTCGTCCCGCGCCCGGGCACCGCAGTGGACCCGGCCGGGCTCGTCGAGTGGATCCGGGAGCGCATCGCCAATTACAAGGTGCCCCGATTCGTCGAGGTCGCCGAGGAGCTTCCCCTCACCGCCACCGGCAAGGTGCGCAAGGACGACCTCCGGGCCCGGGCGACCGCCCGCGGCGGGGGACCGGCATGAGCGACGGGGAGCCCGGGCGCCTGTCGTCCCTGGCGGGGCTGCGCGTGGTGGAGCTCGGCGTGTGGGTCGCGGCGCCCTCGGCTGCGGCGCTCCTGGCCGACTGGGGCGCGGACGTGGTCAAGGTGGAGCAGCCCGGTGGCGACCCGATGCGCCACGTCTTCGGCTCCCTTGGCATCGGGGGGGACCTGCCCAACCCGGCGTTCGCTCTCGACAACCGGGGCAAGCGCAGTGTCGTCCTGGACCTCCGCCAGGACGGCGACCGGGCGTCGCTCGAGGACCTGTTGGCGGGCGCCGACGTCTTCGTCACCAACCTGCGGCCGGACGCGCTGGACAACCTCGGACTCGAGCCCGAGACGACGGTGGGGCGCCATCCGCGCCTCGTGTACTGCAGCGTGAGCGGCTACGGCCTGCGCGGCGAGGACCGCAACCGTTCCGCGTACGACATCGGCGCCTTCTGGGCGCGCTCGGGCCTCTCCATGCAGATGGCCGACGGGGAGGGCAGCCCCCTCAACGCGCGTGGCGGCATCGGCGACCACATCACCGGCCTCGCCGCCCTCGCCGGGATCCTCGGCGCGGTCCTCGAGCAGCGCGAGAGCGGCCGGGGCCGGGTGGTGGAGGTCTCGCTGTTGCGCACCGGGGCGTACATCCTCGGGTGGGACCTGGGCTTGCAGCTCGGGCTGGGCAAGGTGGCCGCCGCCGAGCCCCGCCAGCGGAACCAGGCGCCGCTCATGAACCCCTACCGCGCCGCGGACGGGCGCTGGTTCTTCCTCACCGGCCTCGAGGCCGGACGCCACATCGGCGCGGTGTGCCGGGCCCTGGGCCGGCCGGAGCTGCTCGAGGACCCGCGCTTCGCCGATGCCGCGGCCATCCGCAGGCACCGGGCCGAGGTCATCGCCATCCTCGACGAGGTCATCGCCACCAGACCGCTGTCCGAGTGGGCCGAGCGCTTCGACGCCGAGAGCGTCTGGTGGGCGCCGGCGCAGACGCCGCCGCAGGTGGTCGAGGACCCGCAGCTGCTCGTCAACGACGGGTTCGTCGACGTCGACGGCGGGGCCTTCCGTTCCGTCAACGGACCGGTGACCTTCGGCGACGCCGGCGGGCGGCCTCCGCGCACCGCCACGGTGCCGCAGCTCGGCGAGCACACGGCGGAGGTGTTGGCGGAGCTCCACGACGCGGGTCGCTAGGGCGAGGGGCGGCCCTGCGCCCGGGCGAGCAGGCCCCGGGCGATGACGAGGCGCTGGATCTCGTTGGTGCCCTCGCCGATCATCATGAGCGGCGCGTCGCGGAAGTAGCGCTCGACCGGCAGCTCCGTCGTGTACCCCATGCCGCCGTGGATGCGCATGGCCTCGGTCGCCAGGTCCATCGCCGTCTCGCTGGCGAAGAGCTTGGCCATGCCCGCCTCGACGTCGCAGCGCTCGCCCGCCATCTTGCGGCGGGCGGCGCTGTCGGTGAGCAGGCGGGCGGCCTCGAGGCGCGTCGCCATGTCGGCCAGCTTCAGCTGGATGGCCTGGTGCTCGGCGATGGGCTTGCCGAACGTGCTGCGCTGTTGCGCATAGGCAAGGGCGGCGTCGAAGGCGGCGCGCGCCACACCGGTGGCCCGTGCCGCGATGTTGATGCGGCCGACCTCGAGGACGCCGAGGATCTGGGGCAGGCCGCGCCCGTCGTCGCCGACGAGGTTGGACACGGGCACGCGGTGGTCCACATAGGCCATCTCGACGGTCTCCACGCCGCGATAGCCGAGCTTGCCCACGTGCTTGGAGACCGTGATGCCTTGGAAGCTCGGTCCCGGCTCCTTCTCCACGATCAGCGCGGAGATCCCCTTGTCGGTGCGCGCCGCGAGGGCCACGATGGCTGCCCGCTCGCCGTTGGTGACCCAGGCCTTGGTCCCGTTGACGACGAAGACGTCCCCGTCGCGAACGGCCTTGCACGAGAGCGAGCGGGTGTCACTGCCGGCGTCTGGTTCCGAAAGCGACAGCGCGCCGCGGCGCTCGCCGGTCGCCATCGCCGGCAGCCAGCGCCGCTTCTGCTCCTCGGTGCCGTGGGCCAGCAGCAGCGTCGCCACCATGGTGTGGGTGTTGACGATGCCGGTCAGGCTCATCCAGCCGTAGGCGAGCTCCTCGATGATGCCCACGTAGGTGACGAGGTCCAGGCCCAGGCCACCGTAGGCCTCGGGGATGGTGACGCCGAAGAGGCCCATCGCCTTCATCTGCTCGACGATCTCGTCGGGGAAGCGGTCCTCGTGCTCGAGCACGGAAGCCACGGGGATCACCTCCCGGGCCACGAAGCGCCGGACCGTGTCGAGGATCTCCTGGCGGACCTCGTCGGCGCCGGGAGCCAGAGGGGTGGGCACCCGAGAAGCATACAGGCGCTTCCTGTTGACAGCGATCTCACCTGCGAGAAGAATGTTCTCATGGGTGTGGGCCCGATGCACCGGGGGCTCGAACGGGCCGCCGGCCGCTTCGGGGACCGCGTGGCGCTTCGGGCGGGGGACCGGTCCTGGACCTTCGGCGAGCTCGACGGCCTGAGCGGCACCATGGCGCGGCACCTCGCCGCGCACGGCGTCGGCTCCGGCACGCGGGTGGCGGTGATGATGGCCAACCGCGTGGAGTTCCTGGTGGCCGTGGAGGCGGTGAGCAAGCTCGGCGCCGCCTCCGTGATGGTCAGCCCCGCCTGGAAGAAGACCGAGGTCGCGCACGCGCTGGCGCTGACCGGTCCCGTGCACGCGGTGGCCGACGCCGACACGGTGCCGGTGCTGGCCGAGGTGCTCGGAGGCGCACGCGTGACCGACGTCGACGCCGCCGCCACAGCCGCCGCGCTGGGCACCCTCCGGCCGGCCGTGGGCGAGGACGTGGCGGGGACGGCGGAGTCGGTGCTGGTGTTCAGCTCGGGCACCACGGGCCTGCCCAAGGCGGTGCGCCACACCCACGACTCGATGGGGCACGCGACGGCGCACTGGGTCGCCGCGCTGGGCCTCGGTCCGGAGGACCGGTTCCAGCTGTCCACGCCGCCCTCGCACATCCTGGGGCTGCTCAACCTGCTGGCTGCGGTGGCCGCTGGTGCCGGCGTCCGCCTGCACCGCCGGTTCGACCTCGACGAGGAGCTCGCCTGCATCGAGCGGGAGCGGATGACCCTGGAGATGGCCGTCGCCCCCATCGCCCTGGCCATGGCCAACCACCCGCGCCTGGAGGACTACGACCTCTCCTCCCTGCGCTACGTCATGTGGGGCGCCACCCCCGTCAGCGAGAACGTCGCGCGGGTGGTGACCGAGCGCAGCGGGGTCCGCTGGCTCCCCGCCTACGGAGCCAGCGAGGTGCCGGTGATCGCGGCGAACCCCGTGGCGCGCCCCGACGCCTGGCGACTCGACTCGGCCGGGCTCGCGCCCGCCGGCGTGGTGCTGCGCGTCCAGGACATCGACACCGGTGCGGTCCTCGAGCCCGGCGGCGTGGGCGAGATCCAGGTGCGCGGTCCGTCGGTGATGGCTGGCTACCTCCCCGAGGCCGACAGCGCCGCCGCCTTCGCGGACGGCTGGTACCGCACGGGGGACGTGGGGTGGCTCGAGCCGGAGGGGTGGGTGCACCTCACCGACCGGCGCAAGGAGATGATCAAGGTCAACGGGTTCCAGGTGGCGCCGGCCGAGCTCGAGACGGTGCTCCACGGGCACCCGGCGGTGCTGGACTGCGCGGTGTTCGGCATCCCCGACGAGCGCGCCGGCGAGGTGCCCGTGGCCGCCGTCCAGCTCGACCCGGCCGTGCCAGTGTCCGAGGGCGAGCTCCGGCAACTGGTGGCCGACCAGCTCGCCACGTACAAGCAGCTGCGCCACGTGGTGGTCGTCGACGCCGTCCCCCGGCTCCCCTCCGGCAAGGTGCTGCGCCGCACCCTGCGCGACGAGTGGGCGCCCGC
>Ga0187780_10004208_pt1 | contig 10793 bp, 8 predicted proteins | sample 1015_Q2_SP10_20__FD_132429 | JGI IMG/M metagenome (GOLD analysis project Ga0187780, IMG submission 132429) | Tropical peat soil microbial communities from peatlands in Department of Meta, Colombia - 1015_Q2_SP10_20_MG | ecosystem: Environmental > Terrestrial > Soil > Wetlands > Peat | place...
GCCACCCACCGCATGTCCGGCCGCGCCCGCGACAACCGCCTGGTCCACTTCACCCCGCATCCCACTGCAACCGACGCGGCGAGCCCCCATAGTGCCGCCGCGCCCCGCCCCGGCGACATCGTGACCACCACCGTCACCCGAGCCGCCCCGCACTACCTGCTGGCCGACGCCGCCCCGCTGGCCGTCCGCCGTACCCGCGGCGGCGACGCCTGGGAAGCCACCGCCCTGGCGCCCGCGACCGCGGCACGGCCCGTCGCGATCCCGATCCTCCTCGGTATGCCCGCGCGCGGCCCTGTCTCGGGTCGCTAGCCGGCGGTGCCCGGGGGAGGCGTGACGTGTCATGTTCGCACCACACTGGTTCGGGCAAACGACCGATTCTGGCTCTCGAACCCATCCACTTCGTCGGATAGCGTCGCAGGCATGACCAACACGACATTGACCCGGATGCGAGACCGCGCGGTCACCGACCGCGCCGAGCTCGACCGCCTCCTCGACGACACGGTCCTGGCCCACGTGGGGATGGCCGACGGGAACGGCGGCACCGTGGTGATCCCCACCGCGATCGCCCGCGACGGCGACCGCCTCCTGGTTCACGGCTCGACCGGATCGGGATGGATGCGCCGGGCGGCCGCGGGCTGTCCCGTCTGCGTGGCCGTGACCGACCTGAACGGCATCATCGTCGCCCGGTCCAGTTTCGAGAGCTCGTTCCGCTACCGTAGCGCGGTGCTGTTCGGCACGTTTACCCGGCTGTCAGGACCGGACGTGCCGCGTGCGCTCGACGTGATCACCGAGCGCTTCCTGCCCGGCCGGCTCGCCGAGATCCGCGGCACCTACCGGCGCGAGCGGGCGGCGACCATGGTCCTCAGCATGCCGATCCGGGACTGGTCGATGAAGACCTCGGGCGAGTGGCCCACCGACCCCGCCGACGATGTTGCCGGCGCCGCCTGGGCCGGCGTCGTCCCCTTCCACGCTCAGGTCGGCGACCCGCAGCCCGCTCCTGACCTGCGCGCGGGCATCTCGGTCCCCGCCTCGGTGCGTGCCATGGAGCTGCGGCGCCCGCAGCGCCGCGGCCCGGCCGGCCCTGACCGGGTCAAGGAGCTTACGGCACGCCAGTGACGCCGGGCCGCGGCGAGGCATAGCCTGTGCTGCGAAGGGCGGTAGGCATGCAACCAGGGCAGGGGCCTGTTTGGCGGCCGCTGAAACGCCATGACAGCCACGTGGTGGAGCAGATGGTGGAGCGGGCGGCGGAGCTCGCCCGGGATTCCCATGCGCGGAGCCGGCACGCGGCGGTGCTGGTGAAGGACGGAAGCATGCTGGGCTGGGGGACTAACGGGGTGCCGTTTCCTGGTGAGGATCACTGCTACTGCAAGTTCGGCGAGCTCGGCCATCATGACCTGTGCCGTACCCATGCGGAGCAACGCGCGATCACGCTGGCCCGTCAGGGCGATGGCTGGCGGATGCTGCCGGGGTCGAAGCTCATCTACGTGCGGCTCGGCGCGGACGACTCGGTGCGGCTGGAGGAGCCGCACTTCTGCGCTCGGTGCAGCCGCCTGGCGCTGTCCCTGGGCGTGGCGGAGTGGATCTTCGCCCTCTCGGAGGGGCTGGTCGCCTACTCCGCGGCCGACTACGACAAGATCGCCCAGCTCAGGTGGTAGGTGAGTAGCCCTCGCGGTCGGCTACTCGGTGGTCACCGCCTGCAGGACGTTGAGCCGGGCGGCGCGCCTGCTCGGCGCGATCGCGGCCACGATGCCGGCCAGCCCGGCCAGCACCGCCACCACGAGCAGCTGCACGACCGGGACCGATAGCTGGGTGACCCCCAGCGGGCGCATCGCGGCGACGATCGCAAAGCCGAACAGCATCCCGAGCACCAGCCCCTCGACGGCGCCGAACAGCGAGATGATGAGCGCCTCCGAGCGCACGATCGAGCGCAGCTGCCCCCGGGTCGTGCCGACGGCCCGCAGCAGCCCGAGCTCGCGGGTGCGCTCGTAGATCGACAGGGCCAGGGTGTTGGCGATGCCGATCAGCGCGATCACCAGCGCCATCCCGAGCAACCCGTACACCATGTTGAGCAGCCCGTTCACCTGCTGCGCCTGTTGGGCCTTGTACTGGGTCTGGTCCATCAGCGTCGCGTTCGGATAGGAGGAAAGGACCTTCTCGATGGCACTGCGGCCGGCCGCGGGGCTGACCCCGGGAGCCAGCTTGACGAAGACGGCGACGTCGAGGGTCTGCGGGAAATTCGCTTCGGCCGCGACGAGCGGAAGGACGTAATCGCCGGCCAGCGCCCGCACGCTGTAGATGACCTGTACGGTGAAGGTCTTGGTCCCGGTGGTCGGGAACGTCACCGCGACCGGGCTGCCGATCCCCAGGTGCTGGCTGCCTGCTACCTGGGTCGACACCGCGATCCCCGAGGCCGTCATGCTCGCCAGCCGGCCCTGGGTCACCCCGACGTTGAACAGGGCTTCGGACCTGACCGGGTCGCTGGCCACCACGGGGGTCACCTTGCCGTAGATCTTGACCATCCCGGAGCGGATCCCCACGGTGGCGCTCACCTGCGGCAGCGCGTTCAGCGAGCGTTCGATGTCGGGGCTGAAGCCGTTCGAGCCGCCGACCATCCCCCCGCTGCTGACGACAAAGTCGGCCCGCAGCGCCGAGTCGATGATCGAGTTGCCCGAGGCCTTCATCGACGAGGCGACGATGGTCGTGAGCGCTACCAGCGCCACGCCGACCATCATGGCCGCCGCCGTGGTCGCGGTGCGCCCGGGATTGCGCATCGCGTTCTCCTGACTGAGCCTGCCGGTCGTGGTGTACGCCGCGAGCGGGGCCCCGAGCAGCCGACTGGCCGGACGGGCGATAAACGGCCCAAGTACCCGGATGCCGATGAACACCGCTCCGACGCCCGCGCCGACCAGCAACATCCGGTTCCCCGCGTGGCCGAACAGCCCGTCGGCCAGTAGTAGCGCACCACCGACGATGAGGATCACGCCCCGCGTGGTCCGCCTGACCGACGGCTGACGCGGCTCGGCCGCGACGTCCTGGATGGCCGCGACCGGCGGGATCCGTGCCGCGCGCCGGGCGGGCGAGATGGCCGACAGGACGGTGATCACCGTGCCGACGGCCAGGGCGATGATCACGGTCCGCGCGCTCACCACCAGGCCCGTAGCGGGCAGGGCCATGCCGAAGGCCGCGAGCACCGCCTTGAACGTGACTGCGAGCCCGATCCCCGCGACCAGGCCCGCGGCCGAGGCAACCAGCCCGATGACCAGGGACTCACCGAGGACCGAGGCCATCACCTGCCGGCGGCTCGCGCCGACGGCGCGCAAAAGCGCCAGTTCGCGCTGCCGCTGGGCGACGGTGATCGAGAACGTGTTGAAGATGACGAACGACCCGACGAACAGCGCGATGATCGCGAAGGTGAGCATGATCTCGGTGAAGAAGCTCAGCGCTTGGTGAACGGTCTGCTCCCCCTCCGCGGTCACGGCCTGGCCGGTCACCACCTCGACGCCCGGGGTCCGGATGGCCGCCTGAAGACGGCTCACCAGCGCTGATTGTGAGACCCCGGGGGCCGCTTCTACGTTGATCGCGTCGACCTTCCCCGGCTGGGCGAGCACCCTGGCCGCGGTGACCGGGTCGAACGCGGTGATGGTCGCGCCGAGCGGGCTGTCCGCGCTGCCCCAGGTGGCGATGCCGGTGATCGTGTAGGTGGCCGGGCGCTGCTGGGTGAGGACGACGACCTTGTCGCCCACCGTGAAGTGCCCGACGTCGGCGGAGTGCTTGTCGATGACCACCTGGGAGCTGGTGCGCGGCGGGTGCCCGCCAGGCAGCAGCCGCAACTGGTTGAGGGCGGCCACGTCGGTCCAGGCCACGCCCAGCGTGGGCGGCCCGTTGGACGCCGTGCCGATCGGCTTGCCGTCGCGCGCCACGAGCTGGGCGTAGCCCCCGATGCTTAGGGCGACGGCCTGGACCCCCGGTACTTTGGCCACCGTACTGGCCAGGCTGGCGTCGATCAGCTGGCGCTCGTTAGTGAAGTTGGTGCCGGGGTTGAACGGCTGCGTGGCCCGGACCACGGCCGCGGTCCCCTGGTAGACCTGGTCGTAGAGCCCGTTGAACGTGGAGTTCATGGTGTCGGTGAGAACGAAGGTGCCGGCGATGAACGCGACGCCGAGCAGCACCGCCAGTGCGGTCAGCGCGTAACGCAGCCGGTGAGCCACGACCCCTTTCAAGGTGACGCGCCACATGATCAGCCTCCCAGAGCAATTCGAGCCGTGATCTCATCCGCGCTCGTCACCCGCCGTCTCGCGAATCGCGTCGAGGATCCGGTCGGCGGTGGGCGCGAGCAGTTCCCGGACCGCGCGGCCATCGGCCAGGAACAGCACCCGGTCGGCGTACGCGGCGGCACGCGGATCGTGGGTGACCATGACCACCGTCTGGTGGTACTCGTCGACAGCCCGGCGGATCTGGGCCAGCAGCTCGGTCGCGGACCTGGAGTCGAGGTTGCCGGTCGGCTCGTCCGCGAAGATCAGCTCGGGCCGGGTGACCAGCGCCCGGGCCGTCGCCACGCGCTGCTGCTGACCGCCGGACAGCTCGGCGGGGCGATGCCCCAGCCGGTCCGCGATCCCCAGCGAGTGCGTCAGCTCCTGCAGCCAGTCCCGGTCCGGCTGCTTGCCCCCCAGAGCCAGCGGGAGGACGACGTTTTCCTGCGCGGTCAGGGTCGGGATGAGGTTGAAGGCCTGGAACACGAAGCCGATCCGCTCCCGGCGAAGCAGGGTCAGGGCCTTGTCGTCGAGCGAGCTGAGATCGACATTCCGGATCAGCACCTGCCCTTCGGTGAGGCGGTCCAGGCCCGCCAGGCAGTGCAGCAGGGTTGACTTTCCCGATCCGGACGGGCCCATGATCGCGGTGAACATGCCGGCCGCGAAATCGGCCGAGATCTTGTCGAGTGCCCGGACCGCCGCCACGCCCGTGCCGTAGATCTTCACGCCGTCGACGATGCGCGCCGCAGGGACCGCCTCCAGCGTCGCGGCTGCCTGCTCATCGGGGATGGTCATCTTCATCGGTCCCGGCCCCCTTCGCCACGACCCCGCGGAACCCCATCGGGCCCTACTACGCCGATCCTGGCCACGGTCCTTACGACGCAGTCAGAGGCAAAGGTCCCAGCACACGCTGACCGCCGTCACGTCTTGGCCGCCGCAGAAGTCCTGTCCCGGGTACCAGCCCGTCCCTCCTATTTCCCGCCGCCGTCCTCTCCCAGTTCCCGTAGCCGCCTGGCGATGAAGGACCGGGAAGCCATGGCCGGCTCGAGTTCAAGCGCCGAGCCGTATGCCTCGGTGGCCTCTTTGTCGCGCCCGAGGCGCCGCAGCAGCTCGGCCCGGGCGATGTACAGCTGGGCCCACCGCCCTAGCTGCGGGTGGTGGGCCAGGGCGTCGAGGATGACCAGTCCCGCGGCCGGTCCCTCGGCCATGGCCACGGCGACCGCCCGGTTGGCCTCCACCACCGGGGTCGGCTCGTACCGGATCAACTCGCCGTACAGCAGCGCGATCTGCCGCCAGTCGGTACCATCGGCGATGGCCGCGGTCGAGTGGCAGGCGGCGATCGCGGCGTGCAGCTGGTAGCGCCCCGGACGGCCCCGGCGGAGCGCCGCCTCCAGGACCGCCTCCCCCTCGGCGATCATGTCCTGGTCCCACCGGCTGCGATCCTGGTCCTCCAGCAGCACGAGGTCTCCGAGATCGTCGGTGCGCGCGGCGCGGCGGGCGTCGGTGAGCAACAGCAGGGCCAGTAGCCCCGCCGCTTCGGGCTCATCGGGCAGCAGACCAGCCACGCCCCTGGCCAGCGCGATGGCGCGGTCGCACAGCTCACCGCGGACCAGGGCCTCGCCGCGGCTGGCCATGTGACCCTCGGTGAACAGCAGGTAGATGACCCGCAGCACGGCGCCGAGCCGCTCAGGCAGTTCTGCCTCGCGCGGAATCCTGAACGGGATGCGGGCCTCCCGGATCTTGGCCTTGGCCCGCACCAGGCGCTTGGCCATCGTCTCCTCGGGCACCAGGAAGGCGGCGGCGATCTCCGCCGTGGATTCCCCGCAGACCGACCGCAGCGTGAGCGCGACGCGAGCGGACACGTCCAGGGCCGGGTGGCAGCACAAGAACATCAGGCCGAGCGGGTCGGTGGCCAGCGGCGAGACGTCGTCGGAATCAGAGATCTCTCGCATCGCGGCGGCCTCCTTGACACCACGGCTGGTCTCCCGCCGCAGCCGGTCGATGGCCTTATGCCGGGCCACGCCGATGAGCCAGCCCTGGGCGTTGTCCGGCACCCCCGCGGTCGGCCACCGCTCCAACGCGGCCACGCACGCGTCCTGTACCGCGTCCTCAGCCGCGTCGAGGTCACCGGTCAGGCGGCACACGGTCGCCACCGCGGCCCACCAGTGCTGGCGGATGAGCTGATCGAGCGGCGCGGTCACGCCGGCGCTGGCATGGCCACGATCGGGCGGATCTCAACCGAGGCGTCCCTGGCCGCGGGGATGGTGGCCGCCCACCTGAGAGCCTCGTCGAGATCGGCGCATTCGATGATGCTGTACCCGCCAAGCTGCTCCTTGATCTCGGCCGAAGGGCCGTCGGTGACGATCGTCTCGCCATCGCGGACCCGTACCGTTGTGGTCGACGACAGCGCGGCCAGCGGGGCGCAGTCGATCAGGACCCCGGCCCGGCCCATCGCCTCCACGGCGGCGCCGTACTCCTGGATGATCCGGTCGAGCTCCCGGGTCCCGGGTGCCGGCAGCGCGTCCGCCGTGCGGTTGAGCAGCAGCATGTACTTCATTCTCGTCCCTCCTACAGGATCCGAACGCTGATGGCCTTCAACCTCATATCGAACGGCCCCCCGACCAGATGGACAACTGCCGGGGCGTAGTAGCTGTGGCGGTCAGGAGCGTTGAGCGGTGCTCCCGCCGCGAAACGTCCGCAGCCGGGCTCACAGGGCGAAACTGCACCCGTCCCAGTAGGCCTCGACCCTGGGGTGGCGTTTTCCGTGCAGCCCGATCTCCAGGACGTCGGGCAGCTGGCCGGACGGGAGGCGGAACCACACGTCCAGGCCCGCCGAGCTCACCGGGCTGAAGCCGGACAGGCCCGGCGGCGGCTCGATGGCCGCGTGCATGAAGGCCGGCGTCCCCGAGCAGCACATCCGCGGGTGGGCCGCCCAGACCCACACCTGCCCGCCCCGCTGCCGGACGAACTCCTCCGCCTCGGGGCTCACCTCGACCCGCACCGCTTCCTCCGCCTTCGGCCGCGCCCGCCCTCGCGCCGGACCCGGTATCGGCCCCGACCGGCGCAAGCTACCTGTATTCATCGTGCCACCTGCCCACCGCGTCCTGCCACTCCCGGCATGGCCGCGCCGCCTAGTGCGAGCGGATCTCAGTGCGCTAACCGTCAGCAAGGGCATCCGGAGTACGCGGGATGTTACCGGTCAGTGCCCACGTCGCGTTCTCGATGATGTCACCCAGATCATCGCCGCAGGCCTCGCGGTAGAGCGGGCCCGTTGTCGCTGGTAAATCACACCGAACTCGGGTATGCGTCCCACCGTAGGTCGGTCCGCGCGGCCGCGAATCAGGGAAACCGGGGAACTTTGACCGGCGGCGCTAGGCTAGGGCGCCGAGGTGCCGGACGAGCTGCGCACGGGAGCGGATGCCGAGCTTGGCGTACACCCGGGACAGGTGCGCCTCGACGGTGTACACGCTGAGGTACAGCTGCGCCGCGACCTCCTTGTTCGACAGGCCGCCGGCGGCCAGCTCGGCGGCCCGCTGCTCGCCCGGGGTTAGGCCGCCTGCGGCCGCTGCGCGGCGGCCGCTGACCCGGTCCAGCTCCGCGGCCGCCGCCTGGGCCCAGCCCGGGCAGCCGAGCTGCTCGAACGCCGATCGGGCCTGCTCCAGCGACTGCCGGGCCGCGGCGCGCTTCTTGGACCGGCGCTGGGCGCGACCCAGGAACAGCAGCGTCCGGGCGGCGTCGAAGTCCAGCCCGAGCGCCTGGTAGGCGGCCGCCGCCCGGGCGAGGTCGGCCGCCGCGGCATCGTCGTATCCGTCAGTCAGCGTCACCAAGGCCGCCGAACGGATCACGGTGGCCAGCCCCCACGGATGCTGCTGGGCGGCGGCCAGGCCGCGAAGCCGCCCGATCACCTCTTCGGCCGCGTCGAGCCGGCCCGCTTCGGCCAGCGCTTCGACCAGGTCTCCGGCGACGGGGAACGCCCCTGGGTCCTCCACGCCCTCGCGCACCGTGTGCTCCCAGACCTCGGCGAGGCTGGTGATCGCCTGCTCCGGCTGGCGCTGCAGCAGCGCGGCCAGGCCCGCCGCCCGCCGCGCCTCGAGCCGATCCCACTCGTTTGTCGTCGATTCGCTGGCCTGGAGCACCTCCTCCGCCAGCGCGGCAGCCCGCCCGGGCTCCCCGCGCAGCGCCGCCAGCAGCGCCCCCAGGCGCGCCCGGAACCCCGACGCTTCCGGCTCCAGCGCGGCCCACTGATCGAACTCTTCCAGGGCTCGGGCCGCCGCCAGGGTATGGCCCGCGCGCAGCTCGACTTCGCACAGCTGCGTGGTGATCACTGTCCCCGAGCGCGCTTCGCCCCGCTGCTCGGCGGCCGCAAGCAGGCCGCGGAACACCTCCCGGGCCTGGGCCAGCTCGCCGCGGAAGGCCAGCCGCACCGCGGCCGGCCGGTCCACCGAGCTGTCATACGGGCTCGCGGTGCCCGGCGACACGGCCGCGGCTCGCGCGGCGAGGTCGCCGACGCCGCGGCCGCGCATGATCCGCGCCCAGGCCAGCGCGACCAGCGCCCGGCGCTCGGCGTACGGGTCGGCCGCCGATGCCGTGGCCAGCGCCTCGGCCGCCGCCTGCTCGGCCTCGGCGATCAGCCGGACCCGGTTCACCACCAGCAGCATTACCCGTTTGGCCAGCGCCTGCGCGCGCAGCCCCGGAGCCGCGGCGCTGTCCGTGATCGCCCGCGCCAGGTGCTCTTCCTCGGCCGGGGAAGGCGCGCCCTCCCCGAGCAGCAGGTGCGCGGCGGCGCGCGCCGGGCCGGCTGGCAGCGCGCCGATCCGTTCGGCCAGCAGCCTGGTCGCGCGGGCATGCTCGCCCGCGTCGATCAGGTACCGGGCCAGCGCCAGCAGCCGCTCGTCATACTCGCTGTCACCGGCCCCGGTCAGCCGCAGGGCGTGCCCGGCCAGCTCGGCGGCGTCCTGCATCGCCCCGCGGGCCGCTGCCCGGGCCGCCGCGGCCGATACCTCGCTCGCGAGCCCGGCATCCGGCGCGCTGGCGGCCATCGCGAGATGACGGGCCCGCAGCACCGGATCGCCCACCACCGCGCCGAGGGCCAGATGGAGCTCGCGCCGTTCGGCCGCGGTGGACTGCCCGGCCGCCGCCGCGGCCAGCAGCGGATGCGACGCCCGCACCCGCGTGCCGTCGGCGACCAGCACGCCGGACGCCTCTGCGTCCTCGACCGCCGGCCGATCCACCACCGCCGCGAGCTCCGCCCCGGTCAGCCCGGCGCTGAGCGCCACCGCCAGCAGCACGCGGCGCACGGGCGGCGGCAGCGCTCCCACCCGCGCGCCGAACAGCTCGCTCAGCATCGCCGGCACCGGCAACCCGGCGCCGATCTCGGGCAATCCCCGTTCGAGGACCGCCCGGCCGAGCTCGAGGGCAAACAGCGGGTTGCCGCGCGAGGTCTCGACCAGCTGGCGGACCACCCGGCGCGGCAGCGACCGTCCGAGCCGGTCGGCCAGTAGACGGCTGACCGCACCGAAGCTCAGCGGCCCCAGCTCGACCCGGGCCACCCCGGCAGGCTCAAGCACCCGCTCCAGCTCCGACGGCCGACCGCCGGACCGCGAGACCAGGAATCGGACGTCGTGACCGGTCAGCCGCCGCGCCGCGAACACCAGCGCCGCCGCCGAGGCCCGGTCCAGCCACGGCTTGTCGTCGACCGCCACCAGCACCGGCCCGCGACCCGCCACCAGGCGAAGCACCTCCAGCAGGCCCGCCGAGACCGCGAACGGCTCCGGCGGCGGACCGGCCGGCTCGGCGCGCCGCACCGCCACCTCCAGCGCGTGCCGCTGCGGAGCGGGCAGCCCGGCCAGCACGCTCGGACCGGCCGCCTCCAGCAGGTCAGCCAGCCCCGCGAACGACAGCTGCGCCTCCGCCTGGCCCGGCCGGGCGCACCAGGTCGCAAAGCCCCGCGACCGGGCCAGGTCGACGGCCGCCTCCCACACCGTGCTCTTGCCGATCCCCGGCTCTCCGCACAGCACCAGCGCCCGCCCCGCCGGGATCGGCGCCAGGAACCGCTCCACCTCGGCCAGCTCCGGCGCGCGGCCGACCGGGACAAGCTGATGCGGTCCGAGACGATTCCTGTCGGTTTGCCGTGACCGGGGTCCCATCGAAATCATGTCCGGGCGCGGTACCGCGCCGGCCTCAGGCAGCTGCCGGTCCATCAGGCAGGTAGGGTCGCGCAGCGCCCGCTCGTGCGGATGCTCCAGACCCGGCAGGCCGACACCAGGCAGGGACACGACGGTAGATCGGGACATCAGGTGCTCCTTCCCGACGGGAGCCGTGCGGGCCAGGGGCGTGAAGCCGAGGCGGACCGGGCCAGACAGCGCCGCCTGGCCCTCCGGCTGCTCCGTGTGGATAGATCTACTGTCGGCCGAGCCGGGGCCCTAGTCCCTAGGGAAAATCCCTAGTCTGCCTCTCGGGAAAGCTCCGCCGCCGGTCACCGCCACCCGGTCAGCTGGCTCAGGCCGGGGCGGGCCGGCGGGAGTCGCCGAGAAGGCGGCGCAA
>Ga0187780_10004209_pt1 | contig 10793 bp, 8 predicted proteins | sample 1015_Q2_SP10_20__FD_132429 | JGI IMG/M metagenome (GOLD analysis project Ga0187780, IMG submission 132429) | Tropical peat soil microbial communities from peatlands in Department of Meta, Colombia - 1015_Q2_SP10_20_MG | ecosystem: Environmental > Terrestrial > Soil > Wetlands > Peat | place...
GTGCCACGTGGCCGTACCCCGGAAACAGCGGGTCGTGAAGGTTCAACAGGACTGAACGGCCGTCGACCAGGAGGAATTTCTCCGTGATGTCCTCGTCCCGCTCGAGGTACCTCCTTTCAGGGGGCTCGCTGACGTCGAGGCCGAGGTAGGTTGGAATCTCCCTCGCCAGGCTGAGCCATTTCATCTCGACCCCCCTTTCCAGGGCATCGAAGACGAACTTCTGGTTCTCGAACCCCACGATGTAAAAGGGGTCCAGCGGCCTGTTGCTCTTCAGCTCCGGTGGTTTCGTGATTCGGAGCACCTCGGACTTCGCGTCCTTGATGAGCCCCACCATGGCGCTATCTATGCTCTCCCGTTCTCGTAGGACCCAGACCTTGTCCAGCTCCAGGCCCCTCCTTTCTGCCTGGGCAGCGAAATCCTTGGTGATTGTCTGGTAGGCCTCCCGCACCGATTCCAGTTTCGCCTGGGCTTCCTCGATGATCGTTGCAACGTGCTCCTGAATCCTCTTCCTCTCGGAATCGTAGTGAGACCCCAGGATCCTTGCGGGTGGGACCGCGACGTAGACCGGAGGGGAAGCGGGAGTCGCCAGCGCAAATCCCTTCCTGGTCAGGCTCTCCAAGACGTCGTAGGTCCTGCTCTGGGGGATGAGCGCCGTCTGGCCGACCTCCTTGGCTGTGAGTTGCTTCGCTTCAAGGAGGGCGACGTATGCTCTCGATTCGTATAGGTTCAGGCCGAGCATTCTCAGGCGGGCGACCGAATCTTCTTGGCTCATCCTGGTCGCCTCAAGGCCCCGAGAGTGATCTGACCACTACTAGTCTCCTCTCGCCGCCCTGGATTCCGCCCACGTGAGTATTTAATCGGGGGGTCGAGCTTAAGTAACACGTGGTCGAGTTCGTTCTCCTCAGGCCACCACCTTGGTCGAGGCGGCTTCGTCGATGGAGATATTCGGCTCGGTGCCTCTCTTCAGGGGGCTCGAAGCGAGCGAGCTCAGGGCTATTGCGAACCTTTCCAAGGAGATGACGTTCCGCGAAGGCGAGACCATTGTGAGAGAAGGGGACGCCGGACTGGGTTTCTATGTCATCACAGAAGGGGAAGCAGTCGTCAAGCGCAGGAACAAGACGGTCGCAAAGCTTCAGAGGGGGAGCTTCTTCGGAGAGATGGCGCTCTTCGACGACCAACCGAGATCGGCCGACGTAGTCGCTACCGAGCCGACAAGGTGTCTGGTCCTCCTCCGGTGGAACTTCTGGGCTCTGGTCTTCAAGAACAGGAAAGTCGTCCGCGGGTTGCTCAAAGAAATGGCCCGACGCCTTCGCGCAGGCAATGAAGCCACAAGCAACTAGGGGAAGGCCTCGTTTCGGACCGCACGTTCGTGCTGTGAACGAATAAAGGTCAGGCCATGGGCCTGCCGGAGGGCGCCTCCAGCCTTTGGCCATAGAATCTAGGGATGTAAGCGCCATCTACGAAATTCTGTACAACCCTGCCTATAGACCTCGCGCATCTCCGAGCGCCCACGTGGAAGAGCTGACCGTAGATGGGCAACCTTCCTTCGTGCTCATGAAGGAGGCAGAAGCCGAGTACTACGACATCGACGCCAAGACAAACACTGTCTGGCGGTTGTTGGACGGCAAGAAGACGATCCAGGAGATCTTCAACCAAGCGAAAAAGACGGATGAAACCCTGACGGAGAAGGAGGTAAAGGAAATCGTCGTTTCGCTCGCCGACGAGGGCATCATCGAATCGACGGAGGCCAAAGTCAGGCGCAGCAGGGTCGAGCTCGCCTCGGCCTTTCAGCTCGACATCCACATCCTGAAAGACAGCTCGAAGAGTCTCGCAGGGCTCTTTCGAATCACGAGGTCCCTGATCCGGAGGGAAGAACTCCCCATAGCCCTCGCTGTTGCCGCCCTCGGTTTCGTCCTCTTCTACAGCAGCTTCTTGCACATCTTTGCTGACCCGAGCGTCTTCCAGGTTGCGGGTTCGACGGTTCTGGGCTTCTTCTTCTTCGAGTTACTGGTCATGCTGCCTGTCTACGCGGTACACGAACTCGCGCACGCAGCCGTTTGCGACTACTGCGGCGCTAAGCCACGAGAGATAGGGACCGGATTGTACTACCTCGCTCCCTACTTCTACTGCGATACCTCTGACTCGTGGCGGCTGTCAAGGCGGGCCCGGATCATGATCTCGCTCGCAGGCCCCCTTTCAACGGTAACGATATCAGCACTCCTCGTTTTCTGGAGCTACTTCGTCCCCGCTGGTACGGAGCAGAACATCTTGAGGGTCGCCGCTTTCTTCGGCTACTACGGGTCACTCATCAACTTCTCGCCTGTCATCGAGACCGACGGCTACTACATCCTCGCCGACATTCTGAACATTCCCAACCTCAGAGACGAGGCCTTTAGCTACATCAAACGAACCTTTCGCCGAGCCTTCGGGAGGCCCGTCCCAGCGGTCCGCCAGAGCGCCAGGAGGGTGCGCATAATCGCGTTCTACTCGGCCATCAGCGTCCTCTGGCTCGCCTACTTCGCCTACACCACCTTGTGGTTGGTGTTCATCTACGGACGGGACACCTATTCCGCCGTCCTGAACCTTGCGCTGACCTTGGGCCGTGTTCGGGCGTTCGACCTAACGAGCGTCGGCGTGAACGTGGCCACGATTTCCTACTTCGGACTCTTCATGGTGGGCTTCGTCGTCATGGGGATAGTGGCGTCAAGGAACATACGGATGAGAGGGGTAAGGCTTGAGACCATCCACGACAAGAGGGTGTCTGCGTTCCTCCCATTCCCGTCCTCCCTCCAGCGCTCGGGCAGCTCCGACCTGGCGGCCAGGGCCAAGAAGGTTGCTGCGGCCAATGCCCATTCGTATTCCGTCACCGTCGAACCCCCCCTCTGCGTCGCAGCACTGAAGCTAGGCAGGGTGGACCAGAGCCTGGAGGACATGAGGGGGGAGATGAGGAGGATCGAACAGTCGTTCAGGTCTCTCCACCGCGAGTTCATCCTGGGGCATCGGGGACCAGACGCTTTCCCAACCAGGAAGGCTATGGCTGAGAACCTGATCCGTCTGGCGAGGCAGTTCCCCCAGGCTGAGAGGAGAAGGGCAGCTTCAGCCGTGTCCCATTTCCTTAGAAGGCAGGATAGTAACCTCGGAAACCTTCTGCAGTCAGCATTCGGCACCGTCTGGACCCTGGAGCTGTCACCCGGCGACTACACGAGGATCAAGAACAGAATATTCCCAAGTCTCATCGCCGAGGACATCGGCACAACAGACCTGCCTGGGGAGCTGGAGGAGTTCAAGAAGCAGATGGTTCTCGGCTCAGACGCCCTCGCCCAGCTGTCGTCCGAAATCGAGGAGCAATCCAAGGAGGTCTACAAGAAGCCGGAGGTCTATCAGGCAACTGCGTACCTAGAGCCCATGAAGAGCCGGCTCGTCTTCGTCGGGAGGACGGAGAGGGTCACAGGATCCGTCGTCTGGCTTGGGGGACTCTACCTATATCAGGCGTGGGCAAGCTACATCAGCACCATTCTGGACGACGCTGCGATCCGATTGAGGTCGATTAGGCTTTCACGCGCGACTCCGCTCACGAAGGTCCAAATTGCAAAGCTCAGAGATCAGGAGCTTGCCGTTCTGTCGGAGGATGTCGAGCGAATGGAGGCGCTGACGAAGACTGTCGAGGGAGCGATTTCCAAGATCGAAAGCACCTATGAGAGCGCCATCAACTTCAACGACTCGCTCGATTCTCTTGTAAGCGACGAGACTTTCGACATAGGGTTATACAAGCCGATCATGAGCTCAAACAGCAGGCACCTTGAAGGTGTCAGAGACAAATTCGAGAATTTCAGAAGCGAGTTCGAGAGGGTCTCCAAGAGGTTGGACGGCCTGGGGCCAGAAGTCAGGGAAGAGCTGGCCAGGCGAGCCTCGGGGCCTAAGTCCCTCAAGGGGCGGTTCAGAGGACTTCTCGAGGCGGTACGCTCGTCGAGGCTGATCGGAGGCTCCGCCAGCCGGCGAACGCCCGCCTATGACGCCGAAGTCAAACAGATGTTCGCGACGTCCCGGCTCGTATATGGCGTCGTCATCGCGAGCGATATCATCCTGTGACTCCTGCAGAACCTCGATGACGTACTGCCCGTCACCAGCGGCAACTGATCCTGACACATTGCTCCATGGGTTGCCGTTTCTGTTCCCGGTAGGAGCAAGGCACACGTGACTGGTGGGGGGCAAGCCCTGGTAATTCGCATCCAGATCCAAGATAGAAAATGGGGTTTGGTCGTCCTCCCTAGGCAGAGCGGACGACCAATCCTAGAATCGTGTCAGCATCTTTGCCCTGTGCTTGTTCTGGCGCTTCTTCAGTTTCTTGACGGCCATTGCGTCCCGAATTTGGAAGGCAAGAAGATTTACAGGTTGTTACCACTCCCTGGACTGCAAGTGGTAACTCTGCTGCATCCCGGGGCGGAAGACACGTGGCCACGCTTGGTAAAGCACTGTCCTCTTGACGATCAGAAAAGTTGTACTCGGATGCTTCCGCACCCATGAGTGTTCGAATCCCTAGGGGGCTTTCCGCAAATTTCGCTCTTGTGTTTGGGCACTAGATTAGCTGGAAGGCCCTGCCAGCGAGCGAACCTGGGTCACTCTCGTTGGCTTCATGCTTCGCGCCTCGACAAACGGTTTTATCTCTGACCCAACTCAACCACTCAAGGGACATCAGTTGTCTGACGGCGAGCGTCGTCTCGCTGCGATAATGTTCACGGACATCGTGGGTTATACATTACTCACCCAGAAGGACGAGTCTTCCACCCTTCAGGCACTGGAGAGGCACCGAAGTCTTCTTCGTCCGCATTTTGCGAGCCATGGAGGGCGTGAAATCAAGACAATAGGCGACGCCTTTCTGGTTGAGTTTCAAAGCGCGTTAGACGCTGTTCTCTGCGCCTTCGCTGTTCAACAGATGATGCACGACAGAAAGGTTGCCAGGGGCGAACAGCTTTCCCTTCGGATTGGGATCCACGTAGGAGACGTTGTAGAAAGCGGGAACGACATCCTCGGTGATGCCGTCAACATAGCTTCTAGAATCGAGCCGCTGGCAGAACCTGGAGGAATCTGCATCTCGGAAGAAGTGTACAGGCAGGTCAGGAACAAGTCCGACCTTCCCTTCGTCTCTCTCGGGGAGAAATCTCTGAAGAACGTTAGCACGCCAGTCGTGATGTACAAAGCCGTGATGTCCTGGCAGAACGAGACGGTGGAGGCAACACCTCAGCTGGATCCGAAGAGGGTCGCGGTCCTTCCATTCGTGAGCATGAGCCCCGACCCCAACGACGAGTATTTCGCTGACGGCCTGACAGAGGAGCTCATCACCAGAATATCCTTGGTGAGAGGATTGGAGGTCATAGCGCGGACTTCCGCCATGAACTACAAAAAGAAAGAGAAGAACGTCTCTCAGATTGGGAGGGAGCTGAAGGTCGGGACTATTCTAGAAGGTAGCGTAAGAAAGGCAGGAAACAGGATTCGCGTGAGTGCGCAGCTGATAAACGCTAACACCGAAGGGCACCTTTGGGCCCAGAACTACGACAGGAACCTTGAGGACATATTCGAGGTCCAGAGCTCAGTGGCGGAGAACGTTACCGGAGCCCTGAAGCTGAGACTCATCGATGAAGACAGGGAAAGGGTCCAGTTGACGGCCGACATGGAGGCATACACGATGTACCTCAGGGCGACGCAGCTCCGACATGAGGGCACCGAGACAAGCTGCAGGGAAGCCATCGCCCTCTTCAAGGAGGCCATATCCAAGGACCCCACGTTCGTCCGCGCCTATTCGGGATTAGCCCGGGCCTGGATTGGGATGGAGTACTGGGCAGAATTCACTACCTGTGCCAGCCGGGCAGAAGCCGCTGCCCGGAAAGCTCTGGAGCTGGGGCCGGAGTCTGCGGAAGCCCACACAGCAATGGCGTTGGTTCATGGTGCCATGGACAGATTTGAGGAAGAGCGCTTCGAACTGGAAAGGGCGATTCGAATCAACCAGAACCTGGCCGAGGCAAACCTCTGGCTCGGTTGGCAGAATGCTGTCTTCGGCAGATTCGACGAGGCCATCAAGTATTACCGGAAGGCGCGCTCTTTGGACCCTCTTGACCCAGAACCGGCGAACCAGTTGGTGAGAGTGCTACGGGTGTCGGGAAGAGTGGACGAAGCGCTGGACGTGGTGAATGAACTCAAAGAACTGTATCGGAGTGAGGATATGGTCTACATCCATTTATCGATGTGTTACCTACAAGAGAGGGACTTCGCAAAAGCACTTGGAGCGATCGATGTCGGGTTGAGATTCAATCCCAATGACTATTGGCTCAAGGTAGCCCGGGGCGTGACCAACGCCATGGCGGGGAGGAGAGAGGAGGCGACGGACGAACTGCGAAATCTGATGACAGCTGAAGCTGAATCACAGCGCCAAATTGCTCAAGTGTGGATAAGGGCGGCGCTCGGGGACCTCGACGAGGCTTTCGTGGCGCTCATGCGGGCTGCAGAGCTTCATTCATGGGACGGTCTGATCAAGTTCGACCCGCTCTATGAAAAACTGTGGAAGGACCCGCGCTTCGCGGAGTTCTGCAAGAAAGTGGGACTCCCGCCCTAGTGTCGCTTGGCAACGAAGGGGAAAATCAAGTAGTTGAGCTCAAACATCAGAAAAGTGATCCCTGCACCGGCAAGCGCCCCAAACGCCACCTCCAGGTGCGGGCCTGGTCTCAATCCAACCAGTAGAACCCGAAGCTACCGTTAAGAATTGCGGCCGTTCTCAGGAGTAGGATAATACGCTCCACGAGGCTACCCTCTGAAGCATGAGAAACGGAGCGATTGCCGCCCTGTTGGTGGTGGCAATACTAGCGGGCGCAGGGGCGGGTTATTTCATTGGGACTTCTACCGAAGGCACAGCGAGATCCACCCTGTCCTCCCACCTGTATCAGGTGGAGTTCATTCAGGAATCGGATTGTCCCTACGGGTCGTGGCTCATCCCTTGGGGCGTGGTGATTAGTTACCAGATGGTTGTTCAGCCGTCAAACGCAACTCTGCCATTATCATACGCTACAAGCCGGCTGACCAGCAACAGCACCTATGCGACCATATTATTCTCCCTTCCTAACGGAACATACAACTACTCGATACTCCCGAACGACCCACTGGGGACGGAACAATCTGGCAACGTAACAGTCGACGGAGGCAAGGTCGCAGTTCAGGTCTACGCGTTCGTAACGTCGATGGGCTGCTCATCGTCCACAACCGAAGCGCAGACCACGACCACAGTCACATGTGTTCAGACTCTCTCAGCCCCGCTGTATCTAATCGCAGAGGATGACAATGGGGCACCAATTCCTAACCAGCCAGTGACAATCCAAGCCCACCTGCTCGCAGGATTTGCCTATAATTCGACCACGGGCATGTGTGACTCGATTCTTTCAACGCACATCTGGATGAACGAAACGGGGTCAGATGGCAAGCTAGAATTGGGCATGACTGGAGATGTCTTTAACATAACCACAAATTACCTCGGCAGGACATACCAAGTCAATGCCGATGCTGAAGGAGCCGAGAGTGCAGAGTGTGTTACGTTGAGCCTGCCTTCGGGCGAAGTGAACACCACGTTCGCTGGCGCTTTCAAGTATCAATGCTAACACGAACCGCCTGACCCCGCTAAAATCGCTAGGCCGTTCTAGTAAGTAGGCGTAAATCTAGCCGAACCACATTATCTGCCAATGCGTCGCCGATACCCGTTACTGGCCGGCACCGTCTTGCTGGTCTTGGGAATCCCACTCGCCCTTTATGGCTTCAATTACGTGACTTGCCCAATTCCTACGGGTTCCAGTGGGACGGGAACATGCGTGGTGCTTGACTACCGATACATGGGCTCTGGTATCGTTCTTGTTGGTTTGGGTGTCCTCTTCATACGTCCTACCACCAAACACATAGTCGCCGGAGGATTGGGAGTCGTATTAGGTTGTGCACTCACCTACTTTGCCAGTCTGTTTGGATGGGCACCTAGGGATGTGGGAGGTTACATGCAATGGGGCATCCCGTTTCCATGGCATGACGTTGCGACCGGGAACGGCGAACCCACAATCGGGCCCTATCACTATGTCAATCTGTTCAACCTCGGCCTTGACCTCATCTTCTGGAGTACACTTGCTGTAATTGTGACAGCAGCCGTGCTCTCCGTCCTATCGCAATCTAAAACAAAAGCGCTGTGACCGTTATCCAGTCGCCCACGGCCGCAAATCTCAGGTTCGACGGAACATGAAGAGTGACGCAGTTGGTTCCTTGTCACGCGATGGCTTAGACGTGGGCGAAACCGCAAGATAACATGAATGCCCGGTCGTTCGCTAGGAACGAGTGATACCCATAACTGATACCAACATCAAGCAACTTACAACTCAACGATTCATATCCTGAAGCATGGCCCATCTTATTCATGGGGTTGTAGTAGATTACAGGCGCGCAGAAGAAGAGGCCCACCAATGCCACGACCGCTGCCAAAACGACAATCCGTGAGTTCTTCATTGCCAAGTCCACGTTCCCTCGAAGTTGAAAGTTGGCTCATCGCCAGCAGGGTAGCCATCCCAACTTTGGAGGAGTTTCACAGTAAAACTTCCGTCGGCTTCCGAGCCTGCTGGTTGATGCGCAAGTTGCGGTGTCGGTATCGCGCAGGTCGCACCAACGGCAGAACTCGCAGGGATACCCGCAACCGCTGGGCCGCTCATCGTCCCCATGACCAACCCCCATGTCGTGTTGGCGCCGGCGGAACTCTCGATGACTTGCACCATGCATCCTGTCAGTTCCAAGGGTGCGGTGCTGTTGTTCACTATGGTGAAGGTGCAGACACCATTCTCAAGAGTGCAGGTAACGTTGTCTGTAGACAGATACCCCAAGAGCGCCTTCGGGGTGCCCCCAGACGGCCCCCCGAAATTTCCAGACGGGCTCGACGGAAAAGCGTAGATGGAGAGTAATCCAATCCCAAGAGCCGCTATCAACGCAATGACCACCGCGACGCTGATTTCCTTCTTGTATTCCGACATGACCCTACTCGGCGTGACCTTGCAGTAGGAGCCTATACATTGCTACGTTTTGAGACGTGGATTGAAGCGACTTCCTAATTCGTAGTAATATATCCCCCTTGTGCTAGTACGTAGGCAAGCGAACACACCGATGCCGGACAATCCTCCTGACGAGGCCGGCGATGCCGTTGAACCCTACCTCAAGGGCACAACATACAGGGTATATCGCTACATGCTTAGAGAGAGGAAGCCGGTGGGAATCTCAGAGGTGCAGAAGGCTCTCGGTTTGAGTTCTCCTTCTGTTTCTCAGTATCACATCAAGAAACTCCTGACACTTGGCCTTGTCAAGGAAGAGCAGGGTGGCTACGTCGTTGACCGTGTCGTTGCCGAGAACGTAGTCAGAATCAGGCGAATCTCGATTCCAGTTCAAACTGCCTATGTTGCTTTCTTCGGAGCGACTCTGGCAATCCTGTTGGCTTTTCTGAGACCCCCGACAATAGATTCCGTCTACTTCTTCGCCATTGTAGTCAATCTTTCCGCGCTCTTTGTCTTGCTGTATGAAATGGTCAAGACATGGAAGCGACTAGGATGAGCGTTACAATCTGCTCCGTTGATCGTCTGGCTAGTTCCCGAACCCACGGACATGGCGAATCCCACTGGGCCCGAACCCAATTTGGATTTGTACAGCAAACTTGATGGGCCTCGACGGCCCCAACTTTTCTAAGCCTAGAATGAGCTCTGTTTGTTAAAAGGGGCTTGATTCTAGCTAGTGGCAACTTGGGCTAAGCCGCTCGGACGTTTTCGTGAGTAGACTGAGAACCCGCCCAGCCAACAGACACTGCCCTGAGACGCGGGAACATTGTTTTCGGCGTTGTCATTGTGGCGGCATGCTGGGCGAGCTGAAGCTCAAGCCTTAGGACAAGAGCCGTCATTTTCTCTATGTGAGGGGAAGGACCAAGCTTCTTCTTGTATCTCTGACAACGATTTGTGTACTCCTCATCCTCTTTGTTCCTGCTTTCAGCGCTCGGGGATTTGGTCCAGTCCAGATGCAACGTGGAGGAGGGTTCGCTTAGACTGCTCAGGTCTCTCTGTCATACTTCGTGTTCAAGTGCGGGTTCTTTTATGACGTGACAATTGCCGGCATAAGAGCACCGTTTTTGCATCTTAGCGGATTTCACCCAGAGCTTCAAGGCTGGCATTGTTCGGGACCGCTTTGATAGGTATCTTCCCCATCTCGGCTAGTCTTCTGACACAGTCGGGGCGCTATTGCGTGCGCAATAACGTTGCGAAGTCTCTTCAAGTTCCTCGGGCAATCCCATGAGGCACGAGAGATGTTGCACTCTTGTAGAGGCATAGTGCCGCGGCAAACTGGCCCACAAATTCAGGAAGCGTGTAGACTTGAGACGTGGAAGCGAGGCCGAACAGAGTGGGAATGGTGCCAACGACTACCAGGACTGCCGCGAACCCGGCGAACCACCCTAGCTGCCTCCTAAGGAGGGGGTCCCTAGACCGCATTATCGTAACGGGCAAAGCGACAAGCCCGACGACCATAACCACAAAAACGTGCAGGGACACCCCCACGAAGCTCACCCACAGGGGGACCAGCGAGGGATTGCCTCCCGTCAGCCACGTCCCGCCAGTTTGAACCGAATAGTACCCGGCGATGTAGATCGATACCGCCGACGCCAACCCGAAAATCGCCCATACCCATCTACGTATCTTATGCCAGTGGAGTGTATCTCGGAGCAACGGGTCAGACATCCGACCATCGAGCAC
>Ga0187780_10004210_pt1 | contig 10793 bp, 9 predicted proteins | sample 1015_Q2_SP10_20__FD_132429 | JGI IMG/M metagenome (GOLD analysis project Ga0187780, IMG submission 132429) | Tropical peat soil microbial communities from peatlands in Department of Meta, Colombia - 1015_Q2_SP10_20_MG | ecosystem: Environmental > Terrestrial > Soil > Wetlands > Peat | place...
ACACACGCCCCAAGGGCGAACCACCCGTGTACGATTTTTCGTGAGGCACATCATGAAGCGAACCGCAAAGGAATTGGCAGAAGCAGTAGACGCGAAACTGGAAGGCGATGGCGCGCTGGAAATCGCAGGCGTTGCCGCGCCAGAACGCGCTGGTGCGCGCGATTTGATTTACGTCGAATCCGCGAAACATGCGGAGCGCGCCGCTGCTTCCGCCGCGCTCTGCGTGATTGCCGGCGAGGGACTCAACCTAACAGGGAAAACGTTGCTTCGTAGCGCGCACCCCAAGCTGGCCTTTGCGAAGGCGGCCGCCTTGTTGCTTGAGCGGCCACCCATCGCCGCCTCGGGTATACACCCCACCGCCATCGTCGCGCCCTTGGCGCGCGTCGCAAAAAACGCAGGAATCGGTCCCTACGCGGTAATCGGAGAAGATGCGCACATCGGCGAAGGCACGCAGATCGGCGCACAGTGCGTGATCGGCGCGGGCTGCTGGATTGGCGAGCACTGCCGCATTCACCCGCGCGTGACGCTCTACAACAGCGTTCGAGTGGGCAATCGGGTCGAGATTCACTCCGGCGCGGTGATCGGAGCCGACGGATTCGGGTACGCGCATGGAGAAGGGAAGTACTGGAAGTTCCCACAAGCAGGCATCGTCGAAATCGGCGACGAGGTCGAGATTGGCGCGAACACCACGATTGACCGAGGTTCGCTCGATGACACGCGCATCGCCGAAGGCGTCAAACTCGACAATCTCGTGCACATCGGCCATAACTGCTACGTTGGGGCGCATACTGTGGTTGCTGCGCAAGCCGGTTTCTCCGGCTCCTGTGTCATTGGGAAAAACGTTGTGGTTGGCGGTCAGGCCGGATTCGGGGAACGCTGCGAACTGGAAGATGGAGCCATAATCGGGGGACAATCCGGCGTGCTGGGCGAAAAAACGATTCGCAGCGGCCAAACCGTTTGGGGAACGCCGGCGCGTTCTCTCGCCAAATTCAAAGAGCAGTACGCTTGGTTTGGCAGGCTCCCGGAGCTAGCCGCACGCATCAAGGAACTCGAGGCGAAAGTTGGAATCAAGTGACAAACAGGCAATGCCACGCTGGCGCGTGATTGTCGTCGGCGGCCACACTCGGAGTATCGGCAAGACGCAACTCGTTTGTGATGTAATTTCCGCCTTTCCCGATGTGAATTGGATCGCGGGCAAAATTACGCAGTACGGCCACGGCGTCTGCGCGCAAAACGGAGAGAATTGCGATTGCGCACCCACCGAGCACGTTTGTGCTTTGGACTGGGAGATCCATCCGGATTCCGGTACCGACAGCTCCCGATTTCTTGCAGCCGGCGCCCGTCGTTCCTTTTGGCTTAGGACCAAGCAGGGGTATCTCGCCGAAGGACTCCCGCTGCTAAGGGCCGTTCTGGAGCAGGTTTGCACCAATTCGTACGGTTTGTCGCCGTCTTTGATTGTTGAGAGCAACTCCTTGCTGCAATTCCTCAAGCCCAGCCTCTATTTGGCCGTGGTGGACCCCAGCAAGGAGGACTTCAAGGATTCGGCGCGCACAGCCTTGGATCGAGCTGATGCGCTCATCCTCCGCGGCTCTTTGAACGTGTCTCCGGCTTCCTCCCCCGCTTGGACAAAGCTCCCCGACCGCCTGCTGCGCGAAAAACCGTCCGTATCGCAACACCAAGGCGAGCCACTCCCCGAGCCGTTACGTGTGCTCGTGCAGCGGGTACTCGAAGGGGCGGGGACTGTTGCAATCTGACAACGCCGGTTCTACAGAATTGCATCTTAACCGTTGACCACCCGAGGCAAGGCGGCGATAATTCAATAGTACCGGTGTTACTGAGACTCTAACGTTGGGTTGCCCGGGCAGGTGCAAGTCATAGGCAGCATGTCAGTTAGAGCAAATTTTGCGGCTAGATCCGCCAGCCTGCGGGTCGCGCCAAACGGGAGTGCTGCTCTGGGGGGAGCATACATGGCCTCGATTGCCCGCATGGGAGAGGAAATTCCGGTTGCCCCGGCTCCAGTTCCTTGGCAGTCGCAAGACTGGGCCGAGCGCGTCGAAAAAGCCATTGAACGAGGCGCGACTCACCTACTTTCCCTTCAGGCCGAACGAGGCTATTGGCAAGGCGAACTTGAAGCCGATACCACTCTCGAATCTGATTACATCTACTACCTTCACGTTCTGGGCAAGGCCGATCCCGAGCGCATCTCCAAATTGGCGAATTATGTCCGGCAGCGCCAGCTTTCCGACGGCGGCTGGAGCATTTATCCCGGTGGACCTTCGGAATTAAACGCAACTTGCAAAGCTTATTTTGCGCTGAAACTTGCCGGGGATTCACCGGACTCGCCGCACCTGACTCAGGCGCGGGAGACGGTGCACCGCCTGGGCGGGTTGGAACACTCCAATTCCTACGTTCGTTTCTACCTGGCACTGGTAGGCGCTGTCGGATGGGAATTGGTGCCTTCGATTCCTCCCGAGTTGATGCTGATTCCTACCTGGCTGCCTTTCAACATCTACGAAATGTCGTCATGGACGCGTGGCATCGTGATTCCCATGGCCATTCTCTCCACGTTGCGTCCGGACTGGCGTTTGCCGGAACGTGCGCGCGTCGATGAACTGTTCAAGGATCCGAATCACAAGACTGCGGCCTTCGACTGGAGCAAGCAGATTCTTTCCTGGAAGAATTTTTTCCTGGCCGTGGATCGCGGGCTGAAGCTCTATGAAAAATCGCCCTGGAAGCCGTTTCGCCAGCGGGCGCTGAGCGTCGCCAAATCCTGGATGCTGAATCATATCGAGCGCACCGAAGGTCTCGCCGCTATTTATCCGGCCATGATGAACTCGATTTTTGCGCTGATGGCGCTCGGACATGGCCCGGACGATCCGCTCACGTGGCGTGAAATCAAGGAATTCTCGCGATTTGAAATCGAAGAGAGCGATACGATTCGCATGCAGCCGTGTGTTTCTCCGGTCTGGGATACCTGCATTGCGATGGTCTCTCTTGAAGAGGCGGGACTTCCTCCGGATCACCCCGCGCTCGTCAAGGCCGCCGAGTGGATGCTCTCGAAGCAAGTTCTCGGCCCCGGTGATTGGCAAGTCAAAAACAAAGACGCCGAACCCGGCGGGTGGGCCTTCGAATTTCGCAATGATTTTTATCCTGACGTGGACGACACCGCGTTTGTGTTGATGGCGTTACAGCGCGTGAAATATCCCGATGCGAAGCGCATGGAAGGAGCGATTCGCCGGGGCATTCAGTGGCTGCTCAGCATGCAAAATCGTGATGGCGGCTGGGGCGCCTTTGACCGCGACAATAATCGCCAATTCCTCTGCAATATTCCGTTCGCCGACCACAACGCGATGATCGATCCTTCGACCGCCGACGTGACTGCGCGCGTCGCCGAGTGCCTGGGCCGCTTCGGCTGGCCCGCCGAGCATCCTGCGATTCAGCGCGCCGTCGAGTTTTTACTGAAGGATCAGTGCAAGGACGGCTCCTGGTTCGGTCGCTGGGGCGTGAACTACATTTACGGCACCAGCGGCGTTCTGCGCGCCCTCGAAACCGTTTCTTTAGCCGCTCGCGAGTATTGCCAGCGCGCGGTTGTCTGGCTGCGTACTGTGCAAAAAGCCGACGGCAGTTTTGGTGAGTCGCTTCTTAGCTACGACGCGCCGTCCACGAAGGGGCAAGGGCCGAGCACCGCTTCTCAGACTGCATGGGGTTTAATTGGTTTGCTCGCAGGTGCCGGGCCCAATGATCCCGCCGTCACGAAAGCTGTTTCCTACCTGGTTCACCGGCAGCAGGAAGATGGTTCCTGGAGCGAACCGGATTTTACCGGCACCGGATTCCCCGGCGTGTTTTATCTGAAATACCATCTCTACCGGAATTCGTTCCCGGTTTACGCGCTGGCGCGCTATGCCAGCCAGTCGCGCCGTTCGGAAGAGTACGCTGCGCTAAGACTCGACCCCGGCGAGTTCCGCCTGCGCAGCGGGTTTTAGACCGCATCATGCGCTTTCCCGCGCCTCTCTCTGCCGCGTTGGCGAAGTTCCGAATCGCTCGAATATTCAGGCCGCATCAGCACCATTGTTTGTTGGACTTTGTTGATCCAGCCGAAGTTCTGCACTCTGGCTCGTCTCATCCCGTTTCACACGAAAAAGTTCGTGATCTTCTCGCTAGTCCCGCTACAGCCCTATGGATTGAGGGAAGCGAACCGCTGGATCATCCGGGGATCGCCCATCTTGTGCGCGCGCTTGCCCAGAGCAAGCATTTGATTTTTCTGGAAACCAACGGGATTCTTCTTCGCCGCCGCATTCACGAGTTTCAGCCGCTGCCGAATCTGTTTCTAGTGGTTCGTCTGGATTCGCGGCAGAGGGGCGCATTCGAACTTGCCGTCGAGGGTCTCCGCGCCGCGCGTCTTTCCGGTTTCTTCACAATTGTTCACTCGGTCGTGAACGAGGCCCCTGATTTTGCGGAGCTCAGTCGGCTGCGTGCCTTGCTTTTGGAAATGGACTTGGACGGTTGGTTGACGACTGCCGGTTCAGTCGGTACAGGAGCCGCCGCAAACGCTGCTAAAGCTCGAGGATTGATTCCTAATCGCGGTTGGCGTCGGTTTTCCACCCGAGTGGAACGCGAACTCCTCGCTCGGGAAAAGAGCAAGGAATCGAGGGAATTGCCGCAGGCCGAGAAACGGCAAGGGGAAACCTGCGCGGAAGGCGTGAAGGTCGCATGACTACCTTGGTGACAGGAGCCTCTGGTTTTCTGGGGAGCCATGTGGCGCGCCAGCTCGTCGCGCGCGGAGAAAACGTTCGTGTACTCATGCGTCCCTCCAGCACCAATCGAGCTATCGGCGACCTATCACTCGAATATGTAACCGGCGACTTGCGCGACCCTGCTTCGCTGGACCGAGCCATGAAGGGCGTCAAGCGAGTCTTCCATGTTGCCGCGGACTACCGGCTGTGGTCCAAGCGAAGCCAGGACATTTACGATTCCAATGTCGGAGGCACGAAAAATATCCTGGCAGCTGCCGAGCGCGCGAACGTCGAGCAATTGATTTACACCAGTACGGTCGCGACTATCGCCGTCGACCGCCCGCAGCTTCCCAACGAGTTCACGGACTCCAAGCTGGAAGAGATGATCGGTCATTACAAACGCTCGAAATGGATGGCCGAGCAGGAAGTTCTGAAAGTCGCAAAGACTGGCGCGCCCATCATTGTGGTAATGCCCACGACGCCCGTGGGCCCATGGGACTGGAAGCCCACACCAACCGGAAAAATCATTCTGGATTTCTTGAACGGCAAGTTGCCCGGCTACGTCGACACGGGCTTGAACTTCGTTGGCGTGGAAGAATGCGCTGCCGGCCATTTGCTCGCATCCGAAAAAGGCAAAGCGGGCGAACGCTATTTGTTGGGCGGCGAGAATCTGACGCTCAAAGCAATGCTTGACCTTCTCTCGAAGATCACCGGCTTGCCCGCTCCGCGCATGAAAATCCCTCACGGACTGGCGCTCGGGGTAGCCTATGCCAATACGATCTTTTCGAGGCTCATTGGCCGCGAACCGGGGATTCCCGTCGAAGGCGTCAAGATTGCTCGGCACATGATGTTTGTAGATTGCTCGCGCGCGCCGCGCGAATTAGGGTTCAAGCCCGGCCCTGTTGCGGCTGCGCTCGAACGCGCCGTGCGCTGGTACGAAGCCAACGGCTACATCGCTAAGGGCCGCGTCAAGCGGATGGCCCGCGCCGCCGCGGCATGATTTTTGCAGGGGCGCAGCATGCTACGCCCCAGTTGGTGATGCTAGTTGCTTATGAGAATTCTTGTCACCTTCGCCGTCGACGCCGAATTCGCCCCCTGGCGAAAGCTCAGGGGCTTTGAAAAACGCACAACCGGGACGGCCGAATTTTTTGCCGTTCAGATCGGTGGCGCCGATGTGAACGTACTGCTAACAGGTGTTGGCGGGAAGAGTGCCTGGCTGGAAGCGACGAAGATAGTTTGGGACGGCGATGTTGATATATGCATTTCAAGCGGGCTAGCCGGCGCACTGCGTTCAGACTATAAGTTGGGAGAAGTTCTCGCCGCGAGAGAAGTTCAGGCTCCAGGATGGAAGAGGGTGATCGCCTCGGATGCGAACTTAGTTCGACTGGCGCAAGAGGTTGGTGCGCGGGCAGTTGATTCCTTCTATAGTGCCGACCATGTAGTCAGTTTGGCGTCGGAAAAACGTGAACTCGGAAAGTTAGCTGACGCCGTGGAGATGGAGAGCGGGGAAGTGCTTTATGAAGCGGCCGCCTTCGGCGCAAAGGGAATCGCGATTCGAGGGATTAGCGACACCGCAAACGAAGATCTGCCTTTGGATTTCAACAAGGTCATGACCTCAGCCGGCGAAGTGAGCATTCCGCGAGTGATAGGAGAGGTCATGCGCCACCCCCTGTCTACACCACGATTGGTGCGATTTGGGAGCAAGAGCAAAATGGCTGCCGAGAAGTTGGCTGCTTTCTTGGATCGTTACGTCGAGGGCGTCGTTTCGTCGATGCGTACTATCGTGGGAGCCGCCGTCCGATGAGCCGCACCGGCACAACTCTCGAAGCTACGCGGGCTCTCGGCCCTATCCCCAAAACCATGCGTGCGGGCGTCTTTCGTGAAAAAGGTCTGGTTCGCGTCGAAGAAGTACCGGTCCCCGAAGTCGGTTCCGGTGAGGTCCTCATCAAAGTCGCCGCCTGCGGCATTTGCGGCACCGACATCAAGAAAATCTTTCAGCGCTACGTTGAGCCTCCGCAAATTCTCGGCCACGAACTGGCCGGAACAGTCGTTGCCGTTGGTCCTGGCGTCACGAAATGGCATCTCGGCGAGCGTGTGATGAGTTTTCATCACATCCCGTGCGCAAAATGTTTCTACTGTGAACGCCGACTCTTTTCTCAGTGCAAGCAATACAAAACCACGGGCCTTACCGCAGGCTTCACGCCCAATGGTGGCGGCTTTGCCGAATACGTCAAAGCGATGCCTTGGGTTGCCGAGCACGGCATCGTCGCCCTTCCCGACAACGTCAGCTTCGAGGAAGCCACTTTCATAGAGCCCATCAACACAATCTTAAAGGCCGTGCAAAAAGCCCGCGTCGCTTCTGGCGAAACGGTCCTCATCACCGGCTGCGGCCCTATCGGCTTGCAGCTCCTCATGGTCGCAGGACTCGAAGGCGCCCGCATCTATACTAGCGACCCGATGGCCGTTCGCAGGGCCAAGAGCATTTCTTTAGGCGCAGTTGAGTCCTTTGACCCCACTGGTGGTAAGCTTGTGGAGCAAGTCAAAGCCCGCACTGAGGGGCGAGGGGCAGACGCCGTACTTGTGGCAGTGGCGCATCCCGCGGTGGTCGTGGAAGCGCTGGCTGCGGCAAGGCCCGGCGGTCGCGTGCTTCTTTTTGCAGCAAACGATCCCGTAACCAAGATTGAATTCCCGGCCTCAGCAGTGGGTATCGATGAAAAGGAGATTTTAGGCAGCTATAGTGCCGCCGTGGACATCCAAGAAGCAGCGGCCGCTCTGGTGCTCCAGAAGAAACTCCCGGTGATGGAGATTGTGACGCACCGCTTCCCTCTGGATAGAATTCAAGAGGCGCTGGAGCTGGCAGCGAAGCCCACGGAGGAATCACTGAAGGTCTTGATTACACACGCATGAGAACGACCACCAGGAAAGTAGATGTAGGCGAAGAAGTGAAACTTGCCGCAACACGCGTCGCGTTGCCCTCGAAAATGACCGCCGCTGTCCTCTACGGCAGCGAAGACTTACGCATCGAAGAAATCGATGTTCCCGCCCTTGCAGCCGATGAGGTTCTGCTTCGTGTTCGCCTGGCGCTCACCGATGGCACCGACCTGAAAGTCTGGAAGCGCGGCTATCACGCCCGCATGATTCAGCCGCCCGCCGTTTTTGGCCATGAGCTGGTCGGCGATATCGTTGCCGTTGGCAAACGCGTTGATCAGCGCTGGCGCATTGGCATGCGCGTGGTCGCAGCGAATTCCGCTCCCTGCTTGCGCTGCTACCACTGCCGCCGCGGCCAGGAAAATCTCTGCGACGATCTGCTCTTCAACAATGGCGCCTACGCCGAATACATGCGCATTCCCGGTCGCATCGTCGTTGAAAATATGTTGGAAGTGCCGCATTCGGTTGACGACCAAGGGGCGGCGCTTGCCGAGCCTCTCGCCTGTGTTCTGCGTGGCATTCACGAAATGGAAGTTCGCACCGGCGATACCGCCGCTGTGATCGGCTGCGGGCCTATCGGGCTGACGTTTGTGCGCATGCTCTCGCGGCGCGGCGTGCGTGTGATCGCTCTGGCCCGACGCGACGCTCCTCTCGATCTCGCCAAACGGCTTGGCGCTGTCGCTACGATTAATGTCACACACACAGAAAATGTCGCTGTGTCCGTGAAAGCTCTCACCGAAGATGATCGGGGGCCCGATTCCGTTGTCGAAGCCGCAGGCAATCCCGCTACTTGGCGCATGGCGCTGGCCATGGTGCGCCGCGGCGGCGTGGTGAATTTTTTCAGCGGCCTTCCCTCAGGCACTCATGTCGAAATTGAACCGGCCGCGATTCACTATTCGGAGATCAAGCTCATCTCCACTTTCCATCACACCCCACGCTTTTTCCGCGAAGCCTTGGAAGCAATTCGCCGCGGCGACATTTCTGCGCACGATTTTGTAACGGAAGAAATCCGTTTGGCGGACCTGCCGCAGGCCTTCGAGCGAATGAAGTCGCGCAGCGGCGAAATCAAGCTTGCCGTCCGACCATGATTTTGGAGTGCGGCAGCCCTGCTGCCGCTTTTCCGACTGCTCCACCCATTATTTCGAGCGCAGCGAGGAATCTCACTTCTAATGCTTCGTCCCGGTGAACTCGAAATCATGCGCGGTGCCCCGCGCCCGGGCTGCACTCCGGCTGCCGCCCAGGAATACACGCGCTGGCTCGCCACGCATCACTACGAAAATTTCAACGTTGTCTCCTGGCTTCTGCCGAAAAATCTCCATCAACATTTCTACAACGTCTACGCCTACTGCCGTTGGGCTGACGATCTTGGTGACGAGGTCCCCAATCCCACGCGCGCCCTTCAACTCCTCGACTGGTGGGAGCACGAACTTGACGCGTGTTACGAAGGCAAGCCATGTCACCCGGTTTTCGTCGCACTGCGGCAGACTGTCCTTGCCAAAGACATTCCCAAACAGCCTTTCGCCGATCTCTTAAAAGCCTTCCGCCAGGATCAAACCACCAAGCGCTATCCCGACTGGGACGCCGTTCTTCATTATTGCGTTTATTCTGCAAATCCCGTCGGCCGTCTCGTTCTCTATCTCTGCGGCTATCGCGATGAGCTGCGCCAGCGCCTCTCCGACGCTACTTGCACCGCGCTTCAACTTGCGAATTTCTGGCAAGACGTCTCACGCGACCTCGAAAAAGGCCGCATCTACATCCCTCTCGACGCTGCCGCCGCGCGAGGTCTCACTGAGAACGATATCGTCGGGCGGCGTTTCGACGACCGCTATGTCCGCCTCATGCGGGATCTCATCGGGCGAACTCGTGCCCTTTTCGCCGAGGGCTTGCCTCTTGCAAAAATGGTCGACGGCCGCCTTAGCGTCGATCTCGAAATGTTCAGCCGCGGCGGTCTTGCTGTTCTCGACGCCATCGAGGCCCAGGGTTACGACACTCTTCATAAGCGTCCTGCAATCAGCAAACTGAAGCAAGGCCGCCTCCTCGGCCGCACGCTGTTCAAACATCTGCTTGCCGCCGATTCGGAACCTTCGTCAACTGCGACTGTGCCGTCCCTCGTAGTGCCGCAGCATTCCGCGCCCCAGTCACCACGGTTCGACACTTCTCTCAGCGATTCCTACAATCACTGTCATCACATCGCGCGGGCCGCTCACAGCAATTTCTACTATGCTTTTTTCCTCCTCCCTAAACCCAAACGCGACGCCCTCGCTGCTCTCTACGCTTTTATGCGCCTCATCGACGATGTGTCCGATGAAGGGCACGATCTAGCCGCCAAACAGCGTGGCCTCGCAAAATGGCGGGCCGCTCTCGACCAATACATCACCGGCCAGGATCAGCTCATCGACGGCAGCGCTGCTGTTTCTTCTCCCACCTCTTCTCTCCGCGGAACAGCCGAAGTGCTTCCTGCTCTGGTCGATACCATGCAGCGCTACAACATGCCTTCGCGCTATCTCCACGACCTCATTTCCGGCGCCGAAATGGACCTCACCGTTCAGTCCTATCCCACCTTCGACCGCCTTCGCGAATACTGCTATCGAGTCGCGGGCACTGTCGGCCTCACCTGCACTCATGTTTTTGGTTTCTCCGATGCTCGTGCTCTCGACCTCGCCGAAAAACTCGGCCTGGCCTTCCAGCTCACGAACATCATTCGCGACGTCCACGAGGACTACAAACTGGGTCGCGTCTATCTCCCTGAAGAGGATCTCGCTCGCTATGGAGTCTCTCCTGAAGATTTCGGCCGCAGCGAAGCCACTCTCGGCATCTGCGAACTACTTCGTTTTGAATCGGAGCGCGCCTGGAAATTCTACGAAGAAGGTTCCGCCCTGCTCGGCCTGATTGATCCGGACAGCCGCAGCGCTCTTTGGCTGCTCGTTCACACCTACAGCGCTCTCCTCAGCCGCATCGAAGTGCTCGACTTCGCCGTCTTCGGCGAGAAAGTCCGTCTTTCCAAAGCGGAAAAAATGATGTTTATTGCCAGGGCGCGTTTCGGGCGCCACACGGAAGAGAATATTCTTGAAAAGCGTGATCGTGATCGGCGGCGGGCTGGCGGGACTGGCAGCCGGCGTCGCGCTGGCTGAT
>Ga0187780_10004211_pt1 | contig 10793 bp, 9 predicted proteins | sample 1015_Q2_SP10_20__FD_132429 | JGI IMG/M metagenome (GOLD analysis project Ga0187780, IMG submission 132429) | Tropical peat soil microbial communities from peatlands in Department of Meta, Colombia - 1015_Q2_SP10_20_MG | ecosystem: Environmental > Terrestrial > Soil > Wetlands > Peat | place...
TTCTTCAACATCTGGAACCACCCGCAGTGGATCGCCGACACGCTCCAGGGCGGCGTCAGCACCAACCTGGGCTCCAGTAACTTCGGTGCAATTACCAATGCCTATGACCCCCGGATCATCCAGCTGGCTTTGAAGTTCACCTTCTAGCACTGGATCAAGGGAAGCAGTTAAACCCTAAAACGGCGTGGCGGCTCACCCCCCGCCACGCCGTTTTCTTTTGTATACGGATGCGACTTCAGGTTTGAGGTAAATCACGCGTGACGCTCGAAAGCTATCTGTAGCGCGAATCTAAGGAGTGGAATTCGCTTCCTGACGTATCTTCCCATCCGCCGCTAGACCATCCAGCCAATGCTGTGCCATGGCCGTGTCCGGGCCCTGGGGGTTGTTCTTGACGAAATCACGAAGGACTCGCGCCGATTCCTCGTAGCGGCCGACCGCAGTCAAACATTGCGCCAGGAGTAAGTCGACTTGCGGGACTGACCCGTGAGACCCCGCCTTGGCCTGCTGTGCCATAGCCAGCGCCGGACCGTATTGCTCACGATAATAATAGGCCCGCGCAAGTGTCCACTGAGTCTGCCAGTTGGGAGTGGCCGACTCCAACTTCAAAGACTTTTCCAGCGGCGGAATAGCCTCATCGTACTTTCTTTGATTGCATAGGGCCATTCCGAGCGCAGCAAGAACACGAGCCTGATTGGGTTGGAGTTGATCGGACTTCTCCAGAACCGTTTGCGCTTGAGTCCAATTGCTCCGCTTCATGTACACCATTCCCTGGACGTAAAGAACCTCCGGGTTGCTGGGAGCGAGTTTCATGGCCTCGCTCATGTATTTCTGCGCTTCGTCCAGTTTGTTTTGACCTAAGGCTTGCAAGCCCTTGACCAGGGCGTCTTTCGCTTTTGGCGCGAGCAGTGGCTCACCAGGAACGGCTCCGGTTTCATTCGGAGCAAGATTTCGCTGCATGGTCACGTCGATTTCGGCCCGGATCGCGGTGGTGATGCTCACATCTTTCTGAGCACTCTTGTAACCGGAGGCTTCTACCACAATCGAAAAATCTCCCAGGTTGCGAAGAATAAAGAACGCGCGCCCACGAGAGGTGGAGGATTGATCGATGGGAATTCCGCTGCTGTACAGCTTTACGTTCGCTGTGGAAGTGATGACCTGGCCCGACTCGTCTCGGACGGTAATGGCCAGTTCTGCGCGGCTCCCGCGAGTTAATGTGCCTTCCTCACCGCTGTCCTGGCAGGGAGCAGGAAACGGGCACAGACAAAGACCGACCAGCAGGGGCAATAGATTACGCGCAATGCGCAAAGAGCGGTATTCCTTCATATAGCGCGCCACCGCACTGAAGAATGCCAGAGTAGACTCCTGTTCGTCAGGCCGTCAAGCGCAACGTTCGATGGAATGCAACTCTGCTCGGTGTTGAAAAGGCAGCGATGTTCAACAAATTAAAGGATAATTGGGAAATGCAAAGACACATTCACCGGGGTTGGCGCCTCAATCCGTGGCCGCCCCTCTTCTTGGTGCTTGCATTGACTCTTCCCATTTGCGTGCACGGACAGCAGGCCACCCCTGCGGAAGCAATGGCTCTGGAACAGCAGGGCAAACTGGAAGAGGCGGCACAGGCGTGGCGTGCCGTTACGGAGCACGATCCCAATGACGCAGCGGCCTTCGCGAGTTTGGGCGTGGTGCTTTCGAAACAGGGGAAATTCGCCGAGGCTGCCAAGGCTTACCAAAAGGCGCTTGCGTTAAACCCAAAACTGCCTGGCGTGCAATTGAATCTGGGACTGGCGGAGTTCAAGCAAGGTCAGTTCGACGCGGCCATCCCCCCATTGAGGGCGGCGCTAGCGGCAGATCCTCACAACGTGCAGACAACAACGATACTTGGTTTAAGTTACTACGGAGCGAAGAAGTTTTCCGAAGCCGCTAAATATCTTGCCCAGTCCGCGACTCTGGACCCGGGCAATACCGAGTTGCATCAGATACTGGCGCAGAGCTGCCTGCTGGCCAAGCAGTATGACTGTGCGCTGGAGGAGTTCAAGAAACTCCAGGAGCAGAATCCGAACTCCGCCGCGGTGCACATGTTCACGGGCGAAGCGCTGGATGGCGAGGGAAAGACAGAAGAAGCCATCGCAGAGTTTCAGGCAGCTCTGAAGCTTGCTCCCCAGGAGCCGAACCTGAATTTTGCGCTGGGCTATTTGTACTGGAAGACCCATGCTTATGACGAGGCGGTCAAATATTTCGAAGCGGAGCTCGCGATTGAGCCGAAGAATGCGCAGGCATTGACCTATCTCGGCGACATCGCCATGAAGAAAGAAGACAACGAGAAGGCGCTGACGCTGCTGCGGAAGGCAACGCAACTGCAGGACGACATTCGGCTGGCGTATCTGGACATTGGCTCAATCCTTGTGGATCAAAAACAATACACGGAGGCGTTGGCAGCCTTGAAGCGCGCTGAACAACTGGATCCTACGCAGCCCGATGCACATTTCCGGCTGGGCCGTGTGTATCAGATCATGGGTGATAGTGCGGCCGCAGAAAAGGAATTCGCCAAGGTACGTGAGCTGAAGGAAAAGGAACTGGATGATGTTGGCTCGAAGTTGGGCAAAAACCCTGCGCAGTAGTTTGTCTGAAGAGAAAAGGGAAATCGATGCGATATCGCAGAGGAATGGCACGGATGCAGGTCAGGTATGTGGTTCCAGTAATCGCTCTTTTGGGTGTTGCCTTCTGGCTCGCGAGTCGCAGCGAGGGAGAGGCACGGCTGGGCATCTTCGAAGGCACCGGGGATGTCGGCACCGTGCTGCACGGAGGATCGGCAACATATGACGCCGCCACCGGCAAGTACATGCTGGCGGGCAGCGGCGAAAACATGTGGCTGAAGAAGGATGCGTTCTTCTTTGTCTGGAAGAAGGTTAGCGGCGACATTTCGGTCCGCGCCGACGTGGATTTTCTCGGCGAAGGCAAGAATCCTCATCGCAAAGCCGTGCTGATGATCCGCCAGTCGCTGGACGCGGACTCGCCCTATGTGGACATTGCGCTTCACGGTGTGGGGCTCACCTCCCTGCAGTACCGCGAAGAGAAAGCGGGGGATACGCACGAGATTCAGGCGAACATCTCCGCTCCCCATACCCTGGAGTTGCAGAAACGCGGAGATTACTTCGCGATGCTGCTCGGGGAGCGCGGCGGAAAGTCACAAGTGGCGGGTGGCTCGATTCGCGTGTCGATTCGGGGCGACTACTATATCGGGATAGGCATTTGCTCTCACGACAAGGATGTCGTGGAGAAGGCGGTGTTTTCGAACGTGGAGGTTTCGTCAGTGAGTCCCTCGGCGCAGACGGCGCTCTACAGCACACTCGAAACCATCAGCATAGACTCCATGAACCGCAGTGTCATTTATGTGGCGCAGGAACACTTTGAAGCCCCGAATTGGGCGCGGGACGGAAGCTACCTGCTCTTCAACAAAGACGGTCGCATCGAAAAGATCGCGGCCACTGGCGGCCACTCGGAGCTGATCAACTCTGACTTCGCCATTCGCTGCAATAACGACCACGGCATCTCTCCTGACGGCAAATGGCTCGCGATCAGCGATCAATCTCAGGAGGAGCACAAGTCGCTTGTGTACGTCCTGCCGATTGAGGGCGGCGTGCCGAAGCGTGTAACGCAAAACTCGCCCTCTTACTGGCATGGCTGGTCGCCGGACGGTGGCACCCTCGCGTTTGTGGGCGAACGCAACGGCGATTTCGACATCTACGCAATTCCGGTAAACGGGGGCGACGAGAAGCGCTTAACCACCGCCAAAGGACTCGATGATGGTCCGGACTATGCACCCGATGGCTCCTACATTTATTTCAATTCCGAGCGTACCGGCCAGATGCAGATCTGGCGCATGAAGCCGGATGGCAACGGCCAGGAGCAGATCACTTCCGATGAGTTTAACAACTGGTTTCCGCATCCATCGCCGGACGGCAAATGGATTGTTTTTCTATCCTACGAAAAAGGCGTGACCGGCCATCCGCCGAATAAAGACGTAACGCTGCGGCTCATGTCTCTGGCGGATCGGAAAATCACCGTGCTGGCGAAGCTGTTCGGCGGACAAGGCACCATCAACGTGCCGTCGTGGTCGCCAGACAGCAAGAAGCTCGCGTTTGTAAGCTATCAGCTGTTGCCGTGATTTATCCAAGTCAGGAAGAACCCCTAGGTCCAAAAGCTTGAGAATAGTCCCACCTTTGCAAATATGACCATGGTAGAATGACCATAGTCGTGCGAGGAGTGAGCGATGAAAAGGATGGCGGCAGGTTCCTTCAAGACAAATTGCCTTGCGGTTATGGACGAGGTTCAGGCGAAGCGCGAAACGGTCATCCTCACAAAACACGGCAAGCCGGTAGCCAAACTCGTCCCCGTGACCGATGACACCGACGATATCTATGACTTCCTGGCCGGTAAGGGCGCGATCGTAGGAGACGTCCTTGCGCCTGCACTATCGCGCAAGGAATGGGGCGAACTGAAGTGATTCTTGTCGATACACACGTTGTGGTATGGCTCGCATTTGCTCAACAGAAGATCTCCAATAGCGCAAGGATGGCGATTGATGACGTCCGCAGGGACGCAAAAGGGGTGGCAATTTCAGATATCACACTATTGGAACTAGCTGCCCTCGCAAATAAGGGACGACTCTCGCTCAGCATCAGCCTTGAGTCTTTCTTGCAGGAGGTCGAACGGCGGTTCGTGGTCCTGCCGATGACTGGTCGGGTGTGCGCTCGCGCAGTGACACTGCCCTCAACGTATCCAAAAGACCCGGCGGACCGGGTCATTGGAGCAACAGCGCTGGTCGAGGGGCTGTCCCTGCTTACGGCCGACCGCGGAATCAGACGATCCAGGGCCGTTCCAACCATCTGGTGAGTGCGACCGCTACTCCATACTTCTTAGCAGCTCTCGCTCTTCGGGGGGAAAGTGGCTGTAGCGGCCGGTCTCGATTTCCCTTTCGCGTGCAAACGGAGGCATCTCGCGCAGGGCCCGCATCGCCCTCTGCACTTCGGGACGGCTTGCCACCCCCTGTTGTGCTCCGCTAAGCGGCGACGCCACGCGATAGCTGCTCGGCATAGCAACTATGCGGTCAACGGAGAGAACCGGCGCGCGCGAAGCAACAGCGCCTTCATTGGGTGCAGGTGAGTAGTTCGGGTCCGGAGTGCCGGATGACGGCCTCCAGGGCCTTGCCGGGTCGGTTCCGGATTTCGGCGCGGAATTCGCTGGCGGTGGATCGTCGTCCCCATCAGGACAGGGGTAGCCCATTCCTGGACCGCACGAATACGGATAGGAGTAGTAAGGATAAGGAGCGTAATACCACGGACTGTAACCGTAGTATCCATACGGGTATCCCCATCCCCAGCCCCAATACGGCCAGCCAAAGCCAAAACCCCATCCGTAACCGTAGTATGGATAGCTCCAGTGTCCATGCCAGCCGTAACCGCCGTGCCAACCGTAGCCGCCATGGTATCCGCCGTAGTATCCACGCCCGCCGTAATAACCGCCTCCGTGGTAACCGCCGTTGCCAATGTAGCCATGCGCCCCGCCACTATATCCGCCGCCATAGTGGCCCATGCTGCCACCATGGAAGCCTCCGCCACCGCCGCCGTGGAAACCTCCACCACCGTGACCACCACCACCGTGCTGGGCAAAAGCCGTCCGCGGCAAACTGCCAAGCGCCAGGCAAGCGACAAAGACAAGAACAATTCTTAGGTACAATAGGCCGGATCTCTTCATTTCAGTTCCCCTGCGAACGTTGGCGCGGAACCGTTCACAATTCCTGTATACGCCGCGGGGAAAGCCGCCGCAAGTCCACCCGCAACCAACAAAATCAGCGCGCAACATGTAGTCCCACGATCGTTATCTCTCCGAAACACTCCCATAGTGATCCATTGACCTTCGCCATCTTCTGGGCGAACGTGGCAAGTAAGGCAGTTTCTGTCTGTTCCGGTGAATTCGTGTAAATGCTTACCGCCACAAAAGCCGGCCGCTACGAACTCCTCGGCGAGTTGGGTCACGGAGGTATGGGTGTCGTCTACCGCGCCAAAGACCCTCTCATCGGCCGCACTGTCGCACTGAAAACCATTCGGCTCTCGGAAGAAGGCACCGGCTTAACCCACGATCAGCTGATCGAGCGCTTCCAGAACGAAACCCGCGCCGCCGGCCTTCTCACCCATCCCAATATCGTCGCCATCTACGATGCCGGCGAATCCGACGGCCTATGCTACATTGCGCTCGAGTTCGTCAACGGCAAGAGCCTTCAGTCTCTCCTTGATTCCGGGGAAAAGTTCCCCACACCTCGCATGCTCAACATCATGGAGCAGGTATGCTCCGCCCTCGTTTACGCCCACCACCAAAACGTCGTCCATCGAGACATCAAGCCCGCGAATATCATGTTGACCGCCGGCGACGTCGTCAAAATCACCGATTTCGGCACCGCCAAAATCATGCAATACGGCGCTGCCAAGCAGTCCGCCGTCATGGGCACTCCCGGCTACATGTCCCCAGAGCAGATCAAGGGTAACTCCATAGACGGCCGAAGCGACCTCTTCTCCCTCGGCGTCATGCTTTATGAAATGACCACCGGCCAGCGCCCCTTTTCCGGCAAGGATATTCCTTCTACCCTCTACAGCGTTCTCAATTACGAGCCTCCTCCGCCCCGCGACCTCAATCCTTCCATTCCTCTTGGCGTCAGCAGCACCATCATGAAGGCGCTTTCCAAAAGCCCGCACCTTCGCTACGAGAGCTGTGCCGATTTTCTGGAAGACCTGAAGAACTATCGCCCGGACGCAAACGCGCCGCCTCCCAGCGCCACTTCAACCGCTCGGCGCCTCGCGCCCCATACCATCGCGGAACCCAGGGAAAAAGCCTACAACACCCCTATGCCGGAAACTCCCGGCGTTGCGCCGCGTAATGCTTCGGCCGCGCTGCCAAGGACCACTCCACGGGCGATTCCTCCTCCAGTCGCGGCTGCCACTCCCACTTTCCACGACGATTCCCGCGAAGAGCCCACCGGCCACATCCCGGGTGTCTACGCCGGGCCCTCAAGATTCAATCTCGATGCCATCAAGCGCTACGCCCGCATTGGAGCCGGCATTCTCGTGGCCCTTTGGCTCGTCTCCTTCACTCTGAAAACCTTTAACCGCAACTCTGGTTCTGACTCCGATTCCCCGTCCGCTCCTCAGCAAGTTTCCAATCCTGCCGCTCCTGTCACTACCCCCGCGGACCGCATTCACGCTCCACTCTACGTTTCCGCTTCCAATCCCCAAGTCGCCACTCTCGCCGAACTTTCGGAACCGTGGTCTTCCAAGAGTTTCATCTTCTACAGCGTCTCGCAGTCCCGGAATGTTCTCGCGCTCCTCATTCGCCTGCCGGGCCCTGCTTCGCAAAGCAGCTCCTACTGGGCTTTTTCTCTCGAAGCTCCCTTCAATCACTGCGAGCTGCAATATATCCAGGAGCTGACCAGGCTCTCTTCCGAATACGGCGTGTCCGCGAGCCACCCGATGGTCGTTAATCCCTGCAGTCACACCGTCTTCGACCCCCTGGCGCTCAAGGAAACTCCCGGCAACACCCTTGTCCGCGGTGCTATCGTCAAGGGCAGCGACCTCCGCCCTCCCCTCGCGATTGAGGTTAAGGTCTCCTCTAACCACATCCTCGCCACCGCAATGGAATAACTGGCCGCGGACTAGTCCCCGAAGCAAGAAGACCACCTCTAGCCAATCTGCGGTCCCTGAGGTAGGCTATCGACCCTCGCTACGGGTTCGAACTTAGGATGGAGTATGCCCAGGAATTTCAAACAGGTGCTCGGGTCCCTTCGCACGATCTGGCAGCGGTTAAAAAGGCAGTGGGTCGATGAGGTTCCGGAGGACATCGCCATCTGCGAGTTCGACTGCCGCAAAAATCAGTGCTTGTACGATGAGTGGGCCACCTGCGAGCGCCGGACCTCCAAGGCAGCCGGCGAACTAATGCCACCCCCGCCGCACACCCCTCCCTCCCAGAAGCCTTAACCCCACCCCAAGTCCACCCCGCCGTGGGTGCCGCACCTTTTGCTTTGTAAGGGTGTGGGACTTTGGTCTCGATCACTGAGGCTGCGCGGCTTTTTCATGAATCGAAATTAGGGACTAGCCCAGAGATTGTCCGCAAATCCGCAAACCGTACACGGGCAGTCAACAACCGCTTGTCCGCTTAGTCTGTCCGCCTGGTTTTTGCCCTGTTAGTTCCTGAACCTAGTTGTTCGCTTCCACTGTGCTGCGGGATGGCTTCGGTTTTTGCCAAAGAATTTCGGAATCCGCCGCTTGGTTTGGATAGAAGCGTTCCGACTCCGCGTTTGTGGGGATCAGCACGACGTCAACGCGGCGATTGTAGGCCAGCCACGTCGTCTGCGAATCGCGCTTTTGCTTTTCCGGAGGCTGGTTTGGATTCCGGGATTGCAAGTCGCTGACCGCGGTTTTGTCCAACGGTTTCTCCTTGCCGTACGCGGAGGTATCGATTTTCTCTGTGGCGATTCCCTGCGCAACCAAAAAATCCTTAACCCGTTGGACTCGGAGTTCGGATAGAGACTCGTTGTACTTATCCGCGCCGCGCTCGTCCGTGTATCCGCCAAGCGCGAGCTTCGCGTTGGGATCATATTCCAGATACTTCTTGAATGCGGTGGCGAGGTTCGTCAACACTTCCTGCTGGCTGCGAACGAGCCCCAAAGCCGGGTCGTCCGTGGTGGGATAGGCGGTCGGAAAGAAAACGCTCTGGAGCAGCACTGTGGGAACGGGCTCAATGGACCCCTTCAGGTGCACCGCCACGGTCTTGACGTCCGATCCACCGCACACATTCGTCGACTTCAGAGTGTATTTGAATTCTTCGTCTACGGGACCATTGCCGGTTTGCGTCGGACTCAGGGTGATGGACTTCGTGCCGCTGGGATCAACAGTGCCACCTGGGTCCAGCGACACGGAGTCTGAATTGGACGATGACCAGTTGAGCGTAGTGCTTCCCTGTTCCAGCGTCTTGTCTCCGATCCGCCGGTAGGAGATCTCCATGGGTGAAGCGCTGAGTGATGACTGCACGACAGGGTTGACTTCAACGGTTGTGCTCGGCGTTACGACACCCCCCGGTCCTGAAGCCGTAAGCTGATACACCGTAGTTTGCCGGGGTGAAATCGTTTTCTCGCCAGACGTGGGAACCGGGCTCATGCCGCTCATATCGGCTTCCACAGTTTCCTTGGAGACCCAGGCCAGCGTCGTCGTTTGGTTGCAGTTGATTTTCTGGGGATTGGCAGAAACCGATCCGCTGACAGGCGCGACAACCACAGTGGCGCTCGCAATGCCTGCCTTGAAGCGCGGCGTCGATGGAGGCAGCTCCGTCGTGCCACGCGGCCAATCCTTGATCTTCTGTTTTCCGTTGGACAGCGTAACAATCACGCGCTGGTTCGCCGCCACCGTAATCGGGCCGGCCCACAACTCTTTACCATACCGGGTAACCGTCACCTGGTGCGTTCCCGGTGGCACAACCAATTCCTGGTGCCAAATAATATTGTGATTGAACTCATCCACGTGCCCCACGAAGTATTGGGGCTTCTTGCCGTTTAGAAGAACGGCAGCATCGCCTGCACCGTGATGCGCTCCCACCTCAATGGGATTGCCTGCTTCAAGCTGGATGCGTCCCCTCGGGCCTGGCACCGCGTCGCCTACGGGTTCCAGCTTGATGTCCAATGGCAGCGTCTTGTTCGAATCGATCGAGACATCCTGTTCGGCAAACTTATATCCGTAGTTGGCGATGATCACGTGGTGCGTGCCGATGCCGAGTTTGATGACCTGATTCCCCGGACCTACGGCTTGGCCATCGACAAAGGTATACGCCTGCTTGGGAGTCACCGTGACTTTCAATTTTCCAGGTTTAGCGTCTTGCGCAAAGGCAACCGAGCTGAGTAAAACCGTGGCGCCAGCCACCAGGCAAAATGCTCTGATTTTTTGAACGCTCATCAAATCACCTCCCGCACTTCTCCACACGCAGTCAGGGGAATCGGGCTGACCGCGGAAACACGGGACGGTCGCGTTCGCCGCGAATTCTGACAGCATTAGGGCCGCCGCGCAACGCAGGAAATCACAACCAGGTGTGCGCTCCAAAAGCGCAGGCTCAGCGAGTCAGTCCGTGGAGTGCTCGTGTGCGGGCGCAAGGGGGATTCGCCATCGTCATTAATTCATTGCGCAAACGGAACCTTAGGGCGATTGCCGGAGCACGTCATCATAAGTACCATTACTATGTAGTCCTAGAACTGCGACCATGCTCCGGAACCGCCTTCTCCGTCTCTTCGCCGCGCCCTTGGCCCTGGTCTTTGCCACGTCTTTGTTCGCCCGCGGGCAGTTTTGGGATTTCCTGGGCTGCACGCAGGTCAGCGAAAGTCAGGACCATGGCCGGATTCAGATCGCTCGCCATGATCGGCTCTTCTTCCGCACCATTCAGTTGCGGGTCAGCGGAAAGGCAATTTTCTTTGACCGCTTCGTGGTTCACTTCGAAAATGGCACTTCTGAGGTGCTAACTGTCAGCGAGCGCATCTCACCGGAAACAGGAAACTACGTCATTGATCTTCCCGGAGAACGCCGCGCCCTCGAAAGCGTCGAGCTTTGGTATTACAAAGAGCCTTGGGGACAAAACCCGAAGGTGAGCCTGTACGGTGTCCCTCTGCCAGACCCCAACGGCGAAACTATCGCGCGCGAGCCTTAGCTTCGCGGTTTGCCACTAAATCTTATTCTCTATTGAGGCGCGAAGCGTTCAAAACTCAA
>Ga0187780_10004212_pt1 | contig 10792 bp, 10 predicted proteins | sample 1015_Q2_SP10_20__FD_132429 | JGI IMG/M metagenome (GOLD analysis project Ga0187780, IMG submission 132429) | Tropical peat soil microbial communities from peatlands in Department of Meta, Colombia - 1015_Q2_SP10_20_MG | ecosystem: Environmental > Terrestrial > Soil > Wetlands > Peat | place...
CGTCGATGCGCTCAAACGCTAAAAGGGGGTGGCGCGCTCAGCAGCCCACGACACCTTCGTCCCGATGTGCCAACGTGACGCCACGTTCGCCGCCGACAGTGCTGCTGACTTTGCCGTGCTACCAGCACGAATTGCGGCTGATGAACGCGGTTTGGCGTGTGCAGACTAGCGCAGAATCCGTTTCGCCGCCTCTTCGTACGCGGTGATCAGATCGCCGCGCTCGTAGCGGAACACGTCCTTATCGACCGATTGCCCCGACTCCTTGAGCCACAGGCGACACGTGTCACAGCTGATCTCGTCAGCAACGAGCAGCTTCCCATCGCGCCGCTTGCCAAACTCCAGTTTGAAGTCGGGCAGCAACAGCCCTCGCCGACTGAGATGCGCTTTCAGAATTGTGTTCACTCGCAGCGTCAGCTCACGAATGAGCGCCAACTCTCCCTCGCTCGCGAGTCGTAAGGCCCGTATGAGGTCGTCGTTGAGCATCGGATCGCCATAGGCGTCGGATTTGAAGTCGATCACGAGCACGGGAGGGACGAACTTCTGGCCGTCCTTGAATGGGTACCGGCGCACGATCGATCCTGCAGCGATGTTGCGCGCGATGACCTCAATTGGGATGATGTCCACTGCCTTCACAAGCATGCGCGTGTCGTCCACCATGCGAAGATAGTGCGTCGCGATCCCGCGCTGCTCGAGAAGCTGAAAGAGGCGCGCGGAAATCTTCGCGTTGAAGTAGCCCTTGTGCGGCACGGTCCGTTTACGTTTGCCGTTGAACGCGGTAATATCATCACGAAACTCGATGATGTACTCGTCGGGGTTCTCGGTGCGATACACAGTCTTTGCCTTACCCACGTGCGCGATATCCATAGGTCACCTCATTCCGCCTCTCGATTCTTGCGAAAGCCACGCTCGTCAGCCAGCGCCTCAATGAGAGGTGCGAGCGCCTCGCTGTACCATCCGGCGCGCACGTACTGCGGATAGATCGGCAGCCGCTCGGTAAGCGCGACGCCCAGGTCCGCGACGTCTGGCCACACGTGCTCCGGGTTGATGTAGTCGACCGTGACCGGTGACATCCCGCCGAGATCAGACGCCCCGACACAGAGGAGTGGCGCCACCTCGATGAGGTTGGGGGGCACCTGGACCGCGACGTCGTTGGGCAGGAGATGACGCGCGAGCGCAACCGTGCGAATGAGCACCTCGCGCCTCGGACCGGGCACGTCTGCCATCCGCGTGCCCGGCTTCGGCACGAACGGCTGGATGATGACCTCTTGCAGGTGGCGGTAACGGTTCTGCAACTCTGCAAGCAGCTCGAGCGAGCGGATGCGATCACCCCAGTCCTCTCCGATGCCGATCAGAAGACCGGTGGTAAACGGAACATGGAGCTTGCCAGCGTCCTCGATGGTCCAGACCCTGAGCTCGGGCTCTTTCCCGGCACAGCCTCTGTGCGCGTCGACGGCGGCCGTCGTCTCGAGCATCAGCCCCATGCTCGCGTTCACCGGCTTGAGCCACTCGAGCTCGTCGAAGGTGAGAATTCCGGGGTTGCTGTGCGGGAGCAGGCCGATATCGATCGCGGTCGCGCACAGATCGTACAGATATGCAAGGAAGCTCTCGTACCCGAGTGTGCGAAGCTTCTCGACAAACCCTGCGACCTCTTGAGGGCGTTCCCCAAAGGTGAACAGCGCCTCTGTGCAGTCTGCTTCCTTTGCCTTCCGCAACAGCGTCTCCACCTCGGCAGACGCCATCAACCGCGCCTCCGCGTCACCGATATCCCTCCGGAATCCGCAGTAGCCGCACGCGTTGCGGCAGATGTTGGTGACCGGCACAAAGACATTGCGCGAGAACGTGACGCGCTCAGGGAGGGCAATCGGGAGCGTCTCCAAGGGCGCGCTCACGATGTCTGCGGTGCTCACGTGCTCAAGCGACATAAAAAGCGAGGCCGTTTTTACGCCTACAATGGCCGCGGTAATATATAAATAACGGGGACTCCTTACGCCACCGCGACAATGAAAGCCGCAAAGGCGGTGGTGCCGTTTAAGACGCGCGGCGCGAAGACGCGGCTCGCGCCCTTTCTCTCCACCCAAGAACGGGTAGCCTTTTCAAAGGCGATGCTGCGCGACGTGCTCCGCAGCCTGAAGGGCACGGACGTGACGATTCTCGCGACCGAGGACTTTGACCCCGAGTGTGATTGGGCGCACGTGGAGCTCAACAGCCGCGACCTCAACACCGCCTTGAACGCCTACATACGGCACGAGGGCGAGCCGACGCTCATCGTGATGTCTGACATTCCCCTCATTCAGGAGTGGCACGTGCACGAGATGTACTCCGAGGGGGTCACGCTCGTCCCCGGGCGCGGGGGCGGCACGAACGCGATCTTCATGCGCGACCCGTCGCGATTCAAGGTCGATTTTTACGAGGTGAGCTTCCTGAAGCACATCGCCATCGCGAAGGAGCGCGGACTGCCGTTAAAGATCCTCGACTCGTTTTTCATGAGCACCGATATCGACAAGCCAGAGGATCTGGCGGAGGTACTCATCCACTGCCCGAGCGACTCGTGCGCGTATCTGCGGGCGATCGGCGTGCGGTTGAGCTACAGCAAGAGCCGCGTCGGCGTTGAGCGAGACTAGCGAAGCCAAGCGCGACCGTCGAACCTAAAAAACAGGCGTCAGCCACGACGAGTAGTGGGGGTCGTTGCCGCGAGCCGCGTTGAAGTATGCGTCCTTGAGCTCGTGCGTGATCCGGCCGACCGCGCCGTTGCCGATCGAGATGCCGTCAACGCTCGTGATCGGCGCCACCTCTCCCGCGGTCCCTGTGAAGAAGAGCTCATCGGCGGAATAAAGCTCGGATCGGCTGATCCGCCGCTCTATGACCCTGTAGTCGTGATCGGCACAGAGCGTAATAACGGCGTCACGCGTAATCCCTTCAAGGATGTCTTCCGACACCGGAGGCGTTAGCACAGTGCCGTTTCGCACGAGAAACACGTTTTCACCGCTTCCTTCGGAGACGAACCCGTCTTTGGTGAGGAGCAAGGCTTCGTCATAGCCGTTCTGCACGGCTTCGACCTTCGCGAGCACGCTGTTGACGTACGCTCCGGAGAACTTGCCTGTCGGGGGGAGCGAGTTGTCTGAAAGCCGGGCCCACGAGCTCACACACGTCTTGAGGCCTTTGTCGCTGTCGGTCTCGAGGCCCGCGTTGACATCCGCGAAGTACATGCCCATCGGCTCAACGTAGATGGCATACTCGTTGGCCCTGCCAAACGGGTACAAGCCCACCGCTCCGGCACCCCAGTAGACGATCGGTCGTATGTAGACGTCCTCTTTGAGCTCGTTTTGGCGCACCACGTCAACGGCAGCGTCAGCAAATTCGTGCGCGCTGAGCGGGATGCTGAGCCGTAGCACTCGCATGTTGCGGTAGAGACGCGCCACGTGCTCCCTCAGTCGAAAGATAAAGCTCTGCCCTTTCTCATCGTTGTAGTACGCCCGTATGCCTTCGAACACCGCGGTGCCGTAGTGGAGGGCGTGCGTGCTTATGTGGACCGTGGCATCGTCCCATTCAACGTATGCGCCGTTCATCAGAACTTTGCGACTCATCGAAGACTCCTTTGCACAAGACCAACGGACCGGACTGATCTGTTCTCCAATGCTCAGCTACCCATTTAAACCTTTTTTTCTCGGCGCGCAGCGATCAGATCAATTATATACCTGCCAACGTAACTGATAGGCACGGGCCTGTAGTATAGTCTGGATAGCACAGCGGCCTCCGGAGCCTCAAACCCGGGTTCAAATCCCGGCAGGCCCGTTTTTTCTCGCGACGTTGCGTGCAGCGTAGCCTTCGTTTATACTGAGGCAAGTGACTATCTGGCGACGACGATTTACGCGGGGTCTTCGAGCGCGCGGCATGTCGCCTCAAGCCTCAGCACGTTGAATGGAACGTTGCAGAAGGGAAATAATCGAATCTCCCTGACGTCGCCTGTGTCACGATCGACCATGAACGGGAACTCCGCACAGACGGAAGGCCGATCGGCATAGACCGAGCATCTACCGTCCTTACTTAAAAATGCGCATGGCTGGGCTTGTTTTAAGGCGAACGTATAGCAAGCATCGCGATCATTGCGATAAGGTACGCAGTGCTTCGTCACAAACGCTTCAAACGTCACTCCCAGGCGCGCGCGCAACCGGTCCACATCATCAAACGTCAGCCGTACGGTCTCGAAATAGCAACAGCCTGGCACCGCACAGTCAGCACACAAACGCTCCGACAGCTCACGGTTCGTGCGAAGATCCGAGAGCCGTTCTGACGAAATGTGAAAGCGCCATCCATGTTCACGTTTGCTCACGAGCTCATCCACAATGTGAAGCACGCGCTCGTTGGCGCAACCGTTTGAGGGGGCTAGCTCTTGAATCACCCTTATTGCGAGTGTGCGCTGAAGGCCGTCGTTGCAACCCAGTTCAAAGAGATGGCCGTACGATGGGGGGCTCCCACTCGCGCCTGACAAATGGCTTTTGCCTCCTCGACTTACCTGCGTTACGTGCCGTTTGACCGCCAGGTGCTCATCCTCCTGCCTTAACGCACTCATTTTTTTCGCCGCACCCTTATAGGCTTTCCCTGCGCTGCGTCGCAAGCGTTGATCTAGGGCGTTCAACAAGGACCGGCGAACGCCCAGCTTGCGCAAGTAACCTATTAATGCTAGAATGCGCTCTTGTAAATGATGTCAGACAAGCTAAACGGTCTGCGGGACCTGCTTGAACGGCTGTCGAATGCACACGGCGTTTCCGGCCACGAGGGGAGCTCCCGCGACATACTCACGCACGAACTCATGCCCTATGTCGATGAGATCAGGACTGATGCGTTTGGCAATCTGATCGCCACAAAATCAGGAAAAGGACCGTCCGTGATGCTTTCCGCACACATGGACGAGGTAGGCCTTTCTGCGAAGTACGTCGACGAAAACGGGTTCATCTACTTCATCGGCATCGGCGGTTGGTTCGACCAGACGCTCCTAAACCAGCGGGTACGACTCCACGGAACTAAGGGCGACGTTCCCGGAGTGATCGGTTCGAAGCCTCCTCACATTCTCGAGGAGGATGAGAAAAAGAAACCGATACCGATGAAGGACATGTTCATCGACGTCGGTGCGACTAGCGCCGAGGCCGTCGAGGATCTTGGCGTTCGAATCGGCACTCCGGTCACCATCGATCGCCAGTTTACGCCCCTTTCTGGAAGCTTTGTGACTGGAAAGGCGCTCGACGATCGCGCCGGATGTGCGATGATGATTGAGGCCGTAAAGCGCACTAAGGCGACGACCACGGTGTTCGCTGTTGGTTCCACTCAGGAGGAAGTCGGCTTGAAGGGCGCTAGAACGGCCTCATTTGGGCTGAATCCCGACGTTGCCATCGCCACTGAGACCAACATCGCTGGAGATCATCCGGGAATCGAGAAGAAGCTTGCACACCTAGAGCTTGGCAAGGGCCCCTCGGTCACGGTCGTGGATGGAGCCGGACGCGGGCTTATCACGCCTGACTCGGTGCTTCGCTGGATCGAAGGGACGGCGAAACAGGCAAAGATCGCGTACCAGCGCGACGTGAGCTCTGGCGGCACCACAGATGCGACCGCAATCAATCTCACGCGGGCAGGAATCCCCGCGGGCGTGGTAAGCGTAGTCACGAGGTACCTCCACACGCCGGTGGAGGTGCTCAACCTCGAGGATCTCGACGCGGCGGCCGAACTCATCGCCCGCATGCTCGAGACCGTAACGCACTACTTCTGAGCGCTCGGACGCGCGCAACGGGGCTGAAACTCGCGCGCGTGAGAGCTTTTATATAGTTATGGTCTCCTTTTACAGCAAGGAAGTGACTACCGTGAGGGATCGCTTTATTTAACGACATCAAGTTTTTCGACACGACGCTGCGCGATGGAGAGCAGACCCCTGGCGTGTCGCTCACTGCCGAGAAGAAACTGTGGATTGCGAAGGCGCTCGACAAACTCGGCGTGGACGTTATCGAAGCGGGATCCGCAGTGACGTCGGAAGGGGAGCGCGCCGCCATCAAGGCGGTCGCCCGCGAGGGACTGCGGCCCGAGATTTGTAGCTTCGCGCGCGCCCTTCGAGGGGATATCGACTACTGCCTCGCCTGCGACGTTGACTCCGTGCACCTCGTCGTGCCCGTGTCGGATTTGCACATCGAAAAGAAGCTCCGCAAAGATAGAGACACCGTTCTGCACATGGCTGTTGACACAACGGAATACGCGGCGGATCACGGCCTCATAGTGGAGCTGAGCGCGGAAGACGCGTCGCGTGCCGACAACAACTTTCTGCGCGAGTTCTACCGTCAGGGGGTCGCCGCAGGCGCACGACGGCTCTGTTACTGTGACACCGTCGGCGTCCTCGTACCTGAACGCGCGCCAGCAGAGTTCACCGATCTCGCGACAATCGCTCCCATTAGCATCCATTGCCACGACGACTTCGGTCTCGCGACGGCAAATTCGATCGCGGCCCTCGGCGCCGGCGCGACACAGGTGCACGTGACCGTAAACGGCCTTGGTGAGCGCGCGGGAAACGCGTCGCTCGAAGAGCTCGTGATGACGCTCGTGTCACTGTACGGCTACACGACGCGCATCAACACGAAGGAGCTCTATCCCGTTTCGAGGCTGGTGAGTCGACTTACGGGGGTTCCCGTCGCCCAGAACAAGCCCATCGTGGGCGAGAACGCGTTCACGCACGAGTCGGGCATCCACACCCATGGACTTCTGGCAGACACGCGGACGTACGAGCCGATCACCCCCGAGATGGTTGGCCGTGAGCGACGTATCGTGCTCGGGAAGCACGCGGGCAGCGCGTCGGTGCACCTTGCACTTAAGGAGCTCGGCCTCGACGCGGACGAGGATCAGCTCAAGGACATACTCAAGCGCATCAAGGAGCTCGGGGACAAGGGAAAACGCGTGACCGACGCGGACTTGCAAGCTATCGCCGATGCGGTGCTTGAGATCAATCGTGAGGCCCGCATCAAGCTGCAAGAGCTGACGGTCGTGTCGGGAAACATCGTGACCCCAACCTCGTCGATCAAGCTCTCGGTCGACAACCAGGAGGTCGTCGAAGCCGGCATTGGTCTCGGGCCGGTCGACGCCGCCATCAACGCGCTGAGAAAGGCAATCGGAAAACTCGCGGACATCACGCTCGAGGAGTACCACGTCGACGCCATCACAGGCGGCACCGATGCTTTGGTCGAGGTGTGGGTCAAACTCAGCAGAAATGGTCACGTCATCACCGCACGAGGCGCGCGCGCCGACATCATTATCGCCTCCGTCGAAGCGGTCGTTGAAGGGGTCAACAGGTTATTAACGTCAAAATGATAGGTGAGTTGCAATGAACCTGAACGGTGCCAAGGCACTCTTGAAAAGTCTCGAATACGAACACGTGGACACGATTTTTGGCATCCCCGGAGGCGTCGTGATTCCCATCTACGATGAACTCTTCAACCAGGATGTCATCACGCACTACCTCGTGCGCCACGAACAGGCTGCCGCACACGCGGCGGATGGCTACGCACGAGCAACGGGGAAAGTAGGCGTGTGCATGGCGACCTCAGGCCCCGGTGCCACGAATCTCGTCACGGGAATCGCGACGGCTTACATGGATAGCGTGCCTATCGTCGCGCTTACTGGCCAAGTGACGACCGATCTCATCGGCAACGACGCCTTTCAAGAGGCCAACATCACAGGGATCACGCTCCCCATCACGAAGCACAACTACCTGATTCACGACACAAGCGAGATTCCACAAACGATAAAAGAGGCGTTCCACATCGCGTCCACAGGTCGACCGGGCCCGGTGTTAATCGATATCCCGAAGGACGTACAGACGAATAGCGCGCCGTTTGAGTACCCCAAGAAGGTTCACTTGCCGGGGTACCAGCCCACGTATGAGGGGCATCCCGGACAGATCAAGCGGGCTGCCAATGCCATCAGCGTGGCGCATCGTCCGGTGATCTACGTCGGAGGCGGCGCTAAGATCAGCGGGGCTTCCGAAGAGGTCCGAGCGCTCGCCGAAACGATCGTGGCCCCCGTCACAATGACGCTCATGGGCATGGGGACGCTGCCGGCCGACCACCCGCTGTCGCTTGGGATGCTCGGGATGCACGGGACAAAGTACGCGAACTACGCCGTGACCGAGTCGGACCTGATCATCGCGATTGGTGCGCGCTTCGACGACCGCGTCACAGGCAAAATCGCGAGCTTCGCTCCGAACGCAAAGATAATTCACATCGACATCGACCCGGCCGAGATCGGCAAGAACGTGCGAGTGGACGTTCCGATCGTAGGAGACGTGAAGCGCGTGCTCCAAAAGCTGATCCCGCTTCTCAAAGAGACCCGCACAAAAGAGTGGATGGAAAGAGTTCAGACGTGGAAACGTGAGTACCCGCTGGAGTTCGGCGAGACGGGGCTAAAGCCACAGTACATCGTGCGAGAGATAAGCAGACTGTGTCCCGACGCGGTCGTGTGCACGGAAGTCGGCCAGCATCAGATGTGGGCGGCGCAATACTTCAACCACCGTCACCCACGAAACTTCATCTCGTCCGGAGGCTTGGGGACGATGGGGTACGGGTTCCCCGCATCCATCGGCGCGAAGATCGGTCGCCCCGAGGAGACCGTGTTCGATTTCGCCGGAGACGGGAGCTTCACCATGAACTGCCAAGAGCTTGCCACCGCGGTCGCCTACGACGTTCAAGTCAAGGTCGCGATCTTCAACAACGGCTACCTTGGCATGGTGCGGCAATGGCAGGAGCTGTTTTATGACTGCCGATATAGCCAGACGAAGCTTACGGAGATCGATTTCGTGAAACTCGCCGATGCATTCGGCGCGTACGGAATACGGGTCGACGCCCCTAGCGAAGTCGCCCGCGCGATAAAGGAGGCGCTTGCGGTGCCTAAGCCCGTCCTCATCGACTTCAGAGTCGAACCCGAGGAGTGCGTGTTCCCCATGGTTCCCGCGGGAGGGGCGCTTAACGAGATAATCGACTCCAAGACAGGGAGGCTGTAGCGATGAAACACACCGTGTCTGTCCTCGTGCAGAACAAGCCTGGCGTGCTCGCGCGCACAGCCGGCCTTTTTAGCAGACGGGGCTACAACATTGAGAGCCTCACCGTCGGCGTGACGGAAAATGAAGCCATTTCCCGAATGACCATCGTCGTGGCCGGCGATGACACCGTGGTCGAACAAGTGACCAAACAGCTCAACAAGCTGATCGAGGTTATCAAGGTGAGCGATCTCACCAAAGAGTCGTACGTGGACCGTGAGCTTGTGCTCATCAAGGTCACTGCCGACAGTTCAAATAGGGCGGAAATAATGCAGATAGTCAACATCTTCCGAGCTCGAATTGTCGACGTCGCGCCCAAAAGCCTTATCATCGAAGTGACGGGTGACCAGGGGAAACTTGACGCGCTCGTCGGCATGCTCAAGCAGTTCGGCGTCAAGGAGATCGTGCGAACCGGTACTCTGGCCCTGGGGCGAGGGCCAAAGGTCATACAAAGCGCGAAGGACTAATTGCCACATCATCGGGCGAGCCTCAAATCGCACGGCCTAGCGAAACTACGAAGAAGGCTGCCCAGAAAGTCTCTCGCGGGGGTTAAATGGCGGGACAAGCTTTCTTATGCGTTTCGCAAAACTAAAAGAAGATTGGTATAAGACGGAGATGACATATGGTTCAAATTCTTTATAACGAAGACGCTGACCTCAAACACCTGAGCGGCAAGAAGATCGCGATAATCGGTTACGGCAGCCAAGGACACGCGCAGGCGCAGAACCTCAAGGACTCGGGACTGGACGTTCTGATCGGCCTTCGTAAGGGGAGATCGTGGGACCAAGCGCTAAAGGACGGCTTCGAAGTGCTCAGCGTCGCCGACGCGGCACATCGTGGAGACATCGTGCAGGTGCTCCTGCCAGATGAGCGCCAGGCGGCGGTGTATAAGGCTGAAATTGAGCCACAACTCGAAGAAGGAAATGCGCTGTCGTTTTCGCACGGCTTCAACATCCACTACAACCAGATTATCCCACCGACGTACGTCGACGTATTCATGGTCGCGCCCAAAGGTCCCGGCCATCTCGTCCGGCGCATCTATACCCAAGGAGAGGGTGTGCCCGCACTCGTGGCGGTGTACCAGGATTCGACAGGTAACGCGTTCCAAACTGCGCTCGCGTATGCCAAGGGAATCGGAGCCACGCGCGCGGGCGTCCTCGAGACCACATTTAAGGAGGAGACGGAAACGGACCTCTTTGGGGAGCAAGCCGTGCTCTGTGGCGGCACCACGGCGCTCATCAAGGCCGGCTTTGAGACGCTGGTCGAAGCGGGTTACAAGCCGGAAATTGCTTATTTCGAGTGTCTACACGAGCTGAAGCTGATCGTTGATCTCATCCACGAGGGTGGCCTCTCGTGGATGCGCCATTCGATCAGCGACACCGCGGAATACGGCGACCTCACGCGAGGTGAGCGCATAATCACCGGCGCCACCCGCGACACGATGAGACAGCTTCTTAATGACATTCAAACCGGCGAGTTCGCGCGCGAATGGATTCTAGAGAATCAGGCGCAGCGTCCGGTGTTCAACGCGCTGGCTGAGCGTGACCGAGAACACCCGATTGAAACCGTGGGCGCAAAGCTTCGCGCGATGATGTCGTGGCTCAAATGATGGATTGACTCGCCCCGGTTGCGGTGCGCTGCAGACTCCAAAGCCGAATGCGAACATGCGCACAAGCCTTGCGAACGCTGCCAGCTTGGTTCCCGGGTCTGTGAGTCTGAAGCCAAAAA
>Ga0187780_10004213_pt1 | contig 10791 bp, 7 predicted proteins | sample 1015_Q2_SP10_20__FD_132429 | JGI IMG/M metagenome (GOLD analysis project Ga0187780, IMG submission 132429) | Tropical peat soil microbial communities from peatlands in Department of Meta, Colombia - 1015_Q2_SP10_20_MG | ecosystem: Environmental > Terrestrial > Soil > Wetlands > Peat | place...
ACCGCTACATCGCTATTAGAACGAATGCCGTACAAGGAAACCACGTCATCGTTGCTGGCGAAGCGCCACAGGTAGGTGGCATACAACACGTTGGTTTCGCTAGGCTTCTCGGGCGCGACTTGATAGCTCACGGCCAGACTGTGCTGCAATTGCCAAAGGTTGTCATAATGAAATGAGACGTTGGCACGGTCTGCGGTAGTAAAGGGAGAAGCGTAGTTGTCATCCTCGATATCCCCATGCAGGGGCAACTGGTCTTTGACGGACAAGTTGACGTCGACCGTTCCCGGTACCTTTCCCGGGGTCAGAATCGGCGAAACTTGCCTGTCTGGCAACTTGTTCAGCTGTGCCAGTTGCTGCTGCATTTCGGTAAATTGCGGCACGCTGCCACTAGCTAGCTCCGGGATGGTCGAGCGGATCTCGCCCATGTCGTAGTAACGGGTTCCGGTAACGCGAGTCTGCCCAACCTTGCCTTCCAAGACGTGCAGCCGGATTACACCGCCTGAGATCCGCTGCTCCGGGATGTCGACGAACACCGTCTGGTAGCCGGCGCTTTGGTAGGCATTCTCCAGCGCCTTGCGCGCGCCCTCGACATCCGAGAAATGGCGCTTGGGCCCCAGAAACGGCATTACCGCCCGCTCGATATCCCGCTCGGAGAGCACGCTGTTACCAACGATGCGGAACTCCAAAATGTCGAAGGCCGGATTGGAAGCCGGGGAGGGCGATTGCGACCAGGCAGACCCTTGCAGCGAAGCGAGGGCGAGTAAGAGTCCCAGGCAAACAAAATACCGTAGAGCCGGGCGCACGCCAGCGCTCCAAGAAAAAGGTCCAGTTTGGCGGGCGCAGGTTTCGATCCGGTGACAGCCGCACGTTGAGAGGAAGTGGCAACGCCGGGACTAATTCAGCCGATCAGCCATTAGACCGTCGTTGCCTGAGGCGGCGAGATTTCGAGTTGCGTGGCCGAGGGCTTTCGGTGCTGCTTCGTACGGTTTCATCGGCCGCAGGAAATACCTGACGGTGACGCGGAGGTCAAATTCTGGACATCGGCAACTGGGAAAATGGTCCGCTTTGGCGGCGCTCCCACGGGCCGGCTTCTTTTGTCGTATCTAGCCAACAATTAACCGGACCAGATGAGAAACATTGCAATCCTGCTGGCCCTAGTCGCTCTCGCGGTCCCCATGTCAGCGAGCGCGTGGTGGAACGGGGATTGGAAATTTCGCAAAAAGATCTTGGTAAACACTTCGCAAACCGGAGCGGACGTCAAAGAGGGGGTATCCAACGCGCTTGTTTCCGTGCGGCTGCATTCCGGAAATTTTCTCTTCACAGATGCTAAGCCCGATGGCGCCGATATTCGGTTCATCGCAGCCGACGACAAGACGCCCCTGAAATACTTTATCGAGGTCTTCGATCCGGCTAACCAGCTAGCACTGATTTGGGTGCAGCTTCCTCTTGTCGCGGCGTCGTCTAGCGCCGACTTTTTCTATCTGTATTCGGGTAATGAAAGGGCGGCCAGCGCAGCCGATGCCAAGGGCGCGTACGACTCGCAGCAATTACTTGCACTCGAGTTCGGCGAGTCGCAAGCTCCGTTCAAAGATTTCAGCGCCTACGGGCATGTGGTCTCGGGAGACAGCGTCAAGTCGGACGCGGCAGGCCTGTTTGGTAACGCGGCACAGTTTGACGGCAGTCCTCTGAAAGTCGCGCCCTTGCCGGCGACACACATCGCTGCAGGCGGAGGCCTGACTTTCAGTGCCTGGGTTCGCCCGAGTGCCTCGCAGGACGCCCACCTGCTCTCCTGGGGTCCGCTTTCGGTGGACCTGGGTGGCGAAGCACTATTGGCACGATTGGGCAGGGAAAAGGCGAGCGGTGGCAGGGTGCCAGCTGGCGCATGGTCACATATTGCTTTTACAGCCTCCGATCGGATGACTCTATACGTCAATGGCATTCAAGTTGCCACGGCAGCGGTTGCGCTACCGGACCTGTCGGGCGAGATCGTCGTGGGTGACGGATTTCACGGATCCCTGGACGCGTATCGACTAGTTACGTCCGTTCGTCCGCCCGCGGCCATCCAGCTCGATGCTGCACAGGGCGCCGACGGCAAGCTGCTTACCTATGGCGAATCTGAGACGGGAGAAGAAAGCGGCAGCTCAAGTTACATAAAGGTCCTCTTTAGCAGCCTGACCGTGGATGCGAAGGTCGTGATCGCGATTCTTGGGGTGATGTTTCTTGTCGCTTTGACAGTGATGATCAACAAGGCAGTGCTGCTGCAAAGGACAACTGGTGGCAATGCTCAATTTCTCCGTGGATTCACCAGCCGGCCGCTCGAATTCCTCGATCCAAATTCGAGCATTGCCAAGGCGTTTGACGAGAAGACCTTGCCACATTCTTCGCTTGCGCGAATGTACGAAACGGGCATACGGGAACTTCGCGCGCGCTTGGAAAGACCCGCCGCAGGGGCGTTACCGGCCGAGTCCGTGGCGGCAATCAAAGCGAGCATCGATGCTACGGTTATCCGCGAGAACCAGCGACTCAATCGGCTCATGGTGCTGCTTACTATCGCTATCTCTGGCGGGCCGTTCTTGGGACTGCTAGGCACCGTAGTGGGCGTGATGATTACGTTTGCCTCCATCGCAGCGGCCGGCGACGTGAACATCAACGCCATTGCGCCTGGTATCGCTGCGGCCTTGCTAGCCACTGTCGCAGGTCTCGCGGTCGCAATTCCTTCGCTGTTCGGTTACAACTATCTCATCACACAAATCAAAGCAATCGCGGCCGACATGCAGGCATTCTCCGACGAGTTTATCTGCCGCATGGCGGAGGCCCACAGCCAATAAGACTCGGTCGACCGACCCGGACCCCGCCTTCTAGAGACCATCGAGGATACGCAGCACGCATTGCCATGCAGATCCAGGAAGATAAAGCCTACGATGAGATCAACGTGACGCCCATGCTTGATCTAGCGTATGTATTGCTGGTGATCTTCATCATCATGACGACGGCGTCGGTGCAGGGCATCAAGGTTAACCTGCCCAAGGCGAGCAACACGCCTAGCCTCGCAAAGCCGCGCACCAAGGCCATCACGATCACCGAAGATGGCCGCATCTTTCTGGATGCTTACCCGGTGACAATGGTTGAGCTCGAGCAGCGCATGCGGAATCTGAAAGCGTCGGAGCCGGACTTTCCGGTCGTCGTCAAAGGCGATGCGCACGTACAGTACGAAAAAGTCATGGCCGTGCTCGATTTATTGGGCCGTCTGGACATTACGCAGCTGGGCCTCGTCACTCAGCGCATCGTTAACTGAGCGGCGCGTGCACGATGGGTATCGTCATGACGGCTAGCATCGATCCAAATATCTGGGCCGATGCACCCAAAGAGGCCTTGCGCACGCAGGGTTGGAACGCCGGATCGCGACGCTGGCCGGCCATCGTACTGGGGATAGTGCTCGCCATTCCGCTGTTGGGACTGGCCTTATCCACGCTTTTTGGCCAGACACAACCGCCGGCGCACAAACCCGTCGTACGGATTTCCCTGATTGCTCCGCCCCCGCCGCCTCCGCCGCCCAAACCGCAGGAGGAGCCGCCCAAGCCCAAAGAGCAGATCAAGCTTGACTTGCCCAAGCCAATTCCGGAGGAAGAACCCAAACCGTTACCGCAGGAGCCCCCGCCGCCCGGGCCTCTCGGCGTAGATGCGCAAGGAAACGGACCCGGTGACAGCTTTGGTCTGGCGGGCCGCCCCGGTGGTCGTGACATCGTCGGTTCTGTCGGCGGGAGTGGGATGGCCCTTTCACTTTTCGGCAGTAATGCGGCGCGACAAATCGCGCAAGACCTCGCGCGTAACCCGCGCCTCAAACACGCAGCTTACAAAGTGGAGATTCTCATCTGGCTGTCTAAGGACGGTCACTTACAGCGCGAGGAGATCGTTCGCGGAACGGGGGATCGGGACCTGGACGCGCTCCTTCGCAGCGGCCTAAAAGAAATCTCAGTCTTGCGCATCTCAATTCCGGAAAACCTGCCCCAACCGCTTCTCATTCGGGTCACGTCGAAGGACGCCTTAGGCTGATCCAATCCAACTCCTCGTCACTCATGAAAAAGCCTTTTCTTGCCGCCCTTACGGCACTGACCCTCTTCGCGCTTATCGTCGCGCCGGCTCAAGCTGCCGATTCGGGCGAAAGCCTTGAATCGGTGCGCGCGGCCGTTCTTAATCTGATTCGCGCTCTGGTGGACCAGGGAGTGCTCTCCGCGGCAAAGGCGCAAGACATGCTGCGCCAAGCCGGTATCGATCCTTCGGTGCTCAACGCACCTCAGGTCTCTCAGACCGCGCCGCCACAGGCCGAAGCGCCCAAGCCCGAGGTGCGGGTGCCCTACATTCCCCAGACCGTCAAAGATGAGATGCGTGAAGAGTTGCGACAGGAGATTCTTGCTCAGGCACGCCAGGAGCGCTGGGGAGAACCCGGGGCATTTCCCGACTGGATCTCGCGTTTCACGCTCTTTGGCGACATGCGCATTCGGTATCAGCGTGAGCAGTACCCGGGTGACAATGCCGCACCTCAGCTCGTCGATGCGTGGTATCAACTACCGCCCGGAACAACAAGGGACAGCCAGACCTCGCGCCAACAAGAACTGGTACGCGCTCGCATCGGCGCGGAAGCCCAGATGGGCGAGCATTTTTTGGCCCAATTACGGGTCGTTGCAGTGAACGGCGACACCCTCACGGCCAGCCCCGTAACCTATAACGTTGATGAGGCGTCCTATGGTCGGCCATTTTCGGCTGGCATCGACCTTGCCAATATTCAATGGCAACCGTACCCATTTGCGCGCGCGACGCTGGGCCGCATGTTTAACCCGTATTTGGGCACGGACCTGATTTTTGCCAATGACTTGAGTTTCGATGGCATCGTTGCGAACGTCGAGCCCCGCTTGTCGCCCGCGTGGAGCGGCTTTTTTACCGCAGGGATGCATCCACTTACGTCCAACTGGGTCGGCCCATATAACAGTGCGTCGAACCAGTGGCTCTATGCTGGGCAGCTCGGCGCCAAGTGGAAAGCCGCGGACGAATCGAACGCGCAAGTCGCGGCGACCTACTACGACTACGTAGCTCTTGAGGGGCAGCTTAACCCGGCTTCGATCCCGCAGAACACACTTAATGCGAATTCCGCGCCACCTTTTCGCATCTGGGGCAACACGATGTTTAATATCAACTGGTATAGCGATCCAAACGGCACGCCGCTCTATGCCTATGCCTCGAAGTTCCGCTTGGCTGACGCATATGCACGCTACGAATTTGCCCGATTTGAGCCAACGCGCATCAGCCTGACCGCCGAGTGGGTGCGCAACCTCGGATTCAATACGAACGAAATCTCCCAGCGTATCCAGGGCGCTGCTCAAGGGCTGCCCCAGGACAGCAACGGCCAAACCGGCTTAACCAAACCGCGCACGACGGGATACCGAGTTGGGTTCACCATTGGCAAGAGCGAGCTGCAGCGACTGGGCGATTGGCAGGTTTTTGGGGGTTATCGCTATCTGGAGCGCGACGCGGTGCCTGATGCATTCACGTCCCTGGACTATCGACTCGGCGGTACGGACCAGCGCGCCTCGATTATCGGGATTGCGACGGGACTTTCCTCGCGCGTGAGCTTGAAAATCTTTTTGACGAGCGCACGGGCCATCGACGCACCAATTAACTACGGGATCGATACCTGGTTCGTCGACCTGTATGGAGTTTTCTGATGCGGTTAACCATGAAAACAATTGCGCAACGTCCCAGCAGCATGCCGTATTTCGTGATGTGCGTGAGCATTGCAGCAGCGGCCGCGGCGCAGAGCGCGTTTGCACAGAACGTGGATCGCGAGCGCGCGCAGCTGCTTCAGATGCAGCAGCAGCTGCAGCGGCTTGAGGCAGACAATGCGGCATTAAAGGAGCAGGCCAAGGACGCGGAAACCTTCAAAAAGCAATCCGCCCAGACAAGCAAGGAATTGGCAAGGACACGCGCCGAAGCGGTCGCCGCAGCACGGGACATCGAATTGCTGCACGCAGCGATCGACACATTGCGTGAGCAAACCAGCGCGCAGATCGAGCAGTGGAAAAAAGCGGTCGAGGAGCGCGATGCCGCCTTGCAAACCGCTGCGACCGAAAAGCGCAAACTTGAAGGAGAAGTCTCGATGTTGTCCAGCCGGCTGAAGACACAGACGGGGCGTGCTGACTTGTGTGAGGTCAAGCACGAGCAAGCGATGAACTTTGGCAAAGAGGTCGTGGATGAGTACGAGGCCAAGCGTCTTCGCCTGTGCGAGCCGGTCACAGGAATATGGCGGGTTCGTGAGGAAGAGCATATTCAATCACTTCGCGACCGCTTGTACGGATTACGGCTAGATGTTCCGGTAGCGCAATCCGCCGACCCTGAACGAGCCTCTGCTTCGACTTTGCAAGCAAGCGATCCTCGCACGCACTGAGCTCGATCGATGGACCCAATTGCCCGAAGGGGCCGCGGGATCGTAGGCGCTTTGCGAAGTAGAGCAAGACAGCCTCTGCTGGAAGACGATGGGGCGCCCACGCCGCTTGCGCGGTTTGCGCCGGCCGTTCTTGTCCGCATTCTTTGAGGTCAACGAGATCTTGTTACTACCGCGCGCGTTAGGTGAGAACGTGTTGCAGCAGTTGCAGAGCGCGCGCAAGAGTTCAAATCTACCGACATCAGGCAAGGTTTTACTGCCGCGTCTTGCTGCTCGCGGAGGCGGTGGACCCGTGATTTCGCCTCTTCTTTTCAAGGCCATCTATTCGCAATACCTGTCCGGATGGCGCACTTTTTTCCGCGTTGCAATGGCCCAGCTCAGTTTGACACGACCTTGGCTCTTGACCGTGAATCGGGCTTAAGTTGCCGAGGAGTCGGCCCGTATTCTCGTCGCCACAAGGCAGAAGAAAACTTGGCCTTGCACGCAGAGCGCCCTCGCTCCACAGTTGGAAAGAGAGCAAGCGCCCTTCCAGGGAGGAGTCAGTGAGGGCATCGCGAGCTATCGGCCGCAATGAGCCATGTCCCTGCGGGAGCGGGCGCAAGTTCAAGCGCTGCTGCGGCGGCGTCCAAGACCATACTGCGTGGGCCGCTAGCTCTGCCGCGAGACAGAGCGGGCAGGCCGACGTCTCCTTGGCGCAGCAGCCTTTGCGACCGGAGGAGGCGATTTCTAATCTGCGCGCGGCGCTTCTTTTGGAGCCACGGAATGTTCCGGCACTTGTCGAATTGGGAAATCGGTTACACGATAGCGGTCGACACGGCGAGGCACTGACCGCGTTGCAGCAGGCCCTGGCGATCGCGCCAGATTTGGTGGGTCTCAAGCTAAATATTGCGCTTGCCTTGCAAGCCAGCGACCGGCTCGACGAGGCAATCGACCATTGCCGCCAGGTCGCGGCGTCGGCGCGAGATTCGGCCGCGGCGCGTTGCACGCTCGCTACGTTGCTGCGACTTGCGGGCGATTTGGAAGAGGCAGAGATTGCCCTGCGCGCGGCGGTCAGTATCGAGCCCTTGAACGCTGTTGCGCATTTCGAGCGTGGCAACGTCTTGTCCAGCCTTGGCCGCTCCACCGACGCCGTCCAGGCTTACGAGCGGGCGATCACTCTTGCGCCGGCAAATCCGGCATACCGGTCCGCGTTGATTCTTTCCCTGCTATATCTTTCGGACGGAGGCGATCCGCGCTTGCAGCAGCAGATGCGGCAGTTCGATGCAATCATTTCCGCACCGCACGTGCGCGTGCCTATTCAGCGGCCGGCGTTGCGCTTTGGCCGTAACTCGCGACTTCGTCTTGGATACGTGTCGGCAGATTTGCGAGAGCATAGCGTCGCTTATTTTCTTGAGCCAGTACTTGAGGCGCACGATCGGGATCGCGTCGAAGTCTTCTGCTATAGCTGCTCGGACGCAAAAGATTCGGTCACCTTGCGGCTCAAATCCCTTAGCGAGCACTGGCAGCAAGCTGGTAGCCTAAACGATGCTGCATTGGCGCAGCAGATACGGGACGATCGCATCGACGTGCTCATCGACCTGTCGGGGCACACGGCGGGCAATCGGCTCGGTGTGTTTGCGCAGCGCCCAGCGCCGTTACAGATCACTTGGCTTGGTTACCCGGGCGACACGGGTCTGCGTGCAATCGATGGCTTCATTGGCGACGGCGTAGTTGATGCGAAGTCGCCGGCGCTGATCCGCCTGCCACAGGTTTTCAGCTGCTTTAGGCCCTTTGAGGGTGCGCCGCCCGTGGTTCCCACTCCCGCTGTCGATGAACAATGTATCACCCTGGGATCCTTTAATAACCTAGCGAAGGTATCCGATACGACGGTCGCGCTCTGGGCCCGCGTGTTAAATGAGATACCTGGTTGTCGGCTGCTGCTCAAACATCGCTCCTTCCAAGGCGAAGGCATGCGCGGCTGGGTGAGAAGGCGATTTGCAGTTCATGGGGTGGACGCCCAGCGTCTGGAGCTTGTGCCGCGCGAGGCCGACGCTGCTTCGCACCTCGCGCAATACGGCAGGGTGGATATTTCGCTCGACCCCTTTCCTTATTGCGGGGTGACCACGACCTGCGAATCGCTTTGGATGGGAGTGCCCGTGGTGAGTTTGGCCGGAGCGCACTTTTCCTCACGCACAGGACTTTCACTACTTCGAGCGGTCGGCCGCGAGGAGTGGGTAGCGCACGACGAGGATGGTTACGTGGAGCGGATTCGCGCTCTGAGCGCTGATCCAGAACGACTGTCGGCGATCCGGGTGAAACTAAGGAACGCCGTCGCCAGTTCTGCCCTTGTGGACGCAAGGACATTGACGCGCGCGCTTGAGGAAGCATTAGTGGCTCTGGTGCGGTAGCGGGCCTTCTCATAGGCGCCAGGGGCTGCCACGCTCAGGCGCAACGGGTCAACCGCGGGCGCATACTCGGTACGTGACGCACGGTCAACGCGGCGAAACAAGCACCGCTTACGCGCTCAAGGGTTGGCCTCTGATTTATTGCCGTGATGCGCATCCTTGCAGACCTCGCTGTCAGCTGAGTCCTTACAGTCTCCCTCGAATCCGAGGAACTCGCCGATCACGGTCATGGCACGTTGTTCAGCAGCGCCTTGCTGAGCGGCCAGTTCCTGGGCTATTGCATCGCGCTGCGCCTCACCCGCCACCTTGTCGCCCGAAGACGTATTCATTGACGGCGGCGGGGGCGGTGGTGGCAGGGCAACAACCGCGCCGCCGCTTACCCCTCCGGCCGCTTGAATGTTCCCTGCATTCAGGACTAGGTTTGTGCCTAGCACCACGGTCCCGCCTTGCGCCCGTATTCCAGCTTCGCCTGCATCAACATAGCCCGCAGGTGCCATTAGGTTAATGTTGCTCGGAGGTTGATCGGGTTGCGTGACGAGTGCACCGATTCCGCTTCCGGTCACCGCAGAGGAGAAGTCCAGGTACTCGATACCCGTCGTCGGATCAACGACGAGCCGCGGAGGTGCAGCCACCATCACGTCCCTGGGTCCGCGCCCAGCGTCGATGTTGCCCAGCGACGACCACAGGTCGATATCGCCACCGGCGATCGTGAAGACGCGAGATTGGTAGACATCAAAATCGTCCCTCACCATGCCAATGATGTCGCCACCGCCAATGGTATAGATCCCAAGCTGGAATGCCTGCTTTTGCGCGGCGGCGAAATCTAGTACAGGTGGACTCGATTCTCCGACGATCACGGAACCCTGTGGCGCAAAAACCGCCAACGTTCCACTTCCGTTGACCGTGATCTGGTTGTATGCCATTTGCAGGTCGTTTTGGCCAGCAGTAGTAGTCGGGCTGAATGCTTGCGCGAGCGCGGTCAAAGCCACTGCATATGGTGAACCCGAACCAGTGAGACTGCCGCTCGCGCGCAACGCGTCGGTGCTGATTCCCGCGACTTGCAAGGTATTGGCTAACAACTGGCGCGCGCCGCTGGCGAGGACGCTCGGATTGAGCGCAACGAGCGCTTGACTGAAGGCCGAGCTCGGATTGTTGATCGATGCCGGGTCGGCTAAGCCGAGGTCCAGGACGTTGGCCAGCGCGCCGGGAAGCCCGGCGAGCACCTCCTGGCGCAGCGCACCGGCATTTGGAGCGTTCGCGAAGGGGTTTGAGCTGATGAACTGCCGAATAGCACCGACCGAATTTTCGAGGTTCGGGAATAGGTCATCGAACGCGGCGTACGCGGGAGCAAAAGTATCTTTGTTGCTGCTTTGTACAAATTGCTCGTTTGCAAGTACCTGGATGGCGGCTGCGAGCTTTACGCCACCAACGGCGATTACTTCTGGCGGCAGCGCGGCAAGCGCACTCAGAAATGGTGATCCGTTTTGCAACGCGGAGGAGCGGTTGGAAAGTCCTAGAGCAAGTGCACTCACTAGACCCGATAGGGATGGGTCACTCTGCAAACTGGCGAGTACCTGTTGGTTAAGCACATTCGAACCGCTTCCGGAGGCTGCGAAAGCGTTGTACTGCACGAACTCCTCGATCAGGTTCAGGTAATTTGGTGAGGCTGCAAATCCGTTCGCTCCTACGCCCGTACCCGCGGCCACAATGAGCGAGGCGCCCGCGGGCGAGAGGTTCGCATTGTCGAGGTTTGCGCGGGCCTGGATTCCGGTTCCATCCGTGCCTAGGTCCATCGGGCCGCCGGAAACCACGACGCCGGCGCTTGGTCCCGCGAAGTTGATATACCCCGCGAAATTCGCAACTGTCGTGGCCGAGCTCGTTCCACCAGAAAGATCTAGCGTTGTCCCAGCGGAAACCAAGGAGACGCTGTTCGCATTGGAATTCTGGATATCGGCCTCGAAATTTGGGCCG
>Ga0187780_10004214_pt1 | contig 10791 bp, 7 predicted proteins | sample 1015_Q2_SP10_20__FD_132429 | JGI IMG/M metagenome (GOLD analysis project Ga0187780, IMG submission 132429) | Tropical peat soil microbial communities from peatlands in Department of Meta, Colombia - 1015_Q2_SP10_20_MG | ecosystem: Environmental > Terrestrial > Soil > Wetlands > Peat | place...
CCATCCAGCCGCCACGCAGGCCCGCCTCCTTGTAGCGGTCGACCGCCTCCGGCGCGAAGTACACAATCGCGTGGATGGGCTCGAACAGCGTCCAGGCGCGGCGTGCGAGCGGCAGCGGCACGGCCGGTATCGTAGTCGACCCCTCGCCGCTACCATCTCGCGCGACATGGTCGAGTCCGCTGATCGCGTGAGCGCTGTGCGGGCGCGGCACCCGTCCCTCCCAATCCTCGCCTTCCTGTCGATCGCTGTCGCGCTCGTCGTCCTGCGGCTCCCCAGCCTCATCGAGCCGCCGACGTTCAACGACGAGGGCACCTACTCGGACATTGGCTGGGCGCTCGACCACGGCGCGGTCCTCTACCGCGACGTGTGGGGCCACTACACGCCCGGGGTCTACTGGCTGGGAGCGGCGATCAACCTCGTGTCGACGTCGGTGGTCGCATTTCACCTCGTGCTCTCCGCGGCCATCGCGCTGACGGCGTTTGCGATCTGGAGGTTCTGCCGCCGGTACACCTCGGCCTCCATAGCCTGGGCCGCCTCGCTCGCCTTCGTGATCCTCTCGTCGCTCCCGACCTTCGAAGGCGACGTCCTCTACGTCGAGGCGATCGGCAGCGTCCTCGCCATATGGGCACTGGTGATCGTCACTCGGCGCGCGCCGGTGGCCGGCGCACCGGCCCTCACCGCGGGAATCCTGGCCGGCGCCGCCATGCTTTTCAAGCCGACGTTCGCGGCCGACGCCGTCGTCGTCGCGACCGCTCCGGCGGTGATCGCCCTCGCGTCGAATCGGCGACCCGGCCGCGGCGAGACGCGCGCGCTGCTCTGGGTGGTGGCCGGGGCGGCTGGGGTCCTGGCGATCGCGGTGGTCGGCCTCTGGCTCGGAGGCTCGCTACCCGGGTTGATCGACGTCGTGACGCACCAGGACGAGGTGTATCTGCAGTCCGCGAGTGGCGGCGGTGGCAGCAGCGTGGCTCCCGGCGGCGGCACCGGCACGATCCTCCTGCTCATGACGGTGAGCCGCATCGGTGTGGTCCTCGCCGCAGGCTCGTTGATCACGTGGCTGCTGGCACGCCGGCAGCACGTCGGGGCGAGTGTCGCCGCGTGGTGGCTGACATGGGACCTCGCTGCGGTCGTGGTGAGCGCACTCGGCCTCGCGCACTACACGCAGCAGCTCGAGCCGGCAGCCTGTGCCTGCGCTGCGCTCGCGGCGGCGCGAATAACGCGCCATATCAGGCTTCGGGTGGTCGTGGCGGCGGTCGCGACCACCGTCACCGGATGGGTGGTGTGCGTCGTGGCCCTGCTCGGCCCGACCGCCGAGGCATCGCTCGCGGTTCCCCAGCAGCTGTCCGGTTTCGTGACGTCGATCACCTCACCCCACGTCATCACTCACTATCTCGGCAGCGGCTGGGAGCGCATCCTCGGTGTCAGCACTGCAAAGACATACGACGCCGGGTTCGGGCCGCAGCCGACGCTCGTGCGTCAGACAGTCGCGCTCATCGACGCGCACAGCAGGCCGGGCGACCGCGTGTTCGTGTGGGGCCGCGTACCATGGGCATACTCACTGAGCGCGCGGTTGCCGGCGGGTCGATACACCTCGCTCAACTCGTCGTACACGCTGGATCACAACGCGCAGACGATCCTCATCCGCGAGCTGCGCGCGCATCCCCCTGCCGTGCTCATCGAGATCGACCCGCTGCCGGCACAGGTCAAGGCGATGCTCAGCGAGCTGCACTACCGCAGGGTGGCGTCACTCGCCAACGGCGAGATCTGCTGGGTCGCGCCCCGGTCCGCCTGACCCGTCAGCCGGTCGCGCTCCGCGATGGCGAGAGCGTGCCGTGGAAGATGCCCGAGTGCGTGAATGTCGGCGACGTCCCGGGGCTGAAGGGACTTCCGGTCAGCTCCGACGACGGCAGGAACTGCAGGAACCGCCGGTCGGCCGGTGAGGTGTCGACGATCGACTTCTCGAGGACGCACGAGTTGTACTGCCGCGCCGTCTCCTCGAGAGTGTTCGCATTCAGGATCACCTCCTGCTCCCAGGTCCGCGCGTATCGCCGGACACCGGGGATGCGGCTGTGCTCCGGGGTCAGGCATTCGGTGGCGATCGCGTTCTCGCTGCTTGCCCAGATGCCCGTCTCGGTGTTGACGACGAGTGTCTGATTGCCGATCGTGTGCCCCGGCGTGGCGAGGAGCGCCACACCGGGACCGATGAGCACGTCGCCTTCGATCGCCGTGAGCGAATCGGGCCGCAGGGTCGTGTACGCGTCGGGCTGGTACCAGGGTCGCTGCAGCGGGTGCAGGCTTGCGAGTGACTCGAGTTCAGCGTGCTGCACGATCAGATGCGCGTTGGGGAGCAACGCGGTGACCGGCGAGCGCGGCGACAGGTCGGCTGCCGGCTCGGTGGTCCCGATCCACCGGCGGACGTCCTGCGTGTGCAGATGATCGAAGGTGATCCAGTCGACATCGCCGGGCTCCATGCCGACGCTGCGAAGATGCGTCACCACGTCACCGAGCGGCCGCGAGAAGGCATGCTCGAAAACGCTCGGCGTTGATTCGCTCAACCGCGCGAAATACGGTGTGCGACGTGCGAGCTCGACGTCGGTGGGTTCGAAGAGCAGCGTCCGCGTTCTGCCGTCGGGCTCCCGCCAGCGGACGATGACCAGACGATGCGTCAGCGAGAGGAAGGGCGCCGGGCTCAGCGCCGCGCGAAAGAGCCCGAACCGCGTTGGATACGGCAGCGAGACGAGGTCGAAGGTTCCGATCCAGTCGGGCATGCCGGTTCCCCGGAACCACTCGCGAAATCCGGGTGCGGCCTGGCGAAGCAACTCGAGCTGGCGACCCTGCTGGCGCTCACGGTCCGCCGCCGCGAAATGCGAGATCGGGCTGAACTGCCCGGCCGGACCCTGGGCGTGAACTTGCATCACGGACCAGGGCAGCATACGCGGTGTCCGAACCGCCGGTCGATATACTCGCCTGTGGTGGCCGTCGGAGTGTCGCGTTGAGGCGCTGGTGGCGGTTCGTGGACCGCCGTCGCAAAGCGGTTCTCCTCGTCTCCTTCGCCTGCTTCGTGCTTTCCCTGGTCGGCCTGCTCACCGGTGGGCAGCCGATCAACGCGAGCGACTACAACGTCGAGTCAGTGCACGCGGCGAACCTCGAGTCGGCGCAGCTGCCGTCGACGACCGGCTCGTCCTTCACGCTGATCCTCACCGATCCGCATTCGACGTTCGGCAATCCGGACTTCGAGAATGCGGTCGACACGGCGCTCACACCGCTGCAACGCGATGGTCGCGTGAGCGCGCTCTCCACGCCGTACACGGTTGCCGCCGCGCAGGTGCCGTTGATGGTCTCGACGGACAGGCACAGCGTCCTCGCGCAGGTCGGGCTGCACATCGGTTTCTCGCAGGCGCGCTCGCAGTACGGCGACATTCGCGGCGAGGTGCGCTCCACCACGCTGCACATCACCGCGACGGGCGACGTTCCGCTCGCCTACGACTTCGACACCTACCTGGCGAGCGACCTGCGCAGGTCCGAGGTCGTCTCGCTGCCGCTGGCGCTCATCCTGCTCGTGATCGTCTTCACCACCGGCATCGCCGCGCTCCTGTGTCTCGGCGTCGGCATCTTCGCGGTGCTCGGCGGAGTCGGCGCGTCGCTCGCGCTCGCGCACGTCATGGACGTGTCGACGTACGCCGGCAACGTCGTCACGCTCGTCGGCCTGGGTATCGCCATCGACTACTCCCTGTTCATCGTCACGCGCTTCCGCGAGGAGCTCGCGGGAGGACATACCGTCGAGAACGCGCTGGCGACGACCATGGCGACCGCCGGCCGCGCCATCATGTTCAGCGGGCTCACCGTCGCGATCGGCCTCTCGGGGCTGCTCTTCTACAGCGGGACGGCGCTCGTGTCGATGGGCGTCGCCGGCGCCATCGTCGTTGCCATCTCGGTGCTGTACGCGACGACGCTGCTTCCGGCGACGCTTGCGGTCCTCGGCCGCAGGGTCAACGCGATCCGCATCCCGATCCTGCAGCCGAAGCCCTTCGGTGAGGGCGCCTGGCACCGTCTCGCGACGTGGGTGATGCGCCGGCCGTGGCTGGTGCTCATCCCGACCGTCGCGATCCTGCTCGTCGCCGGGTCTCCGTTTCTCGACATCGACCTCGCGAACAGCGACGTCAACCAGCTGCCGGTCACGGCCGAGGCGCGTGAGGGCGCGGACCTGCTGCGCGCGCAGTTCCCACAGGTCGGCACGAACACGATCGTGGTCGTCATGGATTTCGCGCACGGCTCGCCGACGAGCCCGGCGAACATCGCGACCGCATACGCGCTGAGCGACCGGCTCGCGGCGCTCCGCGGGGTGACCGGCATCCGGAGCTACGTCAACGTCAACCCCACCTACACCCTCGCCGCGTACCAGCAGCTGTACGCGGCTCCGCGGAGCTCGCTTCCCACCGCGGTGCGAACCCTGCTGACGACGCAGACGGGGTCCAGCATCGCCGTCCTCGACGTGGCCAACCCGTACTTCGTGACCAGCGACCAGGCCCACGCCCTGGTGCGGCAGATCCGAGCCGACGTGGCGGTGCCGGGCGCCAAGGTTCTCGTCACCGGTGACACAGCGTTCGACATCGACCTCGTCAGCTACATGGTGGGCCACACGCCGCTCGCCGTCGCGTTCGTCGTGGTGACGACGGTGATCGTGCTCGCAGCACTGCTCCGATCGCTCGTGCTGCCCTTCAAGGCGGTGCTGATGAATGCGCTCTCGCTAAGCGCGGCGTTCGGCGCCCTCGTGTGGATCTTCGACCAGGGCCATCTCGCCTCGATCCTCGGGTTCACCCCGGGCCCGCTCGATCCGACGATCCCCGTGCTGCTGTTCTGCGTCGTGTTCGGGTTGTCGATGGACTACGAGGTGTTCCTGCTCACGCGCATGCAGGAGGCGTGGGAGCGCACCGGAGACAACCGCACCGCGGTCGCCGACGGCCTCGAGCGCAGCGGCCGCCTGGTCACCGGTGCCGCCGCGATCATGGCGTGCGTGTTCCTCGCGTTCGCGCTCGCCAGCATCGTCACCATCAAGTCGATCGGCGTGGGCATGGCGGTCGCGGTGATCGCCGACGCGACGCTGGTGCGAGCGCTGGTCGTCCCTGCCGTCATGCGCCTGCTCGGCAACGCGAACTGGTGGGCGCCGCGATGGCTGCGCCACCGTCCCGAGGCACGGACGATCGCGCCCGCCGCGTGATGAGCAGCTCTGCCGCGGACCGCCCGCTGCTGCGTGGATGGAGCCACGTGATCGCGGTGCCGGCGGCCCTCGCGGGAGCGATCACGCTCGTCGTCGTGAGCGGCGGTGACGCGACACGGCGCATCTCGCTCGCCGTCTACGGCGCCTCGCTCGTGCTGCTCTTCGCCGTGAGCGCCACGTATCATCGCGGCCCGTGGTCGGCGCGCAGCCGGGCGGTGTGGCGCCGCCTCGATCACGCGATGATCTTCGTCGCCATCGCCGGCACGTACACGCCGGTCGTCGCCAACGTTCTGCAGGGCTGGCAGTCGAGCCTGCTGCTCGCGCTGATCTGGCTACTCGCGACGAGCGGCGTGGTGGTCGCGGCGACCGCCATCCCGCTGCCCCGCGGCGTGACGGTCGGTCTCTACGTCGCCGTGGGCTGGACCGTCGTGTTCTTCCTTCCCGCGCTCGCGACGCGCGTTCACGCGCAGGGCCTGGCCGTCCTCCTGTGCGGCGCCCTGCTGTACTCGGCGGGCGCGATCGTGTACGCGCTGCGCCGCCCCCGTCTCTGGCCTCGCGTCTTTGGCTACCACGAGGTCTTCCACATGCTCGTGATCGCCGCAAGCGGCGTCTTCTACGCGTTCATCGCCGCCACGGTCGGGTGATCACCGTTGGTGCCCTGGGCCTCACGAACCTGCGCAAGGTAATCGTCGACGAGCTGCTGCCCGCGCTCGGCGTCGCCGACACTCGCCACGATGTGGTACGCGGGCTCGTCGGGGTCCGGGCGCACGAGCACGAATCCGTCCTCCACGTAGACCTTGATCCCGTCGACGAGGTCGACTGAATCGGTGCGGTGGCGGTCGAGGAGGATGCGCATCACGCGTCCCTTGACCTCCCACGGGCAGAACTCGGTGGCGGTGACGTAGGCGAGCTTCGGAAGCGCCGCCCGTGCCTCGCTGAGCGGCACGCCGACCGCAGCGCGCAGCTCGAGCAGCTTGACCAGCGTGTACACGGCGTCGAAGGCGCCGAGGTGGCCCGGCCACACGAATCCGCCGTCTCCGTCCGACGCGAGGCTCGTCCCCGGGTTCGAGGAAGCGCGCAGCACCGACGCAGGATCACCCGGGGTGGCCGTGAACGTCCCCCCACCCTCGTTGACGAGGGCGCTGATCCACATCGGCGTCGCCGCCGGAGCGAGCACGGTTCCGGGTGTCGATCGGAGCAGCCATGACGCGAGCACCCCGAGGCACTCGTACGGATCAAGCACCGCGCCCGAATCGTCGATGATGGTGATGCGCTCCCCGGTGGCGCTCAGCATGCACCCGACGTCGGCGCGCACCGTCGTGCTGATGAGCGCCGTCTCCTCGGGAACCGCGAGATGGTGGGCCCCCTCGCGGAGCCCCGCGTTGAGCGGGATCGTGGTGACCCCGAGCTCGTTGAGGATCGCCGGCAGCACGGCCGACGCGTCGCTGTAGTCGTAGTCGATGAGCACGCGAAAGCCGGCGTCGCGGATCAGTGCCGTGTCGATCGACTGCAGCAGATGCGCCGCGTACGCGGCGATGGGCTCGCTGTACTCGATGTCGCCCATCTCGTAGAAGGCGGCACGGCGGAAGTCCTCGCGGAAGAGCAGGTTCTCGAGCCTGCGCTCCGCGCGCTTGTCGATCTGCAGGCCGTCGCCGTCGAAGAAGCGGATGTCGGCGCTGCGCTGGTCGAGCGGCGACACGATGACGTGGATCCCGCCGGCACACTCGAGATCGCGCGTCGCGAACTGCGTCACCGGCACGGGAAGCTCGCGGATGTCGCGCACCTGGCCGCCCGCGCTCACGATGCCGCTCACGATCGCGCGCTTGATCATCCGCGACGACCGCGCGTGATCGCGGCCCACGGCGATCGGCGATCCCTTGGGGAGCGTGGCGCCGAACGCAGCGCCGAGCCGGGCGCAGAACTCCGGGGTCAACTCGACGTTGATCAGGCCGCCGAGCCCGAAGGAGGAGAACATGCCGCTGCGCCACTCGCCCGCCCAGATGACCGACTCGTTGACCGTGGACCCGGGCTCGACCGTCTTGCTCGGCCAGATCTTCACCCCCGCGCGGATCTGCGATCCGCGCCCGAGCACGCACTCGTCGGCGATGACCGAGTTCTCCTCGAGGAGGGAGTCGTTCTTGATCGTCACGTTGCGACAGACGATCGACTGGCGCAGCCGGCACCGCTCGCCCAGATACGAGTGCGGCCACACGATGCTGTTGCTGAGCTTGGTGTGCTCGTCGACGACGCTGTACTTGTCGATCACCGCGTGCTCGTTCACGTGGGCGCCCGTCTTCAGCTTCACCTCGTCGCCGATGAACGCCGGCCCGTCGAGGAGCACCCCGGTGCCGATCTCGACGCCGTCCCCCATCCACACGCTGCCCTCCTTCCGTCCCGGGATGTGGCAGCGAACCTTGCCTTCGAGAGCGTCCCAGTTGGCCTGGAGGTACGACTGGATGGAGCCGATATCGCACCAGTAGTCGCTCACGACGATGCCGTGCAGGGGTTCGTGACGCCGCAGCATGGTGGGGAACACGTCCTGGGACCAGTCGGCGGCGGTGTCCGGCTTGACGTGGTCGAGCACCTGCGGCTCCATGACGTAGATGCCGGTGTTGGCGTGGTCGCTGAAGACCTCGCCCCACGACGGCTTCTCGAGGAAGCGCTTGATGTTGCCCTCGTCGTCGGTCACCACCACCCCGTACTCGAGAGGGTTCGGGACCGAGTGCAGGACGATCGTCGCGTGGGAGCCGCGCTCCTCGTGCGCGCGCATCACCGCGGTGAGGTCGATGTCGGTGAGCGCGTCGCCGCTGATGACGAGGAAGGTGTCGTCGAGCAGGTGCGCGGCGTTGCGCACGCTGCCCGCGGTGCCGAGCGGCCGGTCCTCGACGACGTACTCGATCTCCATGTCGAGATCGGCGCCGTCGCCCAGGCGGTTGCGGATCTCCGCCCCGAGATAGGCGAGGGTCACCACGACCTGGGTGATGCCGTGGAGGCGGAGCAGGCGGAGGATGTGCTCGAGCACGGGCGTCCCCACCACGGGCACGAGCGGCTTGGGCAAGCGGCTGGTCAGCGGGCGCAGCCGTGCACCTTCGCCACCCGCCATGACCACTGCCTTCACGGGGAACCTCCTCAGGGCACCGGTCTGCACCACAGATGATATGGCGCAGCGGCGGTTTGCTACGCCCTCGGCCGCGACCCGTCGACCGGCAGCAGCACCCGCTGGTGCAGGCACATGAAGCGCAGCCGCTCGAGGAGCCCGGTGATCACCAGCGGCCACGCGAAGTCCGCGGCGTCCCGGCGCGCGGCGACCCGGAGGCGCTCGCCGAGCTCGGGCTGCTCGACCAGCCCCCGCAGCGCGCTCGCGATCTCGGAGGGGTCATCGGTCTCGACCACCACCGCGTTGCCGTAGGGGCGGGCGTACTCCTCCCCCGTCGATCCCACCATCGCGACCCCACCGGAGGCCATCGCCTCGAGGCCCACCAGGCCGAACGGCTCGTGGCCGGAGTTGGCGAGCACCGCGGTGGCCGCCGCGTTGATCTCGGTGATGACCTGGTCCGGGAGGAACCGGCGCAGGTGGATGATCGGCGCGCCGTCGGTCTCGGTGAGCGCGCGGACGATGCCCGAGGCGTCCTCGACGGGCTCGTGCCAGTCGGTCACGGCGAGGCCGCGTTCGCGCGCGAACGCGAGCACCGTCGCGCCGTAGGGTTCCATGCCGCCGCGCATGAGCATCCGGGAGGGCATCCCCTCGGAGCGAAGCTCCGCGAGGGCGGCGACCGCCTGGGTCCACCGCTTGTCCGGGCTGAACCTGCCGATCTTGAAGGCGAGGCACGGCGTGCCCGCCGCCGCGCGGATCGCCCCGGCGGCGGATGCGTCGACTGGCGCGAGGGCACCCTCGGGGATGCCGTTGGGGATCACCACGGGATTCACCCCGTAGGGCCACATGAGGTGCTTCATGTACTTGCTCACCGTCGTGACCGATGCGACGAAGTCGAGCACCGGCCAGTCGATCGACTGGAAGCCGAAGAGGTTGTTGGCGTTCCAGAGGAGCACCGCGTTGTGGCGCAGCCCGAGTGCATGGAGCCGGTCGCTCAGCGACTTGCAGAACCACGCCGTGTGCCATTCCTCGCAGAGGACCGCGACGGTCCGTCCCGCGGCGGCCGCGGGCCGGATGATGATCTCGATGAGCTTGTCGGGCAGGGTGTCGGTGAGGTCGCGGATCTTCTCGAGCTCACCCTCGTAGACGCCGTTGCGGTAGCGCTCGCTGATCTGCTGGCACCAGCGCACGAGCTGCACACCCTGATCCGTCTCCATGCCGGGCTTGTCGGGATCCCCGACGAACACGAGCGTCGTCCGGAACCCGAGCGCGGCGAACGCCCGGCAGAGCTCCCGGGCGCGAACCCCGAGGCCGCCCGCCTGGCTGTACTGATCGGGTCCCTCGAAGGAGACCATCACGATCTCGAGCGTGTCAGGCGTGAACATCGCCGCACAGTGTGCGAAACCGGCGGGAGCAGATGCCGGTCTCGACGTCCCCATTCACCCGTACCCTCGTCGGAGCGTCTGCGACGGACGGGGGCCGAAGCCCCCGATCCTGGTCGCTGAGAGAGGCGAAGGACCGGCTGGCGGGCGCCGGTTTCTCCGCCCGGTCATCAGTGTCCCAAACGCGCTGAACATCGCCTCCGATGCTGCGACACAGATCCGTAACGGAAGGGTGCGTTGTCACAGATCGAGCAGCGCCTGCGCGTTGCCGCCCATCACGAGCGCCCGCTCGGCCGGGGTGAGCTCAGCCTGCGCGAACGCGTCGACGTAGCGGCGCGCCGGCAGCAGCGGGTGGTCGGATCCGAAGAGCAGGCGGTCGGCACCGCAGAGGTCGGCGACCGCGCGATACGCGGACGGCGTGTACAGGAAGGGACCGGCGGCGGTGTCGAACCAGAGGCGGCGGCAGAGGTCGCGCACCTCGGGCATGTGCGCGTAGAAGGGCAACCCACCGCCCAGATGCGCGCACACGAGGCGCAGCGACGGATGGCGCATCGCGAGGCCCGCCACCCGATCCGGCGTTGCCGTGCCCTTGCCGGCGTACACGTGACCCACCGGCTCGCTGCAGTGCAGGAGCATCGGGACGCCCGAGTCGACGCACGCCGCGGCAACGTCGTCGATCGCCGTCGACGCGAGATCGAACGCCTGCGCATCCGCGTTGAGCTCGCCGAGACCACGCAGCCCCGAGGCCACGCAGCGCCGCAGCTCCTCCGCCGCCCCCGGGCGCGCCGGGCTCACCGTCGCGAAGCACGTCAGCCGGTCCGCGTGAGCTCGCTGCACCTCGATGAGGTGGTCGTTCACCTCCGCGCACAGCGCCGGGTCGGCGAAGGGCCATCCGAAGCACACCGACCGGTCGATGCCGGTCGCGTCCATCGTGCTGAGAAGCTCCTCGACGGTGGCGATGGCGCGTCCTCCGCGGTGGCACACCTCGAACCAGGGGTCGGTCGCGGCGAGCCGCTCGCGCGCGTCGCGCATCGCCGGCGGCAGGACATGGACGTGGCTGTCGACGATCATCCGAGCCATCTCCCCTGCGCGAACACCCA
>Ga0187780_10004215_pt1 | contig 10787 bp, 9 predicted proteins | sample 1015_Q2_SP10_20__FD_132429 | JGI IMG/M metagenome (GOLD analysis project Ga0187780, IMG submission 132429) | Tropical peat soil microbial communities from peatlands in Department of Meta, Colombia - 1015_Q2_SP10_20_MG | ecosystem: Environmental > Terrestrial > Soil > Wetlands > Peat | place...
CGGGTATTGGCAGTTCTGCTGGGTCTAATACTGTTCTTACGGTTGGTTCGACAAACTATGCTTACAATGCTTTGCCTAGTGGTGTTTGGTTTAATAGTGGTACGACTTTCAGCTGGGCATCTTCTGTCTCAGCTGGCTTAGCGTCTCGATTTGTTTTGTCTGGAAGTTCAGGTCTTGCTTCACCTATCACAGCTACAGGAACGGCTACGGCAACATACACAACACAGACTTTCGGTGTAGCATGGCAAGTGAGCGGAAGCGGCGGTACACACGGTTCACCAACACTTACTCTGCCAGCAGTATCAGCCAATACATTGATTATCGTCATGTGCTCTCAAAATCATAATCACTCGTTTAGTCCAAGTGACACAGCTGGATTGACTTGGATTCAACGTGGTACCACAGTAACTTCAGGTAACGGTGAAGAAATATCTGAGTTCTATGCGATTGCAACTTCATCCATCAACGCAGGCGATGTGATAAGCGATGGCGAATCGGGATCAAGCAGCTACGATACAGTCTTGATTGCCTATGGAATAACTGGAGCTAACACTGCAACTCCGTTCGACACGCATTCAGGTTTGCCTGAATCAAACACTGGGACATCTGGTACACCAAGTGTAGCCGCATTTTCAACTTCAAACGCAAATGACCTAATCATCGCGATGGCTGGATACACAGGGACCTCAACAACCGAAACTGCAGCATCAGGATACACTCTAATTGCTTCACCTATGTATTCAACATCTCCCTACCAGGGAGGCGCGGCTGAGTACCAAATAGTGACCACAACAACAATTCCGCAGGTTACTTGGGGAACCACCATAAGCAGCTCAAACTGGGCAATGATAGTTGATGCAGTGCAGAGAGGATGGTAAAAGCTCAGCACCCTCGAAAGATGTTATCTTTCCATTTTTTGTAACTATTTAGCAAGACTTTTTACAACTTTCCATTTGCGGAAAACTTTACTTTTGCATTGGCCAACGCGTGAGGTTTTAAAAACATAAGTGTGAGTATTCGATAGCGCTTACCGTCAATTACCTTTCGCCAATCAGCAGACAAACCTATTAAGAGTTTGGCGGTTAGATTGTTCTTCCTAAAATCGCAAAAAATGTTGCCCCATTTTAGGTCTAAGCGCAATTCTGTTTTCAAAGTTGGTTACATGCGAGCTGCCTTGGCAATTTTCTACGGTCTAGCCGAAATAGAGTGTGAGTAAGAGTTCATCGAAAAATGAAGGAAGGGGGCAACTATTGTATGTCTATATTTAATTGTCCGCTGTTGAAATCGCCATCACCGTTCTCAGTTTGCACCTGTGAAATACTTGAAAAAGTTACACCTGGCGGACTTGACGTGTAGGAAGATGTTCCAGTGTACGTTATCGATGTATTATTTAATGTAACGTTAACAATTCCGTTGCTGCAATTGAGAAAACCATAATCATTAAAGTTTGAATACCTAATATAGGTGCTATTTATAAATTGGACTTCCCATATTGGACCGGCATCGTTTTGCCCCGTTATCGTTAGCCACTGTTCTCCATCCGAAACCGTCATTGAGTCGTTCAAGGTTATAGTGTAAGGTTGCGTTGGGGTTACGTTCCAGTAGTCAATCTCCTCTCCCGTTGTCATTGCTGTCCAATCAACTGTGTGCGTAAAAGTCGGCATTGGTGTCGGAGTGGGTGTTGGCGTGGGCGTAGGTATTGGGGTTGGGGTTGGAGTTGGCGCGGGGGTCGGTGTTGGTGTGGGGGGAGATGTTGGAGTAGCAGTTGGTGTTGGCGCAGGAGTTGGAGTAGGTGAAGGACTTGGAGTGAGGGTAGCTGTCGGTGTGGGAGTTCGAGTGGGCATGGGCGTTTCTGTTGGTTTTGGACTGGATGTGGGCGAAGGCGAGGATGTGGCAACTGGAGTTGTCTTAGGTGTAGGAGTCGGAGAGGGCGAAGATGAAGCTGGCCGAAGGGCTATGTAAGCTGAAACAACGCCGCCCACAACAATAATCATGACGATGGCGGCAATTAACATTCTCGTAACGCCTGACTTCGAAGAAGCGATGCGCATCTTACTGTTACATTCTCCTGTCCATTCTCTTACAACACTCTTCGTGCAAAAACGCTATTAGTTTTTATGAATTCAAAATCCTTATTGCCAGATAAGAAATGCTGTGATTCATCAAGATATTGATATTTTTTCCATTTTTGATGGCGTTTACTGACAGACATTTTGCTCTACGAGCGCGCGACGCGCTAAAACAGATTGGCCCGCCTGGATGTATCTAGCTGATCTGTCCTGGACATACCAATGAATTCTTCTGCCCTTTTCCCAATTTATGAAAACCTCAAAATAAGCCCTAAACCAAAAAAACAATCCGAGACAAGCTGTGAAACGCCTCAGGAATAGGGATGGGGGGTCTACTATTTACCATGGAACTCAACCAGAAAGATCAAGCTCATTCCAAGAACACATGGTCACTTTGGAATGGACTCGTACCTCTTTTTTATCCACTCTACACAAACTAAACGGACGAGCCTGCCTGCCTATCAGGAAAGTAAACCTTAAACAAACAAAATGTACAGTGATAACTCAATCCCCGATTGCTGAAAGTTACACGGTTTATATTGACTCCTTAAGAATTAATCGTGGAGACGCTAAGTTGAAGCTGTGGAAACCAAGAGGAAAGCAGGAAGAAACACCAGCGGTCACTGAAAACGCGTCAGTTATAGATGAGGAAATACCTGGCCCTGCTGTTGAAGCACCTGAAGAGACTTCTGTGCTACCAGACATCTCTGAAACGTACAAAGAGCATTATCCTCTTTTAATTCCCTTTTCATATGCCGCAATCGTTGAGGATGAAAAAAACGAGATAAAATATTCGCTGTTGGAGCCAACATTAACAGAATCAGATAAAAAGTCATTAACAGAGCTCAAAAACATCCTTTGGGATGAGCTTTCAATCAACATTAAAAATCTTAAAGATCAGTCGGCAGAGGAATTCTTAAAATACAAAGTTCTGGAAACTGCAGTGAAATACAACATTAATGTAGACAGCAAGACATTGGGAAAATACCAGTATTACATCATTCGTGACTTTTTGGGTTTCGGAAAAATAGATGGAATAATGAGAGACGAAAACATAGAAGATGTCTCATGCGATGGCGTTAACTCTCCGGTGTTCGTTTGGCACCGCAAATACGAATCCATTCCTTCCAACCTAGTGTTCGATACATCTCAAGAGCTCGAAAACTTTGTTTTCAAACTAGCTTACCTATGCGGCAGGCACATTTCAATTGCACAACCAATCCTTGACGGTACATTGAATGACGGCAGCCGCGCCCAAGTGACATATGGAACAGAAGTTACTCCAAAGGGCAGCACATTCACCATAAGAAAATTCAAGAAAAGCCCCTTAACCATAACAGACTTGATAATATACAAAGCATTGTCGACTGAAATTGCAGCTTATTACTGGTTTATCATAGAAAATAGACACTCCGTCATGATTGGCGGCGACATCGGTGGAGGAAAAACCTCGATGTTGAACGCTATCAGTCTGTTTATCAGACCAACCTTAAAGATAGTCAGCATAGAAGACACCCAAGAAATACGTTTGCCGCATCAAAACTGGGAAATGATGGTTACAAGACAAGGCTTAGGTACAGGCGCAGGAGCAGTAGGCGAAGCTGGAATCGGAAGCATCAGCATGTTTGACTTGCTCAGAGCAGCACTGAGACAAAGACCCGACTTCATCATCGTAGGCGAAATCCGAGGCGAAGAAGCATACGCGTTATTCCAAGCCATGGCAACCGGCCACTTAGGCCTAACAACAATACACGCGGAACATGTCCAAGGCGTCCTACACAGACTTACAACCAAACCCATGAGTATTCCACACACACAGGTGGAAAACCTAAACGCCATCTCAATCGTCCGCAGGCTAGTCGTAAACAACGTTTCTCTAAGAAGAACCATTAGCGTTTCAGAAATGGTAGGTTGGAACAAAGAAAGAGACGACTTCCAAATCCAAGATATATTCAGATGGGATGCCGAAAAAGACATTTATCTAAAAGCTGGAAGAAGCCCGCTTCTAGATAAGATAGCCGCTCAATGGGGATACTCAGCGGAAGAAATAGACGAAGAACTAAAAATAAGAAAAACAATCCTCGATTACATGGTAAGAAAACACATACGCTCATACGAAGACGTTTCCAAATTAGTCCTCGATTACTTCTCCAATCCGGAACAAGTATATAGAAAGGCAAAAGTGAGCTAGGAAATGAAGTTCGAGCCTTGGACCTTCGCATACCAGAAATTTAACAAGAGATTGGAAAGAATATATCCCCAATTTCATGAGATTCATGTTCAACTGAAGAAAGGCGGCGTATTCATTGCATATAAGGCATACATCGCCTTTATGGTATTAGCCTCAATGATTGCCTTCACAGTTGCAATCGCCGTATCTCTGCTTGTTATCCCCCTATTAATGAACATCCCGCTTCTTTCCCCAATGAATTTCGTATTCAGTCTATCAGCCGCAGCTGTTACAGCACTAGCTGCATTAATCGTAATGTACATTTATCCTGGAATGAAGGCAAGCAACAGAAACGGACCGATCGACCAAAATATGCCTTATATATCCAACTTTCTCACTCTCTTATCAAGCTCAAATGTTCCGCCAAGCGTCATTTTTGAATCAGTCGCAAACATTGACACTCTAAAAGAAGCCCGCTTAGAATTCAGTAACATCATAAGAGATATCCAAATCTTCGGCAGCGACTTGATGACATCAATCTTAGAAAACGCTAAACTCACACCGAATGACCCTCTTCGAGAACTACTCATAGGCTACGTAGCCACAGTAAGAACAGGCGGAAACCCGACAGAATATCTCAAGATCACCTCCGAACAAATAACCCAACAAAGAATGACGAAACTAGATTCGATGCTAGAGTCGCTATCAGCTATGGCTGAAATATACATCATGCTGCTCGTGGCAGCCCCCCTGCTTTTCGCAGTTCTGTTCGTGACCTTAGGCATGATAGGAAGCGGCACAGTAGCCGGATTAAGCATGGGAACGCTTCTCTACCTTATGACCTATCTTGGAATCCCAATTCTAGGAACAGCACTCATGGTTATGATATCATCATTTGAGAAGTGATCATAATGCGACTAACCAACAAACAAATAAAAAGAATAGCCATCATTTCTATTGCAGCAGCGGCCATTTTCTTTGTAGTCGCATTAATGTACTATCTCACTTCTCCAACACTGGATTATATGATAGTAATAGCGACTGCAATAGGAGTCGTTCCCGCAAGCATCGCAGAAATATTCCACAACAGATGGAAAGTCCAAATTGAAAAGGCAACACCGGAATTCTTGAGAGACTTGGCAACTGCATCGCGAACAGGTATCCCCTTGCAAATAGCTTTAGAACATGCCTCCAAACGAATGTACGGACCATTAACCGATGAACTAAAAACATTAGTTGCACACATGAGCTGGGGAATGAATTTTAACGAAGCACTAACAGAATTCAGTGTTCGACTAGATTTACCATTGATCACCAAAGCAACCGTTCTAATCAACGAGGCAGGGAAACATGGCGGCGATCTTAGCAATATTTTTGACTCCACCGCGAAATACCTAGAAAGCATGAACGCTTGGAATGGAAAAAGAAGAATGCAAACGTCTCCGTATGTATTGATATTCTATTTTTCAGTGTTCATGTTTTTGTTCATAATTATTGTTATCTCCAAAATGATGTTTGCTCCCTTGGCACATTCTACGGCTACAAGTTCTTCTTTCATTAAACCAATCTTAACTCAATCTGAATCAAGAAGGCTATTCCTACATGCAGCACTACTGGAGTCATTGTTCGGAGGTCTAATTGCAGGTAAAATAAATGAAGATTCATTCGTTGACGGATTAAAGCACGTTGCGGTGTTATCAATCGCCACAGGGATGGCGTTCTATTTGTTCCTACCTTAAACGAAACAATATCAAGTTAGAATAAAAGATAAAAACCTCAGGGAAAAAGAAAAATGGCGAAGAATCCACAGCCAGGCATAGATACAAAAAAGGCGAATCAACAAAACGTACTAGGCAAAATGCTAACTAAGAAAGAGCCAGAAATAATACAGACTCTAGACTTAGACGACAAAATAGAGCTTGAAAGAAGAGAAGCATATATTGAACCAAAAACACGTGACCTCTTAAGAGAATTAATACAATGCGACGATAAAGCTGAAATTGTTCCAAAATATAACCCAAGCTTAGGATTTGTTTACCAATTAACTGAACATGAATCTGAAAATATCCTATCGAAAGGCTTTTTGGAAAATCTCGCGCGACTAGACATTCTTCACAAAGAATTTTATGAATCAGTATCTGTCTGCCCCAACTGTCAATCAACAATCACTACACTTCATAATCGATGCCCAAAATGCAAAAGCCACAATATTGATAAAACAAGCCTAACTGAACATATTCCATGTGGCTTTATTGATCAAAGAAACAAGTATGTTGGCAACATCTGTCCAAAATGTGGAGAGCGCCTTGTAGATGGGCAATTCAGGAACATGGGGCGTTGGTACGTTTGCAGAGATTGCAACGAAAGATTCGAAGATCCTGAATACGATATCGTTTGCCGAAATTGCAATAAAATCTTCTCGATCAAAGAAGCGCAACTTACAGAAATACCCAAGTTTTCCTTAAACCAAAATCGAAAGAAGGAAATAAGACAAAACGTTGCAAGCCTTGAGGACTTTAGACAACTATTGACTGAACTAGGCTTTGGCGTTGAAATACCTGGATTGGCTACGGGACAAAAAAGTGGAGTGCAGCATCACTTCAGTCTTATTGCCAAAAAACAAATCAAAGACCAAGAAATAATTATCGCTCTCGATCATGCGGTAAGCGAATCAGAAGTGTCTTCCTCCCCACTTATACTCTACATTTATAAAATGTCTGAAGTGAAAGTTGACATTCCGATCTTTGTGGCGATGCCTCAATTGAACGAAACAGCAAAAAAGATCGCTCAGGGCCATGAGATTCTACTAATAGAAGGCTCAACCGGAGAAAAAGATGTGATCGAAAAAATCAAATCACATATTGAGTCCAGAATCGAGATGAAGTTAATCGAAGCTGAAGTAAAACAAAAAACTAAAAAAGAAAAGACTTCACTATTTGGAAGATTAACTGGATCTAAATAAAAAGCAAAAAACTCAAATTCAAAGCCATTTATGGTCGGTTCGAATATAGTTAAAAGTTCGAAAATAGGGGAAAGGTTATTTTGTCGCATTACTGCTGACTTTCTGATATTTCAGTTACTCGGCTTTCGATGAATTCAGCGACTTTTCTTTCATTAAATGCCTTTTCCTCTTCCTGCTGCTTCAGTTGATCTTTAACCGTTGATAAGAGTTTTTCAATATCAACGGGCTTAATCAAATATGCATCTGCATTCTCGTTTAAAGCTGTAACTGCATTCTGGATCGATGGATATCCAGTTACCATTATTTTTCGCATTCTTGGAAGGTGATCTTTGATTAAGTTTAGAAGTTCGACGCCTTCCATGTCTGGCAATCGAATGTCTAGCAATGCTAAGTTGTAGGTTGCTGCTTCTGTTTTCTTAATGGCTTCTTTTCCACTTGTCGCAACATCCACGACGTATCCTTCGTCTTCAAGTATAGCTCTAGTAGTGGATATTATTGCTTGATCGTCATCAACAACGAGTATTCTTGGTCTATCCATGTTTTTTCACCTCCACTATTGACTTTAGGTCCGGTTGGAATAGTTATCGTGAAAGTCGTTCCCACGCCTTTGGCCGTCTTTACAGTGATTCCTCCCCCATGCGCTTCAATTATACGCTTGCATATTGCTAAGCCAAAACCCATACCCTGCGCTTTTGTGGTAAACAATGGCAAAAATATTTTTGGCAACACATCTTCCGGAATCCCCATGCCAGTATCAGCTACGGAGATTTCCAAATGATCAATCGCTAGCAAGTAATCAATAGTTATCGTTCCTCCGTTAGGCATGGCATCGATTGCATTCTTTACTAGATTTATGAAAATTCTTGTCATCTTGTCTATATCTACCGAGAGGCTTGGTGTGTCAGTAAGTTTGTTGTCAACTCGTATTTTTTCCGGAATAGATACCATTGCTAACGCATCGGACAGTAACTGCCTTGGTGAATAATCTTCTTTTTCCAACTGAATTTCTCTTGAGTAATCCAAGAGGTCGTTAATTATTTTGTTTGAATGATCAACACAATGGTCAATTATTTCCAACATCTCTTTCGATTGTGCATTTGGAAATGCGTTTTTTCTTTTTAGAAGGTAAGCCGCGTTTTTTATGCCGGTTAAAGGATTGCGTAAATCATGCCCAACCATTCCAGCCAATTCGCCGATAGCTGCTAATCTTTCAGATTTAATAAGCTGAGCTTGCGCCTTGGCTAGATCCTTTGTTCTCTGCTCCACTATATCCTCAAGACGCTTTGAGTATTTCTCCAACTTATTTTCCATCTCTTTGCGAAGAGTAATGTCGGCCACCAAAGCAAGGGTTCCTGAGTAGTTGCCTTTATCATCTTTAACAAGAGATGCGGCGATACTTGTGTACACATGAGTCCCGTCTTTTCGTACAAAGCCGCACTCAAAATTCCCGCTCAGGCCTTGCTTACTTTCGGTTGAGAATTCACTTTCTAAGTTCGCCACCCCTTTGTCGATGAAATCAAGCAGACTCTTACCCATCATTTCACTCTCAACATAGCCTAGCATTTGTGCCATCCGTGGGTTGACAAAAGTCGTAACGTAATCGTTATCCAAGAGCCATACTCCTTCTTGGGCAAGCTCAACGAGTTGTCGATACTGCGTTTCGCTTTCCATTAGCGCCTTTTGCGCCAGACGAATCTCGCTGATGTCATGGAAGATGCAATGAAGAAAAGTTTTGCCTGCCAATTTTATTGTTTTTGTACTCACTAAGGTATTTTTAACTGTGCGATCATTTGCGCGATGAAGAGTTTCAAACTCTCCCCCACCGTCTTTTACCATTTTAGCTATATGTAACCAAACTTCGGCTTTGGATTCCTTAGCTTCGATATCTGGGATCGTAAGTTTCTCAAAGTTTTCCCTTGAATAGCCAAGTTGTCGACTGGCATAATCGTTGAATTCAACAAAGGCAGCTGTTTCCGGGTCTACAATCAAAACTCCTATTGGAGCCTGATCGAACAAGGCATGGTAACGTTGCTCGGCTTCCTTAAGCATTTCTTCAGTTCTTTTGCGTTCAGTAATATCTTTAACCACGCCAACCGCGTTCCATTTTCCACCTAACCTTACGGGTGAAACCGATAATTCAACAGGGAACTCGCTGCCATCTTTACGCAGACCAACCATTTGCACGTTTCCAAACGTAAAGTAGCCTGCGCCAGTTGCCGAGAAGGTCTTTACGCCGGTCTTAATGCGTTCTTTTCCTTCATTGAACATGGCTTTCGGAACAACAAGCTTGTGTACGTCTTTGCCACATGCTTCTTTGCTTGTGTAGCCAAACATTTTTTCAGCAGCTGGGTTCCAATAAGCGACCGTAGTTTCTTCATCGACTAGAATGATGCCTTCTCTAATCGAATTCGCTATGCCATAAAATTTTTCTTTCTCTTTCTTCAAAGAGAGGCAGCTAAGTTTGCTAAATGAAGTTTCTCTGGAAATGCTTTGATTAGATTCTTTTCCTTTGCTTTCAAACCGATGAGATTTGGCTTTCTTAAGCTTGGCTTCTGGATTCGTAGTGCGATCTGCGGATAATGCCATCAAATCGTTGATCTTATTGCCTTCGGCGGTCAAGATTTTGTGCTCCACTTAAATGTGTTACAGTTTTGTAAGGCCTGGTGGGCATCTGAGAGAGATACCTCTGGATAGCTAACGCAGTTCTCTTCGTATTTTCGGGCACTACTGGCTCTATTCATGTCTTCATTCTCAAGTTTCATAACTGCTTGTTATTCTTAGTTCATATTCCAATTTAGCGAAAAGGCAATAAAGGCTTATGAATCCTAGATTCATACCGCCATTGTCAACACCCTTTGAACGTTGTTGATTCCCGAACCTTTGCGCCTTAAAAGATCTAATTCTGAAACTATTGAAACTGCTGTTGATACTGTTCATAACGAAGATCATGCAGCAAAGCAAAGATTAAGGGTTTTTTGGCGTTTGAGTTACGTAATTTTTACGCATTTTGTCAATGTATTCGTCAAACGATATTTCCATGACTATCCATTTAGAAAGGCATTCATGTTCCGGCCATTTTGTGTCAGCTTGAATTCTTGTACAGAGGTTTTTCATGAACTTGATTTCGAGACGGCTTGCCCCCAAACCAAAAATTTTGTGTATAATTTCTGAGAACTCGACTATTTTAATTGGAATGTCGTCTTTCGAAATGTCGAAATCATCTTTTAAATGCTGGTAAATCGTGTTTTTGACGGGTTCTCCTAACGATGTTATAGCTTCATCGACCGCTTGAATCAAGAACTCATTGAATTGCTCCTCCCGGGAACTTCTTACATTCTGTTCCGCACACATTTCTACGCTAATTGGAAGCAGTGAATCAGTGGGTTTACTGGAGTTTTCCAGATTAATGCAGATTCTTTCTGTTTCTTGATTTTCTGCGAGCGAATTGGGCATTTTCTTTCCCTCTGTACATTTGTTCTCTTACCATTATAACTTTATTAATTCGTAATCTGGTTTCGGAATAAGTATAAGGAATATCTTATATATAAATATTTAATATTTAATACACACGACGCGATCAAAAAAC
>Ga0187780_10004216_pt1 | contig 10785 bp, 13 predicted proteins | sample 1015_Q2_SP10_20__FD_132429 | JGI IMG/M metagenome (GOLD analysis project Ga0187780, IMG submission 132429) | Tropical peat soil microbial communities from peatlands in Department of Meta, Colombia - 1015_Q2_SP10_20_MG | ecosystem: Environmental > Terrestrial > Soil > Wetlands > Peat | place...
ACCTCCGGTTCGGCCTTGGTGTCGTCGACCTTGTTGGCCGCCACCACGACCGGCTTGCCGGACCGGCGCAGCACGCTGGCCACCGCCGCGTCCGTGTCGGTTACCCCCACGGTGGCATCCACCACGAACAAGACAGCATCCGCGGCGTCCACCGCCACCTTGGCCTGGGCCGTGACCCGCGCGGCCAAGCTCTCCGTACCTTCCACCGCGGGCTCCCAGCCGCCGGTGTCCACCAGCGTGAAGGCCCGGCCGCGCCAGAGCGCGTCGTAGGCGACCCGGTCCCTGGTCACCCCGGGGGTGTCCTCCACCACCGCCTGCCTGCTGCCGAGGATCCTGTTCACCAGGGTGGACTTGCCCACGTTGGGCCGGCCCACGACGGCGACCACGGGCACGGGAGCTGAGGAGGACTCGCTCGGCATCGCTATCTGCTCTTTGCTATCTGGTGTGCTGGGCTATCTGGTGTGCTGGGCTATCTGGTGTGCTGGCGCGGGTGCGCCGTACCGGCGCGTTCACGGGCCAGCCGGACGATGACGTCGACCACCTGATCCAGGTCGAGCCGGGTGGAATCGATCTCGACTGCGTCGGCGGCTTTCGCGCTCTGCGCCGCGTCGAGCCGGTCGCGGCGGTCCTGATCGACTCTGGTCGACGCCGCTGGCCAGCTGGTTTCGGCGGCCCGGCGGCTGGCCCGGGCGGCGCCTTCGGCGGTCAGGAACACTTTCACCGGCGCGTCAGGCGCGACCACGGCGCCGATGTCACGGCCCTCGGCGACGATCCCCGGTGCGTTCGCGATGATGTCCCGCTGCTGCGCGATCAGGTGGGCGCGGACCTGCGGGACCGCGGCGACGACGCTGACCGCGTTGGTGACCTCGCGGCTCCTGATCGCCGTGGACACGTCGGCGCCATCGACCCGCACCCACGGCGCTCGCGGGTCGGTGCCGACCTCGATGACCGGGTCGGCAGCCAGCCGTGCGACGGCGGCCGCGTCGCTCACATCGACGCCCCGGTCGAGCAGCCACCAGGTCAGGGCCCGGTACATGGAACCGGTATCCAGGTACCGCAGGCCGAGCGCGATCGCCGCGCCACGGGACGCGCTCGACTTGCCCGCACCTGAAGGCCCGTCGACCGCGACGACGAGCCTGGATCGGTTGCCTGTTTCGCTCTTCTCGCCGATGTCGCTCTCCAGGCCCACGGAAATATTCACCCGTGCGATGCTACCGGCGGCCGGGGGCCGGAACCTCAGGAGGGGACAATCCGGCAGCTCTTGGCCTGAGACCGATAGCGCCCGGCACGTGCGCGACGTCCTGATCCCGCGCACCACTGCCCGTTCGGGATGATGAAAATAATGAGTGCGGCGGGCCGTGCTGCTGACGGCGGACCGGCCAGCCACCCGCCTCCAGGGCATCGAGCAGCGTCCCGGCCTCGGCGGGACGCACGGAAAGCTCCGCGACGCCGACCGGCAGCCCGGGTGAGTGCTCGATCCTGACGTCCTCGATGTTGACGCCCGCGTCGCCGGTCGCGCGGAACAGCCGGGCCAGTTCGCCGGGCTGGTCGGGGATGACCACCTGGATGACGGCGAACTGCTTGGCCGCGCCGCCGTGCTTGCCGGGAATCCTGGCCACGCCCGCCTGGCCGCGGTCGAGCAGCGCCGCGACGGATTTGGACCCCTCGCTGTCCGCTCCCTGGGTCAGCATCCGCGCGGCCTCGGCCAGGTCACTGGCCACCTCGGCCAGCACCCCGGCAACCGGCGCGGCGTTGGCGGACAGGATCTGCGTCCACAGGGTGGTGTCGCCGGCCGCGATCCTGGTCACGTCGCGCAGCCCCTGCCCGGCGAGATCAAGAGCCTCGGCCGGGGCCGCCTCGAGGCGGGCCGCCATGGCCGCGGCCACCAGGTGCGGAGCATGCGAGATGAGCGCCACCCAGCGGTCATGCGCGGCGATGTCGGTCCGCAGCGGGACCGCACCGCACGCGCGGACCAGGGACGTGACCGCCTCGGTGGCCTCGCTTGTCGTCTCGGGCACCGGGCACAGCGCCCAGGTCCGGCCGAGGAACAGGTCGGCGCGGGCCGCCGCCGGGCCGTGTTTCTCGCGTCCGGCCAGCGGGTGCCCCGGCACGTAGCTGGTCAGGTCGCAGCCCCGTTCCCTGGCCTGCGCGACGGGAAGCTGCTTGACGCTGGCCACGTCGGTGTAGCAGCGGGCCAGGTCGCGGGCCTGCGCGGCCGCGAGGGTGGCTGCCACGGCGGCCGGGGGCACGGCGATCACCGCGATCTCGGCCTCTCCCCCTTCGCCCCCCGGGTCGCCTCGGCCCCCGCCGCCCGCGCGGCCCCGGCGAGGCAGCGGCTCCCCCGCGCCCAGGTCGGCCGCGAGCCTGGCGGCGGCCTGATCCTGGTCGGCCAGCCAGACGCTGGATCCGCCTTCACGCAGGGCCAGCGCGATCGACGTCCCGATCAGCCCCGTCCCGATGACGACGACCCTCATGGGCACGCTCACTGGGCGATGTCCAGGCGGAGGGCGGCGGCGCCCCGCAGGTATACGTGCTGGATCGCCGACCGCGGGCGGTCGGTTTCCACGTGTGCCATCAGCCGCACCACCCGGGGCATGGCCCCGGGCACGGCGATCTCTGAGGCGCAGATCAGCGGCACGTCATGGAAGCCGATCTTGCGGGCGGCCAGCGCGGGGAACTCGGCGGTGAGGTCCGGCGTCGCCGTGAACAGGACGCTGATCACGTCGCCGGGGGTGAGCTCGTTGCGAGCCATGACCTCTGTCACGAGCTCGGCCGTGCCCTCGAGTATCGCGTCCCGGTCGTCTGCCTCGATCTGTACCGCGCCGCGAATCGCCCTGACCGTCATCTGCCAGCTCCTCCCATCGCCAAAGGCTACCGACCGCTGGCGGCCCCTGGAGACTTCTACAGGGCGACGGCCGCGTAAAGCTCGCCGATTTCGGAGGTGGTCAGCTCGCGTGAGGCGCCCGGCCTGAGCGTGCCGAGCCTGATCGGGCCCACGTCGGTCCGGACCAGGCGGCTGACCGGATGCCCGGCCGCGGCCAGCATCCGGCGGACCACGTGCTTGCGGCCCTCGTGCAGGGTGATCTCCACCAGGGCGCGCTGACCCGACTGGTCGATCACCCGGAACCGGTCCGCGGCAGCCACGCCGTCGTCCAGCTCGATCCCGGTGGTGAGGCGGCGGCCCAGATCCTTCGGCACCGGGCCAGCCACGTCGGCCAGGTAGGTCTTCGCGACTTCGTAGCTCGGATGCGCCAGCCGGTGCGCGAGCTCGCCGTCGTTAGTGAGCAGCATCAGGCCCTCGGTGTCGTAGTCGAGCCTGCCGATGTGGAAGAGCCGCTCCGGCCGGCCGCCGAGGAAGTCGGCCACCGTTTTCCGGCCCCGCGGATCCGACATTGCCGTCAGGACCTTTGGCGGCTTGTTGAACGCCAGGTACACCAGGCCGGGCTTGGCCGGGATACGCTTCCCGTCCACCCTGATCACCTGGCGGTCGGGGTCGACCCGGGCGCCGAACCTGCGGACCGTCTGCCCGTCGACCTCGACCCGGCCGGCGCCGATCAGCTCCTCGCAGTGCCTGCGGCTGCCGATCCCCGCCTCAGCCAGGACCTTCTGCAGCCTGACTCCGCCAGGAACGTCGGTCAGGGTGTCCCTGTCGTCCTCGCCTTCATAGTCCTGGTCGATGTCACGATCGGGCGTTCTCATCCTCGATGTCCTCAATGTTCTCCGGCAGGAACGGCGCGAGAGCCGGCAGGTCCTCCAGGCTGGCCAGGCCCAGCCGTTCCAGGAAGTACCCGGTAGTCCGGTACAAGATGGCGCCGGTTTCGGATTCCGTTCCTGCCTCCTCCACGAGGCCGCGCAGCACCAGCGTGCGCATCACGCTGTCGCAGTTGACCCCGCGCACGGCCGAGACACGAGCCCGGCTGACCGGCTGGCGGTACGCGACGACGGCGAGGGTTTCCAGCGCCGCCTGGGTGAGGCGAACCTCCTGCCCGTCGCTCACGAAACGCTCGACCAGCGGGGCGCAGTCCTCGCGTGTGTAGAACCGCCAGCCGCCCGCAATCTCGCGCAGGTCGAAACCGCGGCCTTCGGCGGTATAGGCCGCGGCGAGGCTGTTCAGCTCGGCCAGCACTTCGTTCCTGGGCCGCTCGAGAACCTGGGCGAGTACCACCACCGGCACCGGCTCGTCGGCGACGAGCAGGATCGCCTCCAGGCACGCCCGCAGTCGCGGGCCCTCCTCGGGGGGTTCGGTGTCGTCGCCGGTCCCGGGGCCGCCCTCGAGCACCTCGGGTCCGTCCGGGCCATCAGGGGTCTCGAGGCTCGATTCGCCGCTCATCTATCAGTTGTCGCTTTCCGTCCGGTCGTCGACGCTATCAGCGTCCCAGTTGCCCGTCCACGTCACGTAAAGCTCGCCGAGCGGGGTGACCTGATCGAAGGTAACGGCGTCGTCCCGGTACAGGTCGAGCAGCGCGAGGAAGGATGCCACGATTTCATAGCTGCCCGCCGCGTCCGCGGTCAGCTGCCGGAAGCTGGCCCGCCCGAGTCCGGCCAGCAGCGCCGCGATGACCCGGGCCTGGTCCTTGACGCTGATCGCTGGGGCGTGGATGTGGTCGGTCGACACCTTTGGCGGCGGCTTGGGCGCGAGCGCGAGCGACGCGAGCCTGGCGAACTCGGCCGGGCCCAGGCCGAGCAGCACCTCGGGAAAAAGTTGCGCGAAGCGCGGCTCCAGTGGGACCCGGCGGGGGAAGCGGCGGGCCGCCGCGGTCATCCGGGCGGCGAAGGTAGCCGCCACTTCCTTGTAGGCCCGGTACTGCAGCAGCCGGGCGAACAGCAGATCCCTGGCTTCGAGCAGGGCGAGGTCCTCCTCGTCCTCCACCTCGCCGGAAGGGAGCAGCCTGGCGGCCTTCAGGTCGAGCAGGGTGGCCGCGACGACCAGGAAATAACTGACCTGGTCCAGGTCCCAGCCGTCGGAACGCTCGGAGATGTAGGCGATGAACTCGTCGGTGACCTGAGAGAGGGCCACTTCGGTGATGTCCAGCTTGTGCTTGGAGATCAGCGCCAGCAGCAGGTCGAACGGGCCCTCGAAGACGTCGAGGTGGACCTCGAAGCCGGTCGCGGCCCGCGCCGGGCCCTCGGTGCCGGCTGCGGAGTCATCCACTGTGCGGTCCGCGTTCACAGTCACGACCGTACCGGGCTCACGACGGCGCGCGGGATCGCGGCTGGAAGCGATGCTGCGGGCACCATGGTTGCGACGGGATCCCGGATCGCGGCGTAGGGCCGGATCACGGCGGGGATCGCAGTGGTGGCGGGGATCCTGGTCGCGGGGAGGATTCTGGTCGCAGAGCGAATCCTGGTCGCGGTGAGGAGCAGGGCGGTGCGCCAGGATCGGCTAACTTGCTGATTCGGCGCCTCAGCCGAGGATGGTTCCGGTGGCACCGTTACCGGCGGGCGTGGCTTCGCCGGCGGCGTTCGCGCTGGCGATGCGGCGGGCGAGCAGGCTGTCCTTGCCCCGCGAGTCGAGGTCGGCCAGCATGACGGCGATCGCCTCGCGGACGATCCGGCCGCGATCGGCCGTGGCGCCGTAGCGCAGGAGTGCGAGGCGGGCGCGTTCCAGGTCAAGTAGTTCCTCGGCGGACAGGTAGACGGTGATCTTCTGGGTGTGCTTCTCTCTCCCGCTGGCCCGGCGCCGATCGCCACCATCTGGACCGGGAGCGGCAGGGCGCAGGAGTTCCGCGACCCCGGGCAGGCTTACCCTCCGTGATCGACTCCTGCCCGACGCCACCGCTCGAGTACCTCCTTGGCCAGCTCCCGGTAGGAATTAGCCCCCATTGACCCGGCATCGAAGCTGGTAATGGGTTCCCCCGCCACCGTAGCGTCCGGGAACCTCACCGTGCGGTTGATTACAGTATGAAAAACCTTGTCGCCGAAACCATTGACGATGCTGGACAGGACTTCACGGGTATGAAGCGTCCGGGAGTCATACATGGTGGCGAGCAGGCCGTCGATCGTGAGCTTGGGGTTCAGGCGGCGCGACACCTTGTCGATGGTCTCCATCAGCAGGGCCACGCCGCGCATCGCGAAGTACTCGCACTCAAGCGGGATGAGCACTCCGTGGGCGCACGCGAGCGCGTTGATGGTCAGCAGTCCCAGGGACGGCTGGCAGTCGATCAGGATCACGTCATAGTCGGGCGTCAGCGGCTCGAGCACCCCGCCGAGCACGTATTCCCGGCCGACCTCGTGAACGAGCTGGACCTCAGCACCGGACAGGTCGATGTTGCTCGGCAGCAGGTCCATGCCGTTGATGCCGGTCTTGAACAGCACGTCGTGTGCGCTGACGTCGCGCTCCATCAGCAGGTTGTAGATGGTGCTGTCGATATCGTGCGGCTGGATGCCCAGCCCTACCGACAGGGCTCCTTGCGGATCGAAGTCGACCAGCAGCACCCGGCGCCCCTGCTCAGCCAGGGCCGCACCGAGGTTGATCGTCGTGGTGGTCTTGCCGACGCCGCCCTTCTGGTTACATACCGCGACCGTGCGCGCGGGGCCATGTTCCATCAGCGGCGCTGGTTCAGGGAAGCCCGAGTACGGCCTTCCGGTCGGGCCCAGTCCGCCTGCCTGGGGTTCTGTCATTCGGGATGCTGCCACTAGCGCTAACCTCCTGGGCTATGGCCGCGACGTTGCCCACGGAACCTGGCTTTGGACTTTAGGGCCTGGGCCTGGCGCCGGCAAGCAGACTCGCCGTTTGCGCCCTATATCCACCTGGCAATTTGCGCTGTCGGAATCGTACGGGGGCGGTGCTTAGCCAAAGGACGGCGGGGAACGTGCAGGCTGACCTCAGTCGTCGAGAGTCTTCAGCTCCCGGCGCATGACCTTGCCCGTTGATGTCTTCGGCAGATCAGGTACGAACCGGACCGAGCGCGGCAGCTTGTACGCGGCGAGGTGCGGCCGGCAGTGCTCGATGATGTCGGCCTGGGTGGCGGCGGCGCCGGGACGGAGCACCACGTAGGCACGGGCCAGTTCACCCAGGGTCTCGTCCGGCACCGAACCGACGGCCACCATGGCCACCGCAGGATGGGACGCGACGACGCGTTCGATCTCAGCCGGGTAGATGTTGAACCCGCCGGTGATGATCAGGTCTTTCCTGTGGTCGACGATGAAGTAGTGCCCCGCAGTCGTTGAGAACGAAAGCTACTTCTTCCGGCGTGAGCATCACGTTGATCGGGTTGACCACGGCGCCCACCCGCAGAGCCGCATGGTAGGCGACCACCCACTCCCACCGGTTGGGCGAGTACAGCGAGACGCGGTCGCCAGGCCGCACGCCCAGCCGCTGCAGCCCGCCGGCTATCCGGTCGCACAGGTCCTGCAGCGCCCGGTACGTCAAGGTCCGCCCGGCGGTAATCAGGGCCGGCTTGGACCCGTACCGTTGAGCCGACCGCGCCACGATCATGCCCAGGTCCGCCTGGAAAGTGCTGATCTCAGCCAGCTTCGGGTCGATGGTCGCCTCAGCCATGATCTTCTCCCTTGGCAGCAGCCGCCAGGACCGGGTCAGCCGCGGCCGACGCAATCGTGTTATGGCCATGAACCCGCCCGGCTGATGCCTTGTCAACAGCCATCGTCGTCGAGCGCGCTGGCGGCTACCGGCTCGCCTTCCCTGGCGCGGCAGGTTCCGCGCCTTCTGCGCCGGCGGTGACTTGGGCGAGGAGCACGGCCAGCTCGCGGCATTGCTCGGCCGACAGCTGAGCGCCAATGCGGTGGTGGATCGCCTCCCGGTATACCGGCCAGGCACGCCGGAGCGCGTCCTTGCCGCTGGCGGTGAGGGCGGCAAAGCTGGACCGCCTGTCGCTCTCGTCGGGCTGGCGCTCGGCCAGGCCGGCCGCGACCAGCTCGTCCACGACCCGGCTTACCCGGGTCCGGCTGAGCACGGTCCGCTGGCCCAGCTCGCTCATCCGCAGCCTGCGGCCGGGGGCAGCGTTCAATTCCAGCAGCACGTCGTACCAGGAAAGCGGCACCTGGCCAGCCGCTCGCAGGTCCCCCTCCACCGCCGGTACCAGTCGGCTATGGGCGACCAGTAGACCGCGCCAGGCCGCGACATCAGGATCTTCGGCCATCCCGACAGCCTACCATTTGCGTGTGTGCGTGAGCACATATATTATGTGCGTGCGCACATTCACTTCTAGCAGGAGGACCCGATGACCCAGACCGAGCCCGCACGGGCCGTCACGCGTTTCGCCGACGGGGCCGAGCTTCCGGCCGCTGGCCGATGGCAGATCGATCCGGGCCACACCGAGCTGGCCTTCGTCGGCCGCCACTTCATGCTGACCAAGGTCCGCGGCCGGTTCACTGGCGTGTCCGGGGTGATCCAGGTGGCCCACGAGCCCGGTGACACGACGGTGGAGGTCACCGTTGACATGACCTCGGTGGAGTCCGGCAGCCAGGCACGCGACGAGCATCTTCGCTCCGCGGATTTCTTCGACACCGCCCGCCACCCCACAGCCTCCTTCTCCGGGCACGCGGCCGACTGGCGGGGCACGCGAGGTCTGCTCACGGGAGAGCTGACCCTGCGAGGCATTACCCGGCCGGTCATCCTGCAGGCCGAGTACGTCGGCTACGTGGCCGACCCCTGGGGCGGTCACCGGGTCGTCTTCACCGCCGTCGGCATGATGAACCGCGAGGACTGGGACCTGACGTGGAACATGCCGTTGGATGGCGGCGGACTGCTGGTCTCAAAGGAGATCCGCATCGAAATCGAGCTCGAGGCGGTGCTCCAGCCGTAAGCACCAGTTGATCATCTCTGCATTCCAGTCCGCCGTCGCGCTGTCCGGTGGGACCCGCCGTGCCATCCAGCGCCATACCCGGCGGTGATTGACCTCTCACTTGGTCGGTGCTTGACGAACTGCCTGGCGCAGCGGTTCGCTCGCAGCCAGGCAGAACCATATAGCCAGACGTCACTCCTCCCCGGTGAGGCGGCTTCCTGCTTGCCGACGTCCGGTCATCGGCGAGATTTGACGTGTACCTCCTGGCGTGTCGCGTCTCCTTGGCGGGCCTTTTTCGCTAACATATTTCATAACGGCTTCAAAGCCGTGACCACAATCATTCACCTGAACGGACGGTGGTGCGTGCCCCCAGAACCGGCTCCCCCAGACCGCGAGCGGGACAGTCATCCTGCCCGCCACCAGGGTGACCTGGGTGACCCGCTGTGGGACGGGGACGGCGCCGGGGGTGGGCAGTGGCGGCTGCTGCCGTCCGGGACCGACTGGATGGACGACGAGCAGTGGGAGGCCCGGCTGGCGTCGCCGGCCGGGCAGCAGGAGCCGAAGGACCCGGACCTGGCGGAGGACCCGGATTGCGGGCCGCCGCCGGGCCTGGATGACGCGGGGTTGGCCGCGCTGGTCGCCGAGGCCCGGGAGCTGTCCGCCGAAGAGACCCGGGCGGCCGTGCAGGCGGCCCGGCTGGGTGCGACCGGGGCGCTGGGCTCGATCGCCGCGGGCCGGCGCGGCCCGGGGATACCCGGGTCGGCGCGGACGTTCCCGGGTGAGTTCGCGAGCCCGGCGGCCGGGTTCGCCTCCGGCCGGGAGCTGGACACCGCGGCTGGCGGCGCGCTGCTGGGCCTGTTCGCCGCCGGCGAGGATGACCGGTATCCGGGCGCGTCCGATGATGAGCTGCTGGGCGCGATCGCCGCGTGGGACCGGGTGGAGGCGCACGCCTCCGCGCGCAAGCACGCCGCGGTGGCCGAGCTGATCCGCTAGCACCAGCGCCTCGGCACCGTAGCCGATGGCCACCGCGGCGGTCAGCCGCTGCGCGCTCAGGACGCCGACCGCGTGCCCGGCGATGTTGGCGACCAGGTCCGGCTCGGGCGGGTCGGGCAAGTCGTACCGGAGCGTGACCCGGATACGGTCACGCGGCGCCGCGACCCCGATCACGACCAGGCTCGCCTCGGGCATGAAGCCCATCAGATGCGGGACGAGCCTCAGCAGGACGGCGGGTGAGCCGGCCCGGACCACGAGGGTGGGCTGCTGGTCATCGGGAGCCTACGGGAGGTCGTCACCGGCGGCAAGGGTTTGTCTCATGCCGCCAGGGTGCGGCGTGACCGAACAGCCGGGCCATGGCGAATTCCTCTGGCCTGTGGATAACTCGCGACGTTACCCACAGGCCGCCTGCCTCGCTTGACAGGCGAGGGCGGCGACTGTACGAGGGTGGTCAGTCGGCCTCGGCGATCATGACCGATTGTGGCCCGGCCGGCGGGCGGTGGTCGGCGAAGCGCCATCGAGTTCGTCCAGCCGTCCTGACCTCAGTCTGACACTGCCATGGGATTCCATGCTTCGGCTGGGGTGGGAGCCTGGCGGCACTGAGGTGCTGGATCGTAGGCACGTGGTGGGCTCGCTGGCAGGGGCGTGGTGGTCAGGCTGCTGTGGGCTCGGATATCGGGTTGGGCTGGCGGGGCGTGGTGGCGGGCCGGTGGAAGTCGCGGGCGCGGACGAGGACCAGACTGGCCAGGGCGCCGGCCAGGGTGAGGATGCTGCCGATGGCGAGGATCTGGTTGACGCCCGATACGAAGGCATGGTGGGAGGCGGCGGTGACGTGCTGGGCGGCCGCGAAGTTGCTGGGCGCGCGGGTGGCTCCTGAGATCAGCGTCTTGGCTAGCTGCCCGGCGGCGTGGCCGAGCTGGACCGTGAGCGAGCTGGCGAGCTGGCGTTCGAAGACCGCGCCGAGGACCGCGACGCCGGCGGCTAGCCCGGCGACCCGGAAGGTGTTGCTGATCCCGGAGGCCATGCCGGCGCGCTGGGGCGGGGCGAC
>Ga0187780_10004218_pt1 | contig 10782 bp, 8 predicted proteins | sample 1015_Q2_SP10_20__FD_132429 | JGI IMG/M metagenome (GOLD analysis project Ga0187780, IMG submission 132429) | Tropical peat soil microbial communities from peatlands in Department of Meta, Colombia - 1015_Q2_SP10_20_MG | ecosystem: Environmental > Terrestrial > Soil > Wetlands > Peat | place...
ATATTTACCATCTTTATAAATAATATAAACAACAGAAATTATTCCTTCGATTAAGATTAAATATTTGAAAAATAAAAATTTATTAAAATACTTCATTTGATAATAAAAGGAAAATATTACCATTATACCTATAAAAAACATTGGAAAATAACCTAAAAATCTTCCATTAGTTAATTTAGGAAATATACTTAGTATAATCAATACTAAAATAAATAATAAAAAACTTTTAATTCCCACTTTATTCAAAATATAGTCATTTATTTTTTTAAACAACAGATTTATTTCTACTGTTCCAAAATAAACTATACTACAAAATCCGCTCAATATATAAATGAAAATTATATGCGATATTGCTGGTATAAGTGTAAATAGGAAATAATTTTTCATATTATTATAAGATGTATCTTGAATTCTATTAATGTCAAAAGCTTGGTAAATTAAATTTATATCAATAATTCTAGTTAATACTACAAAATATGCAAAAAACAAAAATTCAAATATTAATGTCATTTTCCAAGGATTTTTGTAATCAAACATATATAATCGAAAACTTGGTAAGATCTTTTTTTTCATTTTTTAACCTCTAATAAGTTCATCGGTAATGTTTTCTAACTTTTTTACAGCAAAAAAGATTGATCATTTTACATTTATTCCCTACAATTTTTCAATTGATTTTGTTTCATGAGAAATAATGTGGTTTCACTATTAGTTTCTTTAGTTCATCAACTGTAAGGACATGTTTCTTATTACGATGTATCATTTTGTGGCAGTTCGAGCAAACAGGCACTAAATCTATCTCAGGGTTAATGTCCATTTCTGAATCAATTGAATATAAAGGATTAATATGATGCACCTCTATGTAATCTTTCCCTCTATTTCCATAAACTTTTTCGAAATTGAATCCACATACTTTACACGTAACCCCATGAATCTCGATTGCTTTTGCCCTATTAATTGGATTCCTCTCAAAACGTGTCCCGAAGTATTCAATAACTTTTCCATCTTTATAATAGAATTCTTCTTGTGCTTTTTCTGAATCAATGTCATTTTCAACAATAAAATTGAAAAAAAGGAATCTCTCTTCTAAATAAAGGGTTTCTAAATTATTCCTTGATTCTTTTTCCCACAAATCTGAAACTGTTCTATCCGGCTTATAGTGCATCATTGTAATATCATTAATTCCAATACATGAAGAATAATTAAGTAAGAGTTGGATTCCTTTTCTTTTGGAAAGAGTTAATAGCTGTTTTTTTTCGTTGTCTTCAACTACAATTTTATTTACTACTTTGTCTTGTTCTAAGACAAAGACATGATACTGATATGGTCCATTTCTTTGGTTTTCATAAAAGTATTTCACTGTTAGTATATAATACTGTGTAGGTTTACCCTTTAAATAATCTTTAGATAAAAGAATATTATCCAAATCAATTTCGTAAGAAAGGGTGCTCTTCTTAGACTGATTAGAAAATGCCATTTCTAAAAAAGCCTTCCAATTATCACAATTAAATACTCTCTCTTTTTGTAAATCATAAAATTTATTCCACTTTGATGGAGCTAAATCTGGATATCCCATTTTGGATGCTACCCAAGTAAAAAAACCTTCTCCTGGCATTCTTGTTCCTTGATTCACAACAATCGCTGAAAGAGGTGGAAAACCATGTTTGATACATCGCAATGAAATTTCTCCTAAAGGCTCATTTAAGCGATATGGAGATATTACTCCTTCTAATCTTTTACTGATTCGATTATATTCTATTATTTCTCGATTATTTGCACATTCTATAATAATCTCACTTATTTTTTGAAGTATGTTTTCGTTCACATAAATACCTCCAAGTTTGATATAAGTAATACTATTTAAATTTAGCAAATACTTGTATTCAATTAAGCTTAATTGTAATTATTTAGAAATGAATGTCTTTTTTTTATTTTCATATTAATATTTATGAATAATGAAACTTTGAAAAAGTATATTGGCTTAACTCATGATCTTTATCCGAATTTTCACTTAGTTACACAAATAAATTTATAATTAATAGTGCAATTTCCAAATAAAAAACGCTTCGAAAACCAAGCATTTTGACTTTATGTAAAAATAAGACTAATACCTCATTTGATTTACAATTTTTTGTAGCCCTGATAAGTTCCCTTTTCCTAAAGTAGAGTAATAATCTATATGTTTCTGTACGGCATTTAGTGCATTTTTATAGAAATCCTTACCAAAATCTAGTCTAATACTTTCAAGTAAAAATTTATTTGTATTATTATTAAATGCTCTTTTATATTCTTCTCCATTCATCATAGCCAGAAATATGGTAATAAAAGCCTGTGCAGAACCTTCATTCATACCTGTAACCCTATTAATTTTAATTTCCCCTTCATTTCTTGTCATTTGTCCTGTACATACTTTTTTTGCTATTTCATAAGTACCTTTACTCATCTTCATTGTAATCTTCATTTATACATCCCCAAAAATATTTACTTTAGAATTTACTCTTTTATAAAATGTTTTTTATAACCATCTTCGCTAATCTCTAAAGCATTCAGTTGTCCATTCGGAAAGCTACAGCCCCCATCTATACCGATCTTGTCACCTAATTCAGAAAACCAAATATGATTATTTTCTTTACTTCCAGATATTCTAGATGTTGGGGTATGTCCAAATATGACCACTTTGTTCACACCTGTAGGATTGTTAAAAAACTCTTCCCCCATCCATACAAAATCATATTGATTAGTTGTTTCTTTCCATTGTCCTGAACGAACCCCTGCATGTACATATATGTATTTATTATCCTCAAAATAATAAGGGAGCATTTCCAAAAAATCGATTTCATTTTTACACTTTACTTTTATTGTTTGTTTAACTAGTTGAATATCATTAAATACATTGCTATCGACTCCTTCTAAGAAACTTTCTACTGCTTCTATTCCACCCATTGTATGTAAGAAAAAAAGATCAAACGAAGGATTTTGCGATTTCAAAAATTCAATCAAGGAATATTCGTGATTTCCCATTAATGCTATTGCTTCCTCTTCTTCTACCATTCTCATTATTTCTTTAACAACAAGGAAAGATTCAGGTCCTCTACTAATATAATCACCTATGAAAATAATCTTATCTTTTAAGGGAATATATCCAATCATTTTAAGGAGTTTTTTTAATGTATGAATGTATCCATGAATATCTCCTATTACAAAAGTCCTCACTAAATCCTTATTTTTTCTACTTTCCGGTAATTTCATTTTATTTATCCTTTCCTAATTCTAAATTTTCATTTATCATATTACTCTTCAATTTGATTTCAAAATTTATAAATGTAAGGAGGTAAAAGGCTTAGGATAAAAAGAAACAAACGAAATAAAGAAATTTATTGAGTATAGAATACTTAAACTAAAAGGTGTAGTAAAGTTACTGGATAATTATTTACAATTTATCTAGAAAATAAAATTTAAATTCGGATCAAGGTACTTAATAAAAATTAACCCTTAAAGAAAAATTGACATCTCCAACTGATTGTGTCCAAATTAATTTTACCTACTTCTCGAACTTGAAATAATTAAGTAAAAATAACAAATTTTATTGAAGAACGGTTAATTTTTGTGTTAACATATTATAGCACTTTAAGCCAATATCTCTTTAAAAGGGAGTTTAAACAAGTGGTAAACGCAGTTATTTACTATCATCAAAATCAAGACGAGCGATTTGAACAAGCAGTTGAAAATATAAATAAATTAATAAAACAAATAGAAACTCAACATGTGATAAAAGGCGTTTTTCTAGATAGTTTTAATGAGAGAAATGAGCTTGTAGAATTGATAAATTCCCCTCTATCAGAAATTGACTATCTATTCTTAAATAAAATTATAGAAGATGAATTTGATAAGCAGTTAATAAGTGAATTATCGAAAACAGAAGATTTTGAGTTAATATTTTTTGATTTGGCATAGTCACTACTATGTCTTTTTTATTGTAGTCCAACCATATAATGTACAGTTCAATTTTAGTTGAATTTTGATTATAACAATAGTTTACATTTTTTATTATATTACGTATGTTTAATTACTTTTATAAATTCATTCAAATATATCAGCTTTTCAACACCTATATAGCACTTCATCATTAAGAATGTATTTAACTTAAAGGATTTCACACTACCTAATTGCTCATTTCCTTCAATTTCAACTTTTCCAATATATTTTATAGCTTCAGAATCACTTGAAGGGAATAAAAATGCATTAAAAACGTTATTAATATTATTTAATTTCAAATTTAGAAGCGGTCTACATGATTGTATATTTTTATAGATAGTAAAAGCATAAAACAATTGCTTAACTATATCACTCCACCCTGGAAGACTTTTATCAACGTTATAATACTTTGCATCAAGAATATATAACGTTTTTTCCCTTACCATCATTAAATCGGGTCTTTGTGGTTGAATTGGGGCCTTACTGTCAATTTCCCATTTCAATTTTGGAATTATTTTCTTAAGTTCATGATATTGATTATTAAAGTTAACACTGCACATTGATTCCCATACATTTTGAAAGTATGGAGTAGCCAATGTCTCAATTTTTTCTTTAGGGTCCTTAAGGTTGATCCCAGATAAATATTGAATTATTAAGTGTATTACTTTAATTTCTCTTTCCACAAAAGTGCTATTCAATTCATTAGTCAAAAAGTTTAAAATAAAGCTTAGATCGTAGTTATTAGGTAAATTATTCTCAGGTTCTACAATATCCGGAGATATCCCCATTAACCACCCATACTTTTTAATTCCCATATAAAGACAATATTTGTGTAATTTCAATAATAAATTTTGACCGTCAATTATTTTTTTGGTGATAATTGGATCGATATATACTACAGAGCTTACAGAAAAAAAAGGTTGTTTCCTGTTAATTGTTAATGGCCAATCAATTTTACCGCATTGTTTTCCTGACCTAACGCGCATTTCCTTAATAAGGTATCCATTCTGAAAAAAATCTTGGATCAGTCGATAAACAGTAATTAGGTTATCGGTATGATCACCATTTTCTCTACCTAGCAACTCCATTTCAAGAGGGTCCATAGTTGCTTCATTTTTATATTTTAGTAAAACATTTATGAGTACTTCTATATGATATTTTTTTTCAGAGTCTGTAGATGGTATTTTATATGCTTTCGGAAAAATAACAAAAAATTTGTTCATATAAATCAGTAGTCCAGTTACTTTAAAAGTTATCAAATCCTCTTTCAAACTACAGACTCCCTTCATTTGCCAAAGGTCGGTAAGTTCTTTTGGGAAAGTATTGGGATACTCTTGATATTCAATAAATGTTTTGTAGATACTATCTTCTTTCACTCTACTTCACCACCAATTGAGTTCTTTACTTACTCTGAAAACTTATCTTCAATTAAGTCAGCTTCTAACTCTTCTAGTTCTGCTTGAAGTTCTTGTTCACCTTTTAGCAGTTGGTTCATATCCTCTTTTATATTCATAATGTCTTCACCAGCAAAGAATCTGTAAACTAATTCAGAGTATGTTTTGATTTCATGATTGAAAAATAAATTTCTCTTATATCTGACAACATCATCCCAAAGATAGATTAGCAGTTTCGAAGAAAAATTATTGCCATCCCCTATTTCTTCTGGACTAATAAAATATGGACCAATGAGACGATCTTCATTTATTTGAAGATTTTTAAGCTTTCTATTAATGGTAGAAAGAATTACTCTCCAAGGAAATGTTTCACCAGCATAATTTATTAAATGATTTTCATGGGAAAATCCCTTTTCTCTTATAGGCATGTATTTAAACTTCCACCGACGCTTAAATGCGGAATCAAGTACATAAACCCCTTGATCAGCGCTATTCATCGTTGCAACAATATTCATATTTGAAGGAAGATATAATCCTTCAACAAAAAAGTTACAAACATCCATTAGTGATAGCAGATAATTATCTAAGTCTTGATTTGGTTGAGCTCTATATTCGCTACTTCCATCTTTTTTTCTGTCCAATAGTTGAAATATATCCCCAAATACAACCGGTGCATTAGCTCTGTTTATTTCTTCTATTAAAAGAGTAAATGTTTGCTCAGGATTCCGAACAGCAAGCAGTAAAACGTCAATAAAGGGACCTGTTACAAATTGATAGTCAATACGCGGCTCACCTCTATCAAATTTTTGACCATTTAAACGTTCTATGCTTGTGTTTGTTTGAACGTATAGTGGGACGGGTTTATAGCTACCTACAAAATCGTAGTATGAGTATTCAGAATGAAAAACAACTCTAGTGATTTTAGAAAAATTCTCCTGCAAATAATGACTCTTTCCCGTACCTGGAGCACCATAAACAATTAAATTCTCACCAGTAGAAACTAAAGATTCTCTAACTACCTGCTCATGTAAGTGCTGGGCGCTATTCATTAATTCTTTATTAGAAGCTAAAGAATAAGCTATATCTGCAACATAATTCTGGCTTACATTTACGACTCCAAGTAAGTTAAGAACAGGGGAGTTAAAAAAATCATGCCTATCAACTGTTTTGCTGCCAAACCACCAATCATAATCCGTTAAAAATCTGCACAAATAAGTAGCACTTTCTATATCCTCTTCGAAATAATTATTAATTGCCTCTTTTATATCTGGAGCTATTTCATCAATATTTTCTCCCTTTAAATTTTTTATGTATCCCATAAAGCTTTTTTTGGTCATTCCAACTACTTCACTTGTAGCCAAATCTTCTATTACAGCTTTATATAAAAGCAACTCAGAAAGAAAATCAACTACAAATGTGGCAAGATAAAACCATTGATTTGGACAAAAGATTTTATTACTTGAACTACTGGTAATCTCTGCAGAGTAGTCAAAATATTCTATAGTATAATTTTTAACTTCGAGTTCTTGACTAAACCTTTCTTTAAAATCTCTATTAAGTTTAAAATCTCTATTAGTAAAAGTATTATTATAGTGTTCTTTTGAAGATATTCCTAATTCATTTAAATTCCGCAGCACTTGTAGTCCTCCAATTCTAAAATATATTTACATTATATAGTTTTTTTTGAAAATTCATATACATTTTTGTTCATAATAAAATAACTCGTCTTATTTTTTTATAAAATATACGAATACTATATCGTAAATAACAAATTTAAAGAAATAATCTGTACTTTTAAGCAATAAAAATAGTATTACCATAAGATATTATTTACATATTGTTAACAGGGAGAATAAATAAGTCGATATTATCATTGATCAGTTATATAAATTGTTTTAAATAGTCTTGAATAGAAATATCGGATAAATTACATGACTATAAGATTAATATTTTTTAGAAATCCTTCATTTAGGTGGTATACATTATATGAAACTAAATTTTTATGATAAAGAAAGCATTAAGCAGTTCGTAAAGCGTGATAAACACAAACTCCTTGAGGGAATGGTTGTAGAAGAAATATTTATGCAAGATATAGCCACTCCCAACAAATGGAATTCTTGGATGAGTAGAGGATGGTGGAGTATTCGAAACCCTTCAAACTATAATCAGTTTTTACTGTTCCATGTATCTAAACATCTACCTTCACAAGCGGATATTGAAATTTATAAGTTTCTATTGAAGAATAATGTTCCCAGTTTCCATGTTTTATTAATAGAAAACGAATTGTATTTTTTGGATTTAACTGCACATAATTTACAATCTCTTATTAATACGAGTAATTATATTAGTGAAACTGATTTTCTGAAAAATTATACTACAGTTTCAATGGATAGAGATATTCTTAAGGCCGATGAGAGTTGCAGAAATATTTTTAACCAAGAGAGAGCAATTTCTTTTTTCGAATCCCAGGATCTTTTGGATGAAGTAGCTTTACAAAGATACTTTGCTAATTATTTTTTAACCGTTTGCCTAAATGCTTATCCAGTTAATCTTGATGCCTTTATTATTTTTGAAGATGGTCCAGCAGTTTTGGAAATAAAGTGCAAATATCCTGACAATAACGGAAAATATGGAATAAACAAAGGACAGACAGTATTATTTAAATGGTTAATGAAATTAGGTTTCAGTGTTTATCATTATATTGCAGCTAATCCTACCTGTAAAAAAGAATTTGGGGTCTTTGACCTAATAATTAGTGACAAGTTACGTAAAGATTTTTATTGGATGTACAAAAAATTAACTATTGTTGAATTGGAAAATAACCATAATACTGCACCAAAAGAGACTAATATTATTGGTACAGAACCAGTTAAATACGTACCTATTCTTGCAAGTTCATTTACAAATACACAAATATTTGTAGGCACAAATATAGATACTTCCGTAATATCAAAAGAAACTTGTACTAGAAGTGGTTGTAGTGGTTTTATGGTGATTAGGAAAGGGAAATACGGATACTTTTATGGGTGCACCAATTATAAAGATCATAAATAAAAAACGCTAAAAAGAATTCCTTCATTAAAAAGGAATCCTGTTAGCATTTTATTTATTTAGTGCTAATTCCTGATGGTTAGTACTATATTGGAATCCTACACTATTTTCTATAGCATCTATCATATTATGGGCAATCATTTCAACAACCGGAACTGCTACTGAATTTCCAAACTGTCTATAAGCTTGGGTATCCGAAACTGTTATTACAAACTCTTTTGGAAATCCTTGTAAACGAGCACATTCTCTAGGAGTTAGCTTTCTCGGGTTTTTATTAGGACCCTGATCAATTAATATTTCACTACCATCTTTATAATAGCGGGCACTTATTGTATTAGCATATGGGCTATCCGAATTAAATAGGGAGAAACCAAACCCATTTCCTTTTTCTTTATGCTCTTGTTTTCTTCTTAAATGTCCTTGATATAATTTGTCTGAAATAGTGTATTTTTCATTTACGTTTTCGTCTAAAATGTCTCCTAATCTAGTTGGTTTATTTGTAGGTTTCGGAAATTTAAAAGGAATTGATTGTCCACCAAGAGGATTATAGAAACCCACAATATATATGCGTTCTCTATTTTGAGGTACACCGAAATCCGCAGCACGTAATACATCAACGTAAACTGTATAGTCTAAATCCTCTCTTAAAACATTTAAAATAGTTTCTAATGTCCTACCTTTATCATGCCCTCTTAACTGTTTAACATTCTCCAATAAAAAAGCTTGCGGTTTTCTCTCTTTTAAGATCCTTGCAACATCAAAGAAAAGTGTTCCTCTGGTATCCTCAAACCCTTTCTTTAGTCCCGCTTGTGAAAATGGCTGGCATGGAAATCCCCCCAAGAGAATATTATGTTCTGGAATTTGACTTACAGGAACTTGAGTAATATCACCAACCGGTTCTTCTCCATAGTTCATCTTATAAGTTTTAGCAGCAAACTTGTCCCATTCTGAAGCAAAAACGGATAGACCACCGTACTTTTGAAAGGCTAGTCTAATACCACCTATCCCTGCAAACAGATCAATCATGGTAAAACGGGGTGTTCCTTTAAAAATAAATGGAGGATTTTCAGGAAAATCCATAATGGATTTATATTCCAACATAGAAGGATATGACTCACCATTTTCCCACCTTCTTAATGTTCTATCTCCATTTCTCCCCATACCTAATGCATCAGCAAATTCTTTTTGAGTAAGACCTAGTCTCTCTCGTTTCTCTTTAATATTAGAATATTCCATCTCGTGTCTCCTTCAGGTCTATTTGTCCTCTTTATGACACAAATTATACCGAACATTCATTTGGTTTGTCTACTAAAAATAGTTTAGATTTTTTATCTTTACCTTAACAATCCATTTCAAACAATTTTACTTTTTAAAATTGGTTCAAGATTTCAATACTGGAAACTAAATTAAAAAATTATAATTGTCGTTTTAATCAAATCGTTAATAACTTAAAAAATGACGAGAAGTATTTAAAAAATAGACTCTAAATTGAAATCATTTACAATCAAATTCAATTTTGGTTAACTTTGTCGATTAATAGAATTCTTTTATTCCTTAAAAAAATTTACCTAAACATACTTAGAATAACTTCGTTACATCCATCATTCTTAAAACCTATTAGAATAATGAAAAATAATGTAATAAAAATAAACTATTTAAATAAAAGATATAATTAAAGCAGGAAATATCCTTTATATTTTGAATTTCTTAAAATAAATAGTTTTAAAACCTAACCCCCCCAAAAAAAAGTTCAATGTAAAATTATTATTAATAGAGATTGTTATGCAAAATGTTTTATTTTTAGTATTATTTTTATCTTTCCTGTATAATAATTTTAATAATTTTTCTAAATCGGAGGAAAAATATGGATTTTTTTAAAGAAAATAAAAACAATTCTGAATTAGAATTTGAACGATTTGAAAATGAATCATTTGGAATTGAATATGAAGAAATATTAGATGATGATTCAATAACTGAACTTCCATTTGATTCAGATAAGATTCGAATCGAACAACGTATGCTCTCGTTAAAATATATGAAAGAATTAATTGATTTAGATTATTTAAATTTATCACCTGATTTCCAAAGAAACAGAGTTTGGAAGGAAATTAAAAGGAAATCTCTTTTAATCGAATCACTCATGTTAAGAATACCTATTCCAGCTTTTTATTTTTATGAAGATGAAGATTCAGTTCTTCATGTAATAGATGGGTTACAACGATTAAGTACAATTAACGAATTTTTAAACAATGAATTTAGGCTTAAGGGACTTCAATATCTTCAAGATTCTTGTGATAATAAAAGATTTGATGAATTAGATGCTAAATATGCCAATCGTATCTATATGACACAATTAGCAGTCAAT
>Ga0187780_10004219_pt1 | contig 10780 bp, 8 predicted proteins | sample 1015_Q2_SP10_20__FD_132429 | JGI IMG/M metagenome (GOLD analysis project Ga0187780, IMG submission 132429) | Tropical peat soil microbial communities from peatlands in Department of Meta, Colombia - 1015_Q2_SP10_20_MG | ecosystem: Environmental > Terrestrial > Soil > Wetlands > Peat | place...
CTCAAAGGCGTGATCGAAGTCGGCGAAACCGACGAGAGCGAGGAGGAGCGGCGTGGCGCGGAGGCTGCGGTGACCGAAGGTTTCGCCGCGGTGATCGGCGCGCTCGCTGAAATGCGCCGGCGCGAAGGGGCGGCACTCGGCGAGGTCCTCAAGGCGCGGCTCGGCGAAATTGCCGCGCTGACGCAGCGCGCCGAACGCACACCCGGCCGCCGGCCCGAGGCGATACGCGCGCGCCTTGCCGAGCAGATCGCAACGCTGTTGTCGCAATCCGATCGATTCGATCCCGATCGGCTGCATCAGGAGGCGATCCTGATCTCGACCAAGGCCGACGTGCGCGAGGAGCTCGATCGCCTGAGCGCGCATGTCGCGCAGGCGCGGCTCTTGATCGGGGAGGGCGGGCCGATCGGCCGCCGTCTCGATTTTCTCGCCCAAGAGCTCAATCGTGAAGCCAATACGCTGTGCGCCAAGTCGAACGATGTCGAGCTCACGACGATCGGCATGGAGCTCAAAGCCGCGGTCGAGCAATTTCGCGAGCAAGTGCAGAACGTGGAATAGCGATGGCGCTGGGGGGACGAAGTCGACAGAAAATTGCGCGCCGCGGCCTCATGCTGGTCCTGTCGTCGCCGTCCGGCGCCGGCAAGACCACGCTGTCGCGGATGCTGCTCAAGGCCGACCGCAACATCGAGCTGTCGGTGTCGGTGACGACGCGCCCGCGACGGCGCGGCGAGGTCGACGGGCGCGACTATCATTTCATCGCGCCGGCGCAGTTCAAGGCGATGGTGAGATCGGGCGAGCTCCTGGAATGGGCGGAAGTCTTCGGCCACAGCTACGGCACGCCGCGGCGGCCGGTGGAGAAGGCGTTGCGAGCCGGGCGCGATATGCTGTTCGACATCGATTGGCAGGGCACCCAGCAGCTGCGTGAGAAGGCGCGTGACGATCTCGTCAGCGTCTTCATCCTGCCGCCCAGCGTCAGGGAGCTGGAGCGTCGGCTCAAGCGTCGCGCCCAGGATAGCCACGTCATCATCGGCTCGCGGATGGCCAAGGCCGCAGGCGAGATGAGTCACTGGCCGGAATACGACTACGTGATCGTCAACCGCGACAAGGATGAAGCTTTCGCCGAGGTGGAAGCGATCCTCGCCGCTGAGCGCCGCAAGCGCGAGCGGCAGGTCGGCCTGTCCGCGTTCGTGCGCGCGTTGCAGGCGAGGTTGTGAGGCCGCCGCCGAGCCCCGGTGGCGGACGCGGTTGGAGTTCAGGCGGTGAGCACGGTTCGCCCGACGACGCGTCCCGCGCGCAGGTCCTCGAGCGCCGCCTGCGCCTCGGCAAGCGGGCGTTCGCGGGTCGGGATCGGCGCGATGTTTTTGGCCCGCACCAGGTCGAGCAGTTCGCTCGCTTCGGCGAGCGTGCCGGTCAAGGTGCCCTCGATCGTCATCGGCTTGATTGCGAACATCGCCGCGGCGATCGAGAAGCCGCCGCCGAGCAGCCCGGTGACCACGACCTTGCCGCCGCGGCCGAGCAGCCCGGTCGCGAATTGCAGCGATTTGTCGGAGCCGACGAAATCGCAGGCCGAAAGCAATCCGCCGGTTGCGCCCATGATCGCTTTGCGCGCCTGCGGATCGGATGGATCGTAGGCCTGCGCGGCGCCGGCCACCAACGCCGCGCTCCTTTTCTCCGCATCGATATCGGCGACGATCAGCGGCGTGCGAAACAGCGCGCGGGCGATCGCGAGGCCCATCATCCCGACGCCGCCCAGCCCGACTAATAGCACCGGGCCGCGCTCGGGCCTGCCGACGAGCCGCTTGAGCGCCGAATAGGCGGTGAGCCCCGAGCACATCAGCATCGCCGCAAAGCTCGGCGACAGCGGCGCATAGTCGAGGAGATAGCGCGGGTGCGGAACGAGGACGTGCGTCGCGTAGCCGCCGTCGACGCCGACGCCGAGGTGTCGCGGATTGGCGCACAGATTTTCCTCGCCGCCGACACAGGCCGGGCAGACGCCGCAGCCGATCCACGGATAGACCGCAACCCGCCGACCAATGGCGGCGCCTTCGGCCGCTTCGCCGGCGCTCTCGATCGTCCCGGCGATCTCGTGGCCGAGCGTGAACGGAAGCGTCCGTCCGGCGCTGACGTCGAGCTTCTTGTCGCCGCCGAGCGAGAAGTAACCGTCCTGCAGGTGCAGATCGGAGTGGCAGACGCCGCAACGCTCGATGCGCACCAGCACTTCGCTGTCGCGCGGCGTCGGTCGATCAACCACGGTCTCGCACAGCGGTTGCCCGTAGGCGATAAGGGACTCGCGGCGCATTTCGGTCATCGGAGCTCCTGTCTCGTTCGCGTCATGCATCGGCATCATGCCCGAGACCGCGGATCGCGGCGAGGGCCCGCGCCAACGATACAAAGCCCGCGACCGGGATCTGCTCGGCCCGCGCGGTCGGGTCGAGGCCGGCCGCCGCGATCAGGCTCACCGCATCGACGCCGAGCGAGCGCAAGCTTTGCCGCAGCATTTTCCGCCGCTGCCCGAACGCCGCCGCGGTCACGGTCTCGAGCGCAGCGCGGTCGCAGGCAAGCGGCGCCGCCCGCGGCACGATGCGCGTGAGCGAGGACGTGACCTTGGGCGGCGGCACGAACGCCGAGGGATTAACGTCAAAGAGAATGCGCGCCTCGCAGCGCCATTGCACCAGCACCGAGAGGCGTCCGTAGCTCTTTGTGTCCGGCTCGGCAACGATGCGCTCGGCGACTTCGCGTTGGAACATCAGGACCGCCGCATCGTACCAGGGCGGCCAAGGCTCCACGCTGACCCAGCCGACGAGCAGCGCGGTGGCGATGTTGTAAGGCAGGTTGGCGACGATGCGCACCGGACCGCCATCCAGTCGCGGACGCGGATCGAACGCCAGCGCGTCGGCGGCCACGATGTCGAGACGGCCGGGATGGTGCGCGGCGATCTCGTTGAGGGCCGCGATCGCGCGCTGGTCGCGCTCGACCGCGATCACCCGGCGAGCGCCGAGCGCGAGCAGCGCCCGGGTCAGGCCGCCGGGTCCCGGACCGACCTCGAACACGGTCACGCCAGAAAGCTCGCCGGCGGCGCGGGCGATGCGCGCGGTGAGATTGAGATCGAACAGGAAATTCTGGCCGAGCGATTTTCTGGCGATGAGGCCGTGACGGCGAATGACTTCGCGCAGCGGCGGCAGCTCCTCCGGCGCGGCAGTCACGAGGCGCTGAGCGCCGCCGGCATCGATGCCGCGGCAAGCCGCGCCGCGAGCCGCAAGGCGGCGATGAGGCTGCTCGCGTCCGCGCGGCCGCTTCCAGCGATGTCGAAGGCGGTGCCGTGATCGGGGGAGGTGCGCACGAACGGCAGGCCGAGCGTGACGTTGACGGCGTGATCGAAGGCAAGCGTCTTGATCGGGATCAGCGCCTGATCGTGATACATGCACAAAGCCGCGTCATACGTTGCGCGGGCGCGTTCATGGAACAGCGAGTCCGCCGGCATCGGGCCGCGCGCATCGATGCCCTCGGCCTTAAGCCGCGCCACTGCCGGCGCGACGATGGTGCGGTCTTCTTCGCCCAAGGCGCCGCTTTCGCCGGCATGAGGATTGAGCCCGGCGACGACAAGTCGCGGCCGCGGAATGCGAAACCGCGCCACCAGGTCGCGGGCAACGATGCGGCCGGTCTCGACCACCAGTTCTGTCGAAAGCTGCTCGAAGATTTGTCTGAGCGGGAGATGGATCGTCACCGGCACCACGGCGAGCTCCGGCGACCACAGCATCATCACCGGCCGCATGAATTTGCCGGTCGCCTGCTGCACCAGTGTGGCCAAGAACTCGGTGTGGCCGGGCTCGGCGAAGCCCGAATTGTAGAGGACGTTCTTCGCCACCGGGTTGGTGACGATGGCCGCGGCGGCGCCGGCCAGGACGTCGCCGACAGCGCGCCGGATCGAGGCGATGGCGGCCGGCGCGCTCGAGGGGTCGGGCCGGCCCGGCTCGGCGCGCGCGGCGACCTCGATGGCGACGACCGGCAGCGCGGCCGGAAACGTCGCCGCCGCCGCGTCCGGCGCTACCACGGCGATCGGGGCTTCGAGGCCGAGCTGTTTGGCGCGCCGGCCCAGAAATTGCGGATCGGCGACGATGTAGAATCTCGGAATGTCGAGTTCGGCGCGGCGAGACCAGACCGCGAGCGCCAGATCGGGGCCGATCCCGGCCGGCTCGCCGAGCGTCAATGCCAAAGGCTGCACGAACGTCGCTTCTACTTGGTGACCTGGTCCTCGGGCATTTTGTATTCGATCATCGCCGCGCGGCGCAAATCGTCGAGATAGCGCTTGGCTTTGGCGCCAAATTTCTGCTGGAAAATCTGGTCGCGAACTTCCCGCATGCCCGGGGTGTCGTTTTTCGTCTCTCGCTTGGCGCAGACCGCGAACATCTGCACCCCCTCGGCCGTCGTCTCCGGCGGGGTCAAATGGCCAATCGGCGTGCCGTCAAGGATGCCGCGCAATTGCTGCGGCAGGTCGGCGGAAAATTTCGAGACTTGGTCGCGCACCGCGACATCCTTGAGCGCCCGGGCAAAGGAAATGCCGTCGTTGCAGCTTTGAAAGCGGGTCCGCAGCGCCTCGGCGTCCTGCTTGCGGGCTTCGAAGGCGGCGTCGGGTGACCCCCGCGGCACGATGAAAACCACGGGGGTCATGATGTATTCGTATCCGATCTGATCCTTTTCCTCGGGCTTGTGCAGCTGCATCCGTGCCTCGACGTCACTGTCCCTGATCTCGAGGCTCGCTTTGTAGCGGCCGCGAACCAGCGAGGTCCAGGCGATCTGCGCGCGCAGCCGCCGCTTGAGCGTATCGGCGCTGGCGCCGCCATTGGCCAGTACCTGCGCCAGCTTCGGCGGGTCGAGCCCCATGCGCGAGGCGACGCCGGCGAAGGCGTTGTCGACGTCCGAGTCGGGAACTTCGAGGGTAAAACGCTTGGCCTCATTGACCTCCAGGATCTCGTCGATCAGGCTGTCGATGACCTCCTTGCGCGGCGGCACTTTTTTGCTGCTCATCTGTATGAACTTGCTGCGATGCTCGACGTCGAGCGCGGTGATCGGCTGGCCATTGACCAGCGCCACGATCTGTTGCGCGCGGGCGGCCGAGCCAACGGTCATCGCAACGGCGGCTGCGAGCATGGTCGCAATGAAACATTTCCGGGCACGAGTTCGGATCACCGATATGACCTCTGCTTTCCGTCGCGGCCGCGACGCTTGCGCGCCGACGCCCTATCCGCCCGATCCCCGATCCTCGCCGAGTTCATCTTACAATGTCGCGGCGGAATTTAGTACGCGGCACCGACCGGCGGCAACACCTCGGGACCGAGCGTACGCAAACTGAACTGCAGCATGAACGTGTTGTTGGGCGTCGGCGTCACGCCGGTATAGGTATAAGAGGTGAAGTAGTTCAGCGCGAACATCAGGCAGTCGTCGACGTAACCGACGCCGACTCGCGTGGTGTCGAACTGATGGACGGCAAGATCGTAGCGGACCGAGCCCATCAGGATCCAGTTCTGCGTCAACTTGACCGAGCCGCCGGCCAGGACTTCCTGGCGTGGGTTCAGGAAGCCGATCTCCGGCTGCGCGGCGTAGTCGCCGTACAGCAGTTGCAGGGTCCAGCGATCGAAATTGGCGCGGCCTTCGAATTCGAGGCGCTCCGGCGTGAAAGCCGCGACCTCCTGGCCGGTCCCGGGATCGAACCCGCCGGCTGCGAAACGCCCGCGGGCGGTAAAGGAGAAGGTCTGGTTCGGCTGATAGGTGATGCGGCCGACGTAATCGGAAACGGTCTTGTCGAGACCGCTCTCCAGCCCGGTATTGGTCAGATCGGTCGCGGCGTACGAGTTCAGGCCGTAGATCTGGTAGGACTGGCCGAACAGCACGTTGACCGAGCCCGCCCGGTTGAACTGGGCGGTGTACTGGATGCCGGCATTGACGCGGCCGCCGCCTTCGTCCCGGTCCCAGCCGGAAAATTTGTCGATCGAGAACAGGTTGCTGTCGCTGAAGACGACGCTCTGCGCGTCCTCGTTGGGAAACTTTCCGATCGCGGTCTCGTTCGGGCGCAGAATGAGCTGGGCGATCGGTTCGATCGTCTGCGTGCCCCAGGATTCGACGTCGACGAAGGGATAACGATATTCCGCCCCGACCGCCGGCATGAAGCGGGTGGGCTCGCTCGAGCCGATGCCGATGTAGTTGGAAACGCCGGGCTGGTTCTGAACGTCGAGCTGGGCGACGTCGCCGCGCAGGCTGACAAACGGCGTGATCATCTGCCCGTTGTCGGTGACGAAGGTCCGTCGCCAGTCCACCTCGCCGGAGGCGCGGCTGTAGGTCCCGGCGATGCCGCGCAACAGGCAATTGGCCGGCGTGAGGACCGCGGAATTGCCCGAGCTGCACAGCATCTGATTGAAGGCATTCTGGGTGATGGCGTCGAACTCGGCCTGCTGCCGGGTGAGACTGGTCAGGTTGGTCTTGTAGCTGAACTCGCCGCCCATCACCGGCTGCTGCAGCGTGCTGAAATAGTCGAGCACCGGATGAATGATCGGGATCTGGGCCTGGTTGTCCGCGCCGGAGAAGCCGTAATAGTAAATCGAGCGGATGTCGAAGTAGCTGTGGTCGCTGGCGCCGGTGAGGTAGATCTGGGAGATCCCCTCATCGGCGATGCCGGTGCGGAATGGATCGAAATTTCCGGTAAACTGCGTGAGCTGGTAGTCGAACAGGAACTGGGTGTCGGTCACCAGAAGCCCGGTCCATCCCCAGACCCATTGGTTGTTGATCGCGAACTGACCAGAGGTTTGGATCGCGCCGCGGAACGTATTGGCGGTCGGACTGTCGGCGCCATCGCGGGCGGCGAAATAGCCCGGGTCAGTCTGGAAAATGCCGGCCGCCTTGATCGTATAGGAGCCATCCGCCAGGCGCTGGCGCCACGAGCCCTGGAACAGGACTCCCTCTTTGGTCGTGAACATCGTCGACGTGGTCAGATCGTAGTCCGGCGCCAGCGCCCAGAAGTAAGAGAGTTGAACGCCCAAGCCGTATTGCGTCGTTGTCGTAATGAACGGAAACAGAAAGCCGCTTTTGCGCTTGACCGAGGGATCCGGCATCGACCCGAACGGAAAATAGATCAGCGGCATGCCGAAAAACTCGACATAGGCGTCCTCGAAATACAGCATCTTTTCGGCGTCATCGTGGACGATTCGGGCGGCTTGAACCTGCCACAGCGGCGGTTTCTTGGGGTCGTCCTTGCAGGGTTCGCAGGCGGTGTAGACGCCATTTTGCAAGACCGCGTAGTTGCCGCGGTCGCGATCGGCGCGCGAAGCGGCAAAGCGCGTGTCGTCGACGGTTTCCGCCCGCAATGAATCGACGAAACCGTCGCGATAATCGTCGGTGAGATCGATGTACTGCCCGTAGGTGATCTTGCCGCCGGGCTCGGTCAGCCTGGCGTTGCCTTGCGCGCGCAGACGCTTGGTCTTCTGGTCATAGGTGACTTCGTCGGCTTCGATGGTCGCTCCTCGGTAGTAGATCTGCACATTGCCGAGGGCGGACACCGTCTCGTTGGTGTAGTCGTATTTGATCTCGGAGGCTTGCACCAGCATCGGCGAGTCGGACGGCGTCGTCGGTGGCGCCGGCGGCGGCGGTCGCGGCGGAAAGTGCAGCAGGCTGCCGACCTGCGCCGCGGCCGGCTCCGGTCGCAGCAAGGCGCCGGCGGCGAACGCGAACAGCGCAAGGAGAACCGTTGCGCCGACGCGAACCCGACTACGCAGGCCGAAACCAACACCACCCGGCGGACGCGCCACTAGCCGTCCTCCTGGTACAACAGCACGACGAAACCGGTAAGACCGCCGACCAACGCCGGAATCCATGCCGCCACGGCCGGCGACATCAGCTCCGATTTGCTCATGTCCTCGGTGATCTTGGACAGGACGAACAGCAGGAAGCCGGCGCAAATCCCGCTCAGGATCATCTTCTGCACGCCGCCAAAGCGGAAGAACCGCAGACTGACCGAAGCCGCCAGCAACACCATGGCGGTCAGCAGGAACGGCCGCGCCAGGAGCTGATAATATTGCAGCCGATAGCCCGCCGCGGCGAGGCCGGCACGATCGGCGAGCTCGATGTAGGACGGCAGTTGCCAGAACGGCACCGTTTCCGGCGTGGCAAAGCTTTCCCGCACCTGCTCGGGGGTCAGGCTGGTGCTGAGCTGATAGCTGTCGGCAAGCTCCGGCGGCTTGCCGGTGGCGGAGATGCGGGCCTCGTCAAGCCGCCAATAGCCTGGCTGCAAGGTTGCGCTTTTGGCCTCGATCCGCGCTTGAAACTCGCCGGCCGCGTTAAAGACGAATACGCTGACGCCGCCGAGTTGGGCGCCCTGTTCGCGGCTTGATTTGGCGTTGATGATGGCGGCGCCCTCGGCGCTTCGCTGCCGGACCCAGAATCCGCTCGAGCTTTCCTGCAGCCCCGAGGAGGGGGCCGCGCCCATCTGTTCGGCTTCGAGGTGTTTCGAGCGCTCGTGCAGGACCGCGGCTACCGGGTTGTAGATCGTGGTGGCGGCGACGCCGAACAGAAATGCAGCAAACATCGCCGGCGCGACGAATTGCCAGGCGGATACGCCGGCGGCGCGGGCCACAACCAGCTCGAGGCGGCGCGAAAGAGTGAGATAGCATGACATCGTGCCGACCAGCACCGTGAACGGCATGATCCGCTCGGCTAGCTGAGGCACGCGAAACAACGAAACTTCGGCCAGCTCCAATGACGTGGCGTGCGGCCAATCGGCGCCGCGGCGCAGGAGCTCGACGTAGTCGATCATCGCCGCCAGCGCGACCACGCCGAAGAACGTGCCGACGAGGGAGTTGAAGAAGCGCAAACCGAAGTAGCGGGACAGCGTGCTGGCGACCATCGTGCGCTCCTCAACTCGCGTATGCGCGAGCAATGCGCTCGCCGATCGCGGTCGCGATCTTCGACACTATCGGCGCAGGCTCGATCGTCTTGCCGGTTGAGATCTGCCGCATCCCCGCGATCGCCGCTGCGACGAGCGCGACGTATTGAGCGGCGAGAAAGATCGGCGCATGAGTGCCAAATATCACGCTGAGGAAGCCGATCACGCGCAGCAGCGTCACTGTGCCGATCACGCCCAAAAGCGCCAAGTTGCGGCTCTGCCGGGTGGTCTGCGGCGGTCCGAGCAGCGCAAACGCGACGATGACGAACGCCAGCGGATAGAGCGGGCTCGCCAGACGATCGCTGAGCTCAGATCGATATTGCCCCACCTGCGCGACGGAGCCAGCGTCGTTGGGCCCCGGCCACAACAGTTCCGAGAGATATTTTTCGTGGGTGTTGTAGTTGATGCTTTGCGGGCCGCTGGTGAATTTTGAAAGATCGAACGCGTAGCGGTCGAACGTCACGATGCGCGGATCGTGCTGGCCGGATTCCAGACGCTGAATGCTGCCGCTTTCGAGCACCAGGAACGAGCCGTTGTCGTTCTTGACGATCTCGCCCTGCTCGGCGAGGTAGGTGGAGTGCTCCTTGGGGTCGCGCCGGTCGTCGAGGAATATTCCGATCAGGAGTCCGTTCGGCCGGCGGTCGGCGATGTGGAAGGTGAGATTGCCGCCGATCGTGGTAAAGCGGCCGGGCTGCACGATATTGGTGAGAATGTCGGCGCGCACCTGCGTTGCCCAGTCGCGTAGTTCGCGCAGGCTCAGCGGCGAGATATAGGCGGCGAGCGCCGCCACCAAGAGCGACACCACGAACGCGGCAGCGATGAACGGCGCCAACAGCCGCCACGGCGAGACGCCGGCGGCATTCATCACGATGATCTCGGAATCCGTGCTGAGCTTGTTGAGGACGTGCGAGACCGCCAGCACCAACGCGATCGGCGCGATCATCATGACCAAGAGCGGAATGAGCAGTCCGGTGATGCCAACGAACACCAGCACCGTTTGCCGCTCGCTGGTGATCAGGTCGAATTCGCGCATCGCCTGGGTGAACCACATCACCAAGGTCAGGCTGACGCACGTGATCAAGAACGCACCCATGGTGGTGCGAAAGACGTAACGGCCGATCGACCCCATTGGAGTGACCATCCCCGCTGCCGACACGCCACGGCCGAATCGGCCCCCAAGACCGCGGCGCGTCCCCTAGTCCCCAAGCGCGGGTCTTTTCATGCGTTCACAAAATGGCCTCGCCAAGGCAAACCTATTGAACTTGCACAACAAAGGGTTAATCCGCATGCGCGGCGCCGCGTCCTTGTCAAGCCTTCGCGCAAGGCCAGAGAAAGCTGCTTTGCAGGCGGCGAAGGCCGGTCCATATGTCGGGCCCGGAATTTGACCGCCTGGAAGGACTGCAACATGCCCGCTTCGCTGAAGCTCGGTTTCGTCCCGTTCGCCCGCCTGAGCGGTGTTCTTGTTGTGTTCTGCGCGGAGAACATGAAGCTTGGTCCGGCCACCGAGCGGGCGCTTGCGCCGATCGCTGAACAGCTACGCCGCGCCGCGGCCGCGGACCGTTTTACCGGCAAGAGCGGCTCGAGCCTCGAGGTCATCGCGCCGGCGGGCCTCACCGTGCCGCGTCTGGTCGTGGTCGGCACCGGCAAGCAGAAGGAGCTCAAGGATCGCGACATCCTCGGATTGGGCGGCGCCGCGATGGGAAGAGTGCCGGTTTCGGCCACGCAGGCGACCATCGTCGCGGAATTTGCGACGGGAGCGCTCAAAGCGCGCCGGGTCGCCAATCTGGCGCTCGGGGCGCGGCTGCGCGCCTACGCGTTCGACCGCTACAAAACCAAGCGCAAGGAGGACGAGGA
>Ga0187780_10004221_pt1 | contig 10776 bp, 14 predicted proteins | sample 1015_Q2_SP10_20__FD_132429 | JGI IMG/M metagenome (GOLD analysis project Ga0187780, IMG submission 132429) | Tropical peat soil microbial communities from peatlands in Department of Meta, Colombia - 1015_Q2_SP10_20_MG | ecosystem: Environmental > Terrestrial > Soil > Wetlands > Peat | place...
CGGGTTCGAGCGAATCGCCCGGGAACATCACTTGACGACGCTCTCGGACATCGAGATCGACCGGTCGAGCCACCACCCGCTCATCGAGGTCACGACCCAGCTCCTTCGCCGATTCGAGGGGGGAAGTTCCCCCGAGACCTCATCCACCTCCCTTCCGTGAGTCGGCAGACCCGGGTCGGATCTCGCCCGGTCGGTACCGGGGAAATATGAGTGGGTCGGTGGTCGAGAGCGCCGTCGATGCTCCTTCCGTTTCCCCCCGTCGCGTACGATAGCTCGCTCCTCCCGTTCGCGGTCATCGCGCTCGCGATGGTGGGGATCACGATCTTCCTTCTCGGGAAAGTTCTCCCGGCGGGAGGGACGCCGCCCCTCGTCACCCAGATGGTGCTCGCGCTCGCGGTCCTGGGCGGAGGGAGCCTCCTCCTGCTCGCCCTCCTCTTCGTCTTCTTGAACCCGAACGGCCCCGAGGCGTGGACGTTCGTCCTTCTCGCCTTCAACTTCATGATGATGTTCCCCGCGGGGATTTGGTTCGTGGGGTTGGTCGTCTTCCGCGACCGTCGGGTCGACGCGGCCGGATGGTTTTGGCCGACCACGCTCTCGGTCGTGACGACCGGCTCGGAGGCGCTGATGGGAGTGTTGTTCGCCTACGGAGCTACAGGAGGGCCTATCGCCGTCCTTCCCGCAGTCGCGGCGGGTCTCTCCTCCGTCTGGTTCTTCTGGTCGATGGCGGCGATCATGGCGGCTCTGATCCTCTGGGCTCCCCTCGGGCCACTCGAACGGTGGGCGCTCCTCGCGCTCGGAGCCGCCTCCGTGCTGGGGCCCTGGGTAACGGCCTACCCCCTCATCGGGGGCCTCGCGATGTCGGTCCTCATGGGAGGGAGCTTCTTCGCGCTCGTCCGAGCGCTTCTTCGGGGAAGCGCATCGCCCGACGACGGTCGTCTCCTCGTCGCTCTTTCCGCGGCGTTTCTGACGATGACCGTCGCGGGGCTCGTGGTCGCGGCGACGGGCGGGTCGGTCTACGCCGCGCTCGCATTCGGCAGCGTCATGGGAGTCGTCATGGGGGTCGAGGCGGCCTACCTGATCCGTCGGTACTACCGGGGAAAGATGGCGCGGCCGTGGGTCGCCCGTCGCGGAGACGAATCCGAGGTCGTGGCGGCCGGATCGGGCCGGGGGGTGCCGGGTGGTTTCCCGTCCCGGCTCGCCGAGGTACCGGCGGTCGACCACCGAGCCGGCGACCCGACTCGGTCGTAGTCTCGCGCATTCGTACAGTACCGATATCAACCGAGGCCAGGTCTCCGCGCCGTCCGAGGAATCCGTGACCGACGGCGCGCCCCGACCCCGCCACCCACTTCGTCGGGCGCTGCCGTGGTTTGTGGGAGGACTTCTCCTTGCGACCATCGGCCTTCCGTCGGTGGCCGGGCTATCGGTCGTCTCCGTCGCCCCGGAGGTCGGGTTCGCCCACCCCCTCGCTCAGAGCGAGAACCGGACGGTCAATCTGACCGACCGTCCGTCGTTCACCCCCCAGTTCGTCTCGGTCCCGGCCGGGTTCTCGGTCTCTTTGCATCTCGTCAACGTCGGAATCTACCCCCACACGTTCACCCTGTGCGCGACGCCGGGCGCGAGGCTTCTCGCGGGCTGGTCGCCAATCCAGGTCGACTCGTTCTTCGCGAAGAACGGAACGCTCGCGAACGTCTCTCTTGCCCCGGGCGCACAGGGGTGGGCCAACCTGACCTTCAACTCGACCGAAGCGCTCGACACCTTCGAGTTCGCCTCCGTCGTTCCCTATCAGTTCCAGTCGGGGATGTGGGGACTCCTCAACGTGACGTCCACCGTCCCGGGGGTCGAGCTGAGTGAGAACACCACGGATTCGCTCTCGTTCGTTCCGAACGTCCTTTCCGCGTCGCCTCCCCACTACCCCATCGTGGTGGCGGTCTTGGTGACGAACGAAGGGAATTTTGGTCACACGTTCACGATCGCTCCGCAGTCGAACGTGTCGCTGACCCCCAACAACTTCACCTCGTACTTCGCAGCACACCCTCCTCTGGTCAGCGCGAACGTCCCGGGTCTTCCGGGAGGAACCGTCTGGGCGAACTTCACCATCTTCGGGCCGGGCGTTTACGAGTACATCTGCGAGATCTCGGGCCATTTCGCGAACGGGATGTACGGCTTCTTCTACGTCGGAGTCCCCGTGCCCGCACCTCCCCCGGCCCCGAGCACGGCGATCGTCGACAGCTGGGTCCTGGTGGGCTCAGCAATCCTCCTCTCGGTGGGGGTCATCTTCGCGGCGTTGAGCTCCCTCGCCGGCCGGTTTCCGCCGAGAACGAGCCCACCGGGCTCGCATCCCTGAGGACGGGTCGACCTCGCGCGGGACCCGCGGCCCGCCGGGAAGACCGGGGTCACTCGGTCCCGATGCCTACGTGATGATGAGGAACGAACGCATCGTGCCGTGGAACGTCCCGCAGAACTCGGTGCACTGAATCAGGTACTCCGTACCGGCAGCGGCGTTCGGTACGTTGAACGCGAAGTAGTTCGTTCGGCCGGGGATCGCGTCGATGCGGACCCCCAGCTGTGGGATGTTGAACGAGTGAATGACGTCCGCGCCGGTGACATTGACCTGGACCACAGCACCGGGAGGGGCATACAGGCCGCAGTTCACACTGTTCGTGCTGGGGTCGTAGGTCGAATTGCAGTAGGTGCCGTTCGCGGGATAGTAGAACTCCCAGTACCACTGGTGGCCGGTGACGTCCACGACTTCCGTCGGGCTCGCCGGAAGCGCGTCGAGATGGTAGACGAGGATCGTCGAGTAGACAGCTACGCCCGTGATCAAGGCGACGGTGGCGAGGGTCCAGGCGACCTCGAGCTTGTTAACCATAGCGCCGTCCCTTCACTTTCGGGTCCCGGAATCTCCAGAGGGAGTAGACGAGGAACGCAAACGTCACGATCGCGCCCGCAGCCGAGATCGCGATCATGACCCAGACAAGAGAGTTGGTCTGCTGGAGGTTGGTCTCTCCACTTGCCCAAAGGCGGGCGAGGGGAGAGAACGCCGAGCCGACGGACAAAAGGAACGCCGACCCGACCGAACCTTCCACGAGTGCGAAGGGGTGAATGGAGCTACATATTCCCCGCGTACGAACCGACAGTCCGAGCAACGGACCACGACCCTTGCGCCGGAGTGGCGTGGGTTCGTACATAGGGGCTTTGAATCTCACCCACCGTCCCGCGAGCGTTCGGCAGAGAATCCGGTGGAGGAATGAGTTCCCAGAACAGTCGGCGGCGCCTGACCGCCATCGGTCTCTCGGTCTTGGTCGTGACCGCCGTCTTTGCGAGCCTCGGAGCCGTGCGGACCGCGGCGGCCCACCCGGTCGACGCCGCCGGCTCTACGAGCGTCGACGTCACGGCCTCGAACGGCTACGCCTTTACGCCGAACGCGATCGAGCAGGTCGCGACGAACTCGACGATCACCGTGACGTTCACGGACGGGTCCGTGCTCTCGCACACGTTCACGATCATCGGGCGGGAGGGCTGGGTCATCCCCTCCTCCTACTCTCAGTCCCAGCTCAACGATCTCGCGTGGGGCTCTTCGCCTCCCCGCCTCGTCAACGTCAACGTGAGCGGAAGTGGCGACCAAGAAATCGCGACTTTCACCTCGAAGGGACCCGGATGGTACGAGTTCTTCTGCGACGAGGGTGGACACTTCGCCGAGGGGATGTACGGGTTCATCGCGTTCGGGATGAACCTCCCGAGCAACCTTACGGTCACTAGCGCGGCGACCGGCCCCGGGGCAGCCCTCTTCATCATCATCGGGTCGATCGTCTCGCTCGTGGTCGTCGCCCTCGTCCTCGGGTTCGTGGTGGGACGTCGGGAGGGCTCGAAGCACGAGATGTCTCCCGAGCGACTGGGCTACCCCGAGCCTTCGGCGCCCGAAGAGCCGCTACCGCCCTCCCAGGGACCCCGCTAACCTCGACCGGCCGTCGCCGAACCGCACGGGTGCGGCGCCGGAAGGACCGTCTTGGTAGTAACACAACATTCAAAAGGGGGGATTCGTGATGGCTACGGAACCTGTAGTAGGTTCGGAGCAGTCCGATGGCGTGGGGAACCCCGAATCGAGAGCGTCGTGTCCTGAAGGCCGGCCACTCGTCTATCGCGGTCACTCTGCCAAAGCCGTGGGCAGAGGCGATGAACCTTCGGCCCGGCGACCTCATCGTCTTCGACCAGAACGATGACGGGACCCTGTTCCTGAAGCCCGCTCCTCCCCCGGCCGGCGAGTCCCCGGTCGCGCCGTTCCTCGTCCAGGCCCGCTCGTTCGACACCCCCGGGGTTCTCGAACGGCTCGTCATCGGCGCGTACCGGGTTGGCCACGACGCGATCGAGATTCGCACCGACATCCCCCTCGCCCCCGAACGTATCGAGGAACTCCACCAGACGGCTCGCGGCCTCCTCGGGGTCTCGCTCGTCGCCCAGGAACCCACACGGGTCGTTCTCCAGAACTTCATCGACCCCTCCAAGTACGGGCTCCCTCAGCTCGTCCAGCGAGTCCGGATGATCCTGCTCGCCTTCCTCGAGGAGATGGAATACGTCGTGCAGAAGCGCGTCAAGAGCCGACGCATCGGTACGCTCGAGGAGGAGTCTGCGAAGGTCCTCGCGCTCCTCGTTCGCCAACTGTTCCTCGCGAGTCGAGACTGGTCCCTCGCCCGACGGATCGGGAGTCCCGACCCCCGTCAGCTGCTCGAATGGCGTGTGGTCGTCCACGCGCTCGAGGAGTTGAGCGACCTCTTCGGCGCGACCCTGCGGGACCTCAATGAGGATGCCCCGAAACTTCCCGAAAACGGCGTCGCGGTGCTCTCGGAATACCTTCCCGAGCTCAAGGGACAGATGAAGGCCGTCTTTGACACCCTCGTCCGCCCGTCCCTCGACCGAGCGTGTGACGTCTATCGCCAAGGGATCGAGTTGGGAGGGGGAAGTCTGGTCGCGAACGGCCACGGCCGGACTTCCCGTCCGCCGGCCAGCATCCGGTCGGCTACGCTCCTTCTGGAGCGCGGCGCCGGGTGCCTTTCGTTGCTCGCGCGGATCGCCATCGACCGGGCGGTCGCGGGCGGTTCCGAGACGATCCTCGTCGAGGCCGCCTGACGGGGCCGGCGTCGGTTTATCTACCGACGGTCCGGACCGTCCCTATGAGTTGAGTCGTCCCGTACGAACGTCATATCGGACCCACCCGGGTGGTCGCTCGAGGAAGGCCGATGTTCGACTCTATCGACGACTGGCTGATCATTGCCGTGGTTGTGGGGATTCTGTTCTACGGGTCCTCGAAGATCCCCCAGCTCGCCCATAGCCTCGGCCGGTCGGTGGGCGAGTTCAAGAAAGGACGGCTCGAGGTCGACCGAGAGATCAAGGCCGAGCAGGCGACCAACGCGAACGCGAGTGCCTCGACCGGCCCGTCGCACTAGCATAGCCGGACCGCGCGAGCCGGCATGCGAGAGGGGTACCATCGGGAGCTCGAACGGGCCGTCGTCCGGCCCAGAGCACGGCTGCGGAGGGGGACGGGGGGTCCGTGACCGATGGGGGAACTCGACCGGCTCTTGGCCATCTTGGCGGAAGGGAGACGTCGGCTCGTCCGAATCGGCCTCGTACTCGCACCGCTCTTCGGGTTCCTGCTCTTCTTCGAGCTCAAGCCGGTCTCGCTCTCCCTGGGGGGAGTCGCCGTTCCGCTCGCCTATCCCTGGCCGAACCCGTTCTACAACATCACGGCCCAGGTGTTCCTTGCGATGGTCGCCTGGATGCTCCCGCCCGGAGTTCAGCTCCTCAACATCGGCGTCGGAGACTCGATTGTCGTCCAGATGGAGATCGGAGCGCTGCTCACCGTCATCCTCGGGATGCCGTGGATCGTGCACGAGGTCGGAGCGTTCCTCGTTCCGGCACTCCGGCGGAACGAGCGCGCGCTGATTCGCCAGGTCGGAATCCCGGCGACCGCTCTCTTCGCGCTCGGGACGGCGATCGGTGTCTTCTTCCTCACGCCGTTCACGTTCCGCCTCTTGTTCCTCTACGTCTCGGCGATGCACCTTGCGCCGGTGCTCGGGGTCCAGGACTTCGTGACGTTCGCGCTCCTCTACTCGCTCGCGTTCGGCGTCGTCTTCGAGCTTCCGGTGTTCATCTACGCGCTCACGCGACTCGGCGTGGTCCACGCCGAAGCGTGGCGGAAGCACTGGCGCGGGGCGGTGATCGGCGCTCTGGTGTTCGGGATGGTCGTGACCCCGGACAACTCGGGGATCACGATGCTCCTCATTGCGACCCCGATGGTCGGCCTCTACCTCGGCGGCGCGTACTTCGCGACCCGGTGGGAAACCCGTCAGGGAGACCGTCGCGGGCCTCCGCGGGCGGTGGCAGGAGCGGGGTAGACCGATGGCGCTCCTCTCGGACGTGGATTGGGTGATCATCGCGGTCGTGGCGGCATTTTTGCTTCTCGGCAAAGACAGCGGCGCCACGATGCGCACGATCGGCCGGTGGTACGGCCGGGCGATGCGCGTCAAACAGGAACTCCTCGCCGAGTTCACGAAGGCGGCGGATCTGCCGGTGGCCCCAGGTCAACCTCTCTCCCTCCGGGGAGCGCTCCTCGGGATCGACGCTCCCGCGACGCACGTGAGCGGCATCCCGGTCGCCGTCCGCATCCCCCCGAGCCCTCCGTTCACGCCGAGCTACGAGCCGACCCTTCCGTGGACCGGGGGCTACCCCGTGCCCACTTGGTCGACGACGGCCGGTTCGGCAACCTCGATGAGCGAGGTGGTCGCGTGAGCGGGCTCACTCCGGATGAGATCGTCGAGCTCACGGAGATCCTGATGGTGCTGATGGGAATCGGGATTATCTGGGCGGTGTACCGCGGCAGCGAGAACGCGGAGCTGCCGGGCGACGCCCAGATCCCCGACCCTGCTCAGGTCGACGACACCGTGCCCGACCAGAGCGGGAGGACGCTCTGATGCCGCCAGGGCTCGATTGCTCCGCAACGTGTCCGTGGACGGTGGGCCGCGACCCGGCCCTGAGCTTCCCGGTCGGGCAGGTTCGACGGTTCGCCGCGACGAACGACGACGACCTCGGCGACGTGGACGAGACGAAGCGCAACGTGCTGAAGCTCTTGGCGATCGGCGGCCTCGTCGGTGCGGGTGCGGGTGGCCTCGTGGGCGGAGCCATCCAATACCTTCAGCCGCCCACGGTGGGCCTTTCGAGCTATCCTCGCGTCCAGCTGCTCGACGTCGATGGCGGTCCGCTCACCGTCTCGAAGGTCGAGGCGGAGTACAACGTGGGTACCTCGTCGCTCTATCTCTTCAACTACCCCCTCCGCAACGAGCCGAACTTCCTCCTCAACCTCTATCCGGCGAATGGAAATGCCCCGAGTCCGAGCAACCCGGGCGCGGCGAACGTGCCGAACGGGATCGGGACGCATGGGTCGATCGTCGCCTACAGCGCGATCTGTCAACACCTCGGCTGCCCCGCACCGGCGATCGCGTACTATCCTCCGGGAACATGTCCTCAGACTCCCGGAGGGAAGTTGTTCTACCTCCACTGCTCGTGCCACGGCTCGACCTACGACGCGGCGAACGGGGCGTCGAACCTCACGGGTCCCGCGGTGCTCCCACTCCCTCAGGTCGTCCTCGAGTCGGACTCGTCCGGGAACGTCTTCGCGACCGGCATGACGCCCTCGAGCCCGCCGGTGAACGGGCACATCAGCACCCTGACCGGGGACTATGGGGTCGGCAACACGAGTCAGGTCGTGAAGGAGACGCCGGTCATCCTCTGCAGCTTCCCGGCGTAGGAGGGCGGAGACGGTGGGGTTCCTCTCGAACTGGTACAACCGGAGCCTCAACCGGATCTGGGGGTTCGTCGAGGACCGCACCGGAATGCGCAAGTGGGCCCTCCGACCCCAGCCCGAGTTCACGTTCAAGCCGTCGTACTGGACCGGTGCGTTCGTCGCGGTCGCGTTCCTGTACCAGGTCGTCTCGGGCGCGCTCCTTCTCCTGTACTATCAACCGAGCACTGCGCCCACGCTGACCGCGTGCGGACAAGCAGCGGGTTCCTACTCGACGGCGCCGGCCGCGTGGTGCTCGACGTACTACCTCATGAATTCCGTCCCGATGGGGAACCTGCTCATCTCGACGCACCTCTACGGCGCGTACGCGATGATCTTTCTGATGTTCGTCCACTTCTTCCGCGGCTACTACCTCGGCGTCTACAAGGCGCCTCGCGAGTTCTCCTGGATGGTCGGGAGCCTCCTCATGGTCATGACCCTGGGGATGGGCTTCACCGGCTACCTTCTCCCGTACACCCAGATCTCCTACAACGCCACGAACGTCGGACTCGTCCTCGCGATTCGCCTTCCCACGTTCGGGCCGCTCCTAGGCCCGTTCATCTTGGCGGACGGGACGTCCCAGGGGCTTCTGTCCCGAATGTTCGACGCGCACGTCGTGCTCATCCCGCTCGCTCTCGCCGGGCTCCTCTATGCCCATATCGCCCTCTTCGAGTCGCACGGCATCGCTCCTCCCGCGACCTCCGACCCTCTTCAGCGTCGTAGGTTCACGGAGCGGGAGGACGAGAAGCACGTCCCGTTCTTCCCTCACATCCTGTTCTACATGCTCAAGTGGGGAGCAGTCTACCTCGGCGTCCTGTTCGGCATCGCCGCCCTCTGGCCGTGGTCGCTCCCGACGTACGTCGGCAACACGGCCGCGGTGGGAGTCGTCACCGAACCGGACTGGTACTTCCTCTGGCTGTTCAAGTTCGTGGATTTCGCCGGCGTCACGCCGGTGATCGCGGTCGGTGTGTCGACCGCTCTGTTCCTCTACTTCCTCTTCGTGCCGTACTTGGACCGCTCGAAGCGCACCCATCCCCGGGACCGTCCTCTCTTCATCTGGGCCGGGACGTCGCTCCTCGAGTTCTTCATCCTGATGACGGTCTGGGGAGGAGAGACGCCGGGCGTCCAAATCACCCAGATGACGGTGGCCACGACGCTCGGGCCGCTGTTCCTCGTGAACGCCGTCGTCATCGGCCTCTTCCATTGGAGGTACCGCGCCTCGTACCAACGTCGCTTGGCCGCTCGAATCTCTCCCTATCCCGGTGCCTACGGACCCGGTGCGTCCGTCGGCTCCGCTCCGCTCTCGCCGAGCACGGAGGCCAAGACCCTTGAGTGACCCGGAGGCGCCACCGGAGTGGAGGACCAACGTCCTCTGGGGGGTCCTCGCGGTCTTCCTCGTCGTCGGGAGCCTCGGTGGGGCGACGTTCGTCTACGGCCTTCTGGGGGCCGTCGCGGGGAGCTGGTTCGGAGCCGTCCTCGCGGTCGTCGGCGCCGTGATTGCGTTCCTCGCCTTCCTCTTCATGGCGGGGATCCTCTACCGAGTCGACCGGTACCGCGGGAAGAACGAACGGAGGGTCGAGCTCTTTGAATAGCGAGCCGCCTCCCTCCGAGATCCGCCGGATCCGGAACCGCCTTCTCGACTTCTACACCGCGGCGACCGGGCTCCTCCTGGTCGGGATCGCGGTCCTGATCGCCTACTCGATCCGGCTCGGCTCGCTGACGAGCCCGGGAGCTCAGCAGTCGTTCGGGTACGCGCTCGCGTTGATGTTTCTGATGACGGCGATCATCATCCACTTCGTCGACCGGATGTACCGGGTGTGGCCGTTCGGCCGGAGGGTCCGACCGACGTGGCCCGGCTACGTGTCCGCGGAGAGTGAGGTTCGGTTCCTGAAGGTCCTCATCGTGGTCGTCGCCGGCGCCGCCATCGCGTACGTACTAGGGGGACTTATTGCATGACGACCGAGAGGTTCCGATGGTCGACCTGACCGTCCCGCTCACCACCGTCGGCATCGTCGCCGCGGTCGCGGGGTTCCTTCTCTGGGCGTTCTCCTACCACGGACCCTGGATGGTTCGCACGATCAAGCGGTGGCTCTTCACCACCGACCACAAACTGATCGGTCTCATGTACATCACGACCGGGTTCGTTTTCTTCTTCATCGGCGGGATCTACGCGAGCCTCATCCGGACCGACCTCGGGTTCGTCCAGGGCCTCGGCCTCAATCCCGAGACCACGCTCGGCGTGACGCCGGACGTCTACTCGACCCTCTTCACGATGCATGGGGTCCTGATGATCTTCATGTTCGTGATCCCGGTGCTCGCTGGGTTCGGGAACTACCTCGTCCCTTCGATGATCGGCTCGCGGGAGATGGCGATGCCGAGGATCAACGCCATCGCCTTCTGGCTCGTCCCGCCTGCCGGAATCATCCTGATCCTCTCGAACGCGAACGTTGGCTGGACCGGCTATGTCCCTCTCTCCACCCAGGCCCCGGGGGACGGCGTCGACCTCTGGATCCTCGGTCTCCACATTCTCACGATCTCGTCGATGCTGGGCGCGATCAACTTCCTCGTCACGATCCTGAAGCACCGAGCTCCCGGCGTGCACTACTGGAACATGCCGCTCTTCGTCTGGGCGACGCTCATCAACTCCGTCCTCCTCATCTTCGCTCTCCCGTCGCTGTCGATCGGTCTCACGATGGTCCTCTCGGACCGATTGTTCGGGACGGGCCTCCTCGCGGCGACCAACTCAACCCCGCTCGGCGGGGCGCTGCTCTACCAGAACGTCTTCTGGTTCTTCGCGCACCCCGAGGTCTACATCATGGTGTTGCCGGCGTTCGGGATCGTCTCGACGGTCCTCCCGAAGCTCGCGCGCAAGGACATCTTCGGCTACGGGGCGATGGCGGTCGCGCTCGGCGTCTTCGCGGTCCTGAGCTTCGCCGTCTGGGAGC
>Ga0187780_10004222_pt1 | contig 10776 bp, 7 predicted proteins | sample 1015_Q2_SP10_20__FD_132429 | JGI IMG/M metagenome (GOLD analysis project Ga0187780, IMG submission 132429) | Tropical peat soil microbial communities from peatlands in Department of Meta, Colombia - 1015_Q2_SP10_20_MG | ecosystem: Environmental > Terrestrial > Soil > Wetlands > Peat | place...
CCTGCTTGATCGTGACGGGATCGGCGTTGATCCCGAGCACGCAGGCGGCTTCGCACGGCGCTGGGCAAAGCCGCCCGGTGAACTCGGGGAAGTTGTTGGTGGCGTGCAGCCGGTCGGCGGCCTGCTGCCAGTCGTGCCGCCAGACCAGGTCGTTCCACTCGGGGATCAGGTTCCCCAGCGGGCAGCCCTGGTGGCAGAACGGGATGCCGCAGTCCATGCACCGGCCGGCCTGCCGTTCGGTACGGCCGGGCGGGAACGGCTCGTACACCTCGCGCCAGTCCCGCAGCCGCAGCTCGATGGGTCGCCGCGCCGGAGTCTCCCGTGACGTGGACAAGAAGCCCTTCGGGTCAGCCATGACCGCTCCCTCACCCGTGAGCCGCGGCCATGACGGCCTCGTTGACGTCGCGGCCCTCGCGCTCGGCCTGCGAGGCGGCGGACAGCACCCGCTTGTAGTCCTTCGGCATGACCTTGGTGAACCGGCCGGGATCCCAGTGGGTCAGCAGCCGAGCCGCGACGGCCGATCCGGTCAGTTCGTGGTGGCGCTCCAGCACGTCGCGCAGGAATTCGAGGTCGACCTGGTCCAGCGGGTCCAGGTCGACCATCTGCATGTTTACCCGGATCTCCGGCAGGTCGAGCACGTAGCCGATGCCGCCGGACATGCCGGCCGCGAAGTTACGCCCGACCGGGCCGAGGATGACCACCCGGCCCCCGGTCATATACTCGCAGCCGTGGTCGCCAGTGCCCTCGGCGATGGCGAGGGCGCCGGAGTTCCGCACGCAGAACCGCTCGCCGACCAGGCCGCGGAGGAAGATCTCGCCGGCGGTGGCGCCGTAGCCGATCACGTTGCCCGCGATGACCTGCTCCTCGGCAGCGAACGGGGCGGCGCCGGGCGGGCGCACCACGAGCCGCCCGCCGGACAGGCCCTTGCCCAGGTAGTCGTTCGCGTCGCCGTCCAGCCGCAGGGTGACGCCGCGCGGCAGGAACGCACCGAATGACTGCCCGGCCGACCCGCTGAACGAGATGTCGATGGTGCCGTCGGGCAGCCCCTCGCCGCCCCAGCGCCTGGTGACCTCGTAACCCAGCATGGTGCCCACGGTCCGGTTAACGTTCCTGATCGGCAGCTCGAGCCGGACCGGCCGACCTTCCTCGAGCGCCCCCTCGGCCAGCTGGATGAGCGTGTGGTCCAGCGCCTTGTCCAGCCCGTGGTCCTGGGCGGTGACGCAGCGCGTCGCGGCGATCTCGGGCAGCGGCGGCGCGTACAGCACGGGCGACAGGTCGAGGCCGGAAGCTTTCCAGTGCTCCACGGCCAGCGCCGCGTCGAGCAGGTCCACCCGGCCGACGATCTCGTCCAGGGTGCGGAACCCGAGCTGGGCCAGGTAGTCCCTGACCTCTTCCGCGATGAATTCGAAGAAGTTCACCACGAACTCGGGTTTCCCGCTGAACCGGGCCCGTAGTTCGGGATTCTGGGTGGCCACGCCGACCGGGCAGGTGTCCAGGTGGCACACGCGCATCATCACGCAGCCGGACACCACGAGCGGCGCGCTGGCGAAACCGAACTCCTCCGCGCCGAGCAGTGCGGCGATGATCACGTCGCGGCCGGTCTTCAGCTGTCCGTCCGCCTGCACGACGATGCGGTCCCGCAGCTTGTTGCGCAGGAGCGTCTGCTGGGTCTCGGCCAACCCGAGCTCCCACGGCGCTCCCGCATGCTTAATCGAGGTCAGCGGCGCCGCCCCAGTGCCGCCGTCGTGCCCGCTGATCAGCACCACATCGGCGTGCGCCTTGGACACCCCGGCGGCCACGGTGCCCACCCCGACCTCGGCGACCAGCTTGACGTGCACCCGCGCTGCCGGGTTGGCGTTCTTCAGGTCGTGGATCAGCTGCTTGAGGTCCTCGATGGAGTAGATGTCGTGGTGCGGCGGCGGCGAGATCAGGCCCACCCCGGGGGTGGAGTACCGAGTCCTGGCGATCCACGGGTACACCTTGTGCCCGGGAAGCTGCCCGCCCTCCCCCGGCTTGGCGCCCTGCGCCATCTTGATCTGCAGGTCGTCGGCGTTGACCAGATACTCGCTGGTCACGCCGAACCGGCCGCTGGCCACCTGCTTGACGGCGGATCGCCGCAGGTCGCCATCGTCGTCCGGGCTGAACCGCTCCGGGTCCTCGCCGCCCTCGCCGGTGTTGGACCTGGCGCCCAGCCGGTTCATCGCGATGGCCAGCGTCTCGTGCGCCTCGGCCGAGATTGACCCGTACGACATGGCGCCGGTAGCGAACCTCCGCACGATGCTCGAGACGGATTCCACTTCATTGACCGGAACGGACGATCGTGCGTCGGTCTCGGCATCGACTCCGCGGATGCGGAGCAGGCCGCGCAGCGTCATCAGCCGCCGCGACTGGTCGTCGACCAGCGACGTGTACTCCTTGAAGATCTCGTACCTGCGGCTGCGGGTCGCGTGCTGCAGCTTGAAGACCGCCTCCGGGCTGAACAGGTGCGGCTCGCCGTCCCGGCGCCACTGGTACTCCCCGCCGCCTTCCAGGCGCCCGTAGTCGAGGCCGACGCCGGGCGAGACGGCGCGGCTGGTGCGCAGGTCGATCTCGGCGGCCAGGGCGTCGAAGCCGACGCCAGACAGCCGCGAGGTAGTGCCGGCGAAACAGGCCTCAATCACTTCGGGGCCCAGGCCGATGGCCTCGAATATCTGCGCGCCGGTGTAGGAGGCGACCGTGGACACGCCCATCTTGGACATGATCTTCAGCAGGCCCTTGCCGAACGCCTTGAGCAGGTTGGCTTCGGCCTTTTTCTCGCTGACCCCGTCCAGGACGCCCCGCCGGGCCAGGTCCCTGACCGACTCGATGGCCAGGTACGGATTGACGGCCGCGGCCCCGTACCCGATGAGCAGCGCCACGTGATGGCATTCGCGGACGTCCCCTGCCTCCACGACCAGCCCGGCCCTAGTCCGTGACTTCTCCCGGATCAGGTGGTGGTGCACCGCCCCGGTCAGCAGCAGTGAGGGGATGGGAACCAACCACGTCGTTGTGACATCCACGTGGTCAGGTCCACGTCGTTGTGACAACGATGTGGTTAGGTGCGCGGCCTGACTGGGGCTGGTGGGATTAGTGCGGTCAGAGAGGATGACGAGGCGGGCGCCGGACTCGATGGCGGCGGAGACTTCGGCGCAGATCGCGGCCAGCCGGGCCCGCAGGCCCTCGCCGCCGCTGCGCGGATCGTAGCGGCCGTCCACTACGTGCGAGGCCAGGCCGGGCAGGTTGCCCGCGTCGTTGATGTGAATGATCTTCGCCAGGTCCTGGTCGCCGATCACCGGATACGGCAGCACGATCTGGCGGCACGACGCCGGGATGGGGACCAGCAGGTTCTGCTCCGGGCCGGCGATCGTGCCGAGCGAGGTGACCAGTTCTTCCCGGATCGCGTCGAGCGGCGGGTTCGTCACCTGGGCGAACAGCTGGGTGAAGTAGTCGAATACCAGACGTGGCCGGTCGGACAGCACGGCCAGCGGCGTGTCGGTGCCCATCGAACCGATCGGCTCGGCCCCGGTCCGCGCCATCGGCGCCAGGATGACCCGTAGCTCCTCTTCCGTGTACCCGTGCATCCTCTGCAACGTGACCAGGTCACTGCTTGCGAGATCGGCGCGGGCAGGAGGGTCGACGCAGTCAGGGAGGTCATCGAGGTGGACGAGGCCGGCGTGCAGCCAGGCTTCGTACGGGTGCTCCGCGGCCAGGGCCGCCTTGACCTCCTCGTCTTCGACAATGCGGCCCGCAGCGGTGTCGGCCAGGAAGATCCGGCCGGGCTGGAGGCGGCCCTTCCTGATAACCGTGGCGGGGTCGATGTCGAGCACGCCCACCTCGCTGGCCAGCACGACCAGGCCATCGCTGGTCACCCAGTACCGGCCGGGCCGCAGGCCGTTGCGGTCGAGCACCGCGCCGATAACCGACCCGTCGGTGAACGCGATCAGCGCGGGACCGTCCCATGGTTCCATCAGCGCCGCGTGGAACTGGTAGAACGCACGGCGCTCAGGCGACATCTCCTCGTGGTTCTCCCACGGCTCGGGGATCATCATGAGCACCGCGTGCGGCAGTGACCGGCCACCCATGTGCAGTAGCTCCAGGCACTCGTCGAAGCTGGCCGAGTCGCTGCCAGCCTCGTCGAGCACCGGGAACAGCCGTTCGATGCCCTTTCCGTCCCTTGAGGGAGGGATCAGGTCGCTGGTCAGCATCGCCTCCCGAGCCCGCATCCAGTTGCGGTTGCCACGGATCGTGTTGATCTCTCCGTTGTGCGCCACGTATCGGTACGGGTGGGCCAGCGGCCAGGACGGAAACGTGTTGGTGGAGAACCTGGAATGCACCAGTGCCAGCGCCGAGCCGTACCGGGGATCGGACAGGTCCGGGAAGAACGGCTCGAGCTGCGGCGCGGACAGCATGCCCTTGTACACGATGGTCCGGGCCGACAGGCCGGCGAAATACACCCCGCCCTCGTGTTCGGCCCGCTTGCGCAGGCAGAAAGCCATCCGCTCGAGCTCCAGGCCGCTCTCACCGTTCGCGCCCGCCACGAACAGCTGGACCGGTTCTGGCAGCACCGCCCGCGCGCCGTCCCCGCAGACGGTGATGTCGTGCGGGACGTCGCGCCAGCCCAGCACGGTTAGGCCTTCGGCTGCGGCGAGGCGTTCCACGGAGCGGGTCAGGCTGGACCGTTCGGCCGAAATAAAGGCCAAGCCGGCCGCGTAGCTGCCTGGTCCGGGCAGACGCAAGCCGGATACGGCGCGGAAGAACTCGTCGGGAAGCTGGGTGAGGATCCCGGCCCCGTCCCCGGTGTCGGGGTCGCCGCCCTGGGCGCCACGGTGCTCGAGGTGACACAGCACCTTCAGGGCTCTGGACACCACGCCGTGACTGTGGCGGCCTGACAGGTCCGCGACGAAGCCGACGCCGCACGCGTCATGCTCGAAAGCGGGATCGTAAAGGCCAGCCGCCGCCATGCGCTCTCCCGTCGTCTCGATAACGCAACATCCGTGCGCCCGGGACGACACTGGCCCTGTTACATCAACATTACATCACCGGAAGAATCGTCTACCAGGGTCTTTTTGCTGGCTTTGGCGTACGTCCGCGCTGGTGGGGTGCGTCGTGGCCTGGTCAGGTATAGACCAGCCACGGCCAGCGCGAAGGCCACCACGTCACCGGCCGCGCCGTAGGGAAAACCGTGGGCGGAGGCCAGCTCAGGAAGGCGCGGCCCGGCGGACTCCGGCGGAAAGCTCGGCGGTGAGGTCCCTGATCGCGTCCGTTCCCCTGGCGGCGTCGGGAGCGTCGAGGAGGCGGCGGACGAAGGCCGAGCCCACGATCACGCCGTCCGCGAACGCGGCCATCTGCGCGGCCTGGGCGCCGTTGCTGACGCCGAGTCCGACGGCCACCGGCAGGTCGGTGTGCTGGCGGACCCGGGCGACCAGGCGGGCCGCATCGGCGCTGACCGCATCCCTGGTACCGGTGATGCCCATCAGCGAGGCGGCGTAGACGAAGCCGCGGCAGGCCTTCGCGATCCGGGCCAGCCGTTCGCCGGTGGAACTCGGCGCGACCAGGAACACCCGGTCCAGGCCGTAGGAATCCGAGGCCTCGAGCCAGGGCCCGGCCTCCTCGGGGGTGAGGTCGGGCGTGATCAGCCCGGAACCGCCCGCCTGGGCCAGGTCGCGGGCGAACGCGCGTACGCCGTACCGGTCGACCGGATTCCAGTAGGTCATGACCAGGACGGGGATTGAAGCGCTGGCGATCGCCTGCACGGTGCGGAGCACATCGGCGACCCTGGTCCCGGCGGTGAGCGCACGGTGCACCGCCTCGGCGATCACCGGACCGTCCATCAGCGGGTCGGAATAGGGCAGCCCGATCTCGACGATATCGGCCCCGGCGTCGGCCATCGCTTTGGCGGCCTCGATGGCGCCGCCGACGGTGGGAAATCCGGCGGGCAGGTAGCCGATGAGCGCGGCGCGGTTGTCCGCGTTCGCCTTGCCGAAGGCGACCGTGACGGGGCTGGGCGACTGGCTCACAGCGCGGTTCACAGGCCGAACCACTTCGAGGCGGTGTCAACGTCCTTGTCGCCGCGGCCGGACAGGTTAACGATGATGAGGCCGCCAGGGCCGAGTTCGCAGCCGACCTCCAGGGCTCCGGCCAGCGCATGGGCCGACTCGATGGCCGGGATGATGCCCTCGGTCCGGCACAGCACGCCGAACGCGTCCATCGCCTCGGCGTCAGTCACGGCGCGGTAGCTGGCCCGGCCGGTTTCGGAGAGCCAGACATGCTCGGGCCCGACGCCCGGGTAGTCCAGCCCGGCCGAGATGGAGTGGGTGCTCCTGGTCTGGCCTTCGTCGTCCTGCAGCACGAAGGTCCGCATGCCGTGCAGCACTCCCGGGGAGCCGCCGGTGAGCGTGGCCGCGTGACGGCCGCTCTGCAGCCCGTCGCCGCCGCCCTCGCAGCCGATCAGACGCACGGCCGCATCCGGGATGAAGGCGTGGAAGATGCCGATGGCGTTGGAGCCGCCGCCGACGCAGGCGATCACCGCGTCAGGGAGCCTTCCTTCCTGGCGCAGGACCTGCTCCCTGGCCTCCAGGCCGATCACCCGCTGGAAGTCCCTCACCATCATCGGGAACGGGTGCGGGCCACCCACCGAGCCGATGCAGTAATGGGTGTGCCCGACCGTGGTCACCCAGTCGCGGAAGGCCTCGTTCATGGCGTCCTTGAGCGTCCGGGTGCCCGTGGTGACCCCGATGACCTCGGCACCGAGCATCCGCATCCGGGACACGTTCAGCGCCTGCCGGTGGGTGTCCTCCTCGCCCATATAGACGGCGCAGTCCAGGCCGAGCAGCGCGGCCGCGGTGGCGGTGGCCACGCCGTGCTGGCCGGCACCGGTCTCCGCGATGACCCGCGTCTTGCCCATCCGCCTGGCCAGCAGCACCTGGCCGAGGACGTTGTTGATCTTGTGGGATCCGGTATGGGCGAGGTCCTCACGCTTGAGCAGAATCGTGGCCCCGCCTGCTTTCTCTCCGAACCTGGCCGCCCGGGTGAGCAGCGTCGGCCGGGCGGCGTAGCCGACGAGCAGCGCTTGTAGTTCGGCCCGGAAGGCCAGGTCGGTCCTGGCCTGCTGGTAGGCCGCGGCGAGCTCGTCCAGGGCCGCCATGAGCGCTTCCGGGGCAAACCGCCCGCCGTACGGTACGCCGTTCGCCGGGAAATGCCCAGAAACATCGGGAACCCGGGCGATATCGGGTTCTGCGGGGAAGGTCCGGTCCGGAGGGTCGGCGGCGGTCACCGCCGTCATCCGCGTTCGCTCCGTAGCGCAGGATGCGAGCCCGCCGTGACCAGGTCGGCGACGGCGCCGCGCGGGTCCTTCTCGGTCACCAGGCTCTCGCCGACCAGCACGGCGTCCGCGCCGGACGCGGCGTAGGCGAGCAGGTCGCGCGGGCCGCGCACGCCGGACTCGGCCACCTTGACGACGCCGTCGGGGATCCGGCCGGCCAGCCGGCCGAACATGCCCCGGTCCACCTTGAGTGTGGCCAGGTTGCGCGCGTTGACGCCGATGACGGTCGCGCCGGCGTCGAGGGCCCGGTCGAGCTCGGACTCGGCATGCACCTCGACCAGCGGCAGCAGGCCGATGGAGACGGCCCGCTCGACCAGCGAGACCAGCGCGCTCTGCTCGACCGCGGCGACGATCAGCAGGATCACGTCGGCACCGTGCGCGCGGGCCTCCCAGAGCTGATAGGAGCTGACCACGAAGTCCTTGAGGAGCACCGGCACCTGGACGGCCCGGCGTACCGCGTCCAGATCCGCCAGAGACCCGCCGAACCGCCGTGGCTCGGTGACCACGCTGATCATCTTGGCGCCGCCGGCCTCGTAGTCCGAAGCCAGCGCGGCCGGGTCGTCGATGGCCGCCATCTGCCCGCGTGACGGGCTGGCCCGTTTCACCTCGGCGATCACGCTGACGCCTTCCGCTTTCAGCGCGGCCAGCGCGTCCCGCGGTGACGGCGCCCGTCGCGCCATCTCCTTCAGCTCGTCAAGAGAGACGCGCCGCTGCCGTTCGGCGAGATCGGCCCGCACGCCGTCTAGGATCTCGTCGAGCACACTCACGCGGTTCGCTCGTCCCCTCTCATCGGTACTGTTGCGCCACCGATGGTAGTCCGCCCGCCTGGGTGCCCCGGTGACTGCCCCCCTGGAATCGCGCTCTTGGCTGCTCGGGATCGGCGTTCCTCCGGTTCCGGATCCAGCACATAGCCCGCGCCGCGGACCGTCCTGATCATCCCGGTTCGTGGGTCCGCTCCGAGCTTGGCCCGGAGCTGGGCGATATGCACGTCGGCGGCCCGGTCGCCCGCGCCCTGCCGGCCGGCGGCGGCAAGCAGCCGGCGCCGCGACAGGACCAGGCCGGGGTGGTCCATCATGAAGGCGAGGAGCGCGCACTCGGTCGCAGTCAGCGGCACGCGATGACCGTCCGTTATCGCGGCCCGGCTGGCACCGTCCAGTCGCAGCGCTCCGGCGCCGCGCTCCACGGGCTCCCCCGGTGCACGGCCGGTAGCGTCGGCCGGTCCGGCGGTGCTCGCTGGTCCGGTCTGGGCCAGTACCTCGCGCACCATCGCGACCAGCTGGCGCGGGCTGAACGGCCGGGCCAGCCACCGCCGGGCTCCGGTCGCGTCGCCGCGGGCGGCCAGGCCGCGTGGCCTGGGGGCCCGCAGATCGGCCACCAGGAAGATGACCGGCGTGCGCAGAGCACGGCGGATGCGCCTCGGGTCCAGGCCCGGCATGGTGAGGTCGACCACGGCCGCGGCATCCGGGCCGCCGGTCAGCTCGGCCAGCGCCTGGTCCGGGCTGGTAACCAGCCGGACCCGCAGCCCGTCCCGGCTAAGGAAGCGAGCTGACATCACCGCTACCTCTGGCTCATGCTCGGCCAGCAGGACCGAGACGGGCCGAACGCCGTCCCGGGCAGGCCGGGCCTCAGCCGGGGGACCCGCCACCGAGCTGATCCTCCAGGTTTGTCGCGGCCGCGTCGTGGACCGTCGGGTCCACATCCCGGTTCAGCGACTCCCACATGGTCGCGGAGTCGGCAGGGCGAGCACGCCGCTGCGGGTGGTCCGATTGCTGGCCCGGACGGTTAAACCTGGCCGACATGACGGGCCAGCGCACGCCGCGCCAGATGGTGGCCAGGCCCGCGACCGCGATCGCGGCGGCGCCGCAGACCGCGGTCGCGCGCCAGGATGCGCCGGTCATGACCGCCTGACCGGCGGAGCCCGCGATCACGACCCCGCGCGCGGCGCCGCCGAGCGAGGCGCCGCTGGTGGTCGATCCGCCCAGCGCGCCGGCCGCGGCGTCGGCCCGGGCCGTCGCGAGCACGGTCGAGGCGCTTACCCCGGCAGCCGCGGCCACGGCTGCGCCCGCGCCCAGCACTACCAGCAGCCCCCCAGCCACGCGCCTGACCCACGACCCGGTGGCGATCACGGCGGCTAGGCAGGCCAGCCCGGCGAGGGCGAGCGCGCTGGCCAGCGGGACCAGCTGCTGGCCGGTGACGGGGATGTCCTGCACAGGCAGCGGGCGGGGCGGGGTGAAGATGGCCTGGGCCCAGGCCTGACGCGAGGCGAGCACGACCAGGCCTGCGCCGACCGCGCCGAGCAGCAGGACCAGCGCGTATTCCCTGCGCATCGCGGACATCGGAACTCTACTGCTCCTTGAGCAGCAGCACGTCAGCGTCGAAGCAGGTCCGGTCGCCGGTGTGACAGGCTGCGCCCACCTGGTCCACCTTGACCAGGAGGGCATCGCCATCGCAGTCGAGCGCCACTGATTTCACGTGCTGCTGATGCCCGGACGTTTCGCCCTTGACCCAGTACTCCTGGCGGCTGCGCGACCAGTAGGTGCACTGGCCCGTGGTGAGGGTGCGATGCAGCGCCTCATCGTCCATCCAGCCGAGCATCAGCACCTCGCCGGTGTCGTACTGCTGGGCAATCGCGGCGATCAGACCTGACGGGTCCCGCTTCAGGCGTGCCGCGATGGCGGGGTCGAGCATCGCTGCCTCATCTCCTCATGACTTCAGCCAGGGTAGCAATGGCACCTACCATCATCAGGTGAGCTACTCGCGAGAAGAGCGCCTGGCGCTGTGCGCGCTGCTCGACAAGACGGGCCCGGACGCATCCACGCTGTGCGCGGGATGGACCACCGGTGACCTCGCCGCCCATCTGGTCCTGCGGGAGCACCGGCCTGATGCCGCCGCGGGCGTCCTGGGCGGGCCGCTGGCCGGGCATACGGCGCGGGTGCAGCAGCAACTCCGAGCGCGGATCCCATTTCCCGAGCTGGTGCGGATGATCAGGTCAGGACCGCCGCGGCTGTCATTCGCTGCGCTGCCCGGCGTGGACGAACACCTCAACGCGGTGGAGTACTTCGTGCATCACGAGGACGTGCGGCGGGCCGTCCCGGACTGGGAGCCGCGCGAGATCAGCAACGGGGAATCCGCGATGCTGTGGCATCGGCTGCGGCTGGCGCGGTTCACGCTGCGCCGCGCGCCGGTCGGGGTCGAACTGGCCCGGGACGACATGGAAGGGGACGGGCAGGCCTACCGGATCACGGCCAAGAACGCGACGCCCGCGGTGACCGTCATCGGCAGCCCGGCCGAACTCACCATGTGGACGATGGGCCGGACCGGGGCGGCCAGGGTCCGCTTCGACGGGACCGGGGCCGCGGTGAGCAAGCTCACCGGGACGAACTGGCGGTTAGCCCGGCCGACCGGGCGAGCGGCTGGGCTGCTAGGAGTCCATCTCG
>Ga0187780_10004223_pt1 | contig 10776 bp, 10 predicted proteins | sample 1015_Q2_SP10_20__FD_132429 | JGI IMG/M metagenome (GOLD analysis project Ga0187780, IMG submission 132429) | Tropical peat soil microbial communities from peatlands in Department of Meta, Colombia - 1015_Q2_SP10_20_MG | ecosystem: Environmental > Terrestrial > Soil > Wetlands > Peat | place...
GCGGCAAGCGATGGAACGGCCCCTCTCGCCGGCGGACGGACGGTTCCCGCCCGATCCTCCGCCAGGGATCGAGCGGGTCCCCGCGAGGGCCGTCACCGTCGAGGCGCTCGCGGAGCTCGACCGGCAGGCGTTCCGCGGATCGGTGGATGAGTTGCTGGTCGGGGCCGAACCGGACGCCAACCTCCGCGCGATGGAGGCCCTGCTCGCGGGCCGGCTAGGGGGCTTCCTGGACGAGGCGTCCTGCGCGATCCTGGCCCCCGAGCCGACTCGGCTGCTGGGCGCGGTGCTCTGCGCCGAGCGCTCGTCGCACCGCGCCATCGTCGGGGCCCTCATGGTCGAGCCGGGGCAGCGGCGGCGGGGGCTCGGACGCTACCTGCTCGGCTGGTCGCTGCGCGCGCTCTGGGCGCTTGGCTACGAGGGCGCCCGGCTCTGGGTCTCGGTCGAGAACGCTCCCGCCATCAGCCTCTACCGGGCGTTCGGCTTCCGCGAGAGCCTCTTCGCGACGATCTACCGCTGGGACCGCCCGCCCTCGTCGTCGCACCCGCAGCGCGTGCGGTAGGGACAGTCCCGGAACATCCAGGCCGGGCAGGCCTCGAGCTCCTGGGGGCGGTCGCGCCGGAGCGCCCCGGCGAGCGCCCCCCGTCGGAGGGCCCAGAGGTCACCGAAGCCGCCGCCCGACGCTGCGAAGTCGAGGTCGAAGACCTGCACCGGGGGCTGGCCGGGGGTCCCCGGCTCGTGCGCGACGACGACCGTTCCACGGTCGACCCTCGCGGCCGAGCAGCGGAACCCGAGCTCGACGACGTACTGGGGGAAGCGGCCCTTGAGGTCGTCCACGGCCAGCCGGGAGCGCGCCCTCGAGGACCGGAGCAGGACCGGCCGGCCCTTCCACGCCAGGACCTCGTCGTCAGGGGCTTGCGCCTCGGTCGGAAGCCGCCGAAGCTCCCCGAGCGGCCCGCGCTCCAGGGCGGTCATGGTCCGCTCGTAGCCGTCCATCGGAGAGCCCGGGGGGCGGGCCGTGTACGGCTCCGGGGCCGTCCCGGAGGTGACGCGGAAGTAGGTGCGCCGAGGGTAGAGGAGGTCCCGGAACCGTTGCGGCGGGGTCGGGTCCGGGAGATCGCCTCGGCGAAGACGCTCGCTCCAGCGTTCGGCGAGCTCGGGTCGGGGGTCCCGTCGCTCGAGCTGCCCGGCGAGGCTTCCGGGAGGGGCTGGCTCGTCCCCCCGGCAGTCGCAGATCCCGGAGGAGCGGTACTCGCATCCCCTTCCGAACCAGTGGCATCGCTCGAGCCCCCCAGGCGAACCGCTGGACAGGGCCGCCCGCAAGCCCGCCTCGCGTCGGGCGACCTCGGCGTCGACCGCCGCAAGGTCCCGGAAGGCGAGGTCCGCGACCGTCACGGTAGGGGGTCCCTCGTCCCGCAGACCGAGGTGGACCAGGCGGCCGACCGAGGACCGCGCCAGGGCACAGTAGATCGCCAGCTGTTCGACGTGCTCTGGCCAGACGACCGGCTCGGACCCTTCGGCGGAGGCGGTGGTCGACTTCACCTCGACCGGCACCTCGGCGAGAGCGTCGATCCGCGCCGCGACCCCGCCGCGCCGCACCCGCACCTCGAGCGCCGCCTCCGGTGCAAGGGCGTCGCCGAAGCGACGGTGCCAGGCCCGGCCCAGCTCCATCCGAAGCTCACGCTCCGTGGCCACCGGAGCCGGCCCCCGACGGCGACGCCAGAACGCCCGTCGAGGCTCCAGGAGGTCGGTCACGCTCACCGGTCGCGGTTCGTCCGGCGGGGGGAACCGGGCGGTGATCTCGACCCCGCTGGCCGGGTCCTCGGCGAGCCTCACCCCCGCGATCAGCTCCGCGAGCGGGACAGGTCGGGCGCCGGCCGCCACGCTCCCCGTAGTCGTCCTAGGAGATGAGAGGACGGGCGGCCCGGACCGACGTACCCAAACCCTTTGTCGGGCCGCCCCTCGGGTCGGCGTGGTCGACCCGAAGACCCGGCCGCTGATCGTCGGGAGTGGGATCGCTGGCCTGTACGTCGCCCTCCGCTGCCGAGAGCTTGGGCTCCGCCCCACGGTCGTCACAAAGAGCCGTCTCGAGGAGTCGAACACGCGCTACGCTCAAGGGGGAATCGCGGCCGCGGTGGGGCCGGACGACTCGCCGGCCCGCCATCTCGCCGACACGGTCCGGGCGGGGGCGGGGCTGGTCGACCGGCCGGCCGCCCGGGTCCTCACCGAGGAGGCCCCCGCGCGCATCGCGGACCTGGTCCGCTACGGGGTGCCGTTCGACACGGTCGAGGGCCAGATCGCCCTGGGCCGCGAGGCGGCACACTCCCGATCGCGGCTGCTCCATGCTGGGGGGGATGCGACCGGCTACTCCATCGAGGAGACCCTCCGACGTCGGGTCCTGGACGCCGGCATCGAGGCGCGCGAGCGGACGGTCCTGCGCGCCCTGCGCCCGGGGAGCCGAAGCGGGCCGGTGGCGGTCCTCTCGTCCCCCTCGGGGACCGGCGTCGAGGTCGACGCGCCGCGGCCGGTGGTCCTCGCGACGGGAGGGGTCGGCAGCCTCTACCTCCAGAGCTCCAACCCGCCGGTGGCGACGGGCGAGGGCATGGCGGTGGCGTTCCGGGCGGGGGCCCTCGTGAGCGACATGGAGTTCGTCCAGTTCCATCCGACCGCCTTCGCCCGCGAGGGCGCACCGAGGTTCCTGATCACGGAGGCGATGCGGGGCGAGGGGGCCGTGCTGCGGAACGACGCCGGGGAGCGGTTCATGGTCGGGAGGCATCCGGACGCCGAGCTGGCCCCCCGGGACGTCGTCGCGCGCGCGATCCAGGAGCAGATCTCCCGATCGACCCATCGTTGGGTCTACCTCGATGCCACCGGGCTCCCCCGCGACCGCCTGTTCGCCCGCTTCCCATCGGTCTCGAACTTCCTTCTCTCCCAGGGGGTCGACCCGAGCCGGCAGATGATCCCGGTCGCGCCGGTCGCCCACTACATGATCGGCGGGGTGACGACCGACCTCGAAGGCCGCTCCTCGGTCCCGGGGCTCTTCGCGGTGGGGGAGGCGGCCGCCACGGGCGTCCACGGGGCCAACCGTCTCGGGAGCAACTCGCTGGTGGAGGGGCTGGTTTTCGGCGAGCGCGCGGCCCGCCGGCTCGCCCGGCCGAGGGTCGGCGGCCCGAACGAACCCCCCGAGGTCGTCGAGGTCGCGGCCGTGAAGGGCCAGGGAGGGCACGAGGAGCCCGAGCTGCTCCGGGAGGTCCGCGAGCTGCTCTGGAGCGAGGTCGGGATCGTCCGGACCGCGAGGGGTTTGCGTACGGCCCTCGATCGCTTCCAAGAGATCGGGACCCTCACCGAACCGGCGAGCGCGGAAACGAGCGCCGGACCGGTCGCGAACGCCGCCCTGACCGCGGCGCTCATCGCGCGGGCGGCCCTGACGCGGACCGAGAGCCGGGGCGTCCACTTCCGCCTCGACCACCCCCGCCCCCGGCCGTCCTGGCAGCATCACCTGGGGCTCCGCCTCGCCGCCCGAGGACGTCGCGCGGCGTAAGGCACCGACAACCGTTATCCTCGGCGGGGGGTCGGCCGGCCCGTGCAGCTCGGCCTGACGGACGACGAGCTCGCGCTGCGCGACGCGGTGCGCGAGATCGTGCGTCGGGAGGTCGCTCCCATCGCCGAACGGATGGACCGGGAGGATCAGTTCCCGCGGGAGGTCTTCGGCCGCCTTGGGGAGAACGGGCTCCTGGCCCCCACCCTCCCCCCCGAGGTCGGGGGGCTCGGCCAGAGCTACCGGGCCCAGGCCCTGATCCTGGAGGAGATCGCCCGCCAGAGCCCGGCGCTCGCGCTCAGCGTCGGGGCCCACTCCAACCTCTTCGCCGACAACGTCGCGCGGAACGCTACCCCCGAGCAGCGGCTCCGTTTCCTCCCCGCGGTCGCGGCCGGTCGCGAGGTCGGCGCCCTCGCGCTCACCGAGCCGGACGCCGGCTCGGACGCGGTCTCGATCCGGACCCGGGCGAGCCGGCAGGGCGACGAGTACGTCCTCAACGGCACGAAGCAGTACATCACGAACGGGCCGGTCGCCTCCGTCCTGCTCGTCTACGCGAAGACCGCACCGGAGCACGGGCCCCGGGGGATCTCCGCGTTCCTCGTGCGTACCGATGCCCCAGGATACTCCGTCTCCCGCTCGCTCGACAAGATGGGGATGCGGGGCTCGCCTACCGGTGAGCTCGCCTTCCACGACGTCCGGGTGCCGGTCGAGGACCGCCTCGGGGCGGAGAACGATGGCGTCCGGATCATGATGAGCGGGCTGAACATCGAGCGGGCCGTGCTGGCGGCGATCCCGGTCGGCATCCTCGAGGAGTGCCTCGAACGCTCGGTCGACTACGCCCGCCGGCGGGAGCAGTTCGGCCAGCCGATCGGCCGGTTCCAGCTCATCCAGGAGAAGCTCGCGAACATGTACACCGACCTCACCGCCGCGCGCCTGCTCCTCCTCTCGGCCCTCGAGGGGGTCGCCCACGAGCCGGCGAGCCGCTCGGCGAGCGCGGCGGCGCTGACCTTCGCCTCGGAGGCCTCGACCCGGGCGGCCCTGGAGGCGATCCAGATCCACGGCGGGGCCGGCTACATGCGGGAGCTACCGCTCGAACGGCTCGCGCGGGATGCGAAGCTCCTCGAGATCGGGGCCGGCACCTCGGAGATCCGCCGGCTCCTGATCGCCCGGGAGCTGCTCGGCGAGGGGTTCGAGAGCGAGCGGCCCGCCGCCACGGCGTCGCGGGGCCGGGCCGGCAAGGTCGTCTAGGCGGCCTTCCGCAGGCCGAGACCGACCTCGATGTACAGCGCCGCCTGCGTCGAGGCGGACCGTCGGTCCCGTTCGGCGGCGTCCTTGAGCTGTCGCAGGATCCCGGGCTCCAGGTACACCGCGAGTCCGATCCGTCGCTTGGCCTTCACCTTCGTGGGTCGTGGCATGTGGTTCGTTCCCCCCTGACCCCAACGCGCTGCGAGCCCCGCGCAGGCAGGGCTCCCCCGGTGGTCAGCGAGTATCCAAAAGGACACCTCTTTTTAAACGTCCCCCTCCCACGGGCAACGCCGGCGGTCAGGGGTCGGGGCCGGTTCCTGGGGGGCCGGCCGGACGCCGTGGGACCCAGAAGTGTCGCCGCCGATAGCCAACGTATATACGCAGACGCCCCCCATCCGCGCTCGATGGCGGGTACTCCCCCGTCCGGTCCCGGGGCTACCTCGACCCTGCGCGTGGAGGTCCTCAAGGAGCTCCAGGCGATGGTCGACGACCGCGAGGTCCGCGACCGCATCGACCGGGGCCCGCTCGCCGAGGCGAAGGGCCGCGAGCATTGGGTCCTCCATCTGCTCCTCCGCGCCCAGGAGCTCAGCCAGGCGAGCCTGACGACGCTCGTGCGCACGGCCTACACGAACCTCACCGGTCGCTTGCAGGGCCTCGAGGAGAGGGTCCAGCGGATCGAGGGGGGTCAGCGGGGGATCACGGACGACCTCAAGGGCGAGCTCGGGGGCCTGCGGGCCAACCTCCGCGAGACGGTGCAGAGCTCGCTCGACCAGGGCCTGGCCGAAGGTCGCGAGCGGATCGGGACGGCCGTGCTCACGGACCTCGATGCCAAGTGGAAGCCGATCGGCGAGTCGATCGAGACGTTCGCCCGGTCGTCGCACCAGCTCAGCAAGGACCTCTCCGACACCTACCGCGTCTCGACCCAGACCCGCCTCCTGCTGAACGAGAGCTCCCGGCGCATGATCGACCTGGGACGCGACCTGGTCGCGCTCGAGGAGAGCCTCAAGCTCACGCTGACGAAGGCCTTGGAGGAGGGGCTCCAGCCCCTCGAGGACCGGATCGCCGCGTTGGAGGCGCGCCTCGGCGCGGCGGAGCCGGCGGTCGACGCGCCTCCCCAGGGCGCCCCGCCGGCGGGCTAGGCGGGCGCCGGACCGATGCGCCTCTCGCCCCGGCACCCCCGCTACGCGAGCTTGCTCGTCCGCGCCGGTCTGGCTGACGCGGCCCGGCGCGGCTTGGTCATCCCCGAGGGGCTGATCGCCCACGGACGCGGGGAGGCGTTCGACTACCTGCTGGGCGAGCGGACGAGCCCGAGCGCTCGTCGCGCGGAGCGGATGGCGGCCCGGTGGCTCCTCGCGGCGCGGCGGCCGGTCCTCAGCGTCAACGGGAACGTGGCCGCGCTGGCCTCGGCCGAGGTCGCAGCCCTGCAGCGGGCCGTCCCCCGGCTCGGGGTGGAGGTCAACCTGTTCCACCGGACGCCGACCCGGGCCCGGGCGGTCGCGACCGCGCTCCGCCGCGCCGGGGTCCGACAGGTCCTCGGCGTCCACCCGACGGTCCGGCTCCCGCACCTCGACTCCGACCGCGCCCGCATCGACGCCCGCGGGATCGCCGTTGCGGACGTCTGCCTCGTCCCGCTCGAGGATGGCGACCGGGCCCGCGCGCTCCGGCTTGCCGGCAAGCGGGTCATCTCCATCGACCTCAACCCGCTCTCGCGCACGAGCCAGGAGGCCGACCTGCCGATCGTCGACGAGCTCACCCGGGCGCTCCGGGGGATCGCCCTCGCCGCCCGGCGTTTCCGCCCGCGGAGTGGTGGGGCGGGGCTCCCGCAGTTCGACGCCGCAGGGGCCCGGCGCCAGGCGCTCCGGACGATCGGCCAGGCGCTCAGGCGGGAGGCCGCGCGCCCCCCGGGAGTACGGCGGGACTGAGGCGAGAGGCGACCTCCTCGAGGAAGTGGCGATCGCTCGCGTCGAACGCGGCGAGGCGGTCGCTGTCGATGTCGATCTCCCCCACGACCGTCGGCCCGGCCCGGACCGGCACGACGATCTCCGAGCGCGTCGAGAGGAAGCAGGCGAGGTACTCGGGCGAGGCGCGCACGTCGTCGACGACGACCGTCGCCCCGTCCCGGACGGCGCGCCCGCAGAGCCCCCGGTCGACGGGGATCCGGGTGTGCTCCGTGGCCGCCGGCCCCGCGTAGGCGTCCAGGACGAGCTCACGCCCGTCGAGGCGGTAGACCCCGACCCAGGCGTAGTGCGCGAACGACGCCTCGAGGAAGCGGCAGACCTCGGCGAGCGCCGCACGCCCTTCGAGTCGGGCGACGATCGCGTCGACCTGCAGGAGCGCCGCCGTCGCCGCCGGACGGCCGACCGTCATCGCCGGCCCTCCGGGCGGTCCGAACCGGGAGGGGGAGCGCCGAGGGGGAGAATCTCCGCCGGGCCGGGGAGGCCGTTCCCGGCGTTTGAACTCCCGAAGCGAAAATCGCCACGAGCTTTCCAGGCTCGCGCCGTACCGGTCTGAGCCACCTCGGCACGCCCTCGAGAAAGGACGTGAGAGGGTCGATAAGGTTGGCGGAAACGCGCGGGCGGCCGCTAGTCCTGCCCCGGGAACCAGCGGCACTCCGGACAGCCGAGCGCCCGCTCCTCGCCGGGATCGACGTCCCGCACTCCGGGCAGACGGACGGCGGGGCGACCGAAAGCGCTAGGCAGTCGAAGCAGGCCCCGCCGCGCCGATCGTCGGGCAGGAGGACAAGCTCCCGTCCGCAGAACAGGCAGTTCGAGAGACGGTCCTCCTCGGGAGCCCGACCTCGGAAGTCAGAGAAGAGAAGCATCGGGCCGCCACCACGAGGAACGCGGTACATAACACCTCGCGCGACGGTCGGGGCTTACGGCTCCTTCCATCGCGCCTTGAACGCCGCGATCGCGAACAGCACCGCCGTCACGCCTCCTAGGACGGCCCAGTCGAGCGCCGCCGAGGCGAGGGAGACCGAGGCGAGGCCGACCGACCCCTGGACGAGCTGGGCCGCGTAGGTCGTCGGGGAGAAGCGGGCGACGACCTGCGCCCAGGCCGGCAGAAACCGGAGCGGGTAGTAGACCGGCGGCAGGACGGTCAACACGAGGGAGATGAGCGGGCTGAACATGAACGTCTCCCGGACGTCCTCGAAGTAGGTGGCGAGGGTGAACGCGAGGGCGGTCGCGAACCCCCAGACGAGGAGGAGCACGCCGAGGACGACCGCGACGCTGACGGGGCTCGCGAGCCCCTCGGCGGCGAACAGGACGACGAAGACGGCGAGCCCGGGGACCGAGTAGACGAGCTCGCTCAGCGCCATGCCGGCGACGTACACCGGCGCCTCGACCGGCGAGGCGACCACGATGTCCTGGAGCTTGAGGTCGTGGCGGTAGTGGGTGAGGTCGGATTGCAGGCCGGTCCCGGCCGAGAGCATCGTCAGGATCAGCCCCCCGGTGATCCCCCAGCGCAGCAGAGCCCCCTGCGAGACGACCGTCAGGAAGAACAGGAACGAGAGAGGGGACGCGAGCAGGTTGACCAGGTAGAGCGGTTGGGTGCGGATCGGGATCACGCCGTTGATGACGACCAGGGTGAGCAGCGACCTCAGGCGGTGGCGCTCGCTCACGTCTCGGCCTCCGCGTCGTTCTCGGCGAGCGCCTCGCCCTCGTCGAACGGGTGGCCGACGACCTCGAGGAAGATGTCCTCGAGGCTCACCGGGCCCATCGACAGCCGCAGCCCCCGTTCCAGGGCCCAACGCGCGAGCTCCCGGGCGGACGACTCACCGGCGAAGACGAGGTAGCCGCCGTCGATCGTCGTCACCTTGCCGTACGGCTCCAGCTCCTCCCGGGGGACGGCCCCGGCGAGGGTGACGCGGTACGGATAGCGAACCCGGGCGCGGAGCTCGGCCGCGGTCCCCTCGAGCTTCCGACGGCCCTGGTCGATGAGCGCGAGCCGGCCGGAGAGCGCCTCCGCCTCGTCCAGGTAGTGGGTCGTGAGAACGATGGTCCGGTGCTCGCGGCTCGCCCGGCGGACCGCCTGCCAGACCTCGCGCCGGGCGATCGGGTCGAGGCCGGTCGTCGGCTCGTCCAGGAACATCACCTCGGCGTCGGAGGCGAGGACCATCGCGCACATCGTCCGCCGGCGCAGCCCTCCGCTCAGGCGGCTGACGAGCCGGCGCCGGTACTCCCCGAGCGACAGCTCCTCCAGGGCGTCGTTCGTCCGCCGGCGGGCCTCGACCGACGGAAGGCCGCGCATCTTCAGGTAGAGGTAGACGACCTCCTCGGTCGTCAGGAAGTAGAGCGGCCGCGACTCCTGCGGGACGCAGGCGATCCGGGCTCGGATCTCCCGCTCCTCCGTCCGCACGTCGTGGCCGAGGACGCTGACCGAGCCCCCCGTCGCCTCGAGCTGCGTCGCGGCGATGCGGATGAACGTCGTCTTCCCGGCGCCGTTACGCCCGATCAGCCCATAGACCCCGCCGCTCGGGACCTCGAGGGAGAGCCCGTCGAGCGCCGGGGTACCGGACCGCGAACCGGGGTAGACCTTCGTGACCCCGTGCGCGACGATCGCCGAGCTCATGGACGGTGGCAGGCCCAGGACGCCCGGCGCTTATGCCGACAACGGCCCGTCAGCTCAGGACCTCGGCGAGCCGGCCGGTCTCCTGGGCCTGAACGATCTCGCGTGCGATCCGGCGGCCGGTGGAGAGGCCGGGCTCGATCAGGTCGGAGTAGGGGCTGCCCGAGACGTAGAGGTTCGTCCCCGCGACGATCCGCGTGGAGATCTCGAAGACCTTGAAGGCGAGGTCCTCCGTCATGATCCCCTCGACGCAGAACGGCCCGACCATCCCCCCGAACAGCTCGATCGACCGCTCGACGATCCGCGCCCCGACGTCGAACATCCCCTCAAGAAGCGACTCGCGCAGGACGACCGGGACGTTCCCCGTCACGACGAACGTCGGCCGGATGCCGGCCTTGAGCAGCTCCTCCTGGGCCCCGAGCTTGTAGAGCTCATCGATGTTCGCCTCGTCCCGCCGGTCCATGCCGAGCAGCTCGAGCGAGCCGTGGCCGACGCGGTAGCCGCGGTCGGAGAGCGGCGAGTAGAAGAAGTGGACGTAGTAGCGCGTCCCGAGGACGTACTCCTGGATGACGTACGGTCCGCTCGGCCGGAACCCCTCGAGCGCCTCGCGGTTCTTCGCGAGGAAGAACCCCTTGCCGCCCTTCGCCCCGTAGTACTTCACGATCACCGGCCCGTCGACCTCGCTCGCGTCCTCGTAGCGCTTCGGCATCTCGACGCCCGCGCCCTCGAGCCACTCGCGCTCCTTGCGACGGTCCGACTCCCAGGCGAGCACCTGGCGGTTGCCGAAGACCGGCACGTCGATGCGGGCGAACTCCTCGGCGCCGAGGTACTCGACGAACGAGCCGTGGGGCACGATCACCGCCCCGGCCTCGCGCAGGTGCTCGGCGAGCTCCGGGACGTTCTTGTGGCGATCGACCGTCAGGAACCGGTCGGGGCGCGCCCTCGGGAAGGCATCGTAGAAGCGCGGGGGCTTGCCGATCGCGATCCCGATCGTCGGGAGACCCTCGACCCGCGCCCCATGGAAGATCTGCAGCGACGAGTGGGAGCAGACGGTCGTGACCGCCGGTCGACGTCCCCGGAGGGAGGCGACCCGCGTCTCGGGAGCGAGCTGGATACCCATACGAGGGAGTATCGCGGCACTTTCAAAGCGTTTGCTTGCCGCCGGCTACCGGGAGGACGCGCCCGGGTCCTCGAGGTCCCAGTACCAGCGGACCCGACGCGAGCCGGTCTCCGCCACCCGGCGTCGCAGCTCGCTCGGGACGTCCGGGTCGCGCAGGAGGCGCCGCACGTCCTCGGGGGAATCGAGCGCGGGTCGCCCCGGCCCCGGTGCGGCCTCCAAGAGGGGACGGACCGCCTCCAGAGGGTACTGCCAAGAGACCTCCCGGCGGCGGACCGCGACCGATCGCGAGCCGGGGACACGGTGCAGC
>Ga0187780_10004224_pt1 | contig 10776 bp, 6 predicted proteins | sample 1015_Q2_SP10_20__FD_132429 | JGI IMG/M metagenome (GOLD analysis project Ga0187780, IMG submission 132429) | Tropical peat soil microbial communities from peatlands in Department of Meta, Colombia - 1015_Q2_SP10_20_MG | ecosystem: Environmental > Terrestrial > Soil > Wetlands > Peat | place...
CTCTCGTTAAGAGAGGCTGCACAGGCTGTTATGTTGCGCATTCCAGCGATCTGAATGTTGCTGGTTATGGCTTTGGCACCTCGAAATTGCGGCACGAGTTTTGCACGCAAACAGGCCTAGGCGCCTCCCCGGCATCAGATGCGCCTGGCGGCAGACATGTACTTGGCCTCATCCTCACGCTGAATGTGAGGGACTTCAGCCGCACGTCCTGGAACCGTCATGCGCCAGGGCAACGTTTATGAGCGGCCTACCCGAGCATGCTTCGGCAGCTGGAAAAACCACAGCCTCAAGCTTTTCACACAGGCAGCTTGACATCACCACTCTTTGCTGTTGATTGACTTGCCCTACCCCTAGCCCTAACATTTCAGCCCGATGATAGGCCAGACCATTTCGCACTACCTCATCCTCGAGAAGCTGGGTGGCGGTGGAATGGGCATAGTCTACAAGGCCCAGGACACGCGCTTAGATCGATTTGTGGCTCTGAAATTCTTGCCGGAGAACGTAGCCAAAGACCGGCAAGCTTTGGAGCGTTTTCGGCGCGAGGCAAAGGCGGCTTCCGCCCTGAATCACCCGAATATCTGCACGATCTATGACATCGGTGAACAAGACGGCCATGGCTTCATCGTCATGGAGTTCTTGGACGGCGTAACCCTAAAACACCTAATCGGCAATCGGCCAATGGAGTTGGAGAGCGTTTTGGGACTGGGCATAGAGATCGCAGATGGTCTGGATGCAGCCCATGCCGCTGGGATCGTTCACCGTGACATCAAACCGGCGAACATTTTTGTCACCAAGCGTGGCCACGGCAAGATTCTCGATTTCGGATTGGCAAAGGTCACACCCCTTGCGGGCCGCACCATGGAAATAGCTGGACCGACAGCGCTTAGCGAAGAACACCTGACCAGCCCAGGTTCGACGTTAGGAACCGTTGCCTACATGTCGCCTGAGCAAGTCCGAGGCAAGGAACTGGATACTCGCTCAGACTTGTTCTCTTTCGGTGCGGTTCTGTACGAGATGTGCACGGGCATGCTTCCGTTTCGGGGTGACACATCTGGAGTGATCTTCAAAGCCATCTTGGACGGGACACCCACGTCGGCAGTGCGCCTGAATCCTGACCTCCCAGCCAAGCTGGAAGACATCATCAGCAAGGCGTTGGAGAAAGATCGAAACCTGCGCTATCAGGTCGCTTCCGACATGCGTGCCGACCTCCAACGACTGAAGCGCGATACCGATTCCAGTCGCGGTGCGGTAGTGGCGGCTGTGGAACCGGGCATTACGGTGGGTAGCGGGACGTCAGTAGCGACTACCGCAACTCCCGGGACCATCCCGGCAGCGGCGAGTGTGGCGGCTGCTCCAACGACATCCGCAAGCGGCTCGGTTTCACCACCTTTGAGTTCTAGTGTGGCAGCTGCTGGACGGGTAAGGTGGAAGCCATCGCCGGTGATTGGAATAGGAGTTGCAGCTTTGTTCGCGGCGATCGCAGCAGGTGGCTATTACTTCCTCCACCGGACACCGAATGCGATTGATTCGGTGGCTGTCTTACCTTTGGCTAATATACCACCTCGAACTCAGAAATGGACTATCTCGCGGATGGCATCACTGAGGGCGTCATTAATCACTTGTCGCGGCTATCAGGGTTGCGGGTGATGGCGCGTAGCACGGTTGTCCGGTACCGCCAGGCGCAGCAAGATCCATTGCAGATCGGGCGAGAGCTGAAGGTAGCAGCGGTGGTCGTGGGCCGTTTGTCTCAGCATGGGGATACCCTCAACGTGGAAACCGAGATGGTGGATGTGAGCAACGGCTCACAGATCTGGGGTGATCAATACCGGCGCAAGACCTCTGATATCGCGAGCGTGCAGGACGACATCGCCTCTGACATCTCCGGCCAATTGCGCCTCAAGCTCACTGGTGAGGAGAAGAAGCGACTGTCAGGGCATGGGACGGAGAATGGTGAGGCTTATCAGCTCTATGTGAAGGGCCGTTACTACCTGGAGCAGCGCACACCTGACAGCCTGCACAATGCGGTTGACCAGTTTAGCCAAGCCACTGCCAAAGATCCAACCTACGCACAGGCATTCGCTGGGCTGGCAAAGACGTACGTAATCCTTTTTGATCGGCAAATTATTTCCCATGATGAGGCATCGCCTAAAATCCGCAGTGCAGCGCAACGAGCAATTGAACTCGATCCCACATTGGCCGAGCCACACGCCACATTGGCAGTCCTGAAGGAGGCGGATTGGGACTGGGTGGGAGCAGAAACCGAGTATCGCAATGCGATCGGACTGAACCCAAACGACCCCACGTCTTACCATTGGTACGCGATTCTGCTGCAAAACTTAGGTCGACCAAAAGAGGCATTGTCCGAGATTGAGAAGGCTCTGGCACTGGATCCAGCGTCTCCGCAGATTAACTCGAACCATGTGTCGATCCTGTCTGATCTGCACCGTTATGATGAGGCCATGGCGGAGTTAAACAGGCTGATTGCCGCCAATTCGGAATTTCCGCCGTACTATGGATACCGCAGCAGCTTGTACTGGCGCCTGGGGAAACAGGACGCCTACGTGGCAGATCAGGTCATGCAGATGAAGAAGATTGGGCATTTGCAAGAAGCCGAGGCATTTGCTACTGGATATCGGAAATTGAAGCTGAAGGGTGCGTTCACCGCGCGGATTGAGGTACTGAAAAACAAGTCGCAAAGGGAGTATGTCTCACCCTACGAAATTGCGGTTAACTATGGCTTTATGGGAGACCGTGACCAAGCCTTCGAGTGGTTGGAAAAAGCGTATGCGGAGCGGTCGGGACGCATGGAGTACATAAAAGTCGAAGACGCGTTCGTGCCCTTTCACTCTGATCCACGTTATGTCGACCTGCTGAAGCACATGGGCTTGCCGCAGTGACCCGGTTCCCAGTTCCGCTAAGTGTATGATTCCATGGTTTTGGGGGGGGTTTGAACCACCGACCTTTGCGGACCTCGCTAACCGCCGCTGAATCCCCAAGACTCCTCTTTCTATTCTCATCAAAACCACGAATACAGCCTAGGTTCTGGAGCCTTCCTGGACTTCGAAGTTCTGTATATGACATCACGAAGTGGGGATACGACGTTTGCCTCATGGATGAGTAGGCCGATGGAATTGCACCATCGGCCTCTCGCAGAACCGAGCGTGAGACTCTCGTCTCACTCGGCTCCCATCAGGCATACGTACCGTTCATATCGATTTGCCAGTGAACGAACAGATCCCGGCACTGCACAGCCAGCCGTTGAATAAACCGACTGGCCGGGATCGTGTGGCGCTGAAAGCGCTGAACTTGCGTCTAGCCCAAGCGACGAGCGTCTGATTGACATACCGCAGCAAGGGATACAACGCCGAGGGTGCATAGCGCCCATAATACCCAATCCACCCTCGAAGGAGAGGATTGAGCTGCCGAGCGATATCCTGCAGCGACAACTGCGTTTGTCGCCGAAGGTTCAAGTCCCGGATCGCCTGCCGCATGGCCTTTGCCCGTTCCGGAGACATAGGTAACAGAACGTTCCGGAGACATAGGTTACACTTTTGGCCCGAAGGGGTTCCCCAGGGGCTACTCGCCGATTTATTCGGCCTGTAGCCATAGGAGTCTGCCAGAAAGATGTTTCGGTGATGCAACCACCTGACCCGACCCCTTTGCTCCAGCCCCATTACAGGGCCTTCATCGCTCATACGAGTCGGTCCGCCCCAGTGCTCCGCCTCGGTACTCTCGCCTCGCAGTTTTAGCCGCTTGGGCTTCTCCCTCAACATCGGAGCGACTGGTTCCTGCAGTTCCGTGCAATCGCCAGCATCCGCTTCACGCCCTCTCTACGCCGGTCGCCATCCGCCCCATCATCAGGCACCTGGCGGATTGATCCCAAATTAAACTTACGCACCTGGTTTCGACGACTCTTGAATTTCTAACGACGCGTCATCGACGGGTTTACTTTCGTTCGTCTCTCGGATGCACACCTGCACGAGTTAACCTCGCGCTTTTCCTCCAACGCACACCACCACGGCTTTTGACCGCAGCAGCTTGAAGGTGGTTTGAGACCGGCTCCTGAAAGCCGATCCCGAAGGGCCCGCCCTCATCGATTGCACAGCCTGTCCACGAATTGGTTAGGTCATAGGGACCTCCTCTTTGTTCGTGTACTTCTGCAGCACACTGAGTTCCGGAAATTCTGACCCACCCGATTCCGGATGCGATTGAGGAGTTCATGGCCGCTCTGTCCGGGCAGGTGCCAGACCGGACGCTCGAGGCAAGTGGTCTAAGCTTATGACCGCCCTCCTTATCACGATGGGCTACTGTTTAAGCCAACCTCATCTTGGCCAGGGAAATACCCGCGATGAGGCCACCTCTCTGACATACGGCTTTTCGAAAGTAGTTTTGTTTTTCATATACATAAAATCACAAAAATCGAACTCGGGATTCTGTTGACAGTTCAACCTAACCGCATAGAATATCCGCGATTTCCCATTTCTCGACTCCGGCGTCTTGTTTCCAGGTAGCGGGCGTGCAAAGCATCACCGGCTGCAATCCTTCCTTGGGGGTGGCTTATGGGTAGTCGCCTTTCAGCTGTCCATCTCGGCTCAACCGTTTTCTCAACCCTGTTTGTGGCGCTCGGTTCGATCCTCCTTGCTGGGACTAGTCAGGCTCAGGTTGCCACGACTGGCAAGATCACCGGCATAGTCACGGATGCTTCGGGCGCGGTCGTTGCGAATGCGACGGTGACTGCCAACAGCCCGGCGCTTTTTGCGAAGCAGTCGACCACATCGCATGCTGACGGGAACTATCTGTTGGACTTGCTTCCTCCCGGTGAATACGAAGTGACCATTAGCCAACCCGGGTTTCGCACCTTTAGGCAGACTGGCATTGTCCTCACGGCTGGATTTACGGCGACGGTCAATCCGCAGCTTTACGTCGGTGAGGTAACCCAGGTCGTCAAAGTGGAAGGCGAACCTCTGCTCGACCTGCAAAACAACCAGACAACGACCACGTTTGATGACAAGTTATTAGAGGATATTCCAAGCGGACGTGACCCGTGGTCTACGGTGGCGCAGATGCCCGGAGCCACCAGCAGCACCTTCGACGTAGCCGGCAACAATAGCTATCAGCAATCCACCATGCAGGTGCACGGGAGCACACCCGCGGAGCAGATTTACAGCTTCAACGGTCTTGATCTGAACTGGCCCGGCTCAAACGGAGGTTACACCCAGTTCTACACCAACCACGACTCCTTTCAGGAGTTCCAGGTGGTTGCGGATAACGCTCCCGCTTCTGTTCCCATCGGTGGGCTGTACATGAACATGGTGACACAGTCCGGCTCGAACCAGTTGCATGGGCAGGCGTTGATCTATTACCTGACGGCGGGGTGGCAGGCTGGCGTCAAGTTTCCCATCTACCAGGGTGCACCTGTTAAATCCGGTTCCCCCTTCAACATGACGAGGGACACCACGGCCAGTCTTGGCGGCCCGATTATCAAAGACCGCTGGTGGTTGTTCGGTTCCTACCGGCGCTACGACCTGAACCAGCGAATCCTTTCCGTCACCGATCAGGCGGGCAATCCGGTAACGGACATCAATCACCAGTCCAACACAGACCTGCGCAGCGACTGGCAAATCAACTCCAAGAACAAATTCAGTTTCATCTGGCTCTACAACGAACAGAATCGCTTCTTCCGCCGCGACACGGCCTACTCGTTCGTTACAGCGCAAGCCAGCTGGCGACAGATTGAGCCGGCGTACATCCTGCAGGGACTGTGGACGAGTCAGATTTCGAATAACCTCGTGCTCGATTTTCGGGTCGGCTGGAACAAGATTACCTTCCCGCTCGGCTATCAGTCTGACGCAACCAATCTCAATTACCAGGATGTGGCGGCCTCTACCGAAACCGGGGCAGCGCCCTACGAGTTTATAAACCCTGCCTGGGTGCTGAAGTGGTCGGCAGGCGGCTCCTGGCACAAAGCCGATTGGGCTGGCTCGCACAATTTCCAGTTTGGCTTCGAATGGGGCAAGAGCTACAACTCGTACATCTACCAAGTGAAGCAGGGCATTAACGCTCTTTTGAATGATGGTGCTGCCTACCAGGTTCTGGCCTACAACACGCCCACCACCCAGAAGAACTATTTTCGCGATACCAGCTTCTACCTGCAGGACACCTGGGCCATCAAGCGTCGTTTGACGCTCAATCTCGGCTTCCGCTACGATCGTTTCACCACCTATTATCCAGTTCAGCATAGCGATCCCAACGAAACCTTTCCCGATCTGTTTCCCATCACAACCTATCCCGCGTCCGGGAATCTGGTGGATTGGAATACGGTGTCACCTCGCATAGGTGTCGCCTACGACGTAACCGGCAAAGGCAATTCCGTGCTGCGTTTCAGCTACGGCCGCTACTACATCATGCAGGGTACAGGTCTGGCCGAGACGTCAAACCCCGTGGGTCTGTTCGGCAAGTATTATGCCTGGACAGATACAAACGGGGATCTAATTCCGCAGCAAAGCGAATGGCTGCCGCAAGGAGCGGCCACGCCACCGGTAAATGCGTTCGGCGGTTCCAGCACCCACATTAACTCCAGCATGAGCCGTCCCTATTCGGACGAGATTAGCGCCGCCTACGAGCAACAGGTTTGGGGCGATTTGCGCATCGGTGTCACCTACTACTACCGCACCAAGAAGAATCTGTTCGGCCTCGAAAATACCGCGGTTCAGACTTCGGACTACGTGCCGGTCACTGAGCTTGGCGGTAGCCCAATCATCAACCCGATTACCAACCAACCGCTGACTTTGTATAGTTTCCAGCCCTCCGATCCCAGCAAGTACGGAGCATTTAACTTTCTTGTCACTAACATTTCTCAACTCAACGACAATTCCTACAATGGAGTCGAATTCACTGCTGTCAAACGGTTTTCCCACAAATGGCAAGTCCTGGGTGGCTTCACCATCCAACGTCAGAAGGGCGTGTATGGGCGGGGCTATTCGGACCAGGCTTACAGCGACAATTTCACGGACCCCAATAACAACATCAACCGGAACAACAACTACCTCAACATGGACTCGACCTATGTGTTCAAGATTGATAGCATTTACGAGTTACCCTGGAAGCTAAGCACCAGTGTCAACTTCCAGCACTACACGGGTTATCCGCTTCAGCCGACTGAGACCTTCAACGTGCCCAACGGACAAAACCCGCCTGTGAATGTTGGAGAGTCTGTCATCCTTCAACCCGCTGGAAGCCTGCGTCTTCCCAGCGTGAACATGTTGAACCTGAGGCTCTCCCGCGAATTCGTAATTAAAGATCGCTGGCACCTCATTCCAACGGCAGATTTCTTCAACGTAACCAATGCGCAGACCGTAATTGGCGAAGTCACGACCTGGGGTTCCAGCTACCTTTATCCCTATTCCACCATCAACCCGTATGTAACGCGCTTTGGTCTGCGTTTCACGTTCTAGCGGGTTTCCGGTTTGCTAGGAGCGTTCGCGACTGGCGGGTGAGGCACTTTCTAGAGTCCACCCGCCGATTTCTTGTGTGGGCTCTCGTGTCGAGCCTTTCCAGGGAGGCGGCATGCACATGGCTCAGAAAGCGATTGGACTCATCGTCGGCTTCGCCCTGATTTTGGCGGAACCGGCCTTCGCACAGACGACGGCCCGCAGTTCGCAGCTGACGATTGAGCAGCTAGTCGATATCAAGCATCCGTCCAGCCCGGTCTGGGCGCCGGACGGCAAACACGTCGCCTTTATCTGGGACCGCGCCGGTGTTTCGAACCTCTACCTGGCGAGTAGCGACGGCAGTAATCCGCCCGTCGCGTTGACCTCTTTCCCCGAAGGCGGTGTGCATCAGATCTTCTGGAGCCAGGACTCACAGACGGTTTACTTTCCGCGTGGCGGCGACTTGTGGCAGGTTGCCGTGTCCGGGGACGCACCGAAGCCAGTCTGGACCACTCCTGCACAGGAATCTGATATTGTCCCCTCACCGGATGGCAGGCGTGTGGCATTTGTCCGCTCGAATCATGCGGGGGAGGAGGACGCTTCACGCGACAGCGAGCTCGTGGTGCGTTCGCTCGCGGACGGCAGCGAGACTGCGGTCGCCAGTGACCAGATCAGCATCAACGGCATTGTTTGGTCACCCGATGGTGGTTCGCTCGCATATACCGCGCGCGCGACCGTGATTCATCACGACGAAGCTCCACCCTATTCGGGCGCAAAGATCATTTATCGGACCTCGGAGTATAGGCCCGGACAAATTTATGCGATCCGCCTGGGCGGCGGCCGGCCCGTGGCCATCGGCAGTCCGGCTGAGTATGGCGGCCTGGCTTGGCTCGACAATACGCATCTCGTCTTCGACCACGTTTCAAACAACTTCAAAACCTACACCATCTACGTTGCCGACTCATCCGGCGGCCCCCTACGCTCCGTCTACGAAATCACCGAGAAGGAATTCTGGAGCATTCCCGATTGGGGCGAGGCAGGTGCACAGCCGTGGCCCTCACCGGACGGCAAGTGGATCGCCTTCCTCAGTGACCGCGATGGATGGGATCATCTGTATATAGTGCCGGCAGCGGGTGGAGAAGCCACCCAACTCACGAGAGGGCACTTTGAGGCTTGGCGGCCCGCCTGGTCGCATGACAGCACGCGCATCGCCTTCGACGCCAATGAGGCAGACCGCCCCGGGGACCGCCAGATTGGCATCGTTGCGATCGGTGGCGATCCGGCGCACGCCGCAATCACTTACGTGACCGCGGGCAGGGGGACGAACATTGAACCGCACTGGTCGACCGACGACGAACGGCTTGTCTACCAGCACACGGATACGCGCAACAGCGCGGATTTCTTTGTCGCCGACGCCAAGGCGAACGCCAAGACGGTGCGCCTTTCCGACTCGATGCCCGCCAGCATCGACAAATCGCAGTTCGTCGAGCCGCAATTGGTTCACTTCCCCGGCCCTGACGGCCAACCCGTGCCCGGATGGCTCTTTGTCCCCCCCAGTCTAGACCGTTCCAAACGACATCCCGCGATCATCTGGGTCCACGGCGACGGCGTGAACCAGAACTACGACGGCTGGCACGTCCAGCGGAACTATGCCGTCTACTACAGCTTTCACCAGTATCTGCTGCAGCAGGGCTATGTCGTATTCGCTCCCGATTACCGCGGCAGCATTGGCTACGGCCGAGATTGGCGCAACGGCGTCTACATGGACGTAGGCGGGAAGGACGCCAAGGACGCGTGGATGTCCGCGAACTATCTGAAGACTCTCCCCTACGTCGACACCGATCGCATCGGGATCTGGGGCCTCAGTTATGGAGGCTTCTTCACTTTGATCGCAATGACCGACCAGCCCACTCTGTTTAAAGCCGGTGTTGATGTGGCCGGCGTGGTCGACTATGTGATGTATTACTCGGACCCTTATCATGGTGACTGGACCGAGAGCCGCATCGGCCGGCCGGAGCAAAACCCGCAAGTCTACGCACAGGCTTCCCCCATTTCGCACATCGATCGCCTCGCGCGTCCGTTGCTTGTCCTGCACGGGACAGCCGACATCAACGTTCCCTATCTCGAATCCGTCTGGCTCATCGACGAAGCGCTGAAGAAAGGCAAAGGCCCTCTGCTTACTTTCATGATGTATCCAGGCGAATTTCATTACTTCACGCGCGCGCATGTCCTGGACGATGCCTGGCATCGCGTCGATGATTTCTTCGCTTATCATCTGCAAGGCAGGACCGATCGTCCGCAGTGAGGCTACTGGTTCGGCTGTGCGAATCGCCAAATCAGGTCACATGGCCCTGGTGTCGCAATTGGCTTCGGCAGAAGCATGACCGTTCGAGGTTCTTTCGAGGTTCGCGGATTCTCCGCTCCGCGAATTCTCTCCTGTTCGGCGCACGGCATTTTTTGATCTCTACGTCTCGGGAGGTTTGATCTGATGCGTCTTGCGAAACACAAGCTCTATCCAGCACTCTTCGTGGTTTTGGCAGTTACACTTCCGGCCGTTGCCCAACAGGCTGACTCCGAGGAGGAAGGTCGGCTACGCTTCCGCTTTGTTGGCCCGAAGGTCGGTAATCGGATTGCATCTGTCACCGGCATTCCCGGAGATCCGAGCACGTATTACGCTGGCGCCGCCTCCGGCGGGGTCTGGAAATCCACCGACGGTGGCAATCGTTTCGTGCCTGTCTTCGACAAGCAGCCCGCCGCGGCCATCGGGGCACTGGCGGTCGCTCCTTCCGATCCCAGCGTGGTGTGGGCAGGCACGGGCGAGGCCTGGGTCATTCGCGATAGCGACGTCATGGGCAACGGCATTTACAAATCCACCGATGCCGGCAAGACATGGGCCAATGTCGGTTTGCAGGAAACTGGCCGCGTCGGCCGTATCATCGTCCATCCCACGAACCCGGACATTGTCTTTGTCTGCGCCCTGGGCCGGGCTACTGGTCCTCAACCGGAACGCGGAGTTTTCCGCACCACTGACGGCGGCCAGCACTGGGAGCGCGTGCTTTTCACGAATGAAAATGTGGGCTGATCGGGATTGTCCATGGATGCGCACAATCCGCGCACCTTGTTTGCCGGGATGTGGCAAGTGGAGATGCACACCTGGGCCGAATTCAGCGGCGGACCGGGCAGCGGCATCTACGTTTCACGCGATGGCGGTACCAAGTGGAATCGTATCGAGGAGCCCGGATTGCCCAAGTCGCCTCTCGGCAAGATTGACGTAGCCGTCGCGCCTACGAATTCTAACCGTGTCTACGCCCTGATCCAGACCAAAGACCAGGGGTCGGTGTGGCGC
>Ga0187780_10004225_pt1 | contig 10775 bp, 8 predicted proteins | sample 1015_Q2_SP10_20__FD_132429 | JGI IMG/M metagenome (GOLD analysis project Ga0187780, IMG submission 132429) | Tropical peat soil microbial communities from peatlands in Department of Meta, Colombia - 1015_Q2_SP10_20_MG | ecosystem: Environmental > Terrestrial > Soil > Wetlands > Peat | place...
ACTTTCAGCTGCTGAAGAAGGGGATGCCCCCCGCCGAGGCGCGTACCCGGGCGCAGGAACTGGGACAAGACATATTTCCGAAAGGAAATCTGAAGGAGAGCCTGCAAACCTCCGCCCGCGTATGGCGTACCTGGGCGCTCGTTTGGATCTATTTCACAACCTTCGGTGGCTTCATGGCGCTTACGTCCTGGCTGCCCATCTACTGGCGCTCGTTCTTCAACGTGAGCGTCGAGAACGCCCTGATGCTGACGGCGGCCTTCTCCATCGTCGCTTCCTTGATCCGGGTGCTCGGCGGCGTGATCTCCGACAAGCTGCAAGAAGGCGGTGAGAATACCGCCATTCTCGCGCTCTTCATCACCCTCGTGGGAGCGCTGGTGATGGTGAGCTCGCACAAGTTTGAGCTGTCCGTGCCCGGCGAAATCATCATGGCCTTCGGTATGGGCATCTGCAACGCCGCCGTCTTCAAGATCGTGCCGCAGGCGGTGCCGCAGGCCGTGGGAGGCGCGTCCGGCTGGGTCGGGGGGCTGGGAGCCTTCGGCGGCTTCGTCATCCCGCCGGTCATGGCCTTCGCCATCCGCAATCTCGGAACGGAAGGCTACGCCATCGGCTTCATCACTTTTATTTTCCTGGTGCTGTTTTCGCTCTCCATGGCGTGGATTCTGAAGTACACGCGAGACTAGTTTTGGTGGGCCCTGCCTGCGATGGTCTGACGCGACGGCGCCGCAGAAGAGATCGCGCTCCCGCTTCTGTAAGTGTACGCGGTGGAGAGTTATGGTAGGCCCGTGCGGGCTCGCCTGCCCTGAGCCCCGAATTTTCGGGGCGAAGGGAACCGCAGACCTGGCCGATTCCATCGGCCCGCTCTAACCAACTGAGCTTCTAGTCAAAGCTTCAATCATCTTCGCTGACTTCCACCGCTTGATTTCAAGCTCCCGCTGACGAGCTTCGAGAAGCGTCTGAAACGCCTCCGTGAAGACCAGCTTCCACGGGCCGCGCCCTCGCGTAGCAAGACTATGACCTCGCAAGTGCTCGCCCACACGCCTTTCCAAATCATCGGTCGAGCCCACGTAGAAGCGACGCGAAGCTTCACTTTGCAAGATATAGACGAAGGCCATTGTTGTGGGCGCGAAAATGGTAGGCCCGTGCGGGCTCGAACCGCAGACCTCCACCGTGTCAAGGTGGCGCTCTAACCAACTGAGCTACGGGCCTGAATCACTCACCGAGCCGTCGCCGCCGTATCGGATGAGCGCCTGCGCGAAGCAGGCAAGCTGATTCTAGCACGCCCCGGAAGACGCCGAACAGACGGGGAGTTCGGATCAGACCGAGCCACTCCCGAGCCGGTGGCTCGCCTCTCCGCACCATCATCGCGCGCGGGCCGACGCCAGGCCCTGCCGCTTCGGCGATTTCCACACCAGGTCGCCCCGCAGGTACTGCCACGCCCCTTGCAGCCGCCACACCATGTGGAGCTGGCGGTAAGGAAAATGCTCGAGAAAGCAGTAGCTCACCAGGCGCAGGACGTCCTGCCAGTCGTTGTAGCGCCGGTAAGTAATCTCTTCCTGGAGCACGCAGCCAATCGAAATCACGGTAGCGAAGACGTAGCCGAACATCAGAAATTCGAGAAAGAATTGCGGGTCCAATGCTCCTAAGCATGCGGCCAGGATGATCGTCGCGATGCCGCCCAGTTCGATCACCGGCGCCAGAAATTCGAACACCCATTGGTAGGGTAGCGCCAGCCAGCCGATCCGGCCGTAGCGAGGGCGGAACAGCATGTCTTCATTCCGGCGCAATACGTCCAGCAGACCCTGGTGCCAGCGCGCCCGCTGCCGGGCCAGCGACCTCAAGTCCGAGGGCACTTCCGTCCAGCAGACCGGATCGGGCACAAAGGAAATCCGGTAGGCCGCGCGTTGGTCGAGAAGATGACGGTGAAGCCGCACGATGAGGTCCAGGTCCTCGCCAATCGCTTCGGCCCGGTACCCGCCCACCGCCCGCACCAGACTCGTGCGGAATAGCCCGAATGCGCCGGAGATAATGACCAGCATATTGAATTGCGCCCACGCCTCTCTCCCCATCAAGAAGGCGCGCAGGTACTCGACCACCTGAATCACCTCCAGACCCTTGCGCGGCAGCCGCACCTGTTCCAGTCGTCCCTCCGCGACATGCGACCCGTTGATCACCCGAACGATGCCGCCGACCGCCACGACGCGCTCGGGATCGGCAAGCACGGGCACCATGATCCGCAATAGCGAGTCGTGCTCCAGGATCGAATCGGCGTCCACTACGCACACGTAGGGAGAGTTGACGGCGTTCAGTCCCGCGTTTACGGCGTCCGCCTTGCTTCCTCCGCCCTCTTTGTCCAGCACGAGGAGCCGCTGGTCGGCGTCGCTACGGTACAACCCGCGCACAGGGGAACACGGGAGTTGGGACACGTAGACCGCGTTCACTCGCCGCAGATGAAATTCCCTTTGCAGCGCCTCCAGCGTTCCGTCCTGTGAACCGTCATTGACGATGATGACTTCCAGCGACGGATAGTTCAGGTCTAGGGCATTCCGGACCGCCGTGCCAATAGACTTTTCTTCGTTATGCGCGGGGATCAACACGGAAATCGGGGGAACCAGAGGCGACTCCCCGTACCACTTGAGCCGCAGCGAGCGGAGCTTTAGTTGGTGCAGCGTGGTGGCCTTGATGGCCACGATCACCAGCACCAGGTAAATCACATTGCAGAGCAGGTAGTAGTAGAAGAAGCCGTAGTTCGCCCAGTGCAAGAATTGGATCATGACCTGCTCGCTGTGACCGGCTCATGCGCCGGGCCGGGCGCGCCTGGCTCTGCAGTCACTCGCTCCGAACGCAATACGGCCAGCAGATGCTCGGCGCCCGCAGCGCCTCGCGCCCGGCGCTCGAGCAATTCCTCTTCGAGCCTTTCCCGCAATCCGGTGTTTTCGATCGCAGTGAGATAGGCGTGCAGTGCGTAGCGGTCCTGCGTGGCCACCACCTCGGCGAAGATAGCGGCCATGTCCGCCGTGCGTGTGGCCAGTCCTTCGGCCGCGCGCATGCGCACCAGGCGGTTCGGATCTCGAAGCGCGCCTAGCAAAGGAGACGTGGCCGCGGCTCCGTCTATCTCTCCGAGTGCGACCACGGCCCGCAGGCGCACAAACCATACGCCGTCTTGTGCCAGTTCCGACAGTGCGTGCAGTGCGGGGCCCTGCCGGTCGGCGTGCGATAGGGCGCGGGCTGCCGCCGCTCGCAATTCAGGCAATTCGTCGCACGCCAGCGCCAGGGCCTCCGCCTGCAAAGCATCCGTGGCGATCTCCCCGAACACGCGGGCCAGCACTTCTCGCATCGGCCGGTCCGCGTACTGCAGATACGGGAGCAGCATCCGGGGACGCGTGCGGCAGCAATGGATCAGGGCATTCTGAAGAGGCAGCGGAGACACGCGCAGTCCGTTCTCGCCGAGCCAAGTGAGGATTTCCTCTCCCGCCTCGGGCAAGCCCACGCGCCCCAGCCCTCGCAGCGCGGCGTGCCGCGTTTCCTCGTCGGGATCTCGGAGGGCTTCAGCCAGGGCGGGAATCCCTTCGGGAGCCCGCGTGCGGCCCAGCGCCACCAGGGCGCGCAGGCGCCGCCAGCCGTGATGCTTTCGCGCTTCGAAAATTCGCTTCTCAATCAGTCCGGTGGCGCGCAGGAAGGCCAACAGACGAGTAAATTCCTCGGATGAAGCAGCCTCAATGGCGTCCAGCGCGATTTCTTCCACGATCCGGCGGTCGAAGGCGCTCCGCCTCCACGTGTCATAGGGAATCTCTCCGGAAATCAACGCCTCCCATTTCTTGCGAAGTTCGTAGACGCGCCCGTCGCGCTTGGCAAAGTAGCGCTTTCGGTAGGCCCGGCGGAGCAGAATGAAGCCCAGCAACAGGCCGTCGGCCACCATCGCGCCGATGATGACCTCCACCACAATCGCCGCGGGACCGTGCGTCCACAATTTGCTAAAAGCGGATGCCATAGCTGAATCCGAAGTTCGTGTCCGTGTGATCCTGGGTGCGCCGCTGATAGCTCGCGTATCCCGTGATGTCCTGGCGGGCGTTCAGTTGAAACCGGAATCCGCCGCCGTAGGTCTGCGAGGCGAAACTTCCGATCTGGCTGATCTGCGCGAAGTCCTCCGTGCCCGCGGCGAAGAATACGTTCCCGAAAAGGCGCCGCGCGCCCGCATGCGTCACCGGAAAGGCCAGCTTAGTCAGTCCCGATGGCTTCCAATCCGTGGGTGCTCCGGTGACCTCACCGCGCGCCTGGGTCAATCGCAACGACCAGAGCCAGTCGCGCGGAAGATAGGTCAGCACGGTTTGATTGAGCGCCAGGACGCGTATGCTCGCGTACCAATACCAGTGCTGGTCGTAGGCGAGCTCGACGCCCCGGAGTATCGCGCTCTCGCCGATTCGCCAGCCCCGGTCCGCCGCGAAAAACGCCTCGGCGCGCGGCACGATGGTATTGTCGTGAGCGACCGCACCGCCGATCGTGAGAGAGCCCCAGTGCGGCGCCGTTCCGGTCACGCTGCCCACGAACTTGCCCGCGCAAATGCCCTGCATCTGATAGAAATTCCCGGCCGCGGATGTGGTCCAGCGCGAGGACCATCGCGAAACAAGACTCATTCCTTCGTCATGGTTCGCGGTCGTGAAATTGAAGAGGTCGTTTTCGAATCCGATGCGCAGTTCGTGCTTCCCCTCGCCTCTTAGCCAGGTCAATTGGCCGCGCGCCTCGGCGTCGCTGGGATTGAGGCGCAGGGCCTGCTGAAAATCGTCCTGCGCTTTCTTTGGTTCTCCTATGGCCAGCAGGATGCGCGCTCGCGCAGCGCGCAAGTCCGCGCGCTGGGGATCGAGACTTACAGCGCGATCCATTGCCTTGAGCGCATCCGGCAGGCGCTGCTCCCGCAAATACACGGTCCCCAGCCCGGCCCACACGTCCGGATCGTTCGGAACGACCTTTACCAGCGCGGCAAATTCTTGCTCGGCTTCAGCCAGCCTTCCGGCCCACAGCAGCACGCGCGCCCGCCACGCGCGAGCGTCCGTATCCGCGGGTGAACGCGCCAGCTCTGCGTCGAGAACGCGCATCGCCTGCGTCCAGTCATGGGCCTCCACGTCCTTGCGCACTTCCGCTTCCCAACCGGCGGCCTCTTGTCCCTGAGAAAGCGGAGCAATTCCCCCGCTCGTTAACGGCCCTGTCGCCAGTGCCAACGCCATCCGGCACAGTCGCCGTTTCCAGACAGCTCTGCGCGTGCACGCTATGGATGTTCTGCGCGCCATGCCCCGAATGCACCTGCACGGCGCCCACCAATGCCTTCGTGCTCTACGAAGGAGTTTCCCGACGCAAGCGGCGTTGTTTCTGTGCGTTGGTTGGTTTTCGTCGCACGCGCGCAAGACCGCCAGTGCTCGCTGGCGTGCCGCTTCGATGCAGGTGTCTCTCATCGGTACGCGTTCTCGAGCGAAGCGGGCCTTTGCCGGCCGGCGTGGAGTGGCAGCCGGCAGCCCCTTCAGGAAGTGCTTGACAGGCGCGAGGTCTCCTGTATGATTATGCAAAGGTGTGAATAATCACGCATAGGCCAGCATGGGCGTTCAAAAACGATTCCGGCACGGGCAGATCCTGAAGCTCCTCGCGGGCCATCCGGTGACGAGCCAGGACGAGCTGCGCCGCCAGCTCGGCCATCTGGGCGTGCGCGTCACCCAGGCCACGCTGTCGCGCGATCTGCGCGAGCTCCGGCTCGTGAAGACGACCGCGGGCTATCAGCCGCTGTCGCAAGCGGCTGCGGAGGAAACCTCCCCGGTGGCCGCGCTAGCGCGCGCCCTCAAGGAATTTCTCCTCGATGTCCGGCCGGCGCAGAACATGCTCGTTTTGAAAACGCCTCCCGGCGGCGCCCAGCCCCTCGCGGCCGCCGTGGACGCCGAGCATTGGAAAGAGGTCGTCGGCACGCTCGCCGGCGACGACACCGTGCTCATCATCGCGCCTTCGCGCCGGGCGTGCGCCGCCATTCAGAAGCGCGTGGAGGAAATGCTCCGATGAACGGCCCCGCAAGGGTCGCCGTTGTCGGAGTGACGGGCTACGCCGGATACGAGCTGGCCCGCCTCCTGCTGCGGCACCCGCACCTCGAAAAGCCGGTCTTTTTTCTGCGCGAGGCGCACTCCCACGTGCGTTGCCTCACCGAACTCTTTCCTCAGCTTCGCGGCTGGGGCGACGCTCCGTGCCGCCCGCTCTCCGTGGAAGCTGTGGCCACCAGCGGCGCCGAGGTGGTGTTTCTTTCGACGCCCCATGAAGCTTCGCTTGAGCTGGCGCCGCAGCTCCTCGCGGCCAATCCGCAATTGCGGATTGTAGATCTGAGCGGCGCGTTTCGCTTCCGCCGCCCGGAGACATTCTCACAGTGGTACAAGCTTCCGGCGCCGGATGCGAAGATGCTGGCCGAAGCGGTCTATGGGTTGCCCGAGCTGTATGCTGCAGAACTTTCTGGCGCGCGCCTGGTGGCGAATCCCGGCTGCTATCCGACGTCGGTCATCCTGGGTCTGCGCCCGCTGGTGGACGCGGGCTGGCTCGACCGGGCGCGCGGGATTGTTTGCGATTGCAAGTCCGGCGTGACCGGCGCAGGCAGAGAACCGAAGCGCGAGACCAACTTTGTCGAGGTCAACGAAAACTTCCGGGCCTACAACTTGTTCACCCATCGCCACACGCCGGAGGTTTCCGACCATCTTGGCTTGGCCTCCGAAGATTTCGTCTTTACCACCCATCTTTTGCCGGTGGACCGCGGCATTCTGTCCACGCTCTACGTGTGGCTCAAGCCCGCGCGGAAAGCGGACGAAATCGAAGCACTCTTCCGGAAATTTTATTCCGGCAAGCCTTTGGTACGAGTTCTCCATGCCGGCGCGTTGCCGGAGCTCCAGCATGTGGTTCGCACGAATTTCTGCGACATCGGTTTCGCGCTCGATCCGGCAGGCGAACGCCTGGTCGTGGTTTCCTGCCTCGACAATCTGGGCAAGGGCGCAGCAGGACAAGCGGTGCAAAATCTGAATGGGATGCGCGGATATCCCGAAACGGCAGGGTTGCTATGAGAATGGTCATCAAAATTGCGGGGGCGCTGCTCGAGCGTGAGGAAGACGTCCAGGGAATCGCCCGGCAGATCGCCGAGCTTGCCCGGGCGGGCCATGAGCTGTTGGTGGTGCACGGCGGAGGAAAGATCTTCACCGCCACGCTCGCGCGCATGGGAATCACCAGCCGCTTCTTCAGCGGACTCCGCGTGACCGACCGGGAAACCCGCGACGCCGCGGTCATGGTGTTTGCCGGGCTGCTAAACAAGAAACTAGCTGGAGCCATTTCGCTCGCCGGACAGCCTGCCGTAGGCATCACCGCCAGCGATGCCGCCTGCTTTTTGGCCGAGCCGATGCAAATTGAGGAGTGCGAAGGCGGCCTGGGCTACGTCGGTTATCTCACGGAAGTTAACGTGGATTTCCTCCGCTCGCTCTGGCGGGAAGGAATTGTTCCGGTGGCCTCCTGCATGGGTCTGGGCGCCGACGGCGAGCTCTACAACATCAACGCCGACCACATGGCCGCCGCTGCCGCGGAGTTCATCAATGCCGACCGCCTGATTTTTCTCACCGATGTCGCCGGCGTTCTGGACGGCGATAAAGTGTTGCGCGCCGTCCGGGGCGCGGAAATCGAAGACCTCATCCGCCGCCACAAGGTTTCCGGCGGGATGATTCTGAAGCTCGAAGCCGCTAAACGCGCGCTGGCGGGCGGCGTGGCCGAAGTGCGCATCGTCGGCGGCACGAAGCCGCGCGCCTTGCTTGCTGCCGCAAGCGGCGGGCGCTGTCCGGGAACGCGCGTGCTGCCCGTCACGCGCACTGCTGCGCGGGCTGCCCACGGAGCGGCGCAATAGCCATGGCTACGAAGAAGCATGTCGCACGGGCACGGGTCTCGCCCGCGAAAATCTGCGCCGCCGAGGCTCGCTACCTCATGAACACGTACCGCCGGCCGCCCGTGGTTTTCACGCATGGCCGTGGTTGCCGCCTTTACGATTCGCAAGGGCGCTCCTATCTGGATTTCCTGGCGGGCATCGCTGTCAACGCGCTGGGATACGCGCACCCGAGGATCGTGCGCGCCATCCGGCGCGAAGCCGGCCGCGCCACGCACGTCTCGAACTTGTTCCACAACCCCTATCAGGCGCCGCTCGCCCGCAAGCTCGCCGAGTGGTCGGGGCTGGATCGCGTGTTTTTCTGCAACAGCGGGACCGAGGCTGTCGAGGGAGCATTGAAACTGGCGCGCGCACACTCCCACGGCAAGCTTTCCGCGCACGGCGCCCCGAAGACGCGCATCCTGGCGCTCGAGAATTCCTTTCACGGGCGCACGCTCGGAGCCCTGTCCATTACCCACACGGAAAAGTATCGCGAGCCTTTCGCTCCCCTGGTCCCGGGCGTGGAATTCGTGCGCTGCAATGACGTCGCGGATCTCGAGGCCAAGTTCGACGACGCAGTCTGCGCTCTCGTCGTGGAGCCGATTCAGGGCGAAGGCGGGATTCACCCGTTGAGCGATAAATTCTGGAACCGCGCTCGCGCACTGGCCACCGAACACGATGCCGCCCTGATTGCCGACGAAATCCAGGCCGGCCTCGGCCGCACCGGCCGCAACTTCGCCTATCAGAAATTCAGCTCGCTTCCGGACATCGTGACGGTCGCGAAGCCCCTGGCCGCGGGACTCCCGCTGGGCGCCGTCATCGCCAGTGAGCGCTTCGCCTCCGCCTTGACGCCCGGCCTTCACGGCTCGACGTTCGGCGGCGGCCCGCTGGTCTGCGCCACGGCGCTCGAGTTCCTGACGGTTATCGAGGACGAGGATTTGCTCGCCAACGTCCGCGCGCGTGGAGCGGAACTCGGTACCGGGCTTCAGGATCTCGCCGCTCGGTTCGATTTCATCCGCGAAGTGCGCGGCGAAGGGCTGATCTGGGGCGTGGAGCTGAGCGTGGAGGGCGCGCCTTTCGTCAAGGAAGCGCTGCGCCGTGGCTTGCTCATCAACTGCACTCATGAGCGCGTTCTTCGCCTGCTTCCGCCGTTTATCGTGCGCTCGCGGGACGTTCGTGAGTTCCTCGAAAAATTCGAGACGGTTCTCAAGCACGCGGCAAAGTCTGCAGCCCAGACCGCCTCCGGCGGGATGAAGCCCGCGGCCCATTCGCAGCCCCTGGCTCTGGCTGCCTCGAGGTGAAACGCATGGACGCCGTCGCCACACCCATGGCCCTGAAACAGGATCTCCTCACCGGCGCGGAATGGACTCCCGCGCAGTTGCGCGATTTCTTTCACCTCGCCGCGGACGTCAAGGCGCATCCGGATCGCTACCGGACCTCGCTCGCGGGCTGCGTTCTCACGCTTATTTTCGAAAAGCCGTCGCTGCGCACCCGCGTGACCTTTGAGACTGGCATTGCCAACCTCGGCGGCACCTCGATTTTCCTGGACCACACCAACTCCCGCATGGCCGAACGCGAACCCATTCGCGATATCGCCAGGAACCTGGAACGCTGGGTGCAGGGCATCATCGCCCGAGTCTTTGCGCAGGAATCACTCGACGAGCTGGCCCGCAATGCCAACGTCCCGGTCATCAACGCGCTCTCGGACAAATTTCATCCCTGCCAGGCCCTCGCGGATTTCTTCACGCTCCAGGAGCGCTTCGGCGGACTCCGCGGCTTGAAGTTCGCCTACGTCGGCGACGGCAACAATATGTGCCATTCCTTGCTCGTTACCGGCGCGCGCTGCGGCGCACACATCCGCGTGGCCACCCCCGCGGGATATGAACCGGATGCCGCGGTCGTCGCGGACGCCAAGCGCGTGGCCCGCGAAACGCGCGGCAAAATCGAAATCTTCCGCTCGCCCGAAGAAGCTGTTTCCGGGGCGCAGGCCGTTTACACGGACGTGTGGACCAGCATGGGCCAGGAGCAAGAAGCGACAAAGCGAGAAGCCGCCTTCGCTGGGTATCAGGTGAACGAAGCCCTGTTCGCGCTGGCCGCCCGCGATGCCGTGTTTCTGCACTGCCTGCCGGCCCACCGTGGGCTCGAAGTCTCGACGGGAGTTATTGACTCCTCCCGCTCCATCATTTACGACCAGGCGGAGAATCGCCTCCACGTGCAGAAGGCAATCCTGCACACGCTGCTCAAGTAAGGAGAATCCCTTGGCCAAGAAGGTTGTCTTAGCCTATTCCGGAGGGCTCGATACCTCCATCATCATCCCGTGGCTCAAGGAGAACTACGGCTGCGAGGTCATCGCCATGATCGGAGACCTCGGCCAGCGCGAGGACCTCGAAGCCGCGCGAAAAAAAGCCCTCGCCACAGGCGCCAGCGCCGCCTACGTCGAAGACCTCCGCGAGGAGTTCATCACCGGCTACATCTGGCCCACGCTTCGTGCCGGCGCCGTTTACGAACACAAGTACCTTCTCGGCACTTCGTTCGCGCGCCCGCTGCTGGCCAAACGGCAAGTCGAGCTGGCCAAGAAAGTCGGGGCCGATGCCTTAGCCCACGGCTGCACCGGAAAGGGCAACGACCAGGTGCGCTTCGAGCTGGCCGCCAAGGCGCTTGGTCCCGAATTGAAAATCATCGCGCCGTGGCGTGAATGGAGCATCTCCTCGCGCGAAGAGGCCATCGCCTATGCCCAGTCGCACAAAATCCCGGTGGACCAGACCACCAAGAACATCTACAGCCGGGACCGCAACGTCTGGCACTTGAGCCATGAGGGCGGCGTGCTGGAAGACCCCGCCAATGCGCCGGAAGAAGCGATGTG
>Ga0187780_10004226_pt1 | contig 10774 bp, 7 predicted proteins | sample 1015_Q2_SP10_20__FD_132429 | JGI IMG/M metagenome (GOLD analysis project Ga0187780, IMG submission 132429) | Tropical peat soil microbial communities from peatlands in Department of Meta, Colombia - 1015_Q2_SP10_20_MG | ecosystem: Environmental > Terrestrial > Soil > Wetlands > Peat | place...
GAGCCAGCGTGCTTCCACCTCGATGCAACCGTCGGCAGCCTGCGGGCAGAATGCCGAGCTTTGAGCCGCGAGAAAGATGCGCGCCGGTGCCGTCACCCGGCCAAAGGCGTCCCGCCTCGGGCGCCACTTGAGCACGCTCGGGCCGACGCCGATCTGGCCGGTTCGCAGTTTGGGTCCGGCGAGGTCCATCAAGATCTTGCACGAGCGCCCGAGATCGCGACGGGCGCGATCGATGTTCGCTATCATCGCCGCCCAGTCGCCTTGCTCGTCGTGCGCGCAGTTGATCCGCGCGCAATCCATGCCGGCTGCCAGCATTGCTTGCACCAGAGCGTAGTCCCGATCGGCTTCGGACGGCACTGTCACCATAATTCTGGTACGACGTCCCGGCGGGCTTGGCCCCAGCAGATTTTCCGCGTGTTCCTCGAGCAGCCGAGCGCTGGTTCGAAATCCCGCGGGTTCATCGTGCGAGCGCGGACTCCAACTTTGGCCTGCGACCGTATGCAACAGGCCCAGTACCTTGTCCAGGTTGGCGAGCACGTGTGACTCCGCTCGGCCGAGCGAGGACAGGCCGAACCAGGCGAGCTGCTCCTGCAGCTCACGCAGGTCGTGCTGGCGTAGCCCAATGTAATGCACAAGATTGAGCGCGCCAGCGGCGTGGGCAGGATGGATCATCTGAAGCCGATCTCGGAAGCGTGTCTCGAGGCCGACGACGTCTCGGCGCAACCGCGTGAGCGCTTTGATGACCAGATCTACGACGCGCTGGTCCCAAGCGGGGACGGGAGGCTCCGGTGTCCCAACTTCCGCGGGTACTTGGCTTCCGGCCACAGGGTTGGACAATTCGAGCTAAAGTAAGAACTTACTTTTGGTAACACAGATGGTTGCCGCACGCGCCATCTGTAGTGTGCCTCTGCATCTTTGCTGTTTGGTGACACTGGCGTGTAAACGCGCGTCCATCCGATGTTGTCGGACTATGGTTCTCAGCCAGTCAAGACTGCGGATTGTCAGTGCTTGTCCCGAAATCGCCCCCAGCCGACATTCTCTCAGTCGTCGTGGATTAGCCATTCGTGTCGAGGAAGGGGCCTTCACCGGGTTGGCTCGTTCGCGCGCGGCAGGACCGATTCGAGACGGCCACCCGGATCGGGCGGTCTGGCGTCAACGCACTTGCCTTTGGTCCGCGCAGGCCTTCTGTGCCGCGGTGCCGCAAGATCACTCTTATTTGATCCATCGCAAATTGCGCTTAGCGCTTCCGCTCCACAGTCATGCGCAGAGAGCTACCCCAACTGAGCCGTTTATGAAGCCTCAGCCTCTCCAGCCATCGCCGGAGCTTCCACACTCCGCCTTTCGCTGGTGGGCCGCGTTGGTCGGAGCGCCGCTGCTTTTCGCTAGCATGGCCGCCGGTGCCGCTGCCGTTCGCTTGGTTCTGATGAGTCGCGTGGCCGCTACGACCCTGAGCCTTCATAGAAGATTTCGGCCGGCTAGAGGACGGATTCGGTAGTGAAGCCGTCTCGCCACTGCCTCGCGCACGTCCTACATCTCGCCATCGCGTTTGCCGCCGGGCTTGGCTACGCCGCAGAGGCCAGCCCGGTATCGAAGGGCGTTGGCGACGGCCATCAGATTCCGGGCGTCGACTATTCGTCCTGGGCCGTGGACCCGACCGCGCCCGGAGCTGATTTGCCTCCGGTCGGTCGCTCTCTTTTCGACTATCTCGTGTCGGAACGCACGAGTAAATCCTACCGAGTGCCTTTTCCATTTTCCGCGTTGATCGATCGCGTTCGGGAGCACCTTTCTCAGCGGGAGTACAACGGTGGGACTCGAGTGGTACTGATCCCGATGGGGCGATCGTTGCAGCGCACCGCGGCGGCACCCGATTTCTTCAAGTATCCACGCATTGTTCTCGCGGTCACGGGTGAGCCGGCAACCGATGAGCACGATGCGGGCATGCTGCTGAAGGACCGTCTCTACATCGCCTACGTCGAAAAGACCGGCATGCTCGAAGTCATCAGCTACAACGAGGCCGCCGGGCGCTTTGAGTTTCAACTGGTGAAGGATTATCGGAGCGGTGGCCAGCCGACGGTCTTCTACGCCAACCGAGCGATCTGTGTTTCCTGCCACCAGAACCACGCACCCATATTTTCCAAGGCGGTTTGGAGCGAGACCAATGCGAACGGACGCGTAGCCCAATTACTGCGCTCCCAGGGCGGCGACTTCGATCTCTCCGCGCAAGCGAATATCGACTCCCCCGATGACGTCGACAAATCCACGGTTCGAGCCAACACGCTAGTCACGCTGCAGAGCGTGTGGCAGAAAGGCTGCGAGGATGCGCAAGACCGTTGGCGCTCTCGTCGCTGTAGGGCCGCCGCGTTCGCGGCCGTCTTGCAGTACGGCCTGTCCGGCGAGCAGGATTTCGCCTCAGACGCCCCAGGTTATCTAAGCGATTTCGTTTCGACCCTCGGCAGAACGTGGCTGCGGACCTGGCCAGAGGGGTTGAGTGTCGCCCAATCGGCTCTTCCGGATCGCAATCCGTTCGGCGGGGCTGTTTCCCCGTATGGGGGCGGTGCATCGGAGGAGCCCTCCTTGGGCTGGATCGCGGCAGCCCATGTGCCGGCGGCGCTGGATCCACTGAACCCCAGACCCGCACGGGAGATCTGGCGCTTCACGGGAGCAGCGGACAGCCGTCGTCTAATCGCGGGATGGGCGAAGTTCTTTGCGATCGACGACTTCCGCGCGCTCAATGCCTACCTCGTCCAGGAAGGGCGACGCGAGAGCGTCGAGCGCGCCGTATACCGGGCGCGGTGTACCACTGCGCGCGATCTGCCGCGCGCAAAGGAGCTTAAGCTTGAATGCATGAGCGACGCTTCCGGGGCGAACTACATAGCGCTCGCGGCCCGCTTTGGGAAAGCTGGTGATGGCAAGATCGAATGGCTGAACTTCGGCGCCGCGGGCCAGGTGCGAGACGCGGCTTTTAGCAATGTGGCGGCGCAGCGGGTGGGAGCCGAGCATCTGCTGCGAGCGATTCCCAAGAAGAACGCAGCCGGGGTCAGGCTCTCTGATGGTCGCGCGGTCGAGAGCATCGCAATCCGCTGGCACGAGCGAAGGGCCAACAAACAAGGCATTACGCCCATGGACGCGCACCTCGCGGTCGTCGTAGTCGACGATTTTGCGCGTGTTCGTCAAGCCATCGATCGGTTGCTGGCAAACCAGCCTTGGTTGTTCGATGACGCGCCACTTTCTCGAGCTATTCTCATGCGCGCGCTCCTCCTTGAGTTCGGATCGAACGAGCGATCATGGTGTTGTGTCGACAGCTCCGATATGCCACCAGCTGAGTTGGATGCTCCCGAGGTGAGCGCCAGTGCGATCGCGGTACCCGGTTTGCAGCCCTTCTTTCGTTCCTGTGGGACCTGCCACCTCACGCACCAGCAATTCCCGCCGAACTTCCTCTGGGGAGACGACACGCGGGTGACCGAGAATCTGCAGCAGTGCGCCCCGCGTATGCTGGTGCGGCTTACGGCTTGGCGAACGCCCACCAACCAGCGCGTGAAATCGCCCATGCCGCCGGCCATGTTCTTGCGGCGGTCGGGGCTTTCGGCCGAGCTTCGAATGGAGAGCGAAGAGCTGGAACTCATGCGCCAGTACTTGGATGGGCTCGTTGCGCAGGGCGGAAGATCGTCAGAGATCAACGAGCTGCTAAAGGATGGCTACGAAGCACTGCCACAATGCCTTCCGCCGCGGTGAGCGCGCTAAGATCAATAGCACCGAAAGGCAACGATCCAGTACCGCTTGTCAGCAAATTCAAAGTCCCCCGCGACACCCATGCCGAGGCCCTCAGTGTGCGCTGCCAACGACCGCGGATTGTTCTGGGCGACTAAGCCCACGCCAACTTCATATTCGCCGGCAACCAAGTGGACGAGCTCGTCGTAGAGTCCGCGCAACACGCCGCGTCGGCGGTGAGACTGCGCGACACACGCGGGGCCGTAGATGAACATGCGCCGAGACACAAGCGGGCCGCCTTGAAACTGAACGCCGTCGAGGGCGGTGATCATTGCCGCGAGCAAAGGAAACTGGCTGTGAAAACTAATGCTGCCTGCGCAAAGATAGCCGCACACCTTCCCTGCATCGTCTGCTACCAACACGGCGAGCTCGTCCGCCATCTGGCGGAAGTGGTCTCGGGTAAACGCGGCTGAAAGGAATCCCTCTTCGCGCTGCCGTTCGGTAAGATTGCTGAAGAGGCGTGCCTCCTGTAGCGCTAGAACGGCAGGAAGATCGGCCGACGTGATCCGGCGGTAGTGCATCAGAGCATTGTCACCGAAGCCTAGTGATTGTACGTCCCGCTTCGTCCGAGCCGAAAAGATGGCTTTCGCTCCTGCCTAGCCAGCTCTAGGATTGTTGGATTATGGAGCCGAAGTCACTCAAGCGCTACGCTTGGCTTTCCATTGCTGCAGCGTTATCCACGATTCTGCTCAAAGGCACTGCGTGGAGGCTCACCGATTCGGTTGGCCTGCTATCAGACGCTATCGAGTCGTTTGTAAATTTGGCCGGCGCGCTAGTGGCCTTGGCCATGCTCTCGCTGGCAGCTCGCCCGGCAGACAATGGTCATGCTTATGGGCACACCAAGGCCGAGTATTTTTCCAGCGCGTTTGAGGGATTTCTGATTCTCGGCGCAGCGGCCTGGATTGGCCTTGAGGCGGTGGAGCGGCTGCTCCATCCTCGGCCAGTCGAAGCAGCGGGCATCGGCTTAGGCGTTGCGGCTTTAGCTACGGTCGTCAATTTCGCTACTGCTCGTACCTTGTTGAAGGTCGGCCACGAGTCTCGGTCCATTACCTTGGAGGCCGATGCCCATCACTTGATCACCGATGTCTGGACCTCGGTCGGGGTGATCGCGGGCGTCGCGTTGGTGTGGGTGTCGGGTTGGCTGTGGCTCGATCCAACGATCGCTCTGCTGGTTGCGGCGAACATTGTCTGGACTGGTTGGCGCCTGATGCATCGCTCGGCCGCGGGGTTGATGGATGCGTCCTTGCCCGATGCGGAGTTGAGGCAGATCGAGGCCGTTCTGGCTTCTTTTCGTCAACAAGGGTTGGAGTTCCACGCGCTGCGTACTCGGCGGGCGGGGACGCGCGCGTTTGTGAGCGTGCATGTCTTGGTACCCGGGGCTTGGAGCGTGCAGCAGGGACATGACTGGTCAGAGCGAATTGAAGCCGATCTGCGCAGAGTGTTGCCGGGCGTGCACGTGACAACACACCTCGAACCAAAGGAAGACCCGATCTCCCAAGTAGACCAAGGACTGGATCGTCCCCCATGAACCGGTGTCGATGGGTCCAGCGTCGTTGCGGATCGAGTGCCCAAGCAAGATCCCCTGAAGTTGCTTGATCCAGGTCAAGGCCCGGGCGAGTAGGGACTGCCACAGTGAAGTGGCAGCCAACTGCGAAAGGATCTGACGATGACGATCGGAGCGATACGTACCAGGGAAGTGGTCACTGTAAGAAGCGATACGAGCGTGGCGGAGGCCGCGCGCCTGATGCGCAATGGCCACGTCGGCGATGTCGTGATTGTGGACGAGCTCGAAGGGCGTCAGGTTCCGTGCGGAATCGTTACGGACCGAGACATCGTGGTGGGCGTCGTGGCCAAGGGGTTGGACGCCGATAGCGTGTCCGTGGGCGAGATCATGGCTCCCGAGCTTGCAACAGGGCGGGAACGTGACAGCGTGGCGAGAACCATCGATGCGATGCGGGAGAAGGGCGTTCGCCGCCTGCCGATCGTCGATTCCCGGGGTGGCCTGATCGGCATCGTATCGCTCGATGATCTGTTCGCCTTTCTGGCGATGGAGATGGCGTCTCTGGCGAGGGTAAGTGGACGCGAGCGTCACGTCGAGGTGCAGGTCCGCACTTAGCTGAGTTCTCATCGCCATCCGCCTGCTCCGGCATACGCGCTGACGATAGTCGTCGATTTGGAGACCGAACAGCCACGCCTGCAGTTTCTCGGCGCCACGGGCACCGTCACTGGATCCAAGTATCTGCTTTCTGCGGCCGGCCGCCGAATTCTCATCGACTGCGGACTGTTCGAGGGTCTGAAGCAGCTACGGCTGCGGAACTGGGACCCGCCCCCGGTTGAGCCCGCCAACGTCGATGCCGTGGTTCTTACCCACGCGCATTTGGACCATAGCGGATATTTGCCGCTGTGGGTCAGGCGCGGCTTTGGTGGCCGCGTCTATTGCACTCACGCGACGGAGGACTTCTGCCGCATTCTCCTGTCGGACAGCGCGCATTTGCAGGTCGAGGAAGCCGAGTATGCGAACCGGCACGGCTTCTCCAAACATTCGCCGGCGCTGCCGCTTTATACGCTGCGGGACGTCGAGCAATGTCTGCCGGCGTTCACGCCCATCGACTATTACGCGGCAATCGAGCTGGCGGAAGGATTGAAATTCCGGCTCATTCCAGCTGGCCACATACTCGGCGCCTCGATGGTCCTGCTCGAATGCGGGGCCACGACCATACTGTTTTCGGGAGATCTGGGCAGACCCGCCGATCCCGTCGTCAGAGCACCTGAGGAAGTAACGGCCGCCGACTACCTGGTCCTCGAATCGACCTACGGGGACCGCCGTCACGAAGCGGCCGATCCCAAGGACAAGTTGGGCGAGATCATCAATCGCACGGTGGCTCGCGGCGGGTGCGTCATCATTCCGGCCTTCGCGGTGGGGCGCGCGCAGCAGATCATGTATTGCATTTACCGCTTGAAAGCGGAAGGTGCCATCCGCGATGTGCCGGTATTCTTGAACAGCCCGATGGCAGCGGACGTGACCAGGCTCTATCACAAGTATGCAGGCGAGCACCGCCTGTCAGCCGCGACATGCGATGCGATGTCCAAAGGGATCCACATCGTCAACACCGTCGAAGAATCGAAGTGGCTGAACACGCGCACTTTTCCCATGGTTATCGTATCGGCGAGCGGCATGGCGACCGGCGGACGCGTGTTGCATCACCTCCGCGCTTTCGCGCCGGACGCAAAGAACACAATCCTATTCACCGGTTTTCAAGCCGCGGGCACGCGTGGGGCAGATATCCTTGCAGGGGCCAGAGAAGTGAAGATCCACGGGGACTATGTTCCCATCCGCGCGGAGGTCGCCTCGCTGCCTAATCTGTCCGCACACGCGGACTATGCGGAGATCCTGGCGTGGTTACGCAGCTTCAGAAGCCCGCCAAGAGAGGTCTTCCTGACGCACGGAGAGCCAGTTGCGGCGGATGCCCTGTGGCATCGCATCGAAGAGCAGTTCGGGTGGCGCTGCCGTGTTCCCGAATATCTGGAGGCAACGAGCTTGTCTTGATTCTCGAGATCGCGTCACGACGTTGCGGTACAGACGCGCGCTCATAGCGATCAGCATGCAGCTGCGCCATCCGCGCGGATCGCGGGTGCGCGCTCAGGCGGCCGGATATCCCACGGTCTGAGCCAGCACGATCCTCTGATCCGTGTGCAATGACATAGCGGCAGCCAGCGCCTTGCGGTCGACTAATCCGCGCACTACCGTGGCCAGGCCCTCCGCAGCGCAAACGAGATACACGTTCTGCGCGACAAAGCCGGCATCCGCAGCCAGATAGAACGCCTTGTCCTCTGCGCTTGCGTCGCTCATGCGCGTAAGGTTGGCGACATAAACAAGGTTGAGTGGCGCCCGTCCGACAAAGTCCTGGAATCCGGTCAGCGCTCGCAAGTCGCCGGGTGCCCTGCGCTGCAGGGTATGCGCAGCGGCATCGTAGCGAAACGCCCCTTCGGAAAGCACCGCATAGACGTCGATCTCCTGCCAGTTGCGAGCTGAGGGCGCCGTCCGCTTACCGCTATCCGGTCGGTTGATCCCGAACGCAGCCCACAACAGCGCAGACAGCACGCCGAGAGGCAATTCCCTATCCGAGAATTCCCGGCTGCTCTTGCGCAGCTTGAGGGCGTCGATCAGCGGCGTATCATGCAACGTCTGCGGTGGCGGCAGCTGCAAGACCGCCTCGTCGTCAGCCGGGGCGAGGGTCGGCATCAGCATTACTCCTAACGCTAAGAATTGGCGGCGGGTCGGCATTCCTTCTCCTCGATGCCACGCCAACATAGCAGCGCGCTCAAGAATCGTCCTTGATTTAGGACAACCGGCGTGCATCGTCGTTGCGACTCCACTAGCCGCCTAGCGCATGCGCTTCATTGGCCCTGGCAAAACGTTTGCGCAACTCTTCGAGTGCCAGCATTGCGCCCGCGAAGGGGATCATAAATAGCCAGACGCGTCCCGCGAGAGGCGAAGTGCCGAGCAGCAAGTTCCCCAGCGGCGTGTAGTTGATCGCCAGCACCAGCACGATCTCGAGCGCCACGCCCCACAAAATGAGCCGGTTTCCCAAAAAGCCGGTCGAGAATACGGAGCGTGAGGCGCTGCGGCACAGAAACACGTTTACGATCTGCAGAACGATGATCGCGCTCAGGCAGGCCGTGGTCGCCTTGAGATATAGCGGGTCGTTCGACGCCAGCTCGTGACCGTACTTCCAGCCACCTGCCTGCAGCACGAAGAAGAAGGCCGCCATCGCTGCCGCCGCCTCGATCACGCCGAGAAACAGGTAGGCGCGCCGCGCCAGCGGCCAGTTCATCAATCTCTCGCCGCGCGGCCTCGGCGGGCGCTGCATCGCCCGTGGCGCCGGGCGCTCGACGCCGAGGCCGAGCGCGGTCAGCGAATCGGTCCCCATGTCGATCGCCAGCGCCTGGATCGGGGTGAGCGCCAGCGGGATCCGGAACAGGGCAAAGCCGAGAAACGGGACCAGCTCGGCGACGTTGTGCACTAGGACGTAAGTGAGAAACTTACGGATGTTCTCGTACACCGCCCGGCCTTCCTCGATTGCGTTGACGATGCTGGCGAAGTTGTCGTCGAGCAGGATCATGTCCGCCGCCGCCTTGGCCACGTCTGTGCCGGCGATCCCCATGGCGATGCCGATGTGCGCGCTCTTCAGTGCTGGAGCATCGTTCACGCCGTCGCCCGTCACCGCGACCACCTCGTTGTTGCTCTTCAGCGCCGCGACGATGCGCCCCTTCTGATCCGCACCGACGCGCGCAAAGATGATCTCGGGCGCATCCAGGACGAGCATCAGCTGCGTCTGCGAGAACTGACGCAGCTGATCGCCAGTGATCACGACTGGGTCGTCTCCCGTGAGCCCGATCTCGCGCGCGATCGATCTGGCCGTGTGCGGGTGATCGCCGGTGATCATGATCACCTTGATTCCGGCCTCCTGGCACCGGCGCAGCGCCTCCGGCACTTCGGGTCTGGGCGGGTCTTCCAGACCCACCAGCCCGGCGAAGATCAGATCTTCTTCCAACTGCTCCCGCTCCCCGTCAGGCGCCGGGCGATAAGCAAACGCGAGCACGCGTAGACCCTGCTCGGCCATCTTCTCTTGAGCGGAAAGGACCTGTTCGCGCAGCGCCGAATCGAGCGCCTGCAACCTGCCCGGAAGAAGAATGCGCCGACACAGCGGCAGCACCGATTCGAGCGCGCCCTTGCAATGCAGCGTGGGGCCGGCGGGCATCGCGTGCACAGTAGAAAGCCGCATGCGCTCCGCATCGAACGGAATCTCGTCCAGCCGCTCGGACCTCGGGAAATCAGGCAGGATGCGGTGCGCCATCTCCACCAGCGCCACCTCCATCGGGTCGCCCAGGTACGCGTTATGGCCTCCCTCGCCAGTGGCTCGCAGGTCGTGACACAGGTGCGCAGTCAAAAAGAAATCCCGATACACGTTGGCGAGTGCGCTGCCGGGCTCGATGTTGGCCGGAGCGCACATCGCGCCTCCGAGATACAGCTGCGTTGCCGTCATGCGGTTCTGCGTCAGCGTTCCAGTCTTGTCGGTGCAGATCACGGTGGTCGAGCCGAGCGCCTCGACCGATGGCAGATAGCGGATGAGAACGCTGCGCCGCGCCAGGCGCTGCGTAGCTAGCACGAGCGACAGCGTCAGCGTCGGCAGCAATCCTTCCGGGACCATCGCGACGATGATGCCGATGGCAAAGATGAAGTCTTTCCAGAATGCGATGCCGGCGAGCCAGCCGACGCCGAAGAAGAGGAGGCCGATCAGAATCGCGAGCAGCGCGATCGTTCGGCTGAGCCGGCCAAGCTCCTGGCGCAGCGGCGACACAGCCAATCCGGCCGTCTGGGTAAGCCGGGCGATTTTGCCGAACTCGGTATGCATCCCCGTCGCGAAGACGACCGCCTTGGCTTCGCCCGAGACCAGCGAGGTTCCAGCCAACAGAATGTTCTTGCCGCCGAGCAGGTCATCCACGTCGGAGGGGCCCGAAGAGCGCGCGAGCGGTATCGACTCCCCGGTAACGGCAGCGTTGTTCACTCGCACGCCAAACGCCTCGACCACGCGGCAATCGGCGGGGACATTGTCCCCTTGCTCCAGCACCACGATGTCACCAGGCACGATTTGTTCGACGGACCGCAGCGCGACGTTGCCGCCGCGCATGAGCTTGACTCGCTGCGGCAGCAGGCCGCGCAACGCAGCGAGCGTTCTTTCGACGCGGTATTCCTGCCAGAAAGAGAACAGCCCGCTTACCAGGATCACGATCACGATGGCGTAACCGATTCGCGCCATCCCTTGGCCCGGATCGCTCCATTCGGCCAGGAAGGCGAGCCCGGCGGCTGCCCAAAGAATCAGGGAAAAGAACTGCACGAACTCCTTTGCGAAGCGCAGCCAGACGGGCTCGCGTGCGACCTCCTCCACAACGTTGGGTCCATGCTCGCGCAAGCGGCGCTCGGCCTCCGCCGCGGACAGTCCGA
>Ga0187780_10004227_pt1 | contig 10774 bp, 12 predicted proteins | sample 1015_Q2_SP10_20__FD_132429 | JGI IMG/M metagenome (GOLD analysis project Ga0187780, IMG submission 132429) | Tropical peat soil microbial communities from peatlands in Department of Meta, Colombia - 1015_Q2_SP10_20_MG | ecosystem: Environmental > Terrestrial > Soil > Wetlands > Peat | place...
TACATATGTATTGTGGTGACGAGTATGGTGAATATTCATCGTTTCTTTGTCAAAATGTGGTTCTAATGCATCATATGCGTATGGTAATTGTGGTAATTCAAATTTAGCCATGTTAGAAATCCTCCCAAAAAATAAATTTACTTTCATCATTAAACTATCATTTCTAGCCATATTTTTCAAATTATTTAGCTCAAAACTATAAATATTTTTTTTGACAAAAAAATCAACAAAAAACTCTCACCTAAGATGAGAGTTGTAGTTTATGTATGGAGGAGTAAGAGGGATTCGAACCCCCGCGGGCTGTTACACCCCTGTCGGTTTTCAAGACCGATCCCTTCAGCCAGACTTGGGTATTACTCCATATAAAATTTTGGTAGCGGCGGAGGGAGTCGAACCCACGACCTCACGGGTATGAACCGTACGCTCTAGCCAGCTGAGCTACACCGCCAAAATATTAGTTAAAATGGCTCCGCAGGTAGGATTCGAACCTACGACCACTCGGTTAACAGCCGAGTGCTCTACCACTGAGCTACTGCGGAATAAATATAAAGTTGCGATTTAATACGTTGATTACATATTAACATCGTTTGCTACGCTGCTCGTCGCAGTAGGTTATTCTTAGGAGATTAGTCTGTCTCCTCGCAAAGCTACATCGATGTGATTCATGATGTTTACGCTTTACTGCGGAATATATCATGTTGGCTTCTCAATAACCTTTAACTTCGATAGCTTGTGTTCCTTAAGACAATATTTAATTTATCATCTATTAGATAACACGTCAACACTTTTCGGCAAATTTTTTATAAAAAATTTGATAATGTTTTGAATCCTTTAATATATAGTCTCTAGTGAGTTTCTTAATTTAGATGTTATAATATTCGTAACATACTCAACATTTATATTTTGAATGGTTTTGAAAGGATTGTAAAAATGAATATTGTCAAACAATTAGGTTTTAGTTTGTATGCTCCAAATAAAATTGCTCGTTTTAGGTTTCAAAAGATTGGGAAAACGATTTTCTATCTCTTTATTCTAGCTTTATTATTTTCAATACCGAGCTTTCTTCATTTGATAAAAGGAATTACTTCACAAGTCCAAAGTTTTAAAGAAACATTAGGTATTACAGATAAAACAAATAACGGCTTACCTTATTTATTTTCTTTATTAATTATAATGTATTATTTAGGATCAAGTACATTTCTATATATATTAACAACAATATTCGCTTCACTTTCTAACATGTTTCAATTCTCTAAACAACTGAATTTATCTTACAAGCACAGATTTACTATTTTTACATACAGTATGACATTACCTACACTACTGTTTCTTTTAATCGGACTTTTAAACATTACAATTCCTTATTCAACGCTTTTGTTTCTTCTAATCTCAATTGTTTATTATTATTTAAGCATTAAATCGATCTCTAAGTCTAAAAAGGTGTAATTTTTTATACACCTTTTTTCTTATAAATATTCTTCTTTTTCCCCTTCATTTTTCTAAAGTTCTTTAAAAAAAGAATTTATTTTTAAAAGTTTATAAAGTTGATTGGAGTGAAAGGTGCGAGACTCCTGTGGGAGCAGCGTGACAGGTGAGACTTCGCAGGAGCGTTAGAGACGAGGAGGCTCAACGCCCGCCCCACGGAAAGCGAGTATCCTGTAGCGGAAATCAACTTAACACAATATTTAATAGCAACAAACTTTATGTAAATTCCTTTCTATCCAACTTAATGTTAATACCATATAAAAAATTATTATTTCTGATTTCAATGTATATTTCTTTAGGACAAGCATACATTTTTACAAAGGAGGTAGATGAATGAAAAAAATTGTTTATTTACTGTTAATATTATTGTTTTGCTACAGTATTTTTTTTGACTTAAGAGTCGGAACAATTCCTCACCATAGTTTACTTCAATCAAACCAAACAATTTCTACTACTTCTAAAAATCTACCTGCCAGTGAAGAAATTCAAGTTAAAAGTGGCGATACAGTTCTAGGTATTGTAGAACAATTAAATCCACATATCCAAAAACCAATTTCTGAAATTACAAAAGACTTTAGCCTTTTAAATAATGGACAAACCGCTTCAACTATCCGTATCGGAAAAAGTTATAAATTTCCGATTTATAAACAGTAACCTTTGATTTATGAGTTTTTATTCTTGTCAAAATAAACTTTCGATTGATAAAATGTGTAAGCATATGGAAAATATGATATTGTAATAGTATAGAAAACCAATGAGTATTAATACTCAATTGAAGGAGCGAATTTCTCGTGAATGAGATAACCCATAGAAGTCAAACACGTCCTGTTAAGGTTGGTAATGTTACTATTGGTGGAGCAAATGAAATTTCAATCCAAAGTATGACAACAACTAAAACACATGACGTTGAAGCTACAGTTGCAGAAATAAAACGTTTAGAAGAAGCTGGATGCCAGATCGTGCGTGTAGCGGTACCTGACGAAAGAGCAGCTAATGCAATCGCTGATATAAAAAGACAAATTAACATACCGCTTGTAGCTGATATTCACTTTGACTATAAACTTGCATTAAAAGCTATTGAAGGCGGAGTCGATAAAATACGTATTAATCCAGGAAATATCGGTCGAAAAGAAAAAGTTGAGGCTGTTGTAAACGCAGCTAAAGCAAAAGGTATTCCAATTCGTATTGGAGTAAATGCGGGATCACTTGAAAAAAGAATTTTAGAAAAATATGGTTATCCTACTGCAGATGGAATGGTCGAAAGTGCATTACACCATATTAAAATTCTAGAAGACTTAGATTTCCATGACATCATTGTTTCAATGAAGGCATCAGACGTTAACTTAGCAATTGAAGCATATGAAAAAGCTTCAAAAGCATTTAAATATCCTTTACATTTAGGTATTACGGAATCTGGTACATTATTTGCAGGAACTGTTAAAAGTGCTGCTGGACTTGGAGCGATAATCAGTAAAGGCATTGGTAATACAATGCGTATTTCGTTAAGTGCAGATCCAGTTGAAGAAGTAAAAGTCGCAAGAGAACTTTTAAAATCTTTCGGACTTTCTTCTAATGCTGCAACCTTAATTTCATGCCCTACATGCGGCCGAATCGAAATTGATTTAATTAGTATTGCAAACGAAGTTGAGGATTACATTTCAACTCTTAAAGTACCAATTAAAGTTGCTGTACTTGGTTGTGCTGTAAATGGTCCTGGTGAAGCTCGTGAAGCTGATATCGGAATTGCAGGTGCTCGTGGTGAAGGTTTATTGTTCCGTCACGGTGAAATTGTTCGTAAAGTACCTGAGAAAACTATGGTAGAAGAATTAAAGAAAGAAATCGATAAAATTGCAGAAGAAAAACTTGCTGAAATGAATGCAAGTAAATAAAAAAATGAGTTGTCTCTTATGATAGAGACAGCTCATTTTTATTTAAAAGCTACTTATTTAAGAACAGTAAACTTATCCATGCTTATACCAAATGTATTTTGTAAAACTGTTTTCCAATCTTCCTCACTCATTAATTCAGTTATTGTTACATTAGAATTTTCTGTCACTTTCAATACTTTGTCGGTTAATGTTACTTTGCCGTTTAGAGTCGTTTTACTTACTATTTTTTTCTGGGTGAAAATTGTTTCCTTACTTGTTTGAAAATAATCACATTGCTCAGAAAATTCATCTTGATTTCTTGAAAGTGTATTAATTTTCAAGAAGTCTTTCCATTCATTCTCTTCAAGATGACGAAGATTAAATTCATTATCGTCAGCTTTTACAACTTGATAGGATCCATTTGCATCAGAATACTCATAACCATCTTTCAATAGTAAAGGCTCTAAAAACCCTCCACCAATTCCAACATCAAATAAGTACTCATTTTCATCGATTGATACAATTAGGGCTAAATGAGAAAAATCTAGATTCCATTTTAATAGTTCATCATTCCAAAAACTGGCAGAAACTCTTTTTACATTAAATCCAATCATGTTTAAAATAGAATGCATAAATGAATTTGTCTCAAAACAAATACCACCTCTATTATTCAACACAATCTTCTTAAAAATTTCTTCTGGATTCATACTTAATTTACAACCATTAATAATATCCAAGTTTTCAAATGGGACTTTGAGCAAATGATTTTTATGTATATCTTTTAATAACTCCACAGAAGGAACTATTTCCTCAGCTTCTAAATCAATATGATTCAAATAATGTAAAACATCCAAACATAAAACCTCCCTAAAAAAATGTGAAAAACTTTTGGAAATAAACAAAAAATAAAGGTTCTTTTTTCAACGATGGTTGCATTTGAGATGGAGTTGCAATCATTAACGCAATCTAAATAGAACAATGTATACGAAAACAGCCAAAATAAAAAAGTGAGCAACAAGTACCCACTTTTATCATATAATCTATTTTATTAAGAAAAAAGATATTTTTAGATTTTACTATCTTCATTGATACAATTCGGACAAAGTCCATATATTTCAAACTTATGATTTTGTACTTTATATCCTTGTAAATCTTCAGGAATATTTTCCATTGGACAAGCTTTAAGACTTTTCGTATTTCCACAATCTAAACAAATAAAATGATGATGATGGTGCTCAGTCGAAGAGCATTTTGAACGAAACCGTTTTTCACCTTCTAATTCCGTCATTTCAATAACTTCAACATCAAGGAAAGTAGTTAAATTTCGATAAATGGTATCGAAACTAAGACCTTTATACTTTTCTGCTAAAGCTTGTTGGATGTCTCTAGCTGTCACGTATTTGTTTTGATTAAAGATGTATTCAAGCATTTCATAGCGCTTAGGTGTATTTTTATATCCTTTTTCTTTTAACAATTCCATTGCTTCATTTAGTTTCATGTCCCCACAACCTTTATGTTGTTTTCACTTTTTTCCATAATAAAGCTGATAACAATATTATATTTGAGAATTACCTTTTGAGGAATGTTAAGGAATATGACCTACAATGATGATCTTACTTTTCTTCCTTTACATCCTAGAATTATATAGGAATAATTACGATTTAACTTAAAAAATTAGTATAAAAGAAAATGCTTTATTTGTAAATAATCTGGATAAAGTAATATCATTTGTTTCTAAATAATGCTACTTCTAATTCTCTGAATTAATAGTAAAACACGAATAATCAAGGTATTTCGTTAGAATTGAAGCTATTTTCATGTTATGCTTATTATATAATATTAAATAAAGAGGTGGTTCTTTGAACAAAACAAAACACAGAAAACTTACTACTTTTAAACTCATTAAACGAGGAGTATTCATTGCAGCAGGATCTGCACTTATGGCTATCTGCTTAAAAGCATTCTTCATTCCTACTGATATCATTGATGGTGGTATAGTGGGCATATCATTAATCCTCTCGCACATAACTTCAGTTGAGCTTGGAATTTTTCTCTTTATTTTAAATTTACCATTCGTTCTTGTTGGTTATAAACAAATAGGGAAAACATTTGCTTTTTCAACTTTATTAGGGATTACCCTAATGTCAGTCTTTACTTCTTTATTCTCAAACATAAAACCTGTTACAACTGACCCATTATTGGCTGCAATATTTGGTGGTATGGGAGTTGGAATCGGAGTTGGACTTGTTATACGATACGGCGGTTCTTTAGATGGTACTGAAATCATTGCAATCTTGTTAAACAAGAAAACACCATTTTCCGTTGGTGAAGTTGTTATGACTTTTAACGTTTTCATTTTAGGTAGTGCAGGATTTGTATTTGGATGGGATAAAGCAATGTATTCTCTTATCGCTTACTACATTGCATTTAAAACAATTGATTTAACAATTGAAGGATTCCAAGATACAAAATCTGTATGGATAATAAGCGATCGTGACAAAGAGATTGGTGATGCTCTAAATGATCGTCTAGGTCGAGGTGTTACATACCTTCATGGTCAAGGAGGATTTAATGGCGATCCTAAAAATGTTGTCTTTACTGTTATTTCTCGATTAGAAGAAGCAAAATTAAAGGCAATTGTAGAAGATATAGATGACAACGCCTTTGTTGCAATTGGCAATATTGCAGACGTAAAAGGTGGAAAATTCAAGAAAAAAGCCATTCATTAATTATATTAATGAATTGGGACAAAGCAGTTATTGCTTTGTCCCTTTTTTATGATCAACTTATGGAAGTTTCATCTTATTAACATAGGGACTAGTAGACATTCATAAAGTGTAGTAAGCGAGAAGACTTTTAGGAGGTTGGATATGAATCTTATTCAAATGATGGTGAATAAAAAAGTAAATAATATTACACCGCAAGAACTTTTAAATTTTAGTCAACAGTATCAAGTTTCATTATCATTAGATCAAGCAACTAAAATTACATCACTTTTAAGAGGGCAAAATATCAATATATACGATGATTTTCAACGAGGTCAACTTTTAAATAAAATCGCAAGTGTTACTAGCATACAAACCGCACATCAAATGAATGCTATTTTTCAACGGTTAACTTAATAGAGTTAATAAAAATGGCCGACTAACCTCTTAGTCGGTCTTATTTAATCAATAATTTTTTCATCGTCGAATTAAATACTATCTTCAATAATTGCTCTTAGATTTTTTTCATTCAAGCCATTTTGGCAAAAATTCAACGGTTTCTTTGTAATTCTTTTTGTTCGATCGACAATTTGCCCCAAATGATATCCAATATGTTCTATTAAGTGAAAGAGATTATATACATCTATCTCAATATTATTTTTTTCAGCGATAACTTTTTCAATCTCTTTTTTCCAGTCATTAAAAACTTCTTGTACCATTAAACTTAGCCTATTTGGTTCAATATCTAGAATAGGAAAATATTCTTCAATTCCTTCGTTAAATGTTATGTTTGGGTTAGCATATCGGGCTGTATTTCTTTTTATATGTTCACAAATATGCAAAATGATCCCACCGATTGAATTAACTCCTTTTCCTTCTTCCCATACATTTTGTATCGTTAGTTTATCTACTGTTTGAATTAGTTTTGGAAGATAATGATCAATCATACGATGATATGAAAGCTTATAGAACAGTTCCACAAATTTCCCCCCTCGAACTAGAGTAATATCTGAACAGCAGATCCAAAAAAAATAGCTTAAAAATTGAAATCCGATTGTTTATGATTCCAATAAGTCTTTTGTCCATTACTTTTTAAAGCCCCATCTTGAGGAACTTGTTTGATAATTAGAAGTAGATTTAGCATATCTACACACGAAGCCATTGAGTTTAGTATTATCAAAAATTTCAATGTTGTAGTCAGTAACCCACAATAACTTAATACTAGTGGTAAAATAACCGAAATGGTGATGAATGGCGCTATTGTTATCCAGATAAATCTTGATTTTTCAATCTTTTCTTCCGTTACTACAAATCCACCAAACCAAGTAAGTCCAATAATTGTTTTTTCTGATTTGATGAAATTGGGTATGAAAATCAAATGAAGTAATTCATGAATGATTAAAAGTAATACAACTAACAAAATATCTACTAAATTTATATTTATTGATATAGTATTCGATGTAAAACCAAATTCTTTTAACGATAGATTAGAAAAAATATTTATAACTCCAATAGAAATTAGACCATTGATTACCATAAAAGGTATAGATAAGATAATAGCACTTAACAAAGTTTTCGGTTCTTTCATTGGGACCCAACCATTTTTAATCAACTCTAAATGTAAACTTTCACTATACTCTGGTATTTTGTTTTGTATTTTCACGAAACTCCTCCATCATGAAAATTTATGAAACAGATTATCTACTCAAACACGAATAACAAGATGCGGTTAATGACTGAAATAATTGCAAATAATGCCGCTAAAACAGGATATCCAATAGCATATATTGCTAATGTTGCAATACCAAAAACAATAATTTCTAATAGTAAATAGATTGGTCCAGGTAATTGAACACTTGCTTTCGGAGCTAAAAATGTACCCCAGATAATTGCAATGAACAAAGGTGCACCTATGCACAATCCAATTTTTAAAATTAGTTTTTTAGGAAAAAGATATCCCCAGTATCCTACTGAAAACAAAATACACAATTCTAAAAGAAAACGAATCCCAAGGTTGGCAAATTTCATATTCTTCACACTACCTTCTTATATCATTTAATAAAAATAGAAATAGTATATTCTACAATCACATTATGCAAGAATCATTGAATCAAATACTTTTATCCGTTTTCCCATAGATGTTTGAAAAGTATTAACTATATTCTTTTTTTACTTCATATCTTCTAAGCAATTCATAAGGTCTAATCTTAAACGCTTCGAATGGTAAATAATTTGGACTCACAGCGTCAAGTACTCTACTTCTAAAATGTGGTCTTGTTATCAATTGTTTGATATTTTCATAATTAATATGAGTAAATAAAACCTCCGAAGTTTCTCCAACTGCTGGTCTTATTTCTCCAGACTTAAATGTACCCCTGAAAACAACACTAATAATCGAGTTGCTTACATTTTGGTAAATCCCTGTAATTCCTATTAAATCAACAGTTATTCCGGTCTCTTCAAAAATTTCCCGATGGATTGCTTCCTCTAAAGTTTCTCCTTCTTCTACTTGTCCACCTGGCATTTCAAGAGTGTCCGATCGATGAAAATTTCGAACAAGTAAAACTTCTCCTCTATCATTCGTGATATATCCACTTACAGCCACAATATGCTTTGGTGGGTAGTAAGAACCTTCTCCTGCGGTTGATGACAGATAATCTTGATGGCTTTCGATAAATAACTCACCTAATTCACCCCTTTTTTTCTTTGCTTCACGGTGTAGATCACTCATTTGAATTTTTTCTTCAATACTTTGGTATTGTTCTATATTTTCATATTCCCAAATAGCCAAAATTTCATCTTTCGCTTCATTCACCCATCGACCAACTAATTTTGCTCCATGAGTAATCTGATTTGGATACAAATATGTATGAAAAAAATCATTAAACTCATCCAGTTTTTCAGGTTTAATTTTATATGTTTTTCTTCTGTAAATCATAAGAATGCCCCCTCCATCTATTAAACACTTTCATTATATTCAACCAAAACTCTTCGTTTCCTTCTTTTAGTGAACAAGCCCATTGAAAAGGGTTAAGAGAATAATAATTCTCTTAACCCTTCTTTACCTTATCGTTATCAATCTAAAAACTAGTTAATTAAATTCATCAAACGGAAGATAATATACTTGATAATTAGGAAGTTGCATAAATCCTACCTTATTTGCAATCGCGATTGAATCTTTCCTAAAGTCTTCAGTCGTCCAATGTGGTATTCCACCTTTTTCAAGACATTTATGAATAAAAGCGATCGCCATAGCTGTTGCTAATCCCTTACCTCTATGTTTATGAGTATATGTGTTTATTCCGATTTCATATTCATTGTTACTCACAAAAGCTGAAATACACGTACCAATTACTTGATTGTCATAGGTGACACAAAAGCCAATGCCCTTTTCAAGAAATTTTTCTACTGAATCCCAAAATTTCAATATTTCATTTCGAATGATCTGTTCAATATCATGCTCAATTATACTGTGGTCAATTTCTTTTACTTCATAATCTGATGGAACATTAGTAATCCCATTCGAAAACTTCTCTAAAAACAAATTTTTATCAAAAATAAAAGGTACTCTCTCACCTGTATACAATTTATTTCTGAATAGATCCTTGATAGAAGAACGCCACTCATTTGTGAGATGTACTTCCAAATTAAAACATTCCTCACCGTTTTGCAGGGCTTTTGCCTTAATATTTTTCAGAATAAAGTTTTCGACTTCTAGATTAAATAGTTCATTACTTCCATTTCCAACTAAGTAAACCATCTCATTTTTTGCCCAAACTAAAGCTATTGTAGGTGATTTTATTGAATCAACATATATTTCTCCTAAATTATTTCCTTCAATAACACCATTGATTACGAGATTTGTCACTTGGTCATTCATTAATGCTTTAATCAATTTATAATCACTTTTCAATTCGAATAACATTTTATATACCTCTTATCCTGATTTTATTTTATCACGTACAATAATTCAAAATAAAAACAGAAATGCATTGATATATCTCGTTACAAATTCACTCCTTTGTTAATAATCATTGTTAATAAATAGATTTGCTAAATTAAATCAATGATCCTTCTTTTCTATTTAACTTATTTCACTAATTTGTAATACACACTTTAAATACATTTTCAAACCACTAATTTGTTCTTTAATATATACTTCCTCAGGTGTAACGATGCCAATACTAACCATTCGATAGAGTAAAATTCCATCCAGAACATTAATGATAAACATAACAATAGCATTTATTGGTTGGGTGGGTTTGAACTCGTTTGTTTGGACCCCATTTTCAATCAGTCTTCCTAAATTTATAATTGCTACCTCAAACCTTTTTATTAAATAAGCCGTACGATTTTCTTTGCGACAACTATTTACTGTATACTCAAACTGAACAATCCCAAATCCTAATCCACTATTTATAAGACTTTTTTCTGATCGGTCTAAAAATTCTTCAATTGCTTGCCAGGCTGTTTCATTTTCTGCAATTATTTTATCAATATTTACATCTCTTTGCTGATCATACTTTTTTACAATTTCCTTAAACATTTCATCTGTACTGGAAAAATATTTGTAAACTCCCCCTCTGCTCAACTGAGATGCTTCAACAATGTCCGTCATTGTTGTTTCCTCAAACCCTTTTTTAATAAATATCTTGCTTGCAATTTCTAATATTTCTTCCTTACGCTTCTTCTTGTATTCCTCGCTGACCTTTGGCA
>Ga0187780_10004228_pt1 | contig 10773 bp, 10 predicted proteins | sample 1015_Q2_SP10_20__FD_132429 | JGI IMG/M metagenome (GOLD analysis project Ga0187780, IMG submission 132429) | Tropical peat soil microbial communities from peatlands in Department of Meta, Colombia - 1015_Q2_SP10_20_MG | ecosystem: Environmental > Terrestrial > Soil > Wetlands > Peat | place...
AGCCCCTATTGTTGTTGCGACCGCCAACCATTGTGAGTCCGGGTCATACTCTACGTTAAAGACCGTCCCTGCCTCGATTCCGTCTGGGATTAGCTTATCCAGTAGAGGAACTGTAAAACGACTCTCCGAGGACAATTCAGGATCCTGCCGCATGCGTTCAACTTGACGGTTAAGAATTTCGGTACGGGAGGGGCGCACCACTAAACCCTCCAGAGAATTCAAGAACACATTCGTCCAGTCAACCGAGAGCCACACAATGACTGAACGACCGACACCACTGTGGCCCTCCAGAGGGCCTTTGTTTTCGTGTGTGGTGCACACACACACGAAAACGACTCAGTCTCACGCGCAATTATTTGTCGCGTAACGCATTATACCGCTCTAAGCATATTCGACAATTCTGGGAAATATTCCCATGTGTGATCTTGAAACAGTTAGTCGAGGCTCTCTCGATCTCTGATGCAAACGAAGCACCAGTCACCATATTCCATTACTTCGTTCACGCCACAGTTAGCGCATTTAAAGACGCATCTAGCCATGCCTTGAGGCTGCGGGATCTCACATATCCATGTTTATCAGAACATTTCAAATCGAGGCTTGACCTTCGACTAATCTCAGTTGGCACAACCAAGCATTTTCGAAGCCAAGGATTACCCATTCAGATTCGATCCGTCAGGCGGGCAATGACAAATAGGTTACTGGGGCATGTCTGTATGTCGCGTGCGCGAATCAGAACGTGGATATACGGCACTATTCTCCGAAATGGATGGTTGGGAGCCGTGAAGTGTCCTACTTGTCCACATTCGCTCAACAATCATTGTTGCAGATGTGGACGAATAGTCAACCCGGATGTTCAAGTTCTGAGAGTTGGCCCGATTCGTAGCAGAATCAACAAGGACCTAACTATACACCTTCTCTGTGAGCCATGCTACGTTGAGAGGACGAGGACGGCTCAGCTACTGATTTCTGAGACATGATTGAAGAAGCAGACCACACTCTTTGACGTTTCATGTACCGAACAGCTGCGACTAGGACGACAGCTGTGACGAGGTTCATGACGAGGAGCTTGAGGTGTAACGGGTAACAGGCGTGAGGTTTTGGTTATGAAAAACAAGGGGTTCCGATATAACCAGTGTCACCCTATTATTCCTGATGAAGCATGAAATGGCCTTTCCGCGACGAAGAAACCATAAATCACAAGCTTGAACTGCTTCGGCTTAGAGACGAAATTCGCAAAGCCTCAGATGAACTGGTAACCAGCATCAAGAGTAGAGGCGGCGATGTCATCGCAGCCCGAGACGATCCTGAGATTCAAAGCATCAGAGCGAGGTTATGCAGACTTCACAAGAAAGCCATGGTTAGCTGCGCGTATGACCCGGTCGATAGAGATGTTGAGAGAATTTGCGACGGACTTACACAGTCACAAGTCTGTGTTAAAGCACTCCAACTCTCTGAAGAACTGACGTGTTGTTCCAGATTCATGCGAACCATGACTTGACACTCACAAGGAACCATTAACACCACGACAGGCCCACATACTAAATGATAGATATTCACTCGTGATCAAGCCACATCTTAAGCAACGAAAAAGTTTCAAAAGTCGCTCCTCACTATCGAAGTGTTGACCCACTTCACGTAGTTGGTCGTGTCTACAACGTATTGAGCTCGGCTTGTCTTCGTGTGTTCACTGGCCGGAAAGACTGAAAACCGAAAACCACAACTTCTAGCAAGCTCAAAACGTCACCTGTTGTGGCCCCTGTGCAACGAATTCCGCTGGTAGAGGACTTGACTACCGCATCAATTCCAACCGGATCGAATCTCTTGGTTGAATACGATCCAGCATCGTAATGGTACAACGCCTCCGTCACAATTGCCGCAGGATGGTTGAAAAGTGGAGGAATCATTGACTACAGCGCTACAGTTCAACCCCCATCGAATATTCGGTCAAAACTCAAACGACTCGGACTCGACGCGGAGACCTTAGAGAGAGAAGGCAAGCTCGAACTCTGGGACTATTACACGCTTACCCTTGGCAAGAAATCCAGTGAGAAACTTGCAACGAATTCCTTGAAGGTCGCAGACTTTAGTATAGAATTCATCAAGACGGAAATAGGTGACCCTTCTAGACCTGCGCGTTTGGGAATCAGAGACGGCATGTCGACATTGGCTCGATTTGATGATGAAAAGACTTGGGTTGAATTTGAGCTAACTAGGCCTATCCAATTGGCTGGGCTACACAAGAGTGTAGGGATTCGAGGTGTCGTGAGGGGTCTTCACAGTGATTGGGCCTACAGACGCCTAGAAGATGCTTACGACGGCATAATCGACTTCAAGCTTGACGAAACCAGTGATCCGCCTAGGAACCTGATTAGGAGCATGCGAGACGATGGCTTCGACGGACGATGGCATCAACTGAAAATGGCAGAGAATCTCGAAATCAGTTTCGCAGATTCCTAATATCTCACAATTGTAAGCATAAACCAAACTCGCACTCTTCGTGGTTCCCAGCTTCGCAACGTACACAAGTGCAGGTACAGTCGGGGCTGCTAGTCTCTTCGCTTTCGGTCAAGGTAGTAGATCGTGGAGATCTTTGTAAAGGAGTATTTACGGTCGAGTAGCTGTATTCTCAGCCCAGCATCAATCCTCTAGGAATCTGCCAAGTGATTTGACACGATTCAGATACGTACAACAGTTGCGAGTGCTCTCGTGAGGCATTCCGGACGCAGCTATTCGAGGTAACGAGAACTAATTGTTCTCATTAGTTGAGAGAGGGAACTGATGAAGGGTGTGGAGACTTCTGGGTTAAAGCTCAGAACGACTGTTAGATTCTTGACGCGGAAGAAGACCAGCAGCACCTTCTCGTATCGAACCGTCACATTATCCAACTTGCCCAGCACAGGTTCCAATTTTCCGACAGCGTCGACAATAATAGGTGGCATCAACTGCACAAAATTGCGTTCCTGCTCCTCTGTTGTGACACTCTGAACTCCTTCCCGCATCTTTGAGTACAAGATTCGAAAACCATCTTCAATGATTCCTACGTAACGGATTCTGCTATCTTGTCTGAAGGCTTCTTCAGCGAATTTTCCGACGTCCAACAAAACTCGCCCTTGCGGTTACGGGAGCGGTCAGATAAAGAGTACCCCTACACTTTGTAGGGTATAGCTCCAGACGGACGAACTGTCGCTTATACGCGATACCGTTTCAGTACTCTGGTCGAGGCTGGTAAAGTTGCAGCAGGTTTCCATCAGAATCACGGAAGTGAACATACCACCCCCACTCCTCCTCTCCGACGGGTTGTGTGAATTCCACTCCCCGCCTGCCAAGTTCTTCATAAGCCGAATTGATATCAGCAACTTTCAATGCTATTGTAACAGCGTTGTTGCGGGGAGACGGTGGCGAAAACTTTCTCGGATGCTTCTTTTCATCAAAAACTCCAATGCGACGTCCTCAGGCCCATTCGGCTCGAAACGAACCCAATCTACGAGGGGCTGATAACCCGCTCCTGGATCAACTTCCCCAACAGGCAACCCGACTTGGTCACGATAGTAAGCTAGCATCTTAGGAAAATCCCGAGCTGCGAAGAGCAAAACCCCCACCCTCACCCTCATCACAAAGCATTCCTGATCGAACGTGCTGTGATAAGCTTACGATAAGATTTCTTTGAAACATCGGATCTAGCTGGAGCTTACCACTATAACCGTTCCCTTCATCCAAGAATGGTACGAGCATACGTAAGTATAGGTGCCCGGTTTTGTGAAGGTGTACGTGAACGACTGGCCTGCCTCGAGGTTCCCTGAATCAAAAATTCCGTTGGTGGACGTAACCGTGTGGGGCATGTTATCATTATTGATCCACGTGACCGTGTTGTTAACTCCAATCACGACCACAATTTGCTGCGGGAAGTATCCTGGTGAACTTGTGTTGACTCCCGAATTTGGAAGAATGCTAACTTGAACTTGACTCGAGACCATGCTTGTGGTATTAGTCATGGTTACGATTGTAGAATTGGACTGAGTCACACTAGTAGAGTTGAATGAAGTGAAAATGCTGAATGAAGGTCGAGGTTGGTTGAACGGCGTAGCGTTTGCTGGACTCACAAACAATAACCCTATCATTCCAGCATCAGCATGGAATACTACATGACAATGGAAGAGGAACACGCCTGGCTGAGTGAAGTTCACAAGCACTGAGTCAGCTGTGCCGGGGGAAAGCGGTAGAGTATTCGCAGGTACCTCCTGACCGGGTGAAACCCACTCGGATATCAGGCTCATGTCGTGCATGTGAAAAGTGTGAACCTGGTCCCCGATGTTGATGACGTTGAACCTAGCCGTCTGGCCTACCTTACCCGAAAACGCGAGGTAGGTCACATTCGCTTCTTGGAGCACTCCTTTTACGCCGCTTGTTTCAGCGATTTTCATCAAAGTCGACTCCCCGCCAGGAATTCCCATGCCGTTCATGATGTACGGAGGTGCACCGGTTCCTGTGACCTCAGGACCCATCTCTCCCATGAAGACCACGAAATCTTTGTCGAGATGCGGCTTATTCACCGGATCAACAATAATCGCTCCGTAAAGTCCCTGATGAATGTGATAGCTAATCATGTGATGATCTGATGAATGGCAATGGTAGAAGTAGATCCCTGGAATGCTGGTGTTCAACACGTACGTGTAGTTACCTCCGGGAGATATCATCGATCCTGCACCAATTCCAGTAATTATGTTAGCTTGACTTCCATCGTACGTGAAATTGTAATCGAAAAGGTGCGTGTGGAAACTATGAGTAAGGTTCAGCTCGTTGAAAACGGTCACAACCAGTGTATCGCCAACTGTCGCGTAAAGCGTTGGACCAGGAACGGTTCCATTAAACGACCACGCATGCCAAACCGCATTCGCTCCTTCAGGAATATTCACACCTTCAATTACCAGAACATAATGCCGCATGACAGGCGTATACGATTGGATTTTACTGCTTCCTGTCGAAAGAAACCCCGATGCTATGTCGGTCTGATAAAACGAGTAGCCGACCGCACTTCCTAACAGGAGTCCAACGAAGAGCCAAACTAACGGGGAACCCCAGAACGAATCCTTCGCAACCATACTGATCTCCTGAACAACACGATCGTGAGTACGAGGTAAACGTCCAGTATTGTCGGTATATATTCTCTAGTACCAAAACTAGCAGAGCCTAGATATATTAGCCTCCTCTAACTTTCAGCTCAGGATCGCTGGATCGTCGACAATGAGCGTGATGTCAGGGCAGGTCATCATGGAGGACCTAAGGTTTAGACTTGAATCCTTGGCTTCCACCATCGTAATAATTGCGTTAATGTATATCTAACCGTGACGTCGTTGTAGGGGAAGTGAATGCGTAAAGGTTCTAGGCCGAATCCTGCTTCCGATCTCACCCGTGTCGAAGACTACTTGGAAGTAGTCTACAGTCTGATGCAAAGGAAGGGTTATGCGAGAGCGGCAGACATTGCAGAGCTCTTGAAAGTGAAGACACCAAGCGTCACGAATATGCTTCAAAGGCTAGACAAGCTAGGACTCATAGAGTATGAACGGTACAGAGGCATATCCCTGACCGATAGGGGCGAACGGATGGCTCGTTTCACGCAACAGAAACATCTTACCTTAATCCGATTCCTCCGCATTCTGGGAATCGAAGAGCGCATGGCTAAACTTGACGCAGAAGGCATCGAACACCACGTCCACAAGACCACAGTCAACCGTATACAACGTTTCGTCCAATTCGTGGACAGACATCCATCCTGGTTTAACACATTCAAAGAAGCAGAAAACCACTAAATTGCGAAACACATGCTACGGGCCCTTAATCAAACGTAAGCTGACTAGACGCGCCATTAGAGGCGCACGCGAAAGAAAGGAACAATTGCAAGTAGTCTTCGAGGAAGATAACGGAAACCTGAAGAAATCATAGGTACTAGCTTCCTGTTCAACCATCGCCTCTCTACTTTGTGAGCTAATTCAGATGGACGTATTTTTCTATCACATTTAGTTGCAAAAAATACAGCTTCTAGGCATAACTAATAGCTAACAAGCAACAAGTAATCTCGCGTGGATGCAATTGCCACCAATAACACGCGTCCTCTTGCTTCTAAGCCTAATCATATTTGTTCCTCTGCTTATCCCTTCTTTTGTTAAGGCTGATTCAAATCAATGGACCAGCTACCCGAACAACCCCGTTCTCGGCCCCACATCGAGCGGTTGGGATTCCGGAGGCACAACAGCGCCGGTCGTGCTGTACGACGGAGCGATCTACAGGATGTGGTATGATGGAGGCCACGCGACCGCGAACGGGATAGGGTTCGCAAACTCCACGGATGGAATCCACTGGAAGAAGTACCCCGGACCCGTACTACAGCCTAGTCCCGCCGGAAGCTGGGACAGTTCACAAGTCAAAGTTGGAGCAGTGGCGTGGAACGGGACACTCTTCTTGATGGCTTATTTCGGCGCGAATGCAACAACCTTCCAGAATGGTGCAATCGGCGTGGCTGGTTCGAAGGACGGAATCACGTGGGTCAAGTACTCAGGTAATCCTGTCCTGACGGTTGGTGCGCAAGTATTAGGCAGGCCTTCCGGGCTCAGGTGGCAGATCACGTACAACATGTGGTATGCTGCATATCAACCTACGAGCCCAGTTATTCGAATCTTCTACGCAACTTCATCAAACGGATTGATCTGGACTCAGTGGGCTGGACCCGTGCTTTCGCCCTCATCGAATTCGAGCGCGTGGGATTCACTAAGCGTGTCGACACCTTCAGTACTTCGAGTAGGCTCGAGCTTCGGCATGTGGTACACTGGCTTAAGCCAGAGCAGTAATATTCCACAAATCGGCTACGCGACCTCAAACGACGGCGCAACTTGGAATAAAACTTCTAGCCCTGCACTTTCCTCGGGACCACCGGGCAGTTGGGACGCCGCAGGAGTCGAGCAGCCTGACGTAGTGATTGGACCGAATGGATACATGATGTACTATGACGGATTCAACAGAACTTCGCCGCCTAGCATTGGCTTGGCGCTGGCTCCACAGAATTTCAGCGTTCCAGAGTTACAAGTTCCCCCGGTCGGTCTTCTGATAGCAGTACTGACCTGCGCGACAGTCTGCTTTGCTTACAGAAGACGTCAGCACTCTTCATTCAGAAATCTGATCGAACTTCTTTAGCACGGCTGGCAGTATTTCAACAAGATCTGATGCGATCATGTGAAACCCTTTCATTTTGACCAACATGTCGCCTGCGCGCCCATGGAGGTAAGCTCCAGCTACTGCTGCATCAAAAGGGTTGACGTTCTGTGCTAGGAATGCTCCGATGATTCCGGATAGGACATCCCCCATGCCTCCCTTTGCCATTCCTGGGTTACCAGTCCTGTTGACCTTGACACTGTTCCCGTCAGTTACCACGGTTTCATGCCCTTTCAGCAGCAGGACACAGGAGTTCCTCTTTGCGAAATCGACACAAATCGGCACCCTCTTTTGCCATCGTTCAGGCGCCTCAACTCCGGAAAGTGCCTTGAATTCGCCTGCATGCGGAGTAACGACGAGGTTAGAGTAGTTACAGCCAATGTTCCTTGCCATTGCTCTTATTGCATCTGCGTCTATCAGAACTGGTTTGTTCATACTAGCTGCATCTTCTACGATCCGTGGAATCATGGCGGTAGTTTCGGGATCTCGCCCGATGCCTGGACCCAGAACGAGCGCGTCGGATCGGGCTAGAAGTCCCTCTATCAGAGCAAGACTGTTAGAAGTTACTAAATCATCATTTAGTTGGTGTACTATAAGATCCGGAGAATAGGATCTGATTACCGACGCCACCCGTCTTGGTGCGGCTATGAAAACGAGTCCCACGCCCGTTCTGAGGCTGGCCATTCCAGCTAGAGCTGGCGCGCCCGAATATACATCACTGCCCCCCACTATCAAGAGACGACCATAATCGCCTTTGTGAGAGTGCGGATCTCTAGGCTTAACAACTCGCCGAACATCAGAGCTGCTGGAAAAAGACGGACGCACCAAATTGCTCACTGCCTTTATTCATTTACACTCATCTATATGACAGCCTATCGCCTGCTCGAAACATAACACGAGATAACACGAGATAAATGAAACGTCCTTTTGTTGTCAAATAGCATTGAGAAGTCTCCACAACATCGCTTAGGACTCGATTTGTTTGCGCACCATTATAGGGCTGTTTTGCTATGATCGCTACAGCTGGCGCTTAACTTGTGGGAGATTGGTGACCGGGGGTGGGTATCGATTACTGTCGGCGTAGCTGCAGATGGGATTGCTGGTCAAGGTGCTCCAGGCAGGGATAATGAACATAAAGGCCTTGCCGGGTGGAACTTTGCAGGCCTTGATTGGTACTTTGTCATTGGTTTGATCTGCGGTTTTGATTTGGTTGTAGAGAGGTTCGGTTTGTACGTTGCGCCGTTGATCATGATAGGTTCGAACTCGGTGGTTCCTGGGGTAGGTGTTGGCGTCGCGCTGTTCCGTCGTATCGGCCTTGGAGTGATAATTCCTTTCTGGATGTTGGGGGTTATAGTGCCTGCGGTAGTTGCTGTCATCGGATCAGCCGCTATTGGAATAGTTCTCCTGATTGGTATTGTCCTGACAATCATGGCTGTGGCACGCTGGCTTAGGAGTCGTTCGGATTGAATCAGACCGCGCATTACCAGACAGCGAACTCGTCGAATTTGCTTGTCTGAAAGATCGTCTCGGTCAGAAGAGTCTAGTCGATTTCCCTGATTCTAATCTGTAGTGGTGGTCTGCTTGTGTTGAGTCGTCTGGATATTGTGTCGTAAAGATCACGTCAATTTCTGCCTTCGCCGCTAAGTTCCTGAATGTAGCTATGAAGTCTTCATGATTATCGATATTTGAGAAGGCTTCGTCTATCAGCATTAATTCTGGCTTTGAGATGAGTGATGTGGCGACAGAGAGTTTTTCCCTCATGCCGAGACTTAGTTTATTCACTTTTCCGCTGAAGTTTATCCCTAAGCCGGTTTTGATTTCAGTTACATACTCAGACTCTATGTTTAGCCGTTTATTCTTAGCACCCCATACCAAGTGCTGGTCAACGTCAAGATGCGGGATGCAAGAATCCGGCGTGACGATTGATACATGTCTTTGTTCAATCGGTAGACTTGTGATTTGCTTCGAGTTGAGCATCACGTAGCCGTCATCAGGTGAGAGTATGCCTCCGATCAGGTTGAGCAGAGTGGTTTTTCCAGAACCGTTCTTGCCTGTTAGGCAGATGTAGTTCTCATCTGAAAGTTCTGCATCGAGAAAGAAGCCCCCTAGTCTCTTTTTCAATTCTACCTTGATCACTATCAGTCGCCTTTCATCCATTTTGAATTATCCTGCTTAACCAATCTGAGAATGATCATCATGGCGATTGAGACGAGAATCATTACAGCAGAGGCTGTGACTGCGGCTCCTAAGCCGTAGTACGTGTAGTATTGGAAGATAAGTACGGGGGCAGGGTTTACGCCGTAAAAGGGCTGTTGTAACACATAGTAAGCAACGATTGAGATTGAACCGAACTCGCTCATGGCCCTGCTCATCGAGATTAGAGAAGCACTCAGAATCCCTCTTCCCGCGTTAGGTAATGCAACTGAGATGAATGTTCTGAATTTTGAGGCCCCTAGACCTAATGCGTAATTTTCGTGGGCCACGTTCATCGATTGGAAGAAGAGCTGCATGGAATTGATGTAAATCGGCGCGGAAACGATTGTGAGTGCAGTGATGAGGCCGAGATAGGTGTTGAAGAAGTTGATTCCTACCGAGAGGAGGAATCGGCCGAAAGGCGTCAGAGGGCTAACGATGACGAGGATTGCGACACCGATGATTGGGTGTGGGATCGAAGCGGGTATAGCTGACAATGTTTCACCCAGGCTATTCTTGTTTCTAGCAAGATAGTATGCGAGCGGAGTGAAAACTGCGACTGAGATTGCCGACGAAACAGCGGATGATATGAGCGTCAGTTCGATCGCTCGGAACACCTCATAGCTATAACCTATGGGTTCACTAAGCGGGCCGAAGCCCTCGTAAATTAGCAGAAACACAGGTACAACGAGGATGGTGAGAGAGAAAACCGAGATTAACCTGAGCCAATTCAAGTTTCTGAGCAATCCACTAGTCTGTGTTTGGTCCGCTGGGTTGAAGGTAGCCTTGTGACACGAGTTGCTGAAGCAGTGGTGGGGCGGTTGTGCTGTTGTACAGTTTTGCCGGTGTTGTCGGGATCAATCCGTATGGTGATAGCAATGTTGGAGAGTTCTTCACTACGAACGCGACAAACTGTAGGGAATCAGCTGTGTCCGTGCTATCGGCCGGCACCGTAATAAAGAGCCTGATTACTCCGCCTGTCTGCACTCCCTTAGCTAGCTGGTACGAGAACTGAGAGTAGAATTTTGAGTACTTTGAATCGCCAAGGTTCACCTGCCCCGACAGTTGGAGGTAGTTGAGCTTATGTGCAATAGCGGAGGATTTGTAGATCCAAAGGAAATGAATCTGGCCGGTCTGTAAGGGCGCTATAAGGTCGGCTGCGCTGGCGGCTGTAACGTTCCCGTTGTTAGAAATCAGCCTATTTTCGTAGAAGCTGGAGTTATTTACGTAGGCTTGACCGGCAGCCTCCAGCACGATCCATCCTCTATACCCAGATGGATCTGCGTTGGGATTTCCAGTCCCGACTTTGACCGAGCCTGAGGTCAGCATTGTGAAACAATTGTTCCACGCCGCGGTTGTGTTCGCCGCAAGCGCGGA
>Ga0187780_10004229_pt1 | contig 10771 bp, 10 predicted proteins | sample 1015_Q2_SP10_20__FD_132429 | JGI IMG/M metagenome (GOLD analysis project Ga0187780, IMG submission 132429) | Tropical peat soil microbial communities from peatlands in Department of Meta, Colombia - 1015_Q2_SP10_20_MG | ecosystem: Environmental > Terrestrial > Soil > Wetlands > Peat | place...
ACGGCTGCGGACGGCCCCGGGCTCGAGGATGGCCGGGACGGAGCAGGCGGGAATGATCGTGGCGCTGGAGTAATTCGCGCTGACGGTGGTAGCGAAGCGGTCATGACCGAGGATGTGGCCGACAGCACCGCCCTGGCTGCCCAGCGCCGTGACCCCGGCGAGCATATCGGCACCGGAGAACGGAACCGCCCGGCAGAACCGAACGGCCCGCGCGAACGGACCGGCCCGGCGGAGCGGACCGGCCCGGCGGAGCGGACCGGTGCCGTTGCCGTGGCGAGCGAGAACGGCTCCACCGCGGTAGGCGGCGACCGGGCCGGAACCGCCGCGGCCGCCGACCGGACCGCTCACCGCAGGAACGTGCCGGAGCAGAGCCGGGTGCCGAGCTGGCTGCAGACCGGCGCCGCATGGTCTTGGCGGCTGCTGCTCATCGCCATCGTGCTGTACGTTATCGCGCGCGTGATCGGCGTACTGTACATCGTCGTCGTCCCGTGTACCGCGGCGCTGCTGCTCACGGCCCTGCTGCAGCCGCTGACGGCCAGGCTGCGCCGAGCCGGGCTGCCGAGCCTCGCCGCGACCTGGTGCACCTTGCTCATCGTGGCCGTGGTGCTCGGCGCGCTCGGCGTGCTCATCACCAACCGGGTGGGCGCGGACTACCCCACCCTCGTGAACGAGGCCCGACATACCACCTCGCAGGTAGAATCCTGGCTGGCCGGCCCGCCCTTCCATGTCAAGAACAGCACTGTCAGGCATGCCCTGAACGATGTCCCCAGCTACCTGAGCAGGCACAAGTCGCTCATCGCAGGCACCGTGGTGACCGGCGGCAAGATCGCCGCTGAGTTCATCGGCGGCCTGGTCCTGCTGCTGTTCGTCATGTTTTTCCTGATCAAGGACGGCGACCGGATCTGGGCCTGGCTACTGAGCGCCATGCCGGCCCAGACCGCCGGGCGGGTGAACCGGGCCGGGCAGGCTGCGTGGCTGGCGCTGGTGTACTACATGCGCGGCACGGTCGCGGTCGCCGCGATCCACGCGTTGGTCATCGGGATCACCCTCTGGATCCTGGGTGTCCCGCTGGTCATCCCGCTGGCCGCCCTGGTGTTCCTGGCCGCTTTCGTGCCCCTGGTCGGGCTCCTGTTCGCGGGAGCGCTGGCCATCCTGGTCACGGCGGCCACCAAGGGCTGGGTGGCCGCCGTCATCCTGCTGTGCGTGCTGATCGTCGAGGACCAGCTGGAAGGTCACCTGCTGCAGCCGCAGGTGGTCGGCCGGGCGGTACGGCTCCACCCGCTCGCGATCATCCTCGCGCTCGCGGTCGGCGGCGTGGTCGCAGGCATCGCCGGTGCCGTGGTCGCCGTGCCGATCGTGGCGGTGATTACCCGGGCGGTGCCCGAACTGCGGCGGAGCGAGTCCGACTCCGACGACCCATAGGACGGCCGGCGAATGCGACAGTCTCCGGATGTCGCGCTATCCTCACCGTGCGTGCCAGCAGGAGGGAGCCTTCGTTGTACTATTCCGGACCCGACGTGCTGATCAAGCGCCTGGACACCGGCGTCCCCCTGCCGTCTTACGCCCATCCCGGAGACGCAGGCGCGGACCTGGCGACCGCCGAAGACGTCGAGCTGGCGCCGGGCGAGCGCGCGCTGGTGCGTACCGGGCTGGCCATCGCGCTGCCCGCCGGGTACGCGGCGTTCGTGCATCCTCGCTCCGGCCTCGCGGCGAAATACGGGGTAACGCTGGTGAACGCGCCGGGAACGGTCGACGCGGCCTACCGGGGAGAGATCAAGGTGACCTTGCTGAACACGGACCGGGACCGCCCGGTCAGCTTCAAGCGGGGAGACAGGATCGCGCAGCTGGTCGTCCAGCGAGTGGAACGGGCTGTGTTCCACGAAGTAGAAGTACTCCCCGGATCGGTGCGAGGCGACGGCGGCTTCGGCTCGACAGGCGGGCACGACGCTGATCGCACCGAGCTGGTGTCCTGAGCGAGAACGAGAAGGAGTGTGCGGAGTGTTTCGTCGGCGGCGTTCAGCAGACGTTGGCCGGGACGACCCCGGGGAGTTCGACCGGCCCGAGGAGGGTGATCAGGGACCGCACGACGACGAGTCGTTCCAAGAGGGGCCCGAGGGGCGCGGGAGTGAAGGTTCCCCCCGGGGACCGAGGGAGGCCCGCGGGGCCGAAGGGTTCGTCCCCGCCGGGAAGTACGGCGGCCCGTGGGATGTCGGGGAGCCCTATCCACCGCGGGACCGGGTTGACCTTGGCAGCCTGCAGGTGCCGGTCGGTCCGGACCATGAGATCCAGCTCGTCATGGCCGAACAGCACGGCGCCTGGGTCACGATCAAGCACGGAGAGAGCGAGTTGCAGGTCCAGGCGTTCGCCGCGGCGCGGCGGGGCGCGCTGTGGGATGACGTCCGGGCCGAGATCGCCGCCGAGGTGCGCGGGGCGGGCGGGCAGAGCGAGGAGGTGCCAGGATCGTTCGGTGCCGAGCTGGCGGCTCAGGTGCCCGTTGAGCCCGGACAGCCCGGCTCTGGGCTGCGGCTGGTCCGGTTCGTCGGTATCGACGGCCCGCGCTGGTTCCTGCGCGGCCTGTTCACCGGCCCGGCTGCCCTCGGCGGGGAGCCTGCCGGTGTGCTCGAAGAGGTGCTCAGGGACATCGTGGTGGTGCGGGGCGACCACCCGGTACCGCCACGGGAGATCCTCGAGCTGCGGCTGCCCCCCGAAGCTCAGCAGGCGTTCGAAGAGCAGCAGGCGGCTGCGGCAGGGGAGAACAAGTTCCGCACCGACCTCAATCCCTTCGAGCGCGGGCCCGAGTTCACCGAGACTCGTTAGCGCTCAGCAGCCGGCCGAGTTCCTCCTCGACGTCCTCGCTGGTCACGAAGAACAGCTCGTCACCGACCTGCAGCGGATCGTCCGGGTGGGGCACCAGGACCCGGCCCTCGCGCAAGATAGCGACGAGAGCGGTGTCCGCGGGCCACTCGATCCCGCCGACGCGCTGGCCGACGAGCGGGGCCTCGGCCGGCATGGTCAGTTCGACCAGGCTGGCCTCGCTCTGCCCGAACGTCATCAGCCGGACCAGGTCACCGACACTGACCGCCTCCTCGACCAGCGCCGAGAGCAGCCTCGGGGTGGAGACTGCCACGTCGACACCCCAGGACTCGTTGTACAGCCACTCATTGTCCGGCTGATTCACCCTCGCCACCACCCGGGGCACCCCGTACTCGGTCTTGGCGAGCAGCGAGACGACCAGGTTCACCTTGTCGTCGCCGGTCGCCGCGACCACGACGTTGCACCGGTGCAGCGCGGCATCGTCAAGGGAGCTGATCTCGCACGCGTCGGCGAGCAGCCATTCGGCGCGGGGCACGCTCTCGACCGCGATCGCCTTGGGGTCAATGTCGATGAGCAATACCTCATGCCCGTTCTCCAGCAGCTCGCTGGCGATGGAGCGGCCGACCGCCCCGGCTCCCGCTATCGCGACCCGCATCAGTGCCCGCCTCCCCGCACCGCGAAAGCCGCGGCGATCCGGTCCATGTCGTCTTCCCTGGCGACGACGTGGATCACGTCCCCTTCCTGCAGGACGGTCCCGCCGTCTGGCACGAACGCCTGGCCGAGCCGGTCGACGAAGGCGACGCGCGTCTGCGTGTTGGCCTCGAGCGCTTTTACCTGCTCGCCGATCCAGTGCGGCGCGAAGCCGACCTCGGCCAGCACGATCTTTCCGGTGGGGTCGCGCCACAGCGGCTCGCCGACATCTTCCGGGAGCAGCTTGCGCAGCATCTGGTCGGCGGTCCAGCGGACCGTGGCCACGGTGGGAATGCCGAGGCGCTCGTAGACCTCGGCCCGCCGCGGATCATAGATCCGCGCCGCGACCCGCTGGACGCCGAACGTCTCGCGTACGACCCTGGCGGCGATGATGTTCGAATTGTCGCCGCTGCTCACCGCGGCGAAGGCTTCTGCGCGCTCGATGCCCGCCTGAATGAGCACGGTCCGGTCGAAGCCGATGCCGGTGACCCGTTCGCCCTTGAACCAGGATCCGAGCCTGCGGAATGCCCCGGGGTCCCTGTCGATGACCGCGATGCTGTTGTCCCGGTCCTCAAGGATGTGGGCGAGCGTCGACCCGACCCGTCCGCAGCCCATGATCACGATGTGCACGAGACCGTCCCTCCACGATGAGCGGGGTTCCCCCGATCAGGGGTGCCTCGCCAAAGTTATGCCCTCACATGCGAGAATGCGACCCCATGAATTATCGAACCGGTCAGGTCGTTGACGTGACGGCGGTGGACGTGGCGCACGGCGGATGGTGCGTCGCCCGCCCGGCCGACGGGCCGGTCGTGTTCGTGCGGCATGCGCTGCCAGGCGAGCAGGTCCGCGCCCGCATCACCGAGGTCACCTCCCATCTCGCCCGCGCCGAGGCGGTGGAAATCCTGACCGCGTCACCCGATCGGGTCAAGCCGGCCTGCCCGCACGCAGCTCCCGCCGGTTGCGGCGGCTGCGACTGGCAGCATGCCGCCCTGCCCGCCCAGCGGTTGCTCAAGGCTGCTGTTATCCGGGCGCAGCTCAGGCGGCTGGCAGGCATCGACCGCGAGGTCACCGTGGAACCGCTTCCCGGCGACGCGGACGGTGGCGATCCCCGGCCAGGCCGCAGAGCGGAAGGCCTGGGCTGGCGCACGCGGGTGCAGTTCGCCGTGCGGGAGGACGGGGTGGCCGGATTGCGCGCCCATCGCTCGCACCGGGTGATCAACGTGGGCGAGTGCTTGATCGCCCACCCTGCGATCACGGAAATGGCCGTCCCCGCCCGCCGGTGGCCGGGGATGGCCTCGGTCGGGGCCGTGGTGGGAACGGGGTCGGGCGAAACCGCCCTGATCGTCTCGCCTGGCCGGACGGGGGCCAGCCCGGACCGTTCGGTATCAATCGATGGGGTCACGGCGGGGTCGGTACTCCGCCGTGCGGGCCACAGCCTGACCCCCGTGCGCGGCCGCCCGTACCTGACCCAGCAAGCGGCGGGGCGGGACTGGCGGGTCAGCGCGGAGGCGTTCTGGCAGGTGCATCCCGCCGCGGCGGACGTGCTGGCGGGCGCGGTCGTGGCCGGGCTCGGGCCGGTCCCCGGCGATGTGGCGCTCGACCTGTACTGCGGCGTGGGCCTGTTCGCCGGGGTGCTCGCTCCGGCGGTCGGGCCGGGCGGGACGGTGATCGGCGTCGAGGCGGACCGCGCCGCCGTGAGAGACGCCCGCCACAACCTGCGGGAGTGGCCGTGGGTCCGGGTGTACAGGGGCGACGTGGCCATGGTGGTCCGGGAGGGCGAACCCCCCGCAACCCCCCGCGACCGGGAGGGCCCATCCTCCCGGACCCCGCGGGAACCCGCCCGCCAGGCCGGGCACCGGCGAGCGCTCCCGCCCGCCCGGGTCGTGGTGGCCGACCCGCCCCGAGCCGGACTGGCCGGGGAGGTCATCGAGTACCTCAGCAGCGTGCGGAGCGGGGCAAGGCGGTTCGCCTACGTGTCCTGCGATCCGGCGACGCTGGCCCGCGATATCGGACGGCTCGCCACGCACGGCTGGATCCTGGACGGCCTCCGGGCGTTCGACGCGTTCCCCATGACTCACCATGTGGAGTGCGTCGCCATCCTGGCTGCGCCGGAGTAACAATCGGATCCGTCACCGCCTGCCGCAGCGAGGTCTGAACCAGGCTAGGCGGGTGCTGCGGTGCCTGGCATTCCCTTGACGTAGTAGCCGAGACCGGGAATTCGGGTCAGCAGGCCCTCGTCTTCCAGCGTGCGCAGCGCTTTGGCGCACGTCTGCCGCGCGTGCCCGTACTGCTGGCTGAGGGTGGTAATGGACGGCGTCGGCATACCAGGCGAGAGGGTCCCCTCGGCGATCTGCCGGCGAAGCAGTACAGCCAGGCGCACATAGGCTCTTGGGTCCGATTCGTCACTTATCGACACTCTCGTACCGTACTCGATTGGCAATATTGCCAATCGCAACGCTTCGACACTAGTCGAGATTAGACGAGGAACCTAATGGTGGGTTAGCGTCGGAAATCGTCAGGGCCGCCACGGCCACGCGGAGCCAGAATCCAGGGCAGGTCATGATCTTCTACTCATGGACGGCACTCAGCGGCAGCTCTGAATCACCGGTCGCCCTGGGCATTACCGACGACCGCGCCCGGGCTATGCGGGAGGGTGAGGAGAGCCTCGGTTCCGGGCAGGCGTGCGTGGTCATTATCGAGGCCGTACGCCCGGCGATGGCGCCGCATACGCTGGCTCCCTGCTATGCGCGCACCGGCGTAGGCTGGCTGGGCCAGTGCACCCGCACGGGCAAAGTGACCTGGAACAGGTTCTTCGTGCCCGGTGATCCAGACGATCATCAGGTCCCTGGCAAGATGGGCCCATGAAACTTCGGATCTTCACTGAGCCGCAGCTGGGAGCCGACTACCAGACCCTGCGGAAGGTGGCGCTCGCCGCGGAGGAACTCGGGTTCGATGCCTTCTTCAGGTCCGATCACTACCTCAAGATGGGTGACGTCTCCGGGCTGCCAGGGCCGACTGACGCGTGGGCCACGCTCGCCGCCCTGGCCGTCGAGACCAGCCGGATCAGGCTCGGGACGCTGATGACCGCGGCGACGTTCCGGCTGCCCGGTCCGCTCGCGATCACGGTAGCGCAGGTCGACCAGATGAGCGGCGGCCGGGTCGAATTCGGTCTTGGCGCCGGCTGGTACGAGGCCGAGCATGCCGCGTACGGGATACCCTTCCCATCCCTCGGTGAGCGTTTCGACCGATTGGAGGAGCAGCTGACGATCATCACCGGACTGTGGGGGACGCCGGACGGCCAGACCTTCTCCTTCCACGGGGCGCATTACCGGATATCGGACTCACCGGCCCTGCCGAAGCCCGCCCAGCGGCCGCGCCCGCCGGTTCTCCTCGGCGGTGGTGGCACCCGCCGGACGCCGCGGCTCGCGGCCAGGTTCGCAGACGAGTTCAACGTGCCGTTCGGGTCGGTGCAGGATTCGGCGGCCGGGTTCGCGCGGATCCGCGAGGCGTGCGAAGCGGTCGGCCGGTACCCCGCGTCGATGACCTACTCGGTGGCTCAGACGGTGTGCTGCGGGAAGGACGAGGCCGAGTTCCGCCGACGGTCGGCCGCGATCGGCCGGGATCCCGAAGACATGCGCAAGTACGGGATCGGCGGGACGCCGGCAGAGGTCGCGGCCAAGATCGAGGAGTTCGCCGAGATCGGAGCGGAGCGAGTCTACCTGCAGGTGCTCGACCTCGGCGACCTGGACCACCTGGAGCTGATCGCGTCCGACGTGGCGCCGCAGGTACAGTACGGCTAACCGCGAGGCGGTGCCTCCGGGAAGGTCAGCTGAAGGCGCGGCGGGCGGCCTGCGCGCCGGTGGCGCTGGCGGCCCGGTAGCCGTAAGTGCCGCGGTCACGCAGTTCGGTCGCGGCATCGACGAGGGCGCCTAGGGCGGCGAATGCGAACGAACCGCCTACCGAGATCCGGCTCACCCCCGCCGCGGCCAGTTCGGGCACGGTCGGTGCGCCGCCGACAGCCAGCACGTTGACCGGGCGGTCGACCTCGCGGATCAGTCGGCGGATGTCCCCGATGTCGCGCAGGCCGGGCGCGTAGAGAACGTCGGCGCCGGCCTCCTGGTAGGCCCGCAGCCTGGCGATCGTGTCGGCTAGGTCGGGCCGTCCGTGCAGGTAATTCTCGGCGCGGGCGGTGAGCACGAAGTGGACCGGGCCCGCGTGCGCGATATCGGCCGCCGCCGCGACCCGCTCGGCCGCGAACCGATGGTCGTAGATGGGGTCGTCCTCCCGGCCGGTGAAGTCTTCCACCGAGCCGCCCGCGAGGCCGACCTCGATCGCCAGGCCGATGGTCTCCGCGACGGCCGCCGGCTCGTCCGCGAACGCGTTCTCCAGGTCGGCCGAAACCGGCAGGTCAGTCGCCGCGACGATGACCGCAGCGTGCACCAGGGCTTCCTCCCTGCTCACAGAGCCGTCGTTGCGGCCCAGCGTGGCGGCGAAGCCGGAACTGGTGGTGGCCAGAGCCTCGAATCCGAGGGACGCGAGCAGTCTGGCTGAGCCGAGGTCCCATGGATTCGGCATCAGCAGGGGTTCGCCTGCCCGGTGCAGGGACAGGAACCGGCGAGCCTTATCGGCCTGTGTGATCATGCCCATAACGTATCGCCGGGAAGGCGCCGCGGCCGACCACACGGCCAGCGATCATGAAGACGCCTGGTCAGTGACGTTAACAGCGGTACCTAATCCAGCTGGTGACCGGATGCGGGTCCGAATGCCAAGTCGTGATCGCCGGCCTGCCAGTATGGCTTGCGGGGCGCTAACCACGATGCCATCGTTGAGCAGTGCGCTCTGATACCGCCACCGCCAAGAGGGCGCGGCTAGTCGTCACTCTGTCGGTCGTGAGCGCCGTGATGGTTGTGCTAGGCGCGATTCTCGTAGTCGCCAGCACGGCCATGCATCTGGTCAAGGGGCACCAAGCGGGCCACCTCACCCGCGCGGGCCTGGTTCTGGCCGCAGCGGGCGTGGCGGTTGGCCTGGTCACCCTGCTGGCTTTCACGTTCACCCGGGACAGCAGATCAAGATCATCGAGGCGGTCCGCGCCGGCCGCGGGGGCGGGCCGTCGGCGGCATGCCGCCACGTCCCAGGAGCAGGGCGGTGAGCGGGCCCGGGCGGGCACTGCCCAGCACGGCGGTCGGTCGGCGCGCGAAACCAGCGGACGCCCGCGTCGGCCGCAGGTGCTGAACCCGACGACGGTGTACTCGCCGGGTGGCCTGCTCGATATCCCCCGGGACGCCCGCGCGCCAGGGTCCCCGGGACCGCCAAGGGCCGCAGGGTTCCAGGGGGCCTCAGGCACTCCACCGTCTAGCGCTGCCCGTGAGATGCTCGAGGGGCCGATGGCGGGCGGAGCGCCCCGCAGCGGGCGGAGCCAGGATCGGCCGCCGGCGGGGCGAACGGAACCGCCGCCGCCGGCCTACCAGCCAGGAGCGCCCCGCGCCCGTCCCGGCTGGGCCCCGGTTGCCTGTGACGGCCGCCAGCCCCAGCAGCAGCCTCCGCAGGCCCTGCCGCCTCGTGAGCGCGTGCGCCCCCGTGACGGCATCCCACCGCGCGCGGCCCCGCCGCCGCTGCGTGAGGCAGCGCCACCCCGCGAGGCGCTGCCACCCCGGGAGGCGCTGCCACTCCGCGAGGCGCTGCCACTCCGCGAGGCGCTGCCACCCCGGGAGGCTGTCCTGCCTCGCGAGCCTGCGCGACCGAGCGGCCCGCTGCCGCCTCGTGAACCCGTCTATCCTGCTCAGCCTGCGCGCCTAGGGCCATCCGGCCGGGGACGCGGGGGCGAAGGCAGCCGGCAGCCACGCAGTCCCGGCTACGTCACACCGGGCGCACGGCGGCCGCCACCTCCCGGAGCCCTGCCACCTGCCGGAGTCCTGCCACCTGCCGGAGCCCTGCCGCCTCCGGGAGCCCCGGGCTCAGCCCGGTCCTACGGAGCCTTTGACGGCGGATACGCACACGTCATCCAGGCGGCCGATGGCCCGGTCCCATCGGCCAACCGGATCCCGCCGCCAAACCGCGCGCGGCCACCAGATCGCGAATGGTCGGAAGATTCGGCCCGGTCGGCGAGTTCCGTGTCACGCTCGGACGCGGACGTGTACGTCTACCGAGATACCGGCGGACAGCAGGGTGGCTCCGGCGAGGATGCGCCAGCGCACGATTCAGCCGAACGCGACGCCGCTTACTGGTATGACCTGCTGACGGAAGACCCTGCTCCGAGGCGAGAGGAGACCCGGGGCCCCTTCGAGCCGCTGATCTCTTCACGGGGTTTGGCTCCTGACCCGGTATCCCGGCACTCGGACGCGGCGGCAACCGTGGATCATCCGGCCGGGGCCGAACAGGCCCGGGCGCCGGCCGGCGCGGCGCCCGATGAGGAGCTGGAAGAGACGGCGCGCGCACGGGCACGCACGCTGGAGCAGATCAGGGATCTCTACCTGACCGCGGAAGCGATCGGCGAGCGCAACGTCGACAAGCACTTTGATCAGCTGCTGGCTCAGCAGCGCGAACTTATCAGCGAGTACTTCAGGCACTCCGCTGCCGGCCCGCTGACTGCAGCCGGTCCGCGTGACGGCCTGTTGGCTGAAGCCGACGTGGAGCGCCACAATCCGGACGAGTCGTACCACCGGCACGATCCGGACGGACCGGGCACGACCGGCGGTCAGGCTGGCAAGCCCGAGAGCGCGGGCGTTGCCTCGGAACCACCTCGCGCATGGTAGACCCGGACGAGCGCGCGCTGGTTCTCGCGGTGCTCGGGCTGGGGGAGGCGGGTTCGGTAATCGCACATGACCTGCTGGTCGCGGGCGTGACGGTCCGGGGCTATGACCCGGCGGTAGCCGCCGCCCAAGGCATCATCGAGACTCGCAGCGAGGCTGAGGCGGCACACGGAGCGGACCTGGTGTTGAGCGTGAACAGCGCGAAGGCCGCGGTGGATGCCTTCAGGGCCGGGCTGCCTGGCCTGCGGCAAGACGCCCTGTGGGCGGACCTGAACACGGCCTCGCCGGGAACCAAAGGCGAGCTGGCGAGTATCGCCGAGGCAGGCGGCGTTTCCTTCGCCGACGTCGCGATGATGGCACCAGTACCGGGGCGTGGCCTGCGCGTCCCGATGATCGCCAGCGGTGACGGTGCGGTGCGCTACGCGCGCATCTTGAGCCCCTTGGGCGCTGATATCGAGGTGCTGGACGGACCGGCCGGGCTCGCAGCCAGCAAGAAACTGCTGCGCAGTGTCTTTTAC
>Ga0187780_10004230_pt1 | contig 10771 bp, 10 predicted proteins | sample 1015_Q2_SP10_20__FD_132429 | JGI IMG/M metagenome (GOLD analysis project Ga0187780, IMG submission 132429) | Tropical peat soil microbial communities from peatlands in Department of Meta, Colombia - 1015_Q2_SP10_20_MG | ecosystem: Environmental > Terrestrial > Soil > Wetlands > Peat | place...
ACCGGGCCTGGCATCACTCCTGAAGATCTTAGCAGGATATTCGATCCGCTTTACACCACAGGGGAAACGGGTGGGGAAACGGGCACGGGCCTCGGTCTTGCAGTCAGTTATCGCATTATTAAGAAGCTCAACGGAAGCATGACAGCAGAAAGCGAGCCTGATAAGGGCAGCAGGTTTGTGATAACGCTTCCGATAGGGAAGGCAGACAAAGGATCTTCTCACAGCTGGAAGTAATGACCGCGCTCAGCAAGAACGAAGAAATACTTTTATCCAATTCTGAGCGACTCAATGTATATGAATTGGGATTCATGCTCCCGGCATCTGGGCGCATTCATTGAAGACGCGTACCTTACACCGCCGGCACCGTTCAGGGTCCAGTCTCGGCACAATGCGCTTTATTGCCTCAGCCTTAGAGTGAAAAACGTTGTCTTCTCCGATACTCTTGTTGCAGCCGCCCCGCTTCATAACTTCTACAACCTCTCCCTTGAGCGAGCAGAGGTAGATCTGGCGTCCGTTCACGCGCAGGCGATGGGCCTCCTGATTGAGCATTTGGCACCCTGCGACGTCGATGAAGTTTATCCCACCGCCGACTATAAGAATATGCGCCTGCTCCGGGTGGTGCTTTGTTATCTGGTCTAACTGTTCTGCAACATGATTCACTGCGCCAAAAAAGATTGAACCATCAATCCTGATTATCTTGAGCTGTGGGCATTCGGACAGAGGCTTTTTTTGCACATTTATGAAGCTCTTCCGTCTGCTTTCTGGGTCAGGGGCAAGGGTCACAAAGGTCGGATGGGATGTTCGATTAAGATAAAGCAGCAGAGAAAGAATTACTCCAACGTAGATAGCGAATTCAAGCTCAACAAATAATGTAGAGAGAAATGTTGCAATGAGTATTCCGGTCTCAGCTTTGCTTGTCCTTATGATAGAGGTGATATGGTGCGTGTCGATAAGATTATACGCGACCAAAAAGAGGATTCCGGCCATCGAGGCTAACGGAAGATAGGCGGTCAGAGGGGCTATGAGCAGTACTATTCCGGTCAGCGTTATTGCAGCAAAGACAGCAGCCAGTGGTGTCTTTGCGCCCGATTCATAGTTCACCCCTGTGCGGGTGAACGATCCAGACGAGGCATAGCTCGAAAAGAAGCTTCCAATGATATTGGAGAGTCCCTGACCAATGAATTCCTGATTGCTATCAATACGCTGTTCAGACTTTGTTGCGATGGATCGGGCAATGGAGACTGCCTCGGCAAGCCCAAGCATGGCAACAGCCAATGCAGGCGGAGCAAGCACACGCAAAGAAAAAGTCGTAATGTAAGGATGTGATAGAGGTGGAAGATGTCCAGGAAGAGAGCCGACAAGATGTACTCCGTGTTCACCCCCTTTTACAAGCAGGGCCATAACGCTGCCACCTATCATTGCTATCAACATTCCCGGCCACTTGGGCTTCATGATTTTAAAAACTAATGCGATAATTAACGTAGTAAGACCTATGGAAAGGACATAGAGGTTGGTCCCGGACAGGTTCGATAGTATATCCGTCCAAATGTGGATAAAGGAGTGTTTTTTTGGTGTTGTAATGCCCAGGATATTGCTGAGTTGGCTTGTTGCAATCAGTATTGAAGCACCAGCGGTGAACCCTACGACGACAGAGTGAGAAACGAAATTAACCAGGGCACCGAGACGGGCAACTCCCAGCGCTAATTGAAAAAACCCAGCGAGAAAGGTCAGGGTCAATGCCATCTGAATATACTCAGTGCTTGAAGGGGGAGCCAGGGGGCTGAGTGCAGTGAAGATCACAATCGATATTGCCGTCGTGGGACCGGAGATGAGGTGAAGGGATGAGCCAAATAGAGCGGCAATAACAGCAGGAACTATTGCGGAATAAAGGCCATATTCAGGAGGCAGTCCTGCAATGATCGCAAATGCTACGCCCTGAGGTAATACGATTATGGCGCCGGTAATGCCTGCAATAATGTCCGCTTTTATGGCACGACGGCTGACCATGGACCACCACTGCATGAAGGGGAGGTATTTTCTTAGTGAAGGCTCCCGTTGCTCTGCAATTCTTAGTTCATTATTTTCCATAATTCATCTAGCACATTTTTTATTCGTGAGTTCTAATCATTTGTGCACTCGGCTATGGGAGTGACTTGTCCGTCTATCATTGTACCACACTCAAAGTTGCACTTAGCGATTTTGGCAATCCATCTCAGGGGCCTGGCACAGGTTTTTTTGCTCTTCTTTTCAACGAGAAAATGAAAGAAGAAACCTTCATGAGATGATGGCAGAACCAAAAAGCAACATTGCAGCATTTTTGTCCATGGATGTCGCTAACACCGTCCCCATCAATGATCCCCGCATAGGTGTTGCTTGAATGCAGGTCAAAACCTGCGCAATCCCATACGGCACCTCCTTAAGGTTAAGATTTCTCTCTTACCTCCGAGCATGCCGCAAACGATATGCTCGGAAGGGTACCCGCTATATGATTATCACACTGGGACTGGCACACTATTGACGAAGTAACACTTTTTGGTAAGAACCATTAGCCTTCTGAAGAACCTGAGCTCGTAGTGTTCATGTCGTTTCCAAACTTTTAAGATGGAAACGCCAGTGTTGCTCTAAAGCATCATCGTTGCTATAATTTTGACATGAAACTCGGGGAAGGTTTGGTCAAGGAAGGGCTGATTACACCACAACAACTCAAACTTGTATTAGAACGACAGGTGCAGTTCGGTGGCAGAATCGGAACCAACCTATTGGAACTGAGAATTTTAAGCGAAGATGAGTTCACAAAGTTTCTGAGCAAATATTTTAAGGTCCCTCCCGTAACACCCGACAAAATTGCTTCCATATCTGATGAAGTATTACGTTCGATCAACAAAGAATTAATTGAAAGATACAAAGTCCTACCCTTGGAAAAGCATGGAAGACGTATGCAGGTGGGAGTGATCAATCCTAATGATGAAAAAATAGATGAGTTGAGCTTTATTACTGGATTTGCTCTAGTTCCCTTGGTAATTTCTGAGTTGAGGCTTCTTTATGAGCTCGAAAGACGTTATGGGATCAAGAATGAGCGAACATACATCAGATGTGTAGACCGCTTTAATGATGAAATCGACCCCGCTTTTTCTGTTGATACATTAAAGGCTGCCCTCAGAGACGCCATGGATAGAGAAGAGATCGCGAACCTGCTCTTAAGGGCAGCAAATAAAGTGGTGACTAGAGTTGCGATTTTTAGCAGGCGGGGCGAAAGGATTTCGCTCTGGAAAACCAAAGGCATAGAATTGGAAAATATTGAACTGACTAGAGAAGAGTCATCTCTATTTTCTGAGATTGCCCTTGGCGGCCAGCAGCTCGAAGGTGCTGATGGTCATCCCGATGTGACTCGAAAACATTTTTATCGTGGACCATTGCACAGAACCCCTGGGAATGCTGCATGGATAAAGCTTCTTGGAGGTGCACCAAAAGATGTATTACTGATGCCTCTTACCGTCGGGGTGAACGTCGTTGCATTTATCTATGCAGATAATGGGACCGATGAAGTGCTTGATGCAAGTGTTGCCCATCTCTGGCAACTTGCTACAATGGGTTCAATTGCGTTTGAGATTCTCGGGTTGAAAGAAAGACTCTCTTTGGCATAATTTGCCAGGAGAAGAAACGGTTCTCGTAATCATCTTGTTATAAATGGGATTTTCTTAATGTATGGACATGAAAATCAGGGAGATAAAGGCGAAGAGTATTCTGTCCAAGTCCCAGATCTACGATTATGCATTAAACCCTTATGTTGGCTGCCAACATGCCTGTGTGTATTGCTATGCCAAATTCATGAAAAGGTTTACAGGTCACAAGGAGGGTTGGGGAGAGTTTACCGATGCAAAAATAAATGCCCCTGAACTCTTGGCTCATGAGGTGGACAGGAAAACGATTGGAAGGATATGGATAAGCAGTGTGTGTGATCCCTATCAGCCTGTGGAAAAGAGATATATGCTCACAAGAAGGTGTCTTGAGGTCCTTATAGAAAAAGGCTGGCCATTCACAGTTCAGACTAAATCCTCTCTGGTACTGAGTGACATTGAACTACTCAAGAGGGCAAACGATGGTGAAGTTGGATTCACCATAACGACAGCGGATGAAAGGATAAGGAAGATATTTGAACCAGGAGCCCCGCCATCGAGGAAGAAGATTGAGGCTTTGGAGACACTTCACTCGGAAGGGATTAGAACATTTGCCATGATAGCCCCGATACTTCCAGGTGCTGAGGGGTTAGTGAAGGCCCTTAAAGGTACGGTGGAGTATGTGATCCTTGACAGGCTGAATTATCATTATGCTGACTGGGCATATAAGAAATATGATATGCAGTGGGCCATGGATGACAATTTCTTTTCTCAAAAAGGAGGGGAGTTGAAGATGGCATTTGAACGGGAAGGGATTCCCTGTCAGATGGTATTTTAAAAGCGTGACCAACACGTGACAGAAAAACTTTAGAAAGAGATATTTCTGCTAGGGACAGATTTCCAATAGGTTAGATTCTGCTAACCCCGTCGTGTTGATGCTATCCACTCCACGAGATTTCTTCCCAAAGAGTAACCCTCTTCTCCTAAAATGAGGAGATAAAATATAACACCTTGCAGTAAAGAGCTTACTTAATGGGTATGAGGTGGGTTATTCCCCCAATTGAAAAGATGGACACTCCATGCTAGGATTTAACTGAAAACAGGGAAAATGGAAGAAGAGTCATAAGTGCCCTCCGAGAGAAAGGATGGGAGGATGAAGGAGTAGTAAGCAAGAAGGCTCTTGTCGAGAGATTGAATGCCCTATGTCAATGACACAGTCTCATGAATTTTTCATTCAGTGCCATCTCACCGAGAGATGCAACCTTGACTGCTGCCACTGTTACCAGACGGGACAAAAGACCGACGAGATGTCCCTCTCAGAAATAGGAGATATTGCAAGAGAGGTCTCTGATATGATCGAGCACTGGTCGGAGACCTATGGGTTGACGTTTTCATCAAGCTTCAATGTTACAGGCGGCGAACCATTCATGAGGAGAGATATTTTTGGAATCCTTGAAGAAATTGCAAAGCATGGCTTTGAGATATATCTCCTCACCAATGGGATACTGGTGGACCGGGATCGTGCGAGAATGCTTTCAGCGGTTGGTGTGAAGGGGGTACAGGTAAGCATAGAGGGGCCTGAGGCAGTTCATGATTCGATACGTGGAAAGGGAAGTTTTTCCTCTGCCCTGAAGGGGGTACAGTACTTGCTCGATGCCGGTCTGGTCGTAACTCTTAATACGACTCTCTCTGCGATCAATGCGGACAGCTTTCTTCAAATGGTAGAACTCTGCAGCTCCCAAGGGGTCCAGAAATTGGGGTTTTCGCGTCTCGTGCCGTTTGGCAGGGGAAAAGAGATGCTGGAGAGTATGCTCGATGCATCCCGGGTAAAAGAACTTTATCAGTCAATATATTCGGCTGAAGCTGAAGGGGTCATGCTGGTTACAGGAGATCCTGTTGCCTCTCAGATGTCCGCCCAGGTCGATGGAGACGAAGGCTCCACTCCTTGTGGCGGGTGCGCTGCGGGATTATCTGGACTCACGATTTTGTCTGACGGAACAATTACACCGTGCAGAAGGCTCCCTATCCCGATTGGGAACGTGAGAGAGGATTCTTTACGAGAGGTATGGGCAACTTCCCCTGTCTTGAGCGCGCTAAGGGACAGGTCCAGATATAAAGGCAAGTGCGGAACCTGTAAGCGATGGGCACAGTGCAGAGGGTGCAGGGCGATAGCATACGGGTATTCACAGTCTCATGGAAATGCTGATTTTCTCGCTGAAGACCCACAGTGTTTCCTTTAATGGCTCTGAAAGAAAAGGCATCCCCTGACAGATGGTATTTTCGTAAACTCCGACCAGTACGGAGCGGAGCATACAGAGCCTCATTTGCCGGCCACAAAGCAATTATCCATGTTCTTGTTTGCCGCGATCGGGCTCACCTCTGGCAATAGGTATAAACCTTCTTTGGCTCCTGGGCCACCAAACACTTTCTCTTCATCATTCCACCAGCCGCCGCCCAGGGCAATAAAAAGCGCAACCGTGTCCTGAAAGCGCTGGGCAAGTGCCTGGAGGTAGCCGATCTTTGCCTGATGGTACTGGCCGTTTGCGATAAGAACCTGAAGATAGTTGGCTAGGCCGGCCTGATAATTCACCTCTATCAATCGCAGAGCTTCCTCTGCTGTTTTGAGCGCTTGAGACTGAGCATGCAGGGTCTCGGCGTCATGTTCCAATGCCCTCAAAGTATCAGCAACCTGGGCAAAGGCGCTGAAGACTGTCTGACGATAATTGGCAAGCGACTGGTTATAGCCTTCAATGGCCGCCTGCCGTTGTGATGAAAGGGTTCCTCCATGAAAAAGCGGAGCGGCAATATTGGCACCGAGGCTCCAGAAACTGCCGGAACTCTGCATGAGGTCACTCAGGGAAGTGTTATTCAGGCCGAAGCTTCCATTCAATGTGAAGCTCGGGTACAATGCTGCCGTTGCCACGCCGATTTCAGCGCTGGCACTATGCAGTTGTGCCTCAGCCGCCAGAATATCAGGACGTTGGCGTACAAGCTCGGAGGGTAATGTTATAGGCAGGTCGCCGGGGAGCGCAAGGTCAGTCAGATCGAATCGAGGAGGAGCCCATTCTGCCGGGGTATGTCCTGCCAGAGAGGCAAGCAGATGTTCGGCCTGGCTGAGCTTTTGTTTCAGCTGAGGAACCGTGGCTTCAGTGGCGGCCATCTGGCTCTTGATGCTGAGCACATTTGCATAAGGAACAGTGCCGGCTTCCGCCTGTGCTTCGGTGATACTGACTTGTTCTTTTTCTGCACTAATAATTTGCTCTGTAGCTTCGATCTCGGCTTGGTAGGCGACTGCAGCAATAACAGTGTTCACAAGATTGCCGGTAAGGGCAAGGTAGGTGCCCAAAACCACATAGTGTTGATAGTCCACCTGGGCCTGCAAGCTCTCCACAGCCCGCCTGTTGCCCCCAAACACGTCGAGGGCATAGCTGATAGTCCCTGCGAGCGTATAGAGGTTGAAAATACTGCTTCCGGGAATACCGGTCACCTTGACCTGTGACGACTTCAAACGTGCAGCATCAAAGCCGGCATCAACCTGAGGATAGAAAACGCCGTAGCCGGCTCGGAGATTGTCCTGGCTTTGGCGTAAACTTGCCTGAGCAGCCTGCAAGGTCTGGTTATTGGCCACGGCCTCCTTTATCACATCATCCAATTTTTGAGTGTTAAAAAGACGCCACCAGTCAGCTACGACTGAAGCGCCTTGTTCAAAATGCTGAACCTGTCCATCGGCCGGAATTGTAGCAGTCGGGGCTGGCTCGCGGGTGTAGCGATCTATCGTGGGAGCTTCTGGCCTCACAAAGTCCGGACCCACGGTACAACCAAGTATGCACAGGATGAACAGGACGAAGAGCATACCACCTGCGCACCCAATTAATCTTCTCATTATAGACCTGCAGTCCATTTCATTTCCTCTCTATATATACATCCACCAATTGCCCGGGATACAAATTCACGTTCTTTGGTTTCTCAAATCTGAATATTACTGGCAGCACCCGAACGTCTACCCTCTCAGTTCTTTGATTCGACAACTCAATTTTAGGTGACACATAGGGCTGCGTCCGCACGTATTGCAGCGGAATGCTTATATCGGTGCCGCGTATGAACATTTGCGCATGTAATTGTGATACGGGCGGGAGTCTATGCACAAGTATTTCATCTATGTAGCACCTGACGGCAAAAAAGTCCTGTGGCCATGCCAACACAATTACCGGACCGAAACCCTGAGTATATGTATCATATGTGCCTTGTGATGAGATATAGCCGCCTGCAGCAGCATTTATGGAAAGGACTACTCCGTCTGCCGGAGCTTTTATGGCGTACTTTTCCAGTAGAGCCGCCGAAGCCGTGTATGCTTTCATGAGCGCCTTGTACAAATTTTCCTGGTTCTCTATATCATAAATCCAGGCCCCTGCCTTGGTGAGTTCGTACTGCCTCTTGGCGACTTCGAGATTCGCTTTTGCGGTTTTGACGGCGTTTTCAGCATTATCCAGATCGTTCTTACTCACCGATTTGGGATTCCGTTCGTAGGATTTCCTGAGCTTGTCCAACTGGTCCTGAGCGGTCCTGAGGCCTGCGACGGCAAAATCCACCTGGGCCACCGCAATGTCAAGATTTTCTTTTCTTGGCTGGGCCTTCAACTCTTCAAGCAGAGAGAGCGCTGCGTCGGCCTGCGCTTTCTGCTGCTCGGCAGTCGCCCTCTGGACGGAATCATCCATAACGAGCAACGGATCTCCCTTATGAACGCTCTGCCCCTCGGCTACAAGGATTTTCACGATAATTCCCGGCACCTCCGGGTATATGTTGATGTTCGCGCCATTGCTTTGGTAACTTTCGACTATGCCGTTTGCATAAATGCCTTTCGCATACGGATTGGATGCAGGACTGAACGCCGGAGGCAGAGGCTTTTTTTCAATGCCGTAGATATACGCGCTCACCAGGCCGGCCAGAATGCCTATAACTGAAAGAGAGAACAATATCTTATTCCTCATACTCGCACCGTCCTCCTTTTGTTATCCCTGTGATTTTGCCGTCAGCCATCTGCATTATCCTGTCGGCATATTCGAATATCCTGCTGTCGTGCGTTACAACTATGATGCACCTTTTCTCATTGAGTATTTCTCTTTTTACAAAATCCACAATCCTTCTCCCGGTCTCGCCGTCGAGGGATGCCGTAGGCTCGTCGAATATCAGAATATCGGGGCTGCTGGCGATCGCCCTTGCGATTGCAACCCGTTGCTGCTCTCCCCCGCTCAGCTTTACAGGGGGAAGCTGTGCCCGGTCCCTGATTCCCACTATTTCCAAATACTTCATTGCCGTGTCAATAGCTTCATCCCAGTCAACCTTTTTCAAAATCAGGGGAATGGCTGCATTTTCGACCGTGGTAAGTTTAGGGAAAAGGTGGTAATCCTGGAACACGAATCCCACCTTGTTAAGTCTGAATGCGGCGATCTGGTCGCTGGTCAAATTCCAGATATCCTTGCCCTCCACCTCGACCGTGCCTTCATTTGGGCGCAGGATTCCCGAGATCATGCTGAGCAACGTCGTCTTGCCGCTCCCCGAAGGGCCTTCTATATACAGTATTTCTCCAAAGCAGGCCTCGAAGCTGACGTCTCTTACCGCATAGGTTTTGGCGTCTCCTTCTCCAAACCATTTGACCAGTTTGTCGGCTTTAACCGCAAGATCAGCCATATCAACCCCTGAAAATATCGAACGGCTCTATTTTGATTACTTTTCGCACTCCTATGTAACTCGAAATCGCAGCTATTATCAGCACCATCACAAAAGCAAATGCGAGGCTTCCAAAGGATATCATCGCCGCATAACTCGGCAGCCTGAGTTTGGCAAGGGCTATTATCAGGGAGGCCAGGCCCACGCCCATACCATAACCGGTAAGAGCAGTGAAAGAGGCCTGGAACAGTATCATATATATCAGTTCCGATCCCTTGGCTCCTATGGCTTTTAACGCGCCGAATTTTTCGAGATTCTCAAGTATGAACGTATAGAATGTCTGTCCGGAAATTGACAACCCTACAATAAAACTTATTATAGTCATTATCATTACATTCATTCCGAGACCAGTTTGGTATTTATAATAATTCGATACTTTCTGGATGAATTCGTCCTTTGTGCGGGCTTCATAACCGAGCGATTTTATCTGCTGTTTGATGTTGGGCACGTCTGCGGCGCTCTTGGGTTCTATAAGGATATATGAAATGGTAAACCTCATAGTAGGAATATACTGAATGGCCCTATAGTATGTCGTATACAATGTAGGCATTCCGAACAGGGAGCTGACGCTGACCTGTGCTATGCCTACAATAACCCCCCTGTTGTCGTTTATCTCAAATTCCGCACCGACGCCGGGGCTTCCGAATTTGGGATATTCCGAATCCTTGACTATAATAAATGAATTTTCGGCATAGATGTCTTCGATGCTGCCCTGAATCAGATTCGGCCTGCCGAACAAACTTGAATCATCCAGACCTATGACTGTTACCGCCTGATAGATGCCGTTGCCAAGTTTTGCGAGGGCCGCAGCTGAATACAAAGGCACTGCATATTTGACTCCGTTGATACTGCGTGCAAAGTCCAACGCATAATCCGGCATAGGTATGCTGTTGGCCGGCGTATTGACCGCAGGGTCCATTACCCATATCGTAGCTCCGATATTTAAGATCTGGGCAGACGCCCTATGCAGAATACCGGCGAACATCGATGTCATCATGACCATTAGGAACACCGAAAAAGTAATGCCGACAAGAAGTGCGGCAAACTTCCCCTTGTCGTTTACCAGGAGCTTGAAGGCGACTCTGAGAATTCCTCTCACGACCGGCTTCCTTTTGTGATTGAATAGAATACGATCTGAAATCCTTTGACGGCGGTTCCTCCTTCGCTTGTGATGCCATCTCGTTCTGTAATCGTCCTAGATACTAGGGCTATCATTAAAGATTGCCGTGTTGCAGCCGTAGCTGACCTCATCCATAGAAACAACATACCACAAATTATATAAATAGCCAAAATGATGGGTTATACGGTGAACAGACCGCCGTTTATCGGACAGCAGGTACCACCGGGTGGAGGGGTCCATTAGCTAATTCCCATCAGTCCTTGTGAAAAAATAAGAATAACCTGGGCCATAATGGGAGGGGAATATA
>Ga0187780_10004231_pt1 | contig 10770 bp, 10 predicted proteins | sample 1015_Q2_SP10_20__FD_132429 | JGI IMG/M metagenome (GOLD analysis project Ga0187780, IMG submission 132429) | Tropical peat soil microbial communities from peatlands in Department of Meta, Colombia - 1015_Q2_SP10_20_MG | ecosystem: Environmental > Terrestrial > Soil > Wetlands > Peat | place...
AAAGGAGATAATGATATGGACTTCAAACTCAACAACGAACAACAAGAGGTTATAAAGGCGGTACACGAATTCTGCACCAAAGAGTTCACGCCTGAACTCGCTGTAGAGCTAGACCAGAAAGAAGAGTTCCCAGCAGCACTGTACAAGAAGGCTGCACAACTCGGATTCACAAGCATGCGTATTCCGCAGGAATACGATGGACAAGGCTACGGAGTACTAGAAGACTGCCTAGTAGTCGAGGAAATGTGCCGAGCCGACCCAGGCTTAGGAGTAGCGATTTCACTAGGCAACTTGATGATACCAGACTTGTTGCTCAAACACGGCAACGAAGAACAAAAGAAGAAGTATATCCCACCGTTGGCAAGAGGCGACAAGTTAGCAGCAGCAGCCTTTACAGAACCCGAGCACGGAAGCGACATAACACGCATGGACACAACAGCAGTCAAAGCCGGAAGTGAATGGGTAATTAACGGCGCCAAAGAATTCATAACAAACGCCACAACCGCTGAAACCTTCATCATTCTATGCCAAACAAACCCCAGTGCACAACCAACCTACCGCGGACAGAGCATATTCATCGCTGAAAAAGGCATGTGCGGACTCGAAGCAACAAAACTGCACGGCAAAATGGGAATAAGACCATGTGTTACAGGCTCGCTCGCAATGTGCGACCTTAAAGTCCCAGAGACCAATCTCGTAGGCGAACTTGGAAAAGGCTTCTATTACACGCTCGGCCTCTTTGACGGCACGCGTATAACGGTAGCTGCACAAGCAGTAGGAATCGCCCAAGGCGCACTAGACCGCGCACTCGCATACGCAAAATCTCGAAAACAATTCCAACAACCAATCATCAACTTCCAAGGAATAAGCTTCAAACTCGCAGAAATGGCGATCAAAACAGAAACAGCGCGACTCATGATGTACAAGGCAGCGTGGCTATATGATCAAGGAAAACCCGATCCAGCAACAACGTCAATTGCAAAAGCGTATGCAAGCAGAGCAGCAATGGAGGTCACTGACGAAGCGATACAAATCCACGGAGGATATGGCTTCCTTGCAGACTATCACGTTGAAAGATTCCACCGATGCGCAAAGATAACCGAAATCTACGAAGGAACAAGCGAAATCCAGAAAAACACGATTGCCAACTGCCTCATCAAACAGCAGTAAGGCACATTCAGTCTCTCCCTTTCTTTCGCAAACTCTTCTCGCCAATGTAGACTAAGCATTCAAAAGTCTTATTACTCTTGTTTCAGCAATCAAATATCCATACGGAGGAAACATCTTGCCAGTCGAAAGCCTAAAAAAAGCAACCATCGTAGGCTCAGGTTCAATGGGACATGGCATTGCAGAGCTGCTCGCAATGACCGGATACCACGTCACGATGATAGACATCAACGACGAGCTTCTCAAGAACGCGAAAGAAAAGATAAAATGGAGCCTGGACAAGTTCGTTGAGAAAAAAAGAATACGACCTGAAGACGCTGACGCAACGCTGGCAAGGATACGTACTACGACCAGCTACGAAGAAGCGTGCAAAGACACTGATCTAGCCATTGAAGCCGTACCAGAGAGAATAGACCTTAAGAAGAGAGTCTTCTCAACCCTGGACGCGAATTCTCCACGGAACGCGATACTCGCGTCAAATACCTCGACGCTGAGCATAACTGAGATGGGACAAGCAACCAAACGCGCAGACAAAGTTGCAGGAATGCACTTCTTCAACCCACCGATAATGATGGCTCTCGTAGAAGTAATCAAAGGCGACAACACAAACCAAGACACAGTCAACACACTCGCCGAGCTTGCAAAGAAGCTGGGAAAAACACCGATAATAGTGAAGAAAGACGTACGAGGATTCATAGTAAACCGTGTTCTCGGGGCAGTTTTTAACGAAGCCTTCTGGGCATACAAACGAGGAGAAGCCACAAAAGAAGAAATAGATTCCTCCGTCAAGTACACAGGCGGATTCCCGATGGGATGGTTTGAACTCGCAGACTTCGTCGGCTTAGACATCGCATATGAAGTTGGCGAAGTACTCTACACCGCTTACGGCGAAAGATTCAAGCCGTGTAAAGAAGTCATAGAACCCCTTATCAAAGGACAAAAACTCGGACAAAAAACCGGAGCAGGATTCTACGATTGGAGCAGGGGCAGACCGAGAATACCGTTCAATCTTCTCGACTCCTATGATGTTGAACGATCATGGGCAGTCGGCGTGAATGAAGCCGCATGGCTTATCCAAGATGGAGCCGCAAGCCCACAAGACATTGACACCGGAATGAAACTCGGCACATACTGGCCTTCAGGCCCATGCGAATACGGAGATCGCACAGGCCTAGACAATACGCTGAACAAACTCAACGAACTTTACAAACGATACAACATGGAAATGCACAAGCCATGCCCATTGCTTGAAGAATACGTCAGCAAAGGATGGACAGGCAAAAAAGCTGGAAGAGGTTTTAGTCAATGAACTTCGAACTTGACGAAAAACAAACTCACATAAGAAATGCAGTAAGAGAATTCTGCAAGAACGAATTCAAACCAGAGCTAGCTCTGGAACTCGACCAAAAAGAAGAGTACCCACTCGAACTCTACAAGAAAGCTGCACAACTCGGATTCACAAGCATGACTTTCCCAGAAGAATACGGCGGACAAGGATTCGGCCTACTGGAAACTTGCATGGTAGTCGAAGAAATGTGCAGAGGAGACTCGTCACTAGGAGTAGCCATTTCAAGCGGCAACTTTGGAAGCGAATTCATACTTGAACACGGAAACAAAGACCAGAAAGCAAAGTATCTACCACCAATCTGCAAAGGTGAATTCCTGTCCTCAGCCGCGTTCACCGAGCCTAACGTGAGCGGAAGCGACATCACACGAATGGAAACCACGGCCACAAAATATGGCAACGAATGGTGGATAAACGGCCAAAAAACATTCATCACAAACGCTACTTTGGCAAACTTCGCAGTAGTGTTAGCACAGACAGACCCGAAAGTGAGACCTACTCACCGAGGAGAAACGCTCTTCGTAGTTGAAAAAGGAACACCTGGATTTGAATCGACAAAACTACATAACAAGATGGGCATCAGAGCGTCCACAACTGGAGAATTAAGTTTTGACAATGTTAAAGTCACTGACTGGAATATAGTAGGAGAACTGAACAAGGGCTTCTACTACTCCATGGAATTCTTCGACAAAACACGTGTAGGCGTAGCCTCGCAAGCAGTGGGAATGGCTCAAGGCGCATGGGAAATCGCGTTCAAATATGCAAAACAAAGGGAAGCTTTCGGTTCACCAATAATGCAGCATGAAGCCATCGGCATGACTCTCGCGGAGATGGCCACGAAAATAGAAGCTGCAAGACTCCTAACATACAAAGCAGCTCAGTTAGTCGACCAAGGAAAAATGGACGCTATGGCCACGGCAATGGCCAAATATTACGCCGGAAAAATTGCTATGGAGGTCACAGATGCTGCAATCCAAACTCTCGGAGGATACGGATACTTTGGTGAATATCGCGTCGAGAAATTCCACCGTGACGCCAAAATAACCGAAATATACGAAGGAACCTCCGAAATCCAGCGACTGCAGGTCTTAAAGTACCTCCTAAGCAGGTACTAGCCTGAATGAAAATCATATATGCGAATAGACACAGAATCTGAATTGGTGATGTTTGTTGAGTAAATCATACGAAACCGTCAAAGTAGAACGAGAACAAAACACATTATGGATAATTCTCAACAGGCCACATAGACTCAACACATTCAACGACGTCCTCCTAGAAGAACTATCAGACATGCTTGACACAGCAGAAAAAGACCTAAGCGTCAGATGCGTAGTCATAACCGGCGAAGGCGACAGAGCATTCAGTGCAGGAGCAGACGTAACCATGTTTCCAAAAGCCACGCCAGTCGCAGCTGAAGAATTTTCACGATTAGGACAAAACACATTCAGCAAAGTGGAACAAATGTCAAAACCAGTCATCGCTGCAATCAACGGCTATGCGCTAGGAGGAGGCTTAGAGCTAGCTCTCTCCTGTGACTTCAGAATCGCAGCAGAACACGCGGAGCTTGGAAGCCCCGAAATAGCGCTTGGCCTGATACCAGGCTGGGGTGGAACCCAAAGACTAGTCAGGATAATAGGGTTGGCACGCGCAAAGGAGCTCGTAATGCTCGGAAACAGACTGAAAGCCGACGAAGCATTAAGAATAGGCCTCCTCAACAAAGTGGTCAACTACGAGAAACTCAAAGAAGAAGTCAACCAAACTGCACAGAAACTGGCTGATGGACCACCAATAGCCATGAAATATGCAAAGAACGCATTAAACTATGGCACGCAGGTTCCTCTTGAAACAGGTTTACGATTGGAGGCCGGACTAATGGGGCTCGCCTTCTCGACAGAAGACTTGAAAGAAGGCGTAGAAGCCATGATGTCCAAACGCAAAGCAGAATTCAAAGGGAAATAACCTTATCCATCCTTTTTCTTTAATAATCTTCACAAATAGGAGAATTAACAAATAAGAGGCTTTCATTGTGAAAAAAGTAGCCATTATTGGAGTCGGCAATTCAAAATTTGGCAATAGAAGCGATGTCAACATCGCAGAACTTGCTTTTGAAGCCGTCAAGCCCGCGCTTGAAGATGCAGGCGTTGAAGCTAAGGACATTGAGTTCACTGCTTTAGGTTCAGTGGGAGCTGGAGCATGGTACGAAGAGCTACTCCCCGCAGTCGTTGCTTCTGAGTATTGTGGCATGACTGGTGCTGGGCTCGTTCGTTGTGAAGCAGCATGCGCAAGCGGTAGCGCAGCTTTCTTCACGGCCTATTCTGCAATAGCTAGTGGTCAGACAGAGTTAGCCATGGCTATGGGCGCGGAGAAAATGAGGGAAATAGAGTCAGCATCAGCAATGGAATGGATCGGGAGAGCAGGCTATTATCTCTGGGAGTTCCACAACTTCGGAGTAACATTCCCGGCCTACTACGCCCTTTACGCAAACGCACACATGGCCAAGTATGGAACAACAGAAGAAGACCTAGCGTTAGTAGCAGTGAAAAACCACAAGTACGGATCAATGAATCCGATCGCACACCTTAAGAATAGAATAACCGTCGACGACGTATTGTCTTCCATGATGATAGCATCCCCACTCAAGCTTTATGATTGCTGTCCTCTCACTGACGGAGCCGCATCGCTTGTTCTCGCATCTGAAGATAAAGTTAAAGAACTCGAGATTGACACGCCAATATGGGTAGCGGGCATAGGCTACTCTTCTGGCACAGCAAACCTGAGCAAACGATCTGACTACGTGGGTTTAGAAGCAAGCGTCATAGCTTCCCAAATGGCATACAAGAGAGCCGGAGTCACTCCAGACCAAATTGACTTTGCAGAGGTTCACGATTGTTTCACGATCGCCGAAATAATGGCGTACGAAGACATTGGATTCTGCAAGAAAGGTGAAGGGCCGAAGCTCATACGCGAAGGACAAACTGAAATCGGAGGAAAAATCCCCGTGAACATGGACGGGGGACTCAAAGCTAAAGGACATCCAATAGGCACGACTGGCTGCTCAATGATTTACGAACTGACCAGACAGCTCAGAGAAGAGGCTACGGAGAAGACGAGGCAAGTTCCACTTAAGAACTACATCGGACTCGCCCATAACGTTGGCGGCACAGGACACTATTGTTACGTCACGATCTTACGGAGGTGAACAGAATGTCTTCAATGCCCGCAATAAGATCAAGAGAAATAAAAATAGTTCAAGAGATTCCCATAAGCAAGACCCTCAAGTTCTACGAAGGACTTAAACAAGGAAAAGTCTACGCAACTAAATGCAGCGGCTGTGGACAAATCATTTTCCCGCCCAACGGCGACTGTTCACAATGCCTATCCACGCAGTTAGAATGGATTGAACTCAATGGCGAAGCTGAAATCGAAACATTCACGCATGTAGTAGTGAGACCAACCACTTTCCTCCAATACAAACCCTACACGGTCGCGATTGGAAAACTGAAAGAAGGAGTAAAAGTATTGGCTTGGCTCAGCGGCTTCAGACTCTCAGAAGTAAAGGTAGGAATGAAAGCCAAACTCGTAGCAACGACTTCCCAAGAAGGAAACTCAACTTACGCGTTCGTCCCACCTTGAATGGACGAACTGCTGCCACTCCATTTTCTAATCCATTTCAGCGTCTCACTAGTCAATTGCTCTTCTTTTCCGCTGAAAATATGGTTTGCGGACTTAATTATGCAGAGGCTTTTTGGGCCAACAGCTGACGAATATACTTCATAGGCCTCATCTTCTCCAACAATCTTGTCTGAACTGCCTACTACCACAAGCACGGGTAACCCGTCAAGTTTCGACACAGCCTCAGTCTCGTTCAATTTCATCAGTTTCTCCCGCACTTCCTTGAGACGTAAGTTTATCCCATAGACTTGAAGCTTGAAAACCCCGGAAACGTTGATTACACAGTCGAATGGCGACAACAGCATAAACATGAACAACCACAATCTTCCGCGAGTCCGTTTGATGAACTTCCTAACATTATAATCATGATTCTTCGGAACAGCCCACAAAACGAGTGCTCTGACGCGCTTTTCATTCTTCAGCATAATCAACGAGACAGCCCCACCCAGACTGTGACCCACAACATAAATGCTATTCTGCAAAACCTCGCGGCGAGATGCTAAGAAATTCAGCACGCACTCAAAGTCATACTGTTCAGCAAAACCATAGTCAAATCTTCCAGTGCTATTTCCAACACCACGGAAATCAAAAAGCAATGAAACAAAGCCTTCTTCACATACAGCCTTCGCAAGCTGACTGTAAACTTTGAGGCTATGATACCCCCGCGCATTCATTCCGTGACAAATAAGGACTGCAGGAGCAGGAACCTTGTCCGGAATTCTCAGCTCACCGTAAAGATCAACGTCTCCACAAGCAATTCGAGTTTCCTCAGTCTTCAATGACAACCCATCCTTGGAAAAACATTATTACTTCCAACCGCGGCTTATATTTAAAAATAGGGTCAACCATGTCAGCTAAGAGAAAGAGAATCAAGAAAGCACAAGCTCAACCCCAGCCACCAACTGAACAAAAAATTGAGACCCCGACTGAGAGACCAGTTGAGAAAACCACTGAAAAATCATGGCTCAAATCATGGCCTCCTGATGTACCCCAACACATTGATTATCCAAACATCGCACTTTCTGACTTTCTGAAAAACACAGCCAGAAACTATCCCGATTATCCAGCAATAGTATATTTTGATAAGGAACTAAGCTACGAGCAATTGGATATAGCCTCTGACAAGTTCGGAACCGCCCTAGCAGACTTAGGCGTCAAGAAAGGGGATAAAGTCGCACTCTTCCTGCCAAATATCCCTCAATTCATCATAAGCTATTATGGCACGTTGAAAATAGGAGCAATTGAAACTGCCATAAGCCCATTATATAAGGAACGCGAAGTCGGACACCAGCTTAGCGACTCTGAAGCCGAAACCCTTGTAGTTTTAGACGCGCTATATCCAGTCGCAGAGAAAGTCTTAGCGAAAACCATGGTAAAAAGAGTAATCGTGACAAACCTAAAGGAATATATGCCTTCAGTAACCGCACTCTTAGGATCATTGCTAAAAAGGATCCCTTCTCACAAAGTTGAACGAAAACCTAACATTTACTTTTTTCAACAACTCCTCTCAAAGTATGACGCCAACCCGCCTAAGGTGGACATAGACCCAAGTGAAGACCTAGCAGCCCTTCAATACACGGGAGGAACCACGGGAATCTCGAAAGGGGCCATGTTGACGCACACGAACTTGGTTTCAAACGCCGTAATGTGTGCGGAATGGCTTAGAGGCAAACCCAAAGAGGAAACCTTCCTCACAGTGTTACCACTGTTCCACATTTACGGAATGACCACAAGCATGAACGCCCCCATATACTTGGGAGGAAAAATGATCCTGCTTCCGCGCTTCGATGTCTTGGCTTCACTTAGAGCAATCGAAAAATACAGAGTCACCATTTTCTGCGGGGCCCCAACAATGTATTCAGTCCTCCTCGCACATCCAGACATTAAGAAATTCAACATGTCTTCAGTGCGGTTCTGTATTTCGGGCTCAGCTCCTTTGCCGCCAGAAGTCCAGAAGCAATGGATGGAAATCACAGGGGGCGTCCTAGTCGAAGGATACGGATTAACCGAGTCCTCACCTGTGACTCATTGCAACCCGCTAGATAAAACAATGAAAACAGTGAAAGTGGGAGCAATTGGCCTACCATGGCCAGACACGGACGCCAAAATCATGGACATGGAAACGGGCGAGAAAGAACTCAACTTAGGTGAAAATGGAGAACTTGCAGTCAAAGGTCCACAAGTAATGAAAGGTTATTGGAAAATGTTGCAAGAAACAGCTGACGTGCTTCGCAACGACTGGCTTTACACGGGCGATATAGGAAAAATGGATCAAGACGGATACTTCTACATCACAGACCGAAAGAAAGACCTGATCAAATACAAAGGGTACAGCGTGTACCCAAGAGAAATCGAAGATGTCCTTTACGAGCATCCTGCCGTAAAACTCTGTGCAGTCGTCGGCAAACCAGATCCAATAGCAAGCGAAATACCCAAAGCCTTCGTCGTGTTAAAAGATGGTAATACAGCATCCGAAGACGAAATCAAAAAATTCGTCAACGAAAGGGTAGCTCCCTACAAGGCAATAAGAGAAATCGAACTCAGAGCGGAATTACCAATGACCTTAGTCGGAAAAGTGCTGAGACGCGTGCTACAAGAAGAAGAAAAGAAGAAGAGCATACCACAAACAAGCTGAAGCTAGACTATTCCTTTTTCACTCTGACATTTCCAGCATGAACAGTTTTGTCCCAACTTAAGAGACTATTTTGTCTTATTTTCGAAATCACGACATCGATAAATGCCTTCGTGCAAATCACAATATTGAACAAGAATGTGAATGTCAAGAACGGAATCAACCATTGTGCCCTCTTTCTGCCATCCAAGTACGCACCAATTCCAACCTCAAATAAAGGAGCAAAGTTACCTGCAAAGCTGTATATTGATAAGGGTACAAGAAACCAAAGATCGTCAGACCATGGTATAGAATTAAGTGCAAGAAGCATGGTGCCAATGATCCACGAAAAAAGAACGAGAATTGGCATGAAATACACGTTCAGGAGAAGTAATCCATCAACTTTTTCTTTCAGATTGAGCTTCTTGCTTCTGATGACTTGCAGCCAATATTTGAATGCAACTTGCATATGTCCTTTACTCCACCTACTTCTTTGACGCCAATAGGCTCGCCAAGTAGCAACTGCCTCCTCGTAGCATTCTGCAGAATTGTCATACCGCGCGCGCCAAGGAGACGCCTCCCACGACTCCGATCAAGATTGAACCGCTATGTAGCTGGTTTCGAGGTGTGCAGTTGCATCTTTTCTTAGTTTGGTTCGCTTTGTGTGTGTTGTTCGTCATGTATGTCGCCTTATGATGCTCCCTAAAATTGGCTTTGACTCGGAGCCTTTTTAAACCTGACTGTTCGATGAATCGTCGGAACAGCGCTTGGAGTTAGTTGGCAGTTTCGGACGTTTTGGTTTGGCATGGGCTCCTGACTGAAGCTGAAATTGAGAAGTTCAACCTGTAACAGGCTAGTGAATGGTTTGCTCTCGTTCTGGCAAATAGGATGGTTCAGAATGGGTCCACTCTGGGTAAGGACTAAGGTCCAAATAGGCATATTGGCCGTTTCTTTCAGTCATTATACTTAGTCTTGCTGGGATGTTCCAAGACAAAAGAAGCTTGGCTACGTAGTAATGTTCCAACTCATGAACGAGCACTTCAGGCAATTGATTTTGCATCTTTTCCCTCCTCATCAGTGGAGCAAATAGAATGACCCACGCCTCACGGCTTCTCCCATTCTCTCCTTCATCTATCCAGGTAAAGGAGAGTTCTGCTTGGATCCTCTTGCCTAACGAGGAATTGTATGCAAAGAAGATTTCCAGATCATCGAGGAATCTCATACCGTTCTAACTCCTTCGAAAGAACAATGCATCTTATGTCTGTGATTTTTGAGGGATAACTGAGTTTCGGTGAAGACGTCTCTGTTCAGATAGACATGTAAAGACGTCTAGTAAGCTTTTTAAACACCTCAAGTTAGAGCAATTATTCAGGAAACCCCCATGGAAAAACAGAATTCTGAAATCTCCCAGCAAGAACTTATTATTAAGATTCTTCATATGCACGACGATATGGGTATGGGATTTCGAAAAGTCTCACGAGAATTAACGAGTCAAGGCTACAAATTCAACAAAGATAGCGTTAACAGATTATATAACAAGTACAAACTAAACCCGCCGGGCAATCCCGGTGAAGACAAGGAATTGACACAATTGAAGCAAGCTGAGACAAGACAACTTGAGCGCCTAGGGTTGAGGAAGGAGAAAGCTGAAATCCGGAAACGGCGCAACGCCCTTTTTGTTGAGGAGCGCACGATGAGTTTTGAACAGCGGAAACAGCTTTTCATTAACCAAGAGAAGTTGCTACGATTTGCTAAGAGAGTTATGCCGATTGTTGACCCGATGCTGTGGGATGAGTTTTCAGAGTTCTGCTGGGAAAGAGATTATGATTTGGCAAATGCGACGGCTATTGCTCTGGGTAGCATGAAAGATTTCGAATCGCAGCCTACATTTTCTGGAATTAGAAAGTTTGATGAATATCTGCGCAGGGGAATCTCAGAGTACCTAGCAGGTTTGTAGGAGGAGGAACGCCGCGAA
>Ga0187780_10004232_pt1 | contig 10770 bp, 5 predicted proteins | sample 1015_Q2_SP10_20__FD_132429 | JGI IMG/M metagenome (GOLD analysis project Ga0187780, IMG submission 132429) | Tropical peat soil microbial communities from peatlands in Department of Meta, Colombia - 1015_Q2_SP10_20_MG | ecosystem: Environmental > Terrestrial > Soil > Wetlands > Peat | place...
CCGAGGAGTACGGCTCGCACGACAAGACCTTCGAGATCGCAGCCGACGGCACGGTGCGCGTCATCGACGGCGCGGGCCGCGTTCTCACCCAGCACGAGGTGAGCCAGGGCGACATCTGGAGGATGTGCCAGACCAAGGATGTGCCGATCCGCGACTGGGTGAAGCTCGCCGTCGGCCGGGCGCGTGCGACCGGTGCGCCCGCGATCTTCTGGCTCGACGAGCTGCGCGCCTACGATCGCAATGTGGTCACGAAGGTCCGGACGTATCTGCGCGAGCACGACACCAGTGGGCTCGACATCCGCATACTCTCACCCGTCGCCGCGATTCGTGCGACGCTCGAGCGGCTGCGTGCCGGCAAGGACACCATCTCGGTGACGGGCAACGTGCTGCGAGACTATCTGACCGACCTGTTTCCGATCCTGGAGCTCGGCACCAGCGCCAAGATGCTCTCGATCGTGCCGCTGCTCGCCGGCGGGGGGATGTACGAGACCGGCGCCGGGGGCTCCGCGCCCAAGCACGTGCAGCAATTCCTCGAGGAGGGGCACTTGCGCTGGGACTCGCTCGGCGAGTTTCTCGCGCTGCAGGTGTCGATCGAGGACCTCGCTCGCAAGAGCGGCAACGCACGGGCCGCCTGCCTGGCGCGCGCACTCGATGCGGCGAACGGCAAGGTCCTCGAGAACGACAAGTCGCCCTCGCGCAATGTGGGCGAGCTCGACAACCGCGGCAGTCATTTCTACCTGGCGCTGTACTGGGCGCAGGCGCTCGCCGAGCAGAGCGAGGACCCGCAGCTCAAGGCCCGCTTCAAGCCGTTGGCTGCCGAGCTCACCCGCAACGAGCAGCGCATCGTCGGCGAGTTCAACGGCGCGCAGGGGGCCGCCGTCGACATCGGCGGCTACTACCATCCCGATGCGGCCAGGTGCGCGGCGGCGATGCGGCCCAGCGCCACGTTCAATGCGATCCTCGCAACTCTCGCCTGAGCGCGCGGGCCGCGCCCGCGGCGCGGCGACTCGGGCACTCGCGGCCTGCGCCGGTGCACTACTCATCGCCGCGGCCGCGCGCGCTGGCGGTGCGGCCGCGGTCGCTGCCCCGCCCGCACCGCGGCTCGACCTCGACGCCTTCGAGGCGACGAAGCAGGCCCTCGCGCTGAGCGATGGCATCAGGCTCGCCTACGTCTCGATGGGGCCGCGCGAGGGCCCGGCGGTGGTGCTCATTCACGGCTACACGGACAGCGCGCGCGACTGGGTGCCGCTCGTGCCGTATCTCTCCCCGGCCCTGCGTCTGATCCTGGTGGACCTGCGCGGCCACGGCCGCTCGAGCCGGCCGGAGTGCTGCTACACCCGCCCGGACTTCGCGTACGACGTGAAGCTGCTGCTCGATGCACTCGGCATCGCGCGCGCCGACCTCGTCGGTCACTCCCTCGGCGGCTTCATCACCCAGGTGTTCGCCGAGACCTGGCCCGAGCGCACGCGGCGCGTGGTGCTGATCTCCTCCGGCGCCGGGGTGCGCGCGGGCCGGTCGCACGTGGCGGCGCGGCTCGACGTTGCGGCGCAGATCGGCGCGCTCAAGGAGCCGCTCGATCCCGACTCGCCCTTCATGATCGAGTGGTGGAGCTCGCCCACACCGGTGGATCCGGAATTCGTGCGGCGCCAGCGCCGCGACGCCGCGGCGATGCCGCTCTCGATCTGGCGCGCGGTACTCGATCAGTCCCTCTCGGATGCGGGCGACCTGCAGCGCACGCTGCCGCGGCTCACGGCCCCGACGCTGCTCATCTGGGGCGGCGCCGACCCGTTCGTGGGCGAGGATGTACGCGCCACGCTGCGGGAAGGGCTGCCGCACGCGGACGTGAGGATTTTCCCCGGTCTCGGGCACAACCCGTTCTGGGAGGACCCGCGCACGTGTGCCGCCGCGATCAACGAGTTCCTGCTCGGCGGCGCACCTGCGCCGTAGGAGCCGCCACGGCGTTGCGGTTGTGCGCTGCGGCGCGCAGTGCGATGGATACTGGGGCTAATATGGCCGTCAGAAAGGAATCGCGGCATGCGGCCGGCGGCGGGGGAGCACAAGAGGATGCGAGCGGTCACGCGGCCCGCGCGTCGGATCGCCGGCGCTGCGAGTGCCGCGCTGCTCCTCGCGGCCGCGCCCGCCGCTGAACCCGCCGCGCCGGGAGACGTCGCGAGCACCGCCGAGCCCGAGCTGCAAACGGTCGTCGTCACCGCGCGCAAGCGCAGCGAGTCGCTCGCCGAGGTCCCCGCGAGCATCACGGCCTTCACGAGCGAGGCGCTCGAGGACTACCACATCAGCTCCTTCGGCGACTACGCGACCAAGACGCCGAACCTCTCGTTCTCCTACGGCGGCGGTCCCACGGGCATCGCCGATGCGCGCACCGTCGCGATCCGCGGCATCACCGGACAGAACCTGTTCGGCACCTCCGGCGCCACGGGCTTCTACATCGACGATACGCCGTTGCCGGGATCGATCGATCCGCGCATCGTCGATATCGACAACATCGAGGTGTTGAAGGGTCCGCAGGGCACCCTCTACGGGGAGAGCTCGCTCGGGGGCAACGTGCGGCTCCTCACGCGAGCGCCGGATCTCGACACCTTCACGCTCAGCTACAGCGCCGATGCCGGCGCCACGGACCAGGGTGGCAGTGCCGACGGTGGCGCGAGCCTCGTCGGCAACGCCGCCCTCATCGACGGCACGCTCGCGCTGCGCGCGGTCGCCTTCGCCGATCACGAGGCGGGCTACCTCACGCGCACCTATCCGGACCCCGCAAGTCCCGCCGTGACGGATCCCTTCCTCGTGGTGCCGCGCCACAGCAGCGGTGACCAGGGCGCCGTCACGACCTACGGTGGCAGCCTCACGGGCCTGTGGCGGGTCACGGAGCGCTTCGATCTGAGACTGCGGCTGCTACACCAGCAGCAGATGGACCGGGGCTTTCCGGCAAGCTTTGCCCCGCTGCCGCAGTTCGACACCCTCGACACGCTCGATCGCGCCTTCAACGTGCAGCCGCACGCGCAGGACAGCTGGACGCTGCCCACGATCGACCTCACCTATCGGGGCAGCGCCTGGTCGATCGTCTCCTCGACGAGCTACTTCTACCGGCATACGCTCGACGTCGAGGACTCCACCTACGGCACGCAGCAGATCTTCAGCAGCTACTACCAGGTCGCGGGCCTGCCGCCACAGCCGTACCTGTGGGTCGGCGAGCACTACCACCGCGAGATCGCGAGCGAGACGCGCTGGTCCTTCGAGCCGATCCACGGCTGGAGCGGCACGCTCGGCCTGTTCTTCTCGAACACCCGCACGCGCTTCGACATCCCGCCGACGTTCGCGAGCGGTCTCGTGGCGGCCACCGCGCACAACACGGTGGTCGGGCCGTGGCCCGACGATCTCATCTGGACGCAGGACAATCCGGGCACCCAGAAGGACTTCTCGCTCTTCGGCGAGCTCTACTACAAGCTCGTCGGCCGCCTCACCCTGACGCTCGGTGCGCGGCAGTACTGGCTGAGGCAGCACACGGATTACACCGCCGATGGCTTCATGAACTTCGGCGCGACGCCGAGTGATCCGCAGTCGAACGCTCAGACCGGCACGAATCCCAAGCTCGCCCTCGCCTACCAGGCAAGCGATGCGACCCTGTACTACGTGTCGGCCTCCAAGGGCTTCCGCGCCGGCGGTGCGCAGCCCTTCGCCCCGTTCTGCACTCTGCCCACGCTGCCGATCGATGCCATCACGCACCTTAGGTCCGACACGCTGTGGAGCTACGAAGGCGGCGCGAAGATCCAGCTGTCCGAGCCCGCGCTGCTGCTGTCCGCGGCGGCCTTCCACATCGACTGGGACCGGCTGCAGCAGCAGGTTGGGCTGCCGTGCGGCCTGTACACCGACATCAACGGCGGCAAGGCGAGCATCAACGGCGTGGAGCTCGAGGCCCTCGGGCATCTGACGCACGCCCTGCAGGTGAGGCTCGGGCTGGGCTACGAGCACACCGGGATCAGCGATCCCGGTGCGCTCGCCAACGTCGGGGTGCGGGCGGGCTCTCGCATCTCCGGTGTTCCGGACTGGACGGCGACGCTCGGCGCCGTCTACCGGCGCGCGCTCATCGGTGAGACGACAGGTTTCGTCTCGGCCGACTACGGCTTCACCGGCAGCAGCATCTCGCTGCTGGTCGGCGGCGCCGGCACCACTGCCACGCGTGCCTCCTACGGCCTCGCCAATCTGCGCTTCGGGATCGAGTGGGGCCGATCGCAGCTCGCGCTCAATCTGCACAACCTGACCAACGCGCGGCCGAACCTCGGCGACATCGGCTACGTCGGCTACGCGCAGTACAGCGCCTCGGGCTCGGTCATTCCGCAGGTGGCGACGCTGCAGCCCCTCACGGTCACCCTGGAGTTCCGGCAGACGCTGTAGGTCCGCCGTCAGCGCCTCAGCGTGCCGGTCACCGCATCAGCGCTGATGAGACTCCACTCGGTAAGCCCGACGTAGCCGTCAGCAACGGCCACGACGAGTGCCAGTGCGTTGGCATGCACGACCGTGCCTGCGGGAAACGCGTGCGTCTCGGGCCAGCCGACGGCGCGGCGCACATAGAGCGTCGCGTTGTTGAGCTGCGCCAGGCACTCGATGGGTCCGAAGGCGCGCACGCGACGCAGGATCTGTGCGACGCTGTGCGTGAAGTCGAGCCGGCGATCCGCCTCGCTCCACAGCGGATAGTAGCTCCCGTCCTCGCCCTGCGGTGTCGCCGCATCCCAGTACGCGCCGAAGTGCTCGGCGAGCTCCCCGGCGAGTCGGCGCGCGGCGAGCTGGATCTTCAGATCGAGGCTATCGTGATCCTCCTCCCGCGAGAGTGCGAACTCGATGCGGTGCAGGATGTCGCCCGAGTCGAATTCGTGCGCCAGCTTGTGGCAGCACACGCCCCAGGTCGCTGCCTCCTCAAGAATGGCCGCGGGTGCGGGGTAGGGACCGCGGCCCCGCGGCAGTGGCGCCGGGTGCACGTTCACCGCGTACTTCAGGTGCGGCCGCCACTCGCCGATGCGCCACGGGTAGCTCGCCACGACGAGCGTCTCGCACCCGCGGTCCCCGAGCTCGCGCAGCTGCTCGCTCGTCAGGCGGGAGATCTGCACGTCGAGCTTGAGGTGCTGGGCGTACTCGATGAGCGCCGAATTGCGGTGCAGGCGGTTGTCCACGGCGCTCGTGAACACCTTCAGTGGCGTCCAGCCGCGAGCGACCAGGGCCTTGAACACCTCTAGATAGCGATCCGTGGCGGTAATCGCAAAGCGCATCGCGTGTCCCTCCCGCGCCAGACGTGCGGGCGCCAGACGATCAGCTCGGCGGGGTGTCGCGGTGTTCTTTTTCGTAACCGAGTGTAGGCTAGCCGAAGCGCGCGCGCACGTACTGCATCGCACGCTCGGCCTCCCGGTGCAGCTCCTCCTGCAGCTCGACGGCGCGACTGAGGTCACCCGCGCGGGCGGCCTCCTCCAGGCGCGCGGCGGCGACGCTCGCCGGATGCGCGCGGATGTTGGCGGTCGAGCCGCGCAGTCGATGCGCGGCGCTGCGCACCGAGCTCAGGTCACCGCGCTCGAGCGCCGCGCGGATGTCGCGCAGGGCCGCGTCCCCGGAATCGATGAAGACCTGCACCAGCTCGCGCTCGAACGTCGCATCCCCGCCGGTCAGCTGCTCGAGCTGTGCGAGGTCGACCGGCTCGGCACAGCCGGCGCTCGGGGGTGTAGCGACCGCGAGGGCAGCGGCCGCCGGCGCGGGAGCTGCGGCCCCTGGGCTGCCGCCGAGATGGCGCGCCAGGAGCTCCCCGAGATAGCCGCGGTCGAACGGCTTGGTCAGATAGCCGTCCATGCCCGCATCGAGACACTGCCGGTCCGCGCCGCGCATCGCATCGGCGGTGAGCGCAATGATGGGAATGTGCGCCCGGCCGGCCTCGCGCCGCCGGATCTCCCGGGTCGCCTGGTAGCCGTCCATGACGGGCATCTGGCAGTCCATCAGTATCAGCCGGCAGCGGCCCGACTCCCACGCCGCGATGGCCTCGACACCGTTGGCGACGATCTCGACCGCATAGCCGAGCTTCTCGAGCGAGGCGCGCGCGACCTTCTGATTCACCGGATTGTCCTCGGCGAGCAGGATGAGCTCGCGCCCCGCGGGCTGCGCGGCGCTGCTGCCGGGCGACCGCAGCGCCTGGGGCAGGTCCCGGGCGGGTGCGAACAGCTCGCTCAGGCTGCGCTCCAGGCTCTCGCGCGAGACCGGCTTGAAGAGACAGGCGGCGAGACCGTGCTGTGCGACCTCCTCGGCGATCTGACCGCGCAGCGAGGTGATGAGCACCAGCCGGGTCGCATTCCAGCGGGCATCGCGCGCGATGCGTTTGCCGAGGTAGAGTCCGTCGCATCCCGGCATCATGTGGTCGAGCAGCGCCACGTCGAACGCCTTGCCCGCCTCAAGCGCGGTGCGCAGCGCCGTGAGCGTACCGGCCTCGTCCGCCGCGCCCTCGACCTCGAGGCCGAGCTCGGCGAGCTGCCGCATCAGCACCTCGCGATGCGTCGCGTTGTCGTCCACGACGAGCGCGCGACGGCCGCGCAGGAAGGGCAGCTCCGCCCGTGGGCTGACGGGCAGGTCGCGTGCCACGCCCAGGCGGGCCGTGAACCAGAACACCGAGCCCTCGCCCTCGACGCTGCGCACACCGCTGTTGCCGCCCATGAGTGCGACCAGCCGGCGCACGATCGACAGGCCGAGCCCCGTGCCGCCGTAGTCGCGCGTGGTCGAGGCATCGACCTGCGAGAACGGCTGGAACAGCGCCTCGATCCGATGTGCGGGTATGCCGATGCCGGTGTCGCGCACCTCGCAGCGCAGGAGCGCGCTGTCGGCGTCGCTCCCCTCGAGCGTGATGTCGATGGCGACCTCGCCTTCGCGGGTGAACTTGATGGCGTTGCTGCCGAGGTTCAGCAGCACCTGGCGCAGCCGGCCCGGGTCGCCGACTAGGCGCTCGGGCACGCGCGGATCGACATTGACGATGAGCTCGAGGCGCTTGGTGGCGGCCTGCACGGCGAGCAGGTGCGCCACGTCGTCGACCGTCTCGCGCAGGTCCATGACGATGTGCTCGAGGTCGAGCTTGCCGGCCTCGATCTTCGAGAAGTCGAGGATGTCGTTGATGATCGTGAGCAGCGCCGTCGCGGAGGTGCGGATCGTCTCGGCGTAGTCGCGCTGCTCGGCATCGAGGGGCGTCTCGCACAGCAGCTCGGTCATGCCGATCACGCCGTTCATCGGCGTGCGGATCTCGTGGCTCATGTTCGCGAGAAACTGCGACTTGGCGTGCGCTGCGAGTTCGGCGCGATCCTTCGCCTGCACCAGCTCGCGGTTCGCGGCCTCGAGGTCGCGCGTGCGCTCGGCGACCTGCTGCTTGAGTGTGAGAGCGAGATTGCGCAGGTGGACGACGCGCCAGCGGAACACCGCCGCCGCGAGCAGCACGACCGCGGCGAGCCCGAGGAGGATGAACCACGAGGTCTGGTAGAAGTGCGGTCGCACCGTGAACGGGAAGCTCGCCGCGGTCCGGCTCCACACCCCATCGCTGTTGCTCGCGATGACGCGGAACGTGTAGCTGCCGGGCGGCAGGCGCGTGTAGTAGGCGGTGCGACGCGTGCCCGCCTCGATCCAGTCCTTGTCGAAACCCTCCAGACGGTACTTGAAGCGCATGTACTGCGGCGCAAGCAGCGACAGCCCCGCGTAGTCGAACTCCCACTGCTGCTGCGCGGGCCCGATCTGCATCCCCGGGTTGAGCTTGAGCGGAGTGCCGTCCACCGCCACCTGCTCGATGCGCACCGGAGGCGGGGTGTTGTTCACCACGATATGCGCGGGATCGACGCGCACCACGCCGCGCACGCTGGGAAACCACAGCAGGCCATCCCGCGTGCGGCAGCCCGGATAGGTGTTGCCGCCCGCGAATTCCGCCGCGCGCAGGCCGTCGGAGAGCCCGTAGATGTGCGCCGGAGGAGGCACGGTGCTGCCGGCCGCAGCCGCCTCCAGCGCGTCGCGACGCACGCTGAGCAGGCCCTTGTTCTGCGGCATCCACAGCTGGTGCGCGTCATCCTCCAGGATCTGCAGGATCGCATCGCGCAGCGGTCCGCTCTGCCGTGCGAGCGAGACGATCCGTCCGTCGCGCCACACTGCCAAGCCGTCGATCGTTCCGAGCCACAGCGCGCCGTGCTCGTCCTCGTGGAAGGCAATGACCCAGTCGGCGGGCAGACCCTCGGCGCGACCAAAGTGGCGCGTGCCATCGCTGCCAATGCGGTACAGTCCCTGCGTCTCGGTCGCGACCCAAAGATGGTCGGCCCGATCGACGAACAGCACGCTCACGCCGGCGCGCGGCAGATGCAGCGCCTCGCTCATGGGCGTGGCGCGGGCACCCTCGATGAGCGCAAGTCCGCGGTTCTCGCCGATCCAGATACGCCCGCGATGATCCTCGACGATCGCAGTGACGGTCCCGCTCGCGAGGTCGCTGCGCTGCGCGACGGTCGTGAAGCCCGTGCGGTCGAGCCGGTAGAGGCCTGCGCCATCGGTGCCGACCCACAGGCGGCCCTGCGAGTCCTCCAGCACCGACCGAACCCGCACGTCCTCGCGCGGCGTCGGCAGGCGGATGCGTCGCACCACACCCTGTGCGTAGCTGCTGAGGCCCGCATCGGTTCCGATCCACACACCGCCCGCGCTGCGCGGGGCGATCGTCCAGGTCACGTTGCCGCGCAGCCCCTCCGCATCTCCAATGGGCGCGAACTTGCCGTTGCGCAGTCGCAGCAGTCCCGCGCCGGCGCTGCCGATCCACAGGCTCCCCTCGTCGTCCTCGAACAGCGCGCGCACATCCGTGCCCGCGAGTCGGCCGCCGTTGAGCGTTGCGAACTCACCGTCGCGAAAGCGCGTGAGCCCGCCGCCGCGCGTCCCGACCCACAGATTGCCGTCGCGATCGCTGAGCAGTGTGCGCACCCGCGAGCCAAGCTGTCCGGCCGGCGCCAGCATCTCGAGGTGTCCCGCGCGGCGGCGATACACAGCGCCACGGTCGGTGCCCAGCCACAGCGTACCCTGGGCATCCTCGAGCAGGGCGGTCACCGGATCGGGCGTGCCGTCGGAGGGCAGCGTGACGGACTGGAAGTGGCCGTCGGTGAGGCGCTGCAGCCCGTTTGGATCGGTGCCGACCCACAGGACGCCCGCCGCATCGACCAGCACGGTGCGAACGACCGCGCCCTGCAGCCCCTCGGCGGGCCCCACGCGCCGACCCCCTGCCGCATCGAGTGCGTACAACCCAACTTCGGTGCCGACGAGCAGTCTTCCGCTCGCGTCCTCCACGATGGCGTTGATTTGCGCATCGCGCAGCGCCGCGACCTCGAGGTAGCGGTGGAAGACGCCGTGGTCCATGACAGCAAGTCCGGCGCGGGTCCCGACCCACAGCCGTCCGGTGCGATCGACGTGCAGCTCGGTGATGTAGCGATTGGGAAGCGCGGGCTCGGTGTCGGTGTCGAAGACCAGGAACCGCGCGCCGTCGAAACGCGCGAGTCCTTCCTGCGTGCCGATCCACAGATAGCCGTCGGGAGTGCGCGTGATCGCCTGGGCGGAGGTCTGGGGGAGCCCTTCGGCGGCCTGCCAGCTGTCGAGTACGTACTGGGTCGGCTTGAGCTGCGGGTCGAGCGCGAGAGCGGGTGCGACCGCGAGGATGCACAGGGCAACGAGCAGGCCTGCCCCCGCACGGGCTGCCGTCCGCTCGCCTGGCGCCCGGCGCCGACCTCGTGTGCTCATCCGCCCCTCCGCACCGCTATAACGGCTGGGAAATCCGGTGCTTGAGCGTGGCCGGCGTGATCCGGCGCACGCCGGATCGCGCCGTGAATCGGCCGCTCTGGAGATCTGATTACGTGAAGCGCCGCACGCTTTGGGTCAGTCGAATTCCGTCGGCAGGTGGGTCTGCTCGGCGTGCCGGAACATGCGCTCGATCTGGGCGGGGGTGGTGCGGCTCAAGGACAGTTGCGGCAGGGCATCGCGCGCGAAAAATGCGACGTCCGTCGTCTCATCGCTCGCTCGGGCACTGCCGCCCACGATCTCGCACAGAAAAAAGAGCTTGTAGATCGAGTCCGGATGACGCCTCGGGTGCCCGCCCTTGCGGTAATCGCTCACTGCGACGAGCTTCACGGCCCGCGCCTCAAAGCCCGACTCCTCGGCCATCTCGCGCACCACGCACTCGGCCGCGGACTGGTTCACGTCCGCCCAGCCCCCGGGCAGCGTCCAGCCGCCATCGCTCCCCTCGCGCACCAGCAGCACCCTGCCCTCGAGGAACGCCGCGCCGCGCACGTCCACCTTCGGCGTCGCGTAGCCGACGTCGCCCTCAAAGAGCTCCAGAACCCGCTCCACGTCCGTCGCCGAGCCACGCGCCATGAGCGTCGCGGCGAGCTCGCGCACCCGCCGAAATCTCTGCAGATCGAACGGATCCTTGCTGAAGGCAAGCCCGGTCTGCGCGATCGCCTGCAGCTCGCGCGCGAGGGTCAGCCAGTCGGGCTCACTCATCCCGCTCGGCCCGCTGGGCGCGCAGGTGGGGTCCCGGGTCCTGCTGCATAGCCGCCTCCCACAGCCGGCGCGGCACGTGACTCTTCAGGCGCTCGATGAGGCAGTTCTCGACATCGGCGTTGATCTCGTGACCGACGAAGGGCAGGACATCCGCCGTCACATCCGCACCGAGCGCGGCGAGCAGCTGCGCCGCGAGCACGGTGTGCGCATAGGGGACGACGCTGTCCGCCCGAC
>Ga0187780_10004233_pt1 | contig 10769 bp, 10 predicted proteins | sample 1015_Q2_SP10_20__FD_132429 | JGI IMG/M metagenome (GOLD analysis project Ga0187780, IMG submission 132429) | Tropical peat soil microbial communities from peatlands in Department of Meta, Colombia - 1015_Q2_SP10_20_MG | ecosystem: Environmental > Terrestrial > Soil > Wetlands > Peat | place...
CGACGTCCCTGCATTATGGTCACCGGTCCCGCCCGGCTCCCGCGGACGGCTAGCATCCGAGTCGGCGCGACTCTCATCACGGAGCACCAATGGCCAGCGTTCTCCGCCGGTTCCGCCGGCTGGCACCCCCCGGTGGTGCCATGGCCGGGGTCTCTCCGCCTGAAGACGTGGACGCGGAGCGGCACATGGAGCTCGCGTCGGTCTTCGCGACGCTCGACGCGGTGCAGCGCGATGTCGATGGCATCCTCGACGCGGCGCATCGTGAGGCGGATCGGATCACCGCGACGGCGGTCGCGGGTGCCGCCGCGCTTCTCGCTCGAGCGCGTGATGACGCCGTCCTCGAGAAGGCCCGCGTGTCCCAGGAGCGCATGAGCAGCTTCGCCGGCGAACGCGCCGCGGTGTTGACCCGCGCGCACGCGCAGGCCGCGGCCATCCGCAACAGTGCCTCCGCCCGGGCTGACGCCGCCGCAGCCGCCGTCGTCGAGCGGCTGCGAGCGCTCGCGGCGGATGGGGAGGCGCGCCGTGGGCGGTGACTGGATCGCGGGTGACGTGCGGGCTCTGGTGCTGGTGGCCGGCGATGTCTCCGATATCGCAGACACCGTGGCCGCCACGCCCGACCTGGAGGCGGCGATCGCGACCCTCGCGGAGACGCGATGGATTCGCGACGAGGTTCCCGCGGTCACGGTCGAGGCCGCTCAGCGTGAGGTCTACCAGTCGCTCCTCTGGCATCTGCGCGTCCTCGCGGGCTGGCTCCCGGCCGAAGGGGTCGAGGCGATACGGAGCTGCCTGCTCTGGTTCGAGATCCGCAACATCGAGGACCGGCTCGGGTACTTCGCGGGGGCCCCGGCCGAGGCGATGTACGAGCTCGGCCGGCTCGGGCTCATCTCGAGGCGTCTCGAGAGCACCGGAAGCGCGGAGGACATCAGGTGGTTGATGCACACGTCGGCGTGGCACGACCCCGGCGCCGACGACGCGTACAGCATCCGGATCTGGTTGCGCCATGCCTGGCACCAGCGCGTCCGCGACGCCGCACCGGAGCTCCGGGTGTGGGCCGACGCGGCGACATGGCTTTTTGCCGTTCGCGAGCGGGTGGCGCAGCGGCCCGGGGCGGAGGTGCTCGCGGCGGCACCCCCGGCGCTGCCGTCCGCCTGGCAATGGGCGACCTCGGTGCAGTGGAGCGCGCAGGACCTGTGGCGCGGCGAGCAACGCTGGTGGACCCAGGTGCGAGAGGAGGGGCTGAAGCTCCTGCACAAACCGGTGGGGACCACGGGGCCGGTCATCGGCGCTCTCACGACGCTCGCATCCTCGGCGCACCGGATCGCCACGGCGCTCGAGGTTGCTGCCGCCGGCTCCCGCGGAGGACGCATCGATGTCGCCGGCTGACCGCGCGAATCAGGCTCGCATGTGCCGGGCTGCTGTGCTCGTCCCCGACGACCGCATCCGCGACGGCCTCGTCGAGGTGGCTGCCGCCGGCTGTGTCGACTTCGACGAGATGCCGAGCACGCCCGAGGACAGGATCAGCGAGGCGCTCCGCCGGCTTCCCGCCATACCGGCCGATCACCCGGCCGCGCTCTCACGGACGGCGGTCGATCCCGAGGCGCTCGAACGGGCCGGCCGCCGCGACCTGCTCGAGGGAGAGCTGCAGCTGCACCGGGTCGCGGCCGGCGCGGTGCATCACGCCGGGGTCGCGGCGTTCCTCGGGTGGATGCCGGCCGCGCAGCGATCGGCGCTCGCGAAGCGGCTCGAGGCGCTCGGCGGCGCCGTGGTCCGGCTCCCCCGCCCCCGCTGGGTCGAGCCGCCGACGCATCTGTCAGACAGCCTGGGGCGAGGCTCCTTCCACATGCTCGTCGACAGCTACGGGGTGGTGCCCTACGCCGACATCGATCCGACGATCTTCGCCGCCACGACCTACGTCGTCATGTTCGGGATGATGTTCGCCGACCTGGGGCAGGGGGCGATCATCGCGCTCGCGGGAATCCTCTGCGGGCTGCAGGGGCGCTGGGCGGCCCTGCGCAGCGCGTGGGTGCTCATCACCGCATGCGGGGTGTCGGCGTGCTTCTTCGGATGGCTCTTCGGGGAGTTCTTCGGTCCCACCGGGGTCGTACATCCACTGTGGCTGCGCCCCCTCGACAACCCCGAGCTCCTGCTGCTCTGCGCGGTTGTGTTCGGCGCCGTGCTTCTGACCGCGAGCTACGGCATGGGCATCGTCAACCGATACCGCGAGGGCGGCTGGGACCGTACGCTCCTCGCCGCCTCCGGCATCGCCGGATTCGCGATCTTCGCAGCCATCGGCGTGCTCTTCATCGGGATCGTCGGGAATCAGGTCATCGTGCTGATCGCCGCCGCCGTGCTCGGCCTGCTCGGCCTCGTGCTGCTGACATTCGGGCTGCGACGCGAGGCGAGCAGCGGGAGCGCAGCCGCGATCGAGATCGTGGTGGGTATGGCGGACACCGTGGTCCGGCTCGGGACCAACCTCGTGTCATTCGCCCGTCTCGCCGCATTCGGCCTGGTGCATTCGGCGATCGAGGGGCTGGTGTGGACCTCGACGGCGTCACTTGTCGGCCGCGGCTGGCTGACCGTCCTGGGCGTGGCGGTGTTCCTGATCGGGAATGCGATCGCCTTCGCCCTCGAGGGGCTGGTGGTCGCGATCCAGGCACTCCGTTTGGAATATTACGAGCTGTTTTCTCGCGTGTTCGTCGGCGAGGGACGCCGGTTCCATCCCTGGCGTCTCGACATCGTGGAGGCTTGAAACCATGACGGGTACGATCGCCCTCTTGATCGCCGGTCTCGGCGTCGCCGTAGCCGGAGGGGGCGGAGCAAGCGTCCTTCTGCGCCGCAGGCCGCGGCTCGCGGCAATCACGCTCGGCGCGACATGTTTCGTGGTCATCGTGACCGTTGCTGCCATCATCGTCCACATCACGGGCAGTTCCGGCGGTGCGAGCGCCGTCCGGCTCACCGCATCGACGTCCTCGGACACGACCGGCGCCTTCATCGGTGCGGCGATCGCGGTGGCCGGCTCGTCGATCGGCGCCGGCATCGCCGTCGCGTACACAGGATCAGCGGCGCTGGCGGCAATCAGCGAGAAGCCGGAGTTCTTCGGCCGAGCCATGGTGTTCGTGGGCCTCTCGGAAGGCATCGCGATCTACGGGCTCGTGATCGCGCTCCTGCTGATCGGCCGGACATGAGCCGGGTTGTCGCGCTGGGAGAGGAGGATCAGGTGCTGCCCTATGCAATGGTGGGCGTCGAGGTCCTGGCACTGGCCGACCCCATGGCGGCGCCCGCCGCCTGGGCGGGCCTCGGCGACGACGTCGGCCTGGTCATCCTCTCGCGGGACGCCGCGGAAGCCCTGGGGCAGACCCTCCACGAGCCGGGGCAACCCCTCTGGACGGTGATGCCATAGACGAGCTCGAGTCGCTCCGACAGACCCTCCTCGCCGGCGCCGCCGCGCGTGCCGCCGAGGTGGTCTCGGGCGCCCGGACACAGGCGGCCGCCATCGCCGAGCAGGCACAGACAGAGGCGGCGGCACTCGTGGAGGACGCGCGCGTGGAGGGCAGGGCGTCCGCCGCAACGCGGATCGAGACCGAGCTCTCCGAGGCCCACCGCGACGCCCGGCAGATCGTGCTCGACGCCGAGCAGGACGTGGACGACCTGTCGCGCACGAGGGCCGTCGCCGTCGCCCTGGCATTCCGCACCCGCCCGGAGTACGGGCGTCTTCTCGACGTCCTCGAGGGGAACGCGCGCCGCCGCCTGGGAGCTGGCGCGGAGATCGAGCGCGACGCTGCTGCCGGCGGCATCCGTGCACGGCTTGGACGGCGCAGCCTCGACTACACGCTGCCATCGCTCGCCGAGCACGCGCTCGCAGACGTCCTGACGCTGATCGACGCCGGCACGGGACCGTCTTCCGGCGAGCGTGCGGAGGCGCTGGCATGACCACCGTCCCCAGCACGCTCCGAGCCGGACGGGTCCGCCGCGTCAACGGGCCGGTCGTGCACGTCGTCGGCCTGGAGGGCGCAGCGATGTTCGACGTCGTCTCGATCGGCGAGTCCGGGCTCGCCGGGGAGATCGTCGGCATCGACGGTGAGGTCGCCACCGCCCAGGTGTACGAGTACGACGGGGGCCTCGCCCCCGGCGACCCGGTGCGCAGCAGTGGCGAGCCGCTTTCCGTGACGCTCGGACCCGGCCTGCTCGGTCGCGTGTTCGACGGGATCCTGCGCCCGCTCGACCCCGACGTGGTGTGGCTGGCCTCGGATCGGGGGGCGTCCTCGGCGGCGGCCACGTGGCGGTTCACGCCCGTGGCGCGAGCCGGTGACCGAGTGGGACCCGGGACGGTGATCGGCCGGATCGTCGAGGGTGAGCACTTCGAGCATCGCATCCTCGTCCCGCCGGGCGTGGACGGCGAGCTGACCTGGCTCGCCGCTGCCGGCGACTACACGGCAGAGGAGACGATCGCCCGGGTGGGCACGGCGGCGATCGCGATGTCGCATCGCTGGCCGGTGCGCCGCCCTCGGCCGGCTCGATCGCGCGACCACGAGGCACGGCTGCTCCGCACCGGTCAGCGTGTGCTCGACCTTCTCTACCCCATCATCCGGGGCAGCAGCGCGTCGGTCCCGGGCGGCTTTGGCACCGGCAAGACCCTGCTGCAGCAGCAGATCGCCAAGTGGTGCGACGCGGAGGTGATCGTTTACGTCGGGTGTGGCGAGCGTGGCAACGAGATGATCGACGTCCTCGAGGACCTCAGCCGCCTGCGCGACCCCCGCACCGGGGGCGCGCTCCGCGATCGCACGGTCTGCATCGCGAACACCTCGAACATGCCGGTGATGGCGCGCGAGGCGAGCATCTACACGGGTGTCGCCGTCGCCGAGTATTTCCGGGACATGGGCTACGACGTCGTGGTCATCGCCGACTCGACGTCACGGTGGGCAGAGGCGCTTCGCGAGTTCGCGTCGCGCACCAACCAACTGCCCGCCGAGGAGGGATACCCCGCGACCCTCGCCTCCGCCCTGGCCGCGTTCTACGAGCGCGCGGGGAGCTTCACCACCCTTGGCGGCACCAAGGGATCGGTGACGATCATCGGAGCGGTCTCCCCGCCCGGCGGCGACCTCACCGAGCCGGTCACCGCTCAGACCCGCCGGTTCGTCCGCTGCGTCTGGTCGCTCGACCGCGACCTGGCGTACGCCCGGCACTACCCGGCGGTGAGCTGGAACGAGAGCTTCTCCCGGGACGCGGAGCGCGTCGCCGCGGTCCGGTCCGAGCAGGGCGACACAACGTGGGTCGAGCGCCGGGCGCTCGCGCTGGCGCTGCTCGCCGAGGCGGAGCGCCTCGAGTCGCTCGTCGAGCTGGTCGGCACCGCCGCGCTCCCCGATCGTCAGCGGGTCACGCTCCGCTCCGCCAAGCTGCTGCGTGAGGGCGTGCTCCAGCAGGATGCCACCAGCGACAGGGACGCCTATTGCGGCGAGGCCAAGCAGGAGGCGCTCCTCGAGATGGTCCTTGCGATCCACCACGCGCTGATCGCGCTCGTCGAGGGTGGCGTCGGCATCGAGACGCTCGAGCAGCTCGACCTTTCGCGCGCATCCGCCGCGCGCGAGAGCGGAGGCGCGGACGACGTCGCCGCGGTCACCGCCATCCGCGAGTCGGTGCTCGCGCAGCTGAAGGCGCTGGCGTCGTGATCGAGTCGATTCCGATCGAGTACGAGGGGAGCCGCAGCGTCAGCGGGCCGCTGCTGGTCGTGGAGGGAGTGACCGGGGTCGGATGGGACGAGTTCGCGACGATCGCGCTCGACTCGGGCGAGCTGCGCCACGGCATCGTCCTCGACATCGACGAGGATCTCGCGGTCGTCCAGGTGTTCGAGGGGACCTCGGGAATCAGCCCGTCGAAGGTCCGCGTCGCGTTCACCGGAACGCCGCTTCGGGTCCCGGTCGGTCCGCAGTGGCTCGGGCGCGTCTGCAACGGGCGCGGCGACCCGATCGACGACGGTCCGCCGGTGCGCGCCGAGCGCCTGGTGCCCGTCAGCGGGATTCCGATCAACCCGGTCGCGCGCGAGCTGCCCCGCGATCCCATCGTCACAGGGATCTCCGCCATCGACGGGCTCACCACCCTGGTGCGCGGGCAGAAGCTGCCCATCTTCTCCGTCGGCGGGCTCCCTCACCTCGAGCTCGCAGCCCAGATCGCCGCTCAGGCTCGTGTCCCTGACGGGTCATTCCAGATCGTGTTCGCCGCCATGGGCGTGACCCACGCCGATGCCGACGCTACCCGGCGGGTGCTCGAGGAACGGTCGGAATCCGGCGACCTCGTCCTCTTCATCAACACCGCGTCGGACCCCGTCATCGAGCGGGTTCTCACCCCTCGCATCGCCCTCACCGTGGCGGAGCACCTCGCCTTCGAGCGCAACAGCCACGTCCTGGTCCTGCTGTGCGACATGACCAGCTACGCGGAGGCGTTGCGCGAGGTGTCCGCGGCGCGGGGCGAGGTGCCCGGCAGGCACGGGTACCCTGGATACCTCTTCAGCGATCTGGCCTCGTTGTACGAGCGCTGCGGCCGCCTGAAGACGGCGACCGGATCGCTCACCCAGATCCCCGTGCTGACCATGCCGTCCGGCGACATCACCCACCCGGTGCCGGACCTGACCGGATACATCACCGAGGGGCAGATCGTGCTTTCCCAGGAGATGCAGGCCCGCAACGTGTACCCGCCGTTCGATGCCCTCTCCTCTCTGTCGCGACTCATGCGCCACGGTGTGGGGCGCGACCGGACGCGTCCCGACCACATGGCGGTCGCCGGTCAGGTCTACGCTGCGCTCAGTCACGCGCGCCAGGTGCGCGAGCTGACCGACCTGGTCGGCGAGTCCGGGCTCCCCGAGGTCGACCGCGCCTACCTCCGCTTCGCCGACGGACTCGAGTCGGGATTCATCAACCAGGGCCGCACCGACCAACGCGACATTGACGACAGCCTCGAGCGCGCGTGGGCAGCCCTGACGCTGCTCCCCTCCGGGGAGCTCTCGCGTGTCGATGCGGCGGACGTCGAGCGGCATCTCGCCGCGCAGGCCCGTGCAGCACCGGAGTCACCGGCATGATCCGCGTGCCGCCCGGCCGCGCGGGGCAGGTGTGGCTGCGCCGGCGGCTCGCCACTGCGCGGCGCGGCGTTGACATCCTCTCTCGCAAGCAGCGCCTGCTCGCCGACGAGCGTGAGCGACGGCTCCCACTCGCCGCAGCTGCGCGGGCGGCCTGGATACAGGCGTGCACCGAGGCTCAGCGATGGAGCGAGCGGAGCCTGCGGCTCGGGCACCGGCAGCAGATCGCACTGGTGGTGGCCGAGCTCGGGTCCCCGGCCACGGTCTCGGTCGCCTGGCACAACGTGATGGCCGTCTCGATCCCCCAGACCCCCGAGTGCCGCTTCCCGGACCTGCGCGCCGCCGGCGCCGTCGGCGGTTCCTCCGCGACCGACCAGGCGATCTCCGCCCTTGCGAACGCCGTCGTGAAGGCCGCCGAGCACGCGGTGATCCAGCGCGCGTTGGTCAACATCGACCGGGAGCTGCTGCAGACCCGCCGGCGGCTCCGCCTGCTCGAGCGGCGCCGGCTTCCCCAGCTCGAGCAGGCGCTCGCGATGAGCCAGGAGCGCCTCGAGCAGAGCGAGCGCGAGGACACGCTGCGCCTGCGATGGGCGCGAGCGCGGTGACGGCCGCCCGACCCCGCGCGCGGCCGCTGAACCATTACCCTCACCATGCGGCGGCCCCCCTGCAGCCGGGCCGTCCCGACACACTCCACAACTTGTAGGGGGGAGCGGACATCGTCACCGAACCGACCACCATCCTCTTCGCCACCGACGGCACGTCGGCCAGCCGCAACGCGCGCGACGCTGCGGCCCATCTCGCGCGCACATCCCAGGCCGCGCTCCACATCGTCCACGTGTGGTCACCCACCACCTCCGTGGGAGACGCCCATCACGTTGCCGAAGGCATCGCCACGGCGGTTGCGGCAGACGAGGCGACGCTGATCCGCGAGCAACTCGGCTGCCCCGTGGCCGGCGTGCACACGCCGTCCGGATCGCGAGCTCACGGCATCCTCGCCACCGCCGGCGCCGTGAACGCGGGAGTCATCGTCGTCGGCGGCCGCCGTCTCGGCATCGTCGAGGAGCTGTTCACGTATCGGGTTTCCGAGGACGTCGTCCACCACTCGTTCCGGCCGGTGCTCCTGGTGCGCGATGACGGCCACGCGTGGCCGCCGCGGCATGTCGTCGTCGGCTGCGACGGCTCGCCTGAGTCGACGCGCGCGGCCAGCCTCGCCGCGTGGATCGCGCGGCTCGCGGACACGGACCTGAGGCTGGTGAGCGTCGTCCACGACCATGTGCCTGGCCCCGAGGCGCTCGAGGAGGCGCAGCGCCGCCTCGATCTCAGCGTCGCGACAGTCGGGGACCATCTGGCAGCCGAGCGCGTGACCACGGAGGTCGTGACGCGGACCGACGTGCCCGCCGCGCTCCGCGCGGCATGCGCCTCCACGTCGGAGCCGCACCTGCTCGCGATCGGCGCGCGGGGCAGCAGCGCCATCGGTGCGATCCCTCCCTTCAGCGTCTCGCGCTCGATCATCCACCACACGCACGTGCCGCTGTTGCTGGTCCCGCCGACGACGCACGAGCGCGGCGGCCTGCGCGGCTGACGTCATCGACCTCGCAGAGGCAGCTCGCCTCCCCGGCGCGGACGTCCTCCGGGCGTTGGGATCGAGCGAGCAGGGCCTTGAGGCTGCGCAGGCGGCCGATCGACTCGCGCGCGAGGGCGGCAACATCCTCAGGGAGCAGCGGATCACCCCGCTCATGGTGCTGCTCCGCCAGCTTCGCAACCCGCTGCTTCTGCTGCTGCTGGGGTGCGCGGCGGTCTCCGGTTTCACCGGTGATCCCACCGACGCCGTCATCATCGCGGCGATCGTCGCGGTCAGCGTTCTGCTGAGCTTCGTCAACGAGTACCGCGCGGAAAGCGCGGTCGAGGCGCTGCATGCGGAGATCCACCATCGCGTGCTGGTCACTCGGGACGGGCACGATCAGCTGGTGGACACGACCACGCTCGTCACCGGCGACGTGGTGAGCCTTCAGGTGGGCAACATCGTGCCCGCCGACCTCAGGCTCCTCGAAGCGGACTCGCTCGAATGCGACGAGGCGGTCCTCACCGGGGAGTCGATGCCTGTCACCAAGACGGCCGAGCCTCAGCCCGCGGCGACCGGTATCGACCTTCCCTCGTGCGCGCTGATGGGCACGATCGTGCACGAGGGCGCCGGGCGTGGCGTGGTGGTCGCCACCGGTCCCGCAACCGCGTTCGGCGGCATCGCCTCCGGGCTGGCGGAACGAGCCACATCGTCGGCCTTTCAGCAGGGCCTCAGCAGCTTCTCGAGGCTGCTGGTGCGCGTCGCCGGCGTGCTGACGGTTGCGATCTTCGTCTTCAACATCGCGTTTCACAAACCGCTGCTCGACGCGCTGCTCTTCTCTCTGGCGATCGCCGTGGGGATCACGCCCGAGCTCATGCCCGCCATCGTCACGGTGAGCCTGTCCAGCGGTTCCCGCGCGCTTGCCCGCAAGCGAGTGCTCGTCAAACGGCTCATCGCGATCGAGGATCTGGGCAACATCCAGGTTCTGTTCACCGACAAGACGGGCACCCTGACCGAGGGCGCGATCACGTTCGACCGTTCCCTCCTCGCTGATGGCACCGCGTCCGAGACCCCCCTGCTGCTCGGCCTCGTCTGCAACGAGGCGACCGCCGGTGCCGAGGGACCCGTGGGCGGCAACGCACTCGACCAGGCGCTCTGGGCGAGCCCGCGCGGCGCGGCACTGCGGGGCCGGCCCGACGGACCGGCCTCCTTCACGCGGCTGGGCAGGGTTCCCTTCGACCACGAGCGGCAGCTCGCCTCGGTCCTCGTCGACGGCCCCGATGGACGGGTCCTCGTCACCAAGGGCGCGCCGGAGGCGGTCGTCGCACGCTGCGCGAGCGTGCCACCGGCCGCAGGAGCAACGCTCGACGCGCTGTTCCGCGCAGGCGCGCGGGTGGTCGCCGTGGCCACGCGGGCGTATCAGGGGAGCGCTCTCACGCGTGACGACGAGCGCGATCTCACCTTCGCCGGGTTCCTGACGTTCGTGGACCAGCCGAAGCCGAGCGCCGGTCACGCGATATCGAGGCTGTACCACCTCGGCATCGACGTCAAGATCATCACCGGCGACAACGGCACCGTAGCGGCGACCGTCTGCAGCGAGATCGGCGTCGAACCCGGAACGGCGTTGACCGGATCTGAGATCGAGGCGATGGACGACGCCACGCTTGCCGCGTCTGTGGCGCGCACCCGGGTGTTCGCCAGGGTGAGCCCTGACCAGAAGTCGCGCATCATCAAGGTGACACGGCGGACTGGCGTCGACGTCGCGTTCCTCGGGGACGGTGTCAACGACGCGGTCGCCCTGCACCACGCCGACGTCGGCATTTCCGTCGACTCCGCAACCGACGTCGCCAAGGACGCCGCGGACATCGTGCTGCTCGAGAAGGATCTCGGCGTGCTCGCCGACGGCGTCGCCGAGGGGCGCCGCGTGTTCGCGAACACCATCAAGTACGTGCTCATGGCGACGTCGTCGAACTTCGGCAACATGTTCAGCGCCGCGGTCGCATCGGTCTTCCTGCCGTTCCTTCCGATGCTGCCCTCGCAGATCCTGCTCAACAACCTGCTGTACGACGCGGGCCAGCTTGCCATCCCCACCGACAAGGTCGACGGTGAAGCGCTGTCGAGGCCCGCGGCGTGGGATCTCCG
>Ga0187780_10004234_pt1 | contig 10768 bp, 8 predicted proteins | sample 1015_Q2_SP10_20__FD_132429 | JGI IMG/M metagenome (GOLD analysis project Ga0187780, IMG submission 132429) | Tropical peat soil microbial communities from peatlands in Department of Meta, Colombia - 1015_Q2_SP10_20_MG | ecosystem: Environmental > Terrestrial > Soil > Wetlands > Peat | place...
ACCGTTATCCGCGGCTGAAGATCGTTGTCGCGCATATGGGCGGCGGCCTGCTGCCGGTGATGGGCCGGCTCAATTTCGGATGGCGGCTCGGCAGCGAAGGGATGCCCGAGCGCGCCAAGATCAAATGCAAGCGCCTACCCAGCGAATATCTGCGCGCTCATCTGCGTGTCGACACCATGGGGATCTGGGGACCGCATCTCAAAGAGGCGGTCGAAGTGTTTGGGCCCGACCGCGTGATGTTCGGCACGGATTACGGTCCCGTGCCGATCGATCCCAAGGAGCATATCGACCTTGTCGAGGATCTCGCGCTCTCGCAGGACGACAAGGAAAAAATCTATTGGCGCAACGCGGACGAGTTCTTCGGCCTCGGCCTCTCCGGCTGAGGTGCGGCCGCCGCTCGTCGGTGCGGCTCTAAATCTTGCGGTGCGTGCCGTCGCAGAACGGCTTGTTGCCCGACGATTTGCAGCCGCAGAGCCAGGCTTGCTCGGTCTTCTGTGCCTTGAAGGTCATGGGCCGAAGCCCGACGGCGCGGTGTGAACCATCGCAGAATGGCTGGTTCGCGCTGCGGCCGCAGGCGCACCAGGTATAGTCTTTGCCCGCCTCGACCTGCACGCCGTAGGGAGCTTTTTGTGCGGGAATAGGTTCGCTCATCTTGAACTGCCTCGTCTAATGCTGCCGTAAGAAGACACCATCGCCTTCGGTGGGCAAAGAGGGAGGCGAAAATAGCGCGTCCCGCGATTGCGCGATAGGCTCTCCCGACCTAGAGAAGCTCATCCGTTGGGAGCCGATCGCGATGCCCGACCAAGCCGTCGACGCCAGATCCGCCGGTCACCGCGGCGCAAAGCCGCGGCTCGACTTCCAGGAGCACCTTGCCGATCTCGAGGCGCAAGGTCTGCTGGTGCGCATCGAGCGGCCGATCAACAAGGACACCGAGCTTCACCCGCTCGTGCGTTGGCAGTTCATCGGTGGCATTCCCGAAGCGGAGCGCAAGGCTTTCCTCTTTACCAACGTGGTCGATTCCAAGGGCAAGAGATACAACATGCCCGTCGTGCTCGGTGCGCTCGCGGCCTCGGCGCAGATCTACGCGGCCGGGATGGGGCGTGAGGTCGAGGACATCGGGCCCGCTTGGCTCGATGCGATCGATCATCCCGTTCCTCCGGTGCGTGCCAATTCGGCGCGCTGTCAGGAGGTCGTGATCACCGGCGAGGAACTCCGGAAGCCGGGCGGAGGCCTCGCAAGCCTGCCGGTCCCGATCTCGACCCCGGGTTTCGATGCGGCGCCCTATCTTACCGCGACCTTGTGCGTCACGCGCGATCCCGAGTCCGGCATCCGCAATATCGGCATGTATCGCGCGGCGCTCAAGGCGACGGACCGGCTGGTCGTGCGCATGAACGTCATGATCGGCGGCGCGGGCGGATACAAGCATTGGCTCAAATACCGTGCGCGCAACGAGAAGATGCCGATCGCGATCGTCCTGGGCGCGGCCCCCGTCTTGTGCTTCACGAGCCCGCAAAAACTGCCGATCGATCTCGACGAGGTCTGTGTTGCCGGCGCGCTCGCGGGGCAGCCGATCCCGATGGTCAAATGCCTGACCAACGATCTCGAGGTTCCTGCCGATGCCGAGATCGTCATCGAGGGCGTGATCGACCCCGAGGTCGTCGAGCCCGAGGCGCCGTTCGGCGAAAGCAACGGCTACCTCGCGCTCGAGGGTTTCAACATGCCGATGCAGGTGACTGCGATCACGCATAAGAAGAACGCGGTGTTCTGCGCCATCATCAGCCAGGCGACGCCGTCGGAATCGAGCCTCATCAAACGCGTCGCGTACGAGCCGCTCTTTCTCGACCATCTCCGCAAGAGCCTCGGGATCAAGGAGGTGCGTCGGGTCGTGATGCACGAGCCTCTGACGAATCTGCGCCCCGTGATCATGGTGCAGCTCGCACGCGGCGCGCCGCGTACCGAAGTGTGGCGCGCGCTGCGCGGCGCATCGAGCTTCATGCCGAATTGCGGCAAAATTTGCATCGCGGTGAGCGACGATGTCGAGCCCGTGAATTGCGATGCCGTGTTCTGGTCGATGGCCTATCGCAGCAATCCCGTCGAAGACGTTCAGCTCGTGCCGTATCGTGCCGCAGGGCAGGAAAGCCGCGCCACCGGCAGCCGCACGAATTCCTCGATGCTGATCGATGCGACGCAGAAGCGCGACATGCCGCCCTTGGCCTTGCCGAAGAGGGAGTTCATGGAGAACGCGCGCGAGATCTGGGAGGAACTCGGTCTGCCCGCCCTCCAGATTCGTCCGCCCTGGCACGGCTATTCGCTGGGCCAGTGGAACGATGCCTGGGACTTGGTCGCGCGCCGTGCCGCTGCGGGCGATTGGGAGATGAATGGGCGCGAGACGCTCGCCCGCACGCGTCCGGGCGTCGAACCCGAGACGCCAGTCTGGCTGGTCGAGAAGCCCGACGACAAGAAACGCTAAGCCGCCGCGGACGCGTTAAGGAGACGAGAAATGGCCACGCCAAAGAAGATCGACAAGAAGAAAATCAAGGCGCAATCCCGCCCCGCGGGCATGCCCTTCAACATCACCAAGATCGGCCATGTGGTTCTGAACGTCGCCGATGTCGAGCGCTCCACGCGGTTCTATACGCACGTCCTTGGGTTCAAAGTCTCGGATGTCTACCCCGAAGACATGGCGCCGGGCGGCATGGTGTTCTTCCGCTGCAACGCGGATCACCACGGCATCGCCGTTGTCGGCTCGATGCCTGGCGACTCACCCGCGATCGAGCTCAACCACATTGCTTTTGAGGTGGCGACGCTCGACGAGGTCATCATCGCGCGCAACCACCTGAAGAAGCACAACGTGCCGATCGACTTCGAGGGCAGGCGCCGCGCCGGCGCGCAGATCGCCGTCGAGTTCCGCGACCCCGACGGCCACCGCCTCGAAATCTACTGGGGGCTCGATCAGATCGGCTCCGATGGGCATGTGCGCCCGGAGGAGGAGTGGATCTGGGCGCACAGTCTCGAGGAGGCAATCGACAATCCGGTGCGCGGGCAGGACACCAGCCTGCATGATCCGTCGCTTTACGAGCGGCTATCTCCCGAGGAGCGCAAGCGGCGGCGCGAACACTCGATCGCGACCCAACGCGTCAAGCTCGGCCACGAGCACTAGGCCGAGGCCCGGCTATTTCGCCAGCATCGCCTGGAAATCCGCCTCCGTGCCCGAGCTGCCGTGTCCGCCCGCATAGATCGCGGGCGACAATCCCAGCTTCTTGATCGTGTCGTGGAACTGGGCATTGGCCGCGGTCTTTGTTGACTCGCGTCCCGGCGAGTAGATGTCCGTGACCCATACGATCCGCGGCCCGAAGACGTAACCGGTCAGCATTCCTTCGGCGTGCGGATTGTCGATGCGGTAGATGCCGATCTGATCGCCGTCTTTCAGCACCATCTTGTCCTTGACCTCGACGACGCGCACCGGCTTGGGGCTCTTTTGCTCCGCGTCCGGGTGCATGGTGTGTGGAGCCCTGAGCTCCGCGGTGACGTGCGCCTTGTCCGGGCTTCCCACGATCACCGTAGCGCCCTCGGCGACGAAGGTGCGGGCTCCGCTCATATGGTCCATGTGGTGATGTGTGAGCACGAGGTACTTCACCGGCTTGCCCGGGAATTTCGCCTTCGCCGCGTCGATCGTCCACCGCGCCTGCGCCTCGCTCAATGGGGCATCGAAGACGACGATGTAGGTCTTGAGCGCGACGATGAGGCTGTTGTGCGAACGGCCAAGCGCCTGCGAGACATTGGGCGCAAGATCGACCAGCTTCATCTGGAGGCCCGCGGCGGCGTTGCGCTCCTCGGCGAGATCGTCGTAGCGCCCGAAATTGATGCTGCCCAGGACCGCCTGCCAGGGGACGTCACCCGTGGCGGGCGGCTTCGCGGCCTGCCGCGTGGCATCGCTCGCGGCAAAGGCCTTCGGATCGATCGGTGTGTTCGCCGCGATGTCGGTGTAGGTGACGTCCAGCTTCGCAAGCCCGTTGAACTTCCAGCTCAGCGAGGACGCGACTTTCACCCCGGCGACGGTCTTCCAATCGCCGAGCAGGAGGTCGAATGTCCCGTCGCCATGGATGACGTCGTCTTCAATCGTGCGGATCACCACAGGCAGTTTGGTCTTGCGATTAAAGAGGATGAGGAATTTCGCGCCGCCGTCGTTGAAGGTGACCGCGGGGTAGGTTTGACCCATCGCCTTTTGCTCGGGCGTGTTGAAAACGTTCTGCGGCTGATCGAGCGCTTTCATGAGAAGGATCGGCGAAGCGCGTTCCTGCTCCCGGAGTTCGAAGGCGAGACGGTTTGCCGACATTGGACGGTCGCCCTTATCGTCAATCACTGCGCCCCAGCCTGGGGTTACGATGTCGGAGTATCTCTCCGCGCCAGGGAAGGGATAATCCATCTGGTGCTGATGGTCGGTGCGCGAAGAGTTCTGCGCGAGGTCCCAGGCGATCGCGAGGGTCGAGCTCCCGAGGGCGCGCGGCTCGCCGCCGGCGATGTAGCTCTGCTCGGGCTCCCAATGCTTCGCGGTCGCCTTGATTGTGACGGTTTTCAGCGCCCGCAGGGCGTTGGCGCCCCCCAAGGCTGAAACGGCATCCTTCACGCGCTGGGTTGCGCTGGTCGTTTGAGCGGCCGCACCGTGCATCGCGACGCCGATGAGCGCTGCGAGCGCCAAAGGCAATATGCGTTTCATGCTGTTCTCCCCCAAGCACTACGCGTGCTCCCATGCCCATGCTACTGCAGGCCGCGGCGATGCAGCGTCACTATCGCGTGAGACGGCCGGCGCCCTTCTCCGCGCCGGAAAGGCCTAGACGAGCGAGCCCTTTATGAGGTCCGGGCGGAACGGCGCCCGCCGCATGCGCACGCCCGTCGCGTCGTAGATCGCATTGCCGATCGCCGCCGCCATCGGCCGTGTCGAGGATTCGCCCGCGCCGGTCGCTGGCAGCTCGGGATGATCGATGAGCACGATGTCGACTTGCGGCGGGGCCTCCGTGATGTCGAGGATCGGATAGGTCAACCAATCGACGCTCGTGACCTTCTCGCGATCGAACGCGACCTGCTCCCAGAGGCTGCGGCTCGTCGCCTGGCAGACATTGCCCTCGATCGTGTGCGTGAGCTGCTGCGGATTGACGATGAGGCCGCAGTCATGCGCCACGACGACGCGCTTTACATGCACCTTGCCCGTGCGCCGCTCGATTTCGACCTCGGCGATCTCGGCGACGAGCGTGCCGCCGCGCGTGACATAGGCGCAGCCGCGCCCGCTCGCGATCTCGCCTTTGTCGTGCGGCCCCGACACGCGGGTCTGCCATCCGGCGCGCTCCGCCGCGGCCTTGATCACCGCGATGTCGCGCGGATGCGTGAGATGACGGAGGCGGAAATCGATCGCGTCGACATTGGCCGCGACCGCGAGCTCGTCCACGAAGGATTCGCTGGCGAAGTGCATTTGCGGTCCGGCGGGGTCGCGCATATGCGAGGTGCGCAGCGGCGATGCGCGGTCGAGGAGGGGCGCGATCGTCTCCCAGGCCATCAAACGGTTCGGGATTTCGTAGGACTCAGACGGCACGCCGAAACTGTCCTGCGGCGTGAGCGGCAGGCCCATCAGCTGCCCCGCGAGCGAATGGTTTGGATTGCGCTCGGTGGTCTCGATCTCCCATTTAGAGAACGCCTTGCTCTCGAAATGATAGGCGACGATCTTTCCGTTCGCGTCGAGGCCGCCGCGGATGCGGTGAATCGAAGCCGGGGCCTTCGGATCCCAGGCATGGCCGTCGGCCCGCATGTACTGCACGCGCACCGGGCGGCCGACGGCCTGCGCGAGCACGGCCGCGTCGATCGCCGCGTCCCCCGCGTCGTTGCGGCCGTAGGAGCCGGGTCCCTGCTTCCAGATGGCGTGCACGTTCTCCATCGGCACGTTGAGTATCTTGGAGACGCCTTCTTTGCTGTAGTGCGGCTTCTGCGAGCCGGTCCAGACCGTGACTTTGCCGTCCTTGTTGGCGACGAGGGCGCAAGCCGGGCCCATGCTCGCATGCGACTGGAAGGGCCATTCATATTCCGAGGTCAGGACCTTGGCCGCGCCGGCCAGGGCCTGCTCGACGGAACCTTTCTCCGCCTCCACCTGCCGGTGCCGGACTGGCGCCTGGCGGATATGGTCGTAGATCGCGTCGGCGTTGACGAAAGCCGGCGTGGCTTGTGACCAGGTCACTTTGAGCATTTGCGCCGCGCGGATCGCGTTCCACTCCTTGTCTGCCACCACGCCGAGGAATCCGTCCTTGTGGACGACCCGTACGCCCGGGATGTCCTTGATCGAGGCCTCGTCGATCGTGACGGGCGTCGCCCCAGCGACCGACGGGCGGATCATGCGCCCGTGCACCATCCCCGGCACTTTTATGTCGGTGACGTAGTCGAAACGCGCGAAGACCTTGGGTGCGACGTCGCGGCGCGGGAAGCCCTTGCCGACGATCTTGTACTGGTCGGGCGATTTCAGAGGCGAGGTCGGCTTGATCTCGAGCGGGTTGCCGAACTGCTTGTTCCAGTCGAGCTTGGCGTTGAAATATTGTCCGCCAATTAGCTGGCCATAGGTTACGTGCTTCGCGGCATTGCCTTCCACCGTGACGACGCCATCGGTCACGACGAGATTTGACGCGGGCGCGCCAAGCTTCTGCGCCGCCATGTCGAGCAAAATCCGGCGTGCTTCGGCGGCTGCCGCGCGCAGCGCCGCGCCGCCACGCCAGATGCCGGTGCTCCCGCTCGCGCCGCCTTGATCGACGGTGCGCGCGGTGTCGCCCATGACGACGCTCACGCGGTCAAGGTCCAGATCGAGCTCTTCGGCGACGATTTGGGCGATGCCGAGATCGGTGCCTTGGCCGCCATCGATCTTGCCGAAAAAGGCTGTGGCGGAGCCGTCCGGATGAACGGCGATGAAGGAGTCGAGCTGGTCCGGGGTCAGCGGCGGCTTCGTCGCTGCCGTCGCCGCGACAGAGACAGATACAGGCGCAGCGAAGGAAACGATCAAAGCGCCGGCGCCCTGCAGGATGCCGCGGCGGCTCAGATCGCGCTGCAAAATGTCGCTCATGGGTGCGATCATCGTTGCCTCCCTCACGCCGTTTGCGCCGCGCGCTTGATTGCGCGCAGGATCGCCGTGTGCGTGCCGCAGCGGCATTTGAGGCCGGACAGACCTTCGCGGATCTGGTCGTCGGTCGGATGCGGATTGGCCTTGAGAAAGGCGGCGGCGGTCATGATCCAGCCATTGATGCAGTAGCCGCATTGCGGCACTTGCTCGTCGATATAGGCCTGCTGGACCGGGTGCGGGTGCTCGGGCGTTCCGAGCCCGGCCAAGGTCGTGATCTTCGCTTCCTTGACCGAAGAGAGCGGGGTTACGCAGGAGCGGACCGCTTTTCCATTCACATGAACGGTGCAAGCCCCGCATTGCGACAGGCCGCAGCCGAAATGCGGGTTACTCATTCCGAGTTCGTCGCGGAGCGCGTAGAGGAGCGGCATGTTGGGGTCGTCGACGGTGAAATTGTGTGGCTTGCCGTCCACCACGAGATGGATCTGCGTCGCCATGGCTCTTCCTCCGGCGATTGTCGATGCCGACAGGCTATGGCGGATTTCGGGCGGCCGCAAGAAAGGTAATACGCCGCCTTGGGGGCACGCCGCGCGGCACCTTATATACTTCGGGACGCGCTGCTCCATGGATGGTCGACTATGCCGGATCTCCACCGATTCGACGTCGAGGATGTCGAATATCTCCGCCATGACGGGAAACCGCTGCTCGCCCGGTTCTACCGCCCGCGTGGGAAGGGGCCTTTCCCCGGGCTGGTCGAGGTTCATGGCGGTGCGTGGACAATGAATGACCGGACGGTCAACGTCGCAATCCATGAAGCCCTGGCGCGCTCCGGCGTCGTGGTGATGGCGGTCGATTTTCGCATGCCGCCCGAGGCGCGGTATCCGGCCTCGATTCTCGACATCAATTTCGCCGTGCGGTGGCTCAAACATCATGCTCACGAGCTGGGCGTAAATCGCGAACTGGTCGGCGGTCTCGGCACTTCGAGCGGCGGTCACCAGATCATGCTCTTGGCGTTGCGGCCCAGTGATCCGCGTTACGCCGCGGTGCCGCTTCCGGGAGCGAGCGCCGATGCGGGGCTTGCGTTCGTCGCGCAGTGCTGGCCGATCAATGATCCTTTGGCGCGCTACGGCATGGTGAAGGCGAATGGGAATATGCGTCTGGTGCAAGCGCACGACGCCTATTGGCCGGATGAGGCGGCGATGGCGGATGCCAATCCGCAGCGCATCCTCGATCTCGGCGAGGCACGGCCGCTGCCGCCGGCGCTGCTGCTTCAGGGCACGAATGACGACAATGTCACGCCCGACATGGCGGACCGGTTCGCGGCCTCCTACCGTGAGCGCGGCGGCCGGATCGAGCTGCATAAATTCCCGGGCCAGTCGCACGCCTTCATCGCCCGGGACCCGGCCGCGCCGGACGCGGCGAAGGCGCTTGAAACTATTGTCGCTTTCGTCCGCCGCTGCACTTCCTGAGGCTTTTCCGTCATGCTAGAAATTGGCCACGGCAACCGTGGGAGGACGAGCCATGCCCAAGATCCGCCACATCGCGCTCGCGACCAACGACCCGGTGAAAACCGCCGAGTTCTACAAGCGCGCTTTCGACTTCAAGGAGGTGGGCCGCACCGGCAACCCCGATGATCCGGGGGGAATTGCCTGGGGCATCTATTTGAGCGATGGCACGCTCAATCTCGCCGTGCTCAAATTCAAAAATGTCGACCAGATCGGCCGCGGCCTCGACTATGTCGGCATCCACCATTTCGGCGTGCTCGTCGACGACCTCGACGCCTATGCCGAGAAGCTCGAGGGGATGGGCTCGCCCTGCTTCATGAAGCCCGAACCCGGAATGGGCGACGTCTTCTTCGAGACAAAATTCCGCGGCCCGGACGGCGTCGTCTTCGACATCTCGCAGCATCCGTGGGTCGGGGCGGCTCCGGCTGGAGTGGCCGAGGTGAAGGTCAAGGAAACCGAGCCCGCAGAATAATCCTCGCCGGTGAGCGAGGCAGCCGGTCTCGGCAAGAGTGGTGAAGGGAGGAGTCATGACAGCGGATTCGGGACGGAACTTCGCCAACGAGCCGCAAGGGATCGAGCGGCCTCTGCCATCGGAAGGGAAAAGCGTGTGGGGCAGCGATGTCGCTGCCGACATGATGCGCGCGCTCGACATTCCCTATGTCGCGCTCAACCCGGGCGCCTCCTATCGCGGGCTTCACGACAGTCTCGTCAATCGTCTCGGGAATGAGCGGCCGCAGATGTTGCTCTGCCTGCACGAAGAGGCCGCGGTCGCGCTTGCGCATGGCTGGGCCAAGGTCACCGGCAAGCCGATGGGCGCCATCGTGCACAGCAATGTCGGCCTGCTCCATGGATCGATGGCGGTGTTCAACGCATGGATGGATCGCGCGCCCTTGCTGCTCTTCGGCGCGACCGGGCCGGTGGATGCGACGAAACGCCGTCCTTGGATCGATTGGATCCACACCACGAAGGATCAGGGCGCGCTGATCCGCAATTTCATCAAATGGGACGACCAGCCCGCATCGGTTGCGGCCATCCCCGAGGCGATGCTGCGCGCCAAGCAGATCGCGACCACCGCGCCGTACGGCCCGACCTATATCTGTTTTGACGCGGGCCTCCAGGAGCTGCGCCTCGACGCCCTGCCGGCCTTGCCCGATCCGTCGCGCTTTCCAAGTCCGGCGCGCATCGCACCGCCGCCGGAGCAAATCGAAGATCTCGCGCGCAGGCTGCACGCGGCGGCGCGTCCGCTCATCCTCATGGGGCGTTTCTCGCGCAGCGAAGAGGGCTGGCGGGAGCGCGTTGCACTCGCGGAAGCGTTGGGCGCCGTGGTGCTCACCGAGATGAGGAACGGCAGCGCCTTCCCGACCGAGCACCCGCTGAGCGGCGCCGCGCCGCTCGGGCAGGTCTCGCCCGCAGCGGAAGAGCTCATGCGCCAAGCCGACATCGTCGTGTCGCTCGACTGGGTAGATCTCGGCGGCATGCTGCAAGCCGCGTGGCGCAGGGAAAAGCCGAGCGCGACCATCGTGCGCGTTTCGGTCGATCAGTATTCGCATCACGGCTTTGGCATGGAGTATCACATCCTGCCGCAGTCGGATCTCTACATCATGGCCGAAACCGATCCGACCGTGTCGGCGCTGTTTGCCGCGGTGAAGCGATTGGGCGCGCGCAGGACGCCGGCCTGGCCCGGCCGCAAGCCCTTCGTGCTCCCCTCGCTGCCGCAGCCCGATGGGTCGGGCACGATCTTCGTGCCGCTCTTGGCCGCCGCGCTCCGTCGCGTCACCGAGGGACGCAAGACAAGCCTCCTGCGTCACTCGCTGTCCTGGCACGGTCATTTCTGGCCGGCGCGCGATCCGCTCGACGTGCTCGGCACCGATGGCGGCGGCGGCGTGGGCTCCGGTCCGGGCACCTCGGTCGGCATGGCGCTCGCGCTTCAAGGCAGCGGCCGCCTGCCGATTGCGGTGTTGGGCGACGGCGACTTCCTCATGGGCAATAACGCGATCTGGACGGCCGTCCATTATCGCATTCCGCTGCTCGCGGTCATTTGCAACAACCGCTCCTTCTACAATGACGAGCTTCACCAGGAGCGGGTCGCGAAGGAGCGCGACCGGCCACAAGCCAACAAGTGGATCGGGCAGCAGATCATCGGGCCCGATATCGATCTCGCCGGCATCGCGCGCGC
>Ga0187780_10004236_pt1 | contig 10767 bp, 8 predicted proteins | sample 1015_Q2_SP10_20__FD_132429 | JGI IMG/M metagenome (GOLD analysis project Ga0187780, IMG submission 132429) | Tropical peat soil microbial communities from peatlands in Department of Meta, Colombia - 1015_Q2_SP10_20_MG | ecosystem: Environmental > Terrestrial > Soil > Wetlands > Peat | place...
AGAAAAAGGCTATGGAGACCGTTTCGGACATTCAACAGGGCATGGCTTGGGTCTGGAAGTACACGAACCACTCCGTCTTTCTGACAAAAGTAAAGAAGTGCTGCAAGCCGGTATGGTTGTAACGGTTGAGCCCGGCATTTATATCCCGGGATGGGGTGGCTGCCGTATTGAAGATGATATTGTGGTGACAGAGAATGGTTATGAAATTATTACTCATTCATCTAAGAAATTACTGATTTTATAATTGTATAGTTTGAACAGGTCATCCTAACGGTGCGTTATGGTGACCTTTCATATGAATGGTGGTCGTATACAACATGAATAATATCATTATCATAGTGATGACAGGATTTATGCTGCTTGGCGCAGTGGATAAGTTGCTTGGGAATCGATTTGGAATCGGGCAAAAATTCACGGAAGCGTTTAGTTCTATGGGAGCTTTAGCGTTGTCAATGGTAGGAATGATTTCTTTGTCGCCCGTTCTTGCCAAATTGTTGACACCAGTGGTCACTCCTGTTTATCAATTCCTCGGGGCGGATCCTGCGATGTTTTCATCGACGTTTTTGGCACTTGATATGGGTGGATATTCTCTTGCAAATGAAATGGCACGATCGAATGATGCCGCCTTATTTTCTTGGGTGTTTTTAGGCACGATGATGGGTCCGACTATCGTATTTACGATTCCGGTTGCCTTGAGTATCATTCAAAAGAAAGATCATCCTTTTTTTGCAAAAGGGATATTAATCGGACTTATGACCATTCCGGTCGGCTGTTTGGCGGGAGGATTTGCAGCGGGATTTGACTTTATATGGATGCTGAAAAATTTGCTTCCATCGATCCTCATTTCGGTCATAATCGGCATCGGTATGCTGAGCTTTCCATCCGTGATGATTCGCGGGTTTGTATGGTTTGGCAAAGGGATTGAGATCATCATCATGATCGGGCTTGTCGCAGTTATCATTGAAACATTGACAGGATTTGTTCTTATCCCGGGAATGATGCCGATGAAGGAAGGCATTGTAACAGTTGGAAAAATTACTTTTACCCTTGCCGGTGCGTTTCCGTTCGTTTTTGTGTTGGTTAAAGTGTTGAAAAAGCCTTTTACCTTATTGGGGAAAAGGTTGGGCATGAATCAACAAGCATTGGGTGGGTTCATTGCGTCCTTCGCCCATAACATTCCTATGTTTGCGATACTGCACGAAATGGACAACCGGGGAAAAGTTGTAAATACCGCATTTGCCGTAAGCGGCGCATTTGTATTTGGCAGTCACTTAGGGTTTGTCGCGGGTGTGGAAAAGGATTTTGTTATTCCGCTGATTGTCGGCAAACTGACCGCTGGTTTTTTGGCAGCAGCATTGGCTTTGTTAGTGACAAAACGCCGTTAATGAAGGAAAGGGGAAGCCGACAGTACAATCGAAGGTCACTTACAGATGTTGGTATTTCATACTTTCGTACATATCCTTAAAGAGCTGATAGGAATATGGTGTGGGGTTTGTTGCAAGGGTTGAGGACTATGAGAAGGTCATGAGTCAAATCATTACTATAATTTAATATTACCTTAAGAAGCCTGTATCAATAATTACTATTTAATTGTTGATACAGGTTCTTTTTTTATCATTGGATACCCAGTTTTGCATCTTAGATTATTAGTTGTAATTTTGTTTATTATTTTTTTAATATAGTTTTATTTGTCGTTGCGATAAGAATTTTCAGATGAAATAAAGAACTACTTTGATCGTATGAAAATGTTCGGGTCTAGGGGGAAATTCAACTATTCATGCCTGACCAATATGGGCTGAAAAGTTTCATACCTTTTCAAATGTAATACATTACAAACTTACTAAAATATTATTTTATACTTGACTCGTTTTAATTACGTATATATACTAACTTACATAAAGTAACTTATTTATTTTAAATAAACAAAAGTTCTTATTATAGATTTATCCAATTAATCTTAGCTTTCAATTTAAATAACATATAAAGAAAGACGAGATAAAAAAATAAGAAAGAGGTAAGAAAAGTGATTAAGAAATATGAATTTGGGGCGTTAGTTTTACGTCTAGTAGTGGGGATTACATTTTTTGTTCATGGTCTGTCGAAATTTCAAGGTGGAATTGCAAATGTCGCAGGCTGGTTTAGCAGTATGGGATTACCAGGATTTATGGCTTATATTATTGCCACAATTGAACTTGTCGGAGGTATTGCGTTAATTTTAGGATTTGGGACACGTATTATCAGCGCTTTGTTCGTGTTTGTGATGCTTGGAGCAATTATAAAGGTGAAGCTAGCAGCAGGATTTATGGGAGATGGGAAAATGGCTGGATATGAGCTAGAATTGGTACTTCTTGCAATAGCTGTTTACCTAGTTGTATGTGGAAGCCAATTATTCTCTCTTCAAAATCTGTTTGGCAACAAGAAAGAACGTTAAGAATAGCAGGCAATTTTTAGTAAAATAAAGCCAGGTAATGTTAATCATCAGGACCTAATGTACAAAAGAACATAAAAAATATAGGGTGATACATATTAGTCATTTAATACGTATTCACCCTTTTAAATATCACACATTTGTGATTCATCCTCAATATCTAAAAAAAAATTTTAATGGTATCAAGAGTAGTTCCTTCTCTAAATTTTTTTCTACAACTACAGCAAATTACCTCATATGAAAACATTTTTATCCCATCTCACATGATGCATTACTTTCAAATAGATCTATAAAATATATTTACCAGTTCTTAAGTATAATCCCCAACAATTAATTGAGTTGATTGTCAACACAAGGAAAGATAATAATTCCACTTTTCATGAGAAATAATAGAAATGTATTTAAAAACAGAAGGTTCGGGCATTCGGGATATCGAGTAATATGTTAGAATAGTTATTAGGAATGATTCTCAAATGAGAAAATGTGTAGTAATGAAAAGAGAAAATAATTTGAAATGTGGGGGATTATATGAGCACAACTAAAACGCACAGGCCTAAAAAACTAAAAATCGTACGAATATTAATGATTATTATTGGGGCATTTATAACAGCGTATGGATTAGAAGCGGTATTAATTCCAAACAATGTATCAGATGGTGGTGTAACGGGTTTAAGTATCGTTAGTTCAGAACTACTTGGACTACCATTAGGGATTCTAATTGCAGTCATTAACATCCCTTTTGTTTGGTTAGGTTATAAGCAAATTGGTAAAAGTTTCGCCATTAAATCGATTATCGGTATTGCTTCATTAGCAATCGGTACGGTTCTTATGCACGGTGTCCGAACTATTATTCATGGTGATACTTTGTTAGTTACAGTTGTTGGGGGGATTATCATCGGTTTTGGTATGGGGCTCGCATTACGTAATGGCGGCGCAATAGATGGTATTGATATGTTAGCTGTATTACTTTCTCAAAAGTTACCTTTCGGGACAAGTGACCTCATCTTATTTTTAAACATGTTTGTCTTTATTTTTGTCTCAACAATATTTGGTCTTGAAGGGGCTATTCTTTCTGCTATTGCTTACTTTATTGCTTCTAAAGTCATTCACATTGTTGAAGTAGGGTTAAGTGGTTCCAAAACATTTAAAATTATCACAAAGGAACCTGAATTAATGGTAGAGACAATTCGAGATCGCTTAGGTCGAAGTGCAACGTATAATGAAGTTTACGGTGGTTATTCACGTGAAAAATTTAAAGAAATCACTTGTGTCATTAACCGTTTAGAAGAAAGTAAAATAAAAGAAATCATTGATGAGATAGATGGAAATGCCTTTATTACGGTATATGACGTAGCGGAAGTTAAGGGCGGTAATTTCAGAAAGCATGATATTCATTAATTATGAACTAGAAAAATTACATATAGTTTTACATAAAAAACACCTTTTAGTTTGGCTGAAAGGTGTTTTTTATGTATTTTGAGTGGCGTTTTTGAATCAATTTCTTTCTAATAGTCATTTTCAATGGCTATTTTAGAAAAATAGAAGCATAACTTTTTCGTTTAGAAAAGGCTATGCTTCTTGATATTATTGTCTATTCAAATGTTTGTTTTATTATTTATTATCGCCTACATATTGATCTCTAGCTGCACCAAGACCAAATATAAGGAGAAAAACTGAAATACTAACCAAAATTAGAAGTGGAATAGTCCAGCTATGCGTTACATCATGTAGATATCCGAAAAGAGTTGGCCCAATAGCTGCAAGTAGGTACCCGACTGATTGAGCCATACCAGATAGTTCTGCTGCTTGGTGTGCATTTTTTGTACGTAAGCCAAAAAACATCAATGCTAAACTAAAGTCAAAACCTCCCGCAATTCCAAGAATAATAATCCACAATACGATAAGGTCCGAACTTCCGTAAAGTAATCCAAGAGTTCCGATTAAATACAAAATTGATGCAATGATAACTAATGAGCGTTGACTGGACATACGCCCGGCGATGACAGGAACAATAAATGTAAATGGTAGCAAAGCTAACTGCATAATAGAAAGTAACCATCCAGATTGATCAGAACCTATTCCATGAAGCTTTAAAATTTCTGGTAGCCATGCGATAAGTACATAAAACATCAAGGATTGTAGGCCCATAAATAAGGATACTTGCCATGCTAATTTGGAACGCCATAAATTTATATTACTATCATCAGTTTGATTATGAGTGATAGAATGATTTCTGTTTTGGCGTTTCATTTGTGGTAACCAGAATAAAATGGATACAAAGCTTAGAATACTCCAAATTCCTAGTGCACCTTGCCATTTAAATCCTAATCCAACTGCAATTGGAATACTAATACCAGAAGCGATTGCTCCGAATAAGTTCATTGAAATGGAATACATCCCCGTCATTAATCCAATTCTGGTAGGGAACTCTCGTTTAATCAGACTAGGTAACAATACATTACAAATGGAGATTGCCAATCCAAGAATAGCGGTACCGATGTATAAAGTAGCAACTCCAGACAGCGAACGCAAAATAATGCCAACAGTCAGTGAGACAACAGAAATTAAAATAATTAATTCCATTCCAAATTTACGTCCTAATCTAGGGACAAAAGGTGAAAATAGTGCAAAAGCAAGTAGAGGTAACGTGGTAATCATACCTGCTAGTGTATTCGAAATATGCAGATGGTCTTTAATGAGAGCAACTAAAGGTCCAACTGAAGTTAAAGGAGCCCGTAAATTAGCTGCAACAAATATGATACCTATAATTGTAATCCAAACAGCTGATTGTTGAACTTTTGGATTTAATTTTTTATTTTGATTAAATTGGGGTAAACTCATGATGCTTCCTCCTATTTTTAGATTTTCAAGTATTTATTCAAATTGAAATGATTTTAGCGTTTTAAACACAAAAAACATACTATATTATACTTTTTATTTCATAAAGTATAATATAGTATAAAAAATAAATTGTGTCTATTTTTTTGTATCTTTAAATACATGCTTTAATTTGCCAATATAGGAAAAAACACACGAAGAAGTAATCCTCTACCAATATCGTTGATAGGGGATTACTTCTTCGTGTATAAACTGCAAAAAATAGGGGGATTTCTGATTAGAATCCGTATTTTAAGATAATATGGAGGACAACAACTTCATTGGTCTGATTAGTATATGAGTGTTTGCTATCTCCAGAAAAACTAATGGAATCAAATTGATTCAAGGTATGAGATTCATTATTAATATTAATTGATATTATTCCTGACATGACCGTGGAAATTTCTGTAGTATTATGGTGATGTTTTTCTGGATAGTATGAGCTATTTGGTTGTAAATAAGCTCTATACATTTCCATTTTATTATTTTCGTTTTGAAAAATTGGTTCAATTACCCAATTTTCACCTTCACCAGCAATTTTTAATCCCTTCCCAGCACGGGACAAACACACATTGTTTTCACTCGAGAATAAAGCCATGAGTGGAATAGATAGGCTTTTTGAAATTTTCCATAACATTCCGATTGTTGGGTTTGTTTCTCCTCGCTCTATATTTCCTAGTGTTAGCTTGCTTACTCCCGATAATTCTGATAAATCTTCAAGACTTAATTGATTTTCTTTACGAAGTTTTTTAAGTACTGCTCCAACTTGTAAAACAACTTGTTTTGGATCATCAGTATTAATATTCATTATAAGCCTCCTTTTGTAGTGTCGTTGGAAATTACAAAAGTAAAATATTATTAACGTTTTATATAGTATAGTTTACCAAATAATAATAAACAAACTTAATTGGTATAGAGTGAATACTTGTTTAAACCATTAAAAAATATCTTCGAGCTTCCATGTAAGATAAATGGAGAGATAGGGAATAGTACAGTTATGACTAAAAAAATTCTAGATTTTCTTTGGAGTGAAGTTCGCAGATATGGATAGAAAACAGAAATGGAGCTTATGGTCACTTTCATCTGTTCCTTTAGTTATGACGCTTGGAAACTCCATGTTAATTCCTGTTCTTCCATTAATTGAAAAGAAGTTAAAAATTACTGATTTACAAGTCTCCCTTATCATTACGATTTATTCGATTGTTGCTATTATTTTAATTCCTATTGCAGGGTATTTATCAGATAAGTGGGGAAGGAAAAAAGTAATTATTCCAAGTTTATTAATTGCTGCAATAGGTGGAGCTTTTACAGGATGGGTTTCATGGAAGTTTACCAATCCGTATATGTGGATTTTAATTGGAAGAGTCATACAAGGAGTTGGATCAGCAGGTGCAATGCCTGTAGTTATTCCTTGTGTAGGCGATATGTTTGAAGATGAAAAACAAGTTAGCAGTGGTCTTGGTTTAGTCGAAACATCAAATACATTAGGGAAAGTGTTAAGTCCAATTTTAGGCTCTCTGTTAGCATCAATGGTTTGGTTTCTTCCTTTTTGGTTCATTCCAGTTTTGTGCATCATATCCATCATACTGATTATCTTTTTTGTAAAACCGCCAAAACAAAAACAAGAAGCACCACCACTAAAAGTCTTTCTTCAAAATGTAAAGGCGATACTATGTGAAAAAGGGCGCTGGCTCTTTCCCATTTTTTTGCTTGGTGGGATTGTTATGTTCATTTTATTCGGTGTTCTTTTTTATTTATCTTCAATTTTAGAAACAAAATATCATTTAGATGGTGTTTGGAAAGGTTTTGTATTAGCAATTCCATTAGCTTCACTTTCAATCACTTCTTATATTTCAGGGAAAAAGATTGGAAATAACAAAACGATAATGAAGTGGTGTGTCTGTATAGGATTTTTCTTATTAGGAGTATCATTAATCGTTCCAATTTTCTTTAAAAATATTTATATCATTATAGTGAGTCTCATCATTAGTGGGGTTGGAATTGGTGGAATTCTTCCTAGCTTAGATGCCTTAATTACAGAAGGAATTCAAAAAGAACAGAGAGGATCAATCACATCTCTTTATAGTTCTATGCGATTTGTAGGAGTAGCTGCTGGTCCTCCTGTAGTTGCTTTATTAATGAAGGGACCAGATAATTACTTATTTTATCTGTCCATTTTATTAGCATTAGCTGGAGCAATATTAGCCTTCTTTTTTATTAAACCGAAAACGGATGAAAAAACAGGAGTAGAAAATAAGGAAGTATAAACTTTAAAGGTTTGTGCTTCCTTTTTTTATTATGGATTTGTAATTGTTCTGAACAGCAGAAAACAATTTTTGTAAACCATGTCATAAAATACTCTGGGTTCTTTATAATTTGAATAGAGATCAATACTTAGTAAGTGGATTCTTGGACAATTCTTCATCTCACACTCCTTTCAAATGAAATGATTAGTAGGATAATTACCTAGAAAGGTTTCAAATATTTCACTTATTTATAATTAATTATTAGAATATAAGATAGAAAGTCTTAAATAAATGTAGTGTTCAAGATTCACATTATTGAAAATCAAATTAAAAAACTTTTTGGAGGTTAATGAATGAGGGAGCTTAATTCATTATTTCGTAAAAGAATCTGCATTTCAGAGGATGAAAAAATTACATTCGGAACGTTAGATAACATACTTGAAAAAACAGCATACAACATCCCTTTTGAAAACTTATGCGTTATTGAAAATAAAACAAATGATATTACAAAGGAAAACTTAATGAACAAAATATTATTGCAGAAAGAAGGAGGGCTTTGTTATGAATTAAACTCTATGTTTTATTTGTTCTTAATCGAAAATGGCTTTAATGCATCCTTAGTACGTGGAGTTGTTTACAATCATGAGAATCAAAGGTACCAAACAATTGGACGAAATCATGCAACGATTCTTATCATTCATGATGAACAAACATATCTAATCGACACGGGATTTGGAGCGAATTTACCATTAAAACCAGTTCCTTTAACAGGGGAAACTATAACCTCTACTAATGGTGAATTTCGGATTGAAAAAGTGAACACTGAACATGGAGATTATATTCTTCACATAAAATTGAAGCATAAGGATCCTGATTGGAGAATTGGATATGCTTTTGATTCCAAGAGGACGGTAACAGATTTATTGGAGCTTAATGAGATTCAATCGAGTATCTCTGAACATCCGGAATCACCTTTTAATAAAAATCCTTTAATCACTCGACTGACTAGTGAAGGAAGTATCACATTAACAGATTCCTCCTTTACACAATGGGTGGATGGAAATCTTACAAAAGAGAAAATTGACTATGCTAGATTCAAAGAGCTGTCAAAACAACATTTTGGGATATAACTATGCGAATGGATAGGGTGCAGAAACTATTCTGATCCCTATCCATTTTTTAGTTATTATTCTAGTAATTAGTCCTCATTCAAACTCCAGAATCAGTCTTTCCACAAATTTTGCAGACTTTTCAATGGTTTGTTCAGAGAAATTAAATTTTACACCTGTATCGTGATAAATCTGGGCAATCGATTGATTATAATTAGTTCCCGCACCTTGTTTGAAAAGTTCGATAGCTTTTGAAGGATTTTCTCGGTAGATTTGCAATAGCTGAAGTGCACCTAGCATCGATATAGCATATTCAATTTTGTAAAAAGGATAGGCAAAGAAGTGGATGCTATTAATCCAACTAGCTCCGATATAAGATTCAAGTCCTGTAATGTCCACTGGACTGTACATAAATCGTTTGTTGATTTCAAGGTACTTCGCATCTCGTTCTTCAGGTGTGTGGTTCGGATTGGTGTAGATCCAGTGTTGGAATAGATCACCTGACAATGGATTAATCAGCATGTTGAAGACACGACGTAATTCTTCACGCTGGGCGTTTTTTAACTCGTTTTTATCACTGTAGAATGTATTGAGTTTGTCTAACAGCAATAACTCTAAACTGTGTGAGTATAGTTCAGCTACTTCCTCACGGTGATTAAATTCATGTTTACCAAATTCTGAATCAAATTGTAGGTATTCATTTAAGGCATGGCCAAGCTCGTGAATGAGAACAATGATGGCTACATGCGATGGACTAAAACTTGAAAAGATAAAACTATTTTTGCTTGCTGGTAAAGGGTCACAAAATCCACCAGGACTTTTTCCTTGTCGAGCCTCTAAATCAAGCAGTCCGTTTTCACGCATGAATTGGAATTTTTCTAGAAAATAGGAGTCAGTTTTGCTAAGCATTTGTTCCATCCCATCCATCAACTCGGTGACAGTAGAGAAAGGAATACCATGAATCGTACATGGACCGATATCCCAAGGGCGGTAAGTGTCGATGGCCAACTCTGCCTGAAAGACTTTGGCTAGACGATCCCATGTTGGTATAACATGCTTTTCAACAGATTCATGGAAGTTGTAACAATCTTGAATGCTGTATTCCCGATTTTTTAACTTAAATAGATAGTCACGGTAATTTTCAAATCCAGCATTGATTGCCATTTGATGACGTAGCCTTACTAGCTCATTCATGATTTCGTCGATCTCTGTCTTTACAAGGTTATGAGCTTTTGATAATCCATGCCATGCTTTTTCACGTACTGCTCTGTCTGGACTATCAACTTGTGCTTTTACGAATGAATACGACTTTGTTTCACCATCCCATTCAATCATTAATCCACCCATGATTTCACTATATCTAGTGATTAATTCTTGTTCTCTAACTGTAAGAGGGATGTTTTCTTCACGAAACAGTTCAATCCTAGCGCGTCGGACATTACGCATCAAGCTGTAATAACTGTCGTCTAATTGATTAGTGAATGGACACTCACAGAACTTCTTGTCAAACTCTGCTTGATACTTCGTAAGCAGCGGTTGTACTTTGACCTGGTCAAATGAATAAATATCACGTTTTACGCTATTTGAGGTATCCCGATAAAAGTCAATTCGATGACCGGTCATAGCTTCATTAATCTTATCGAGCAGCTTTCTTTCGTCGGCAAGCCAATCTACTAAATCATCTACAGATAACACGCTCGCATGTAAAAGATCTTGAAGCCTTAATTCTAATGCTTCTAAGTCTTTTAGATTAATTGAGTCAGAATAATAGCTTTCTGATGTTGATAATTTACCATTGCTAAACGACTTTTCCATCTAATCACCCTTTCTCATTTTCTACTCACTTTAATTTCGTTTATGTACTACTTATTTCCTTCTTTGGAGTATCTACAATTTAAGAGTTAAAGGATGAAAATCTTAGAGTGAAAAAAGCTTCTTGTAAACAAAAATATACATTACTTCAATATAAAGGAAGTAATGCATGCCAATAGTGAAAAAATATGATTAAATCATTTCAATACCAAACTGATCTTTTAATGCCTTTGCGCCAAGATGTGTAAGCTGAACTGCACGATTTTCTTTTACTTTCGTAATCCATCCTTGGTCG
>Ga0187780_10004237_pt1 | contig 10767 bp, 7 predicted proteins | sample 1015_Q2_SP10_20__FD_132429 | JGI IMG/M metagenome (GOLD analysis project Ga0187780, IMG submission 132429) | Tropical peat soil microbial communities from peatlands in Department of Meta, Colombia - 1015_Q2_SP10_20_MG | ecosystem: Environmental > Terrestrial > Soil > Wetlands > Peat | place...
CAAAGTGCCTTGTTCCTCGATGAACTGCTGCACCAGCGCGCCGAATTTGCGCAGTTTGGCGCCGTTGTCCATCAACACTTTGCGCCCGATCAGATCGAGTGACTGGATGGTATTGGTACCCTCGTAGATCATGTTGATGCGCGCATCGCGCAACAGCTGCTCCATTCCCGTTTCACGGATATACCCGTGGCCGCCGAAAACCTGCAGGCATTCGGATGCCCGCAAAAAGCCGTTGTCGGTTAAAAACGCTTTTACGATCGGCGTCATCAGGGCCATCATGTCCGCGCCGAAATTGCGCTGCTCTTCCTCGGGGTGATGCAACTGGTGATCCGCCATCTGCGCGATCCAATAGGCAAAGGCCCGCCCGCCCTCGGCGTAGGCCCGCGCGGTAAGCAGCATGCGCCGCACGTCGGGATGAAAGATGATCGGGTCGGCAGCGCGCTCTGGGGCTTTGGGCCCACTTAGCGAGCGCCCCTGGATGCGGTCTTTGGCGTAGGCGACCGCGTTTTGGTAGGCGATCTCGTTTTGACCCAGGCCTTGCACGCCCACTTCCAGCCGCGCGCTGTTCATCATGATGAACATCGCGTGCAGACCCTTGTTGGGCTCACCTACCAACCAGCCGACCGCGTCTTCAAAGATCATCTGGCAGGTCGAATTGCCATGAATCCCCATCTTGTGCTCGATGCCGCCGCAATACACGGCATTGCGACGTCCCACGCGCGCGTCCGCGCCGCTGCCCTCGGGCAGAAACTTGGGCACAACAAACAGCGAAATGCCACGGGTTCCGCTCGGGGCATCGGGAAGACGTGCGAGCACCAGATGCACGATGTTCGGGGCAAGGTCGTGCTCTCCTGCGGAAATAAAGATCTTCGCACCGGTAAGTAGATAACTGCCGTCGGCCTGCGGAAGCGCTTTGGTGCGCAGCATGCCCAGATCGGTGCCGCAATGCGCCTCAGTCAAGCACATCGTTCCGGTCCACTCGCCTGAAGCCAGTTTCGGCAGGTACAGCGCCTTTTGCGAGGCGCTGCCGCTATGGGAGATGCATTCGTATGCCCCTTGCGTGAGGCCCGAATACATGGTCCAGGCCTGGTTGGTTGCGCAACGCATTTCGTCAAAGGCAATCTGCAATATGTGCGGCAGCGCCTGTCCGCCGTATTCCTGCTCGGCCGTTAGCCCCTGCCAACCGGCTTCCCGAAATTGCGCAAAGGCCTTGGCAAACCCCTCCGGGGCGCGCACTGCGTGCGTTTGCGGATCGAAGCTGCAGCCCTGCTCATCGCCCGTGCGGTTTAGCGGCAACAGCACCTCCTCGCAAAAGCGGCCGGCCTCCTCAAGGACTTGGTTGACCGTATCGGTGTCCAGTTCGGCATAGCGCGGCATTGTGCGCAACGCATCAACCGCGCCAAGCACTTCATGGATCACGAATTGCTGGTCCCGCAATGGCGCCTTGTATATGGGCATGGCTTTCTCCGATCGTTTTAGTTGACCTTGTTTGTCCTGCCGGGCTTTCGCCTGGGTGCGATTTTGCGCCGGCCGGAAGCGTTCCGGGAATCGGCGCGCGCGTCGTCAAGGATCCGCTGCAGCCCCCAGCGAGCGCGCCGCACGCTGTCCTTGCCACGCAGCAATCGCGCATCCTGATGCAACATCAGCATCAAACCATAGATCTCGAAGACCATTTGTTCTAGGTCCACGTCGGCCCGCAGATGTCCGCAGGCTTTGGCCTGCTCCAGCGCCCGTACCAGTTCGACCTTCCATGAAGTAATGATCGCCGCCAACGCGTCATGCAGCGGACCGGGCCGGTCGTCGTACTCCGATGCGCCCCCGATCAGAATGCAGCCGGCCTCGATCTCCTCTGCCAACAAAGCCAGCCAGCGGTCAACGATCGCGCGCACCCGCGGCAACCCACGCACACTGCGCACCGCGGGCCTAAGTACGCGCTCGATAAAGCGCGCGGCGTATTCCTCAAGGACAGCAAGTTGCAGGTCCTCGCGCGAGCCAAAATGCGCAAAGACCCCGCTTTTGCTCATGCCCAGCCGCTCGGCCAGCAAGCCAATCGTTAATCCCTCCATGCCATCGCGGCGGGCGATCGCCAGCGCGGCCTCCAAGATTGCCGCGCGCGTGAGTTCGCCCTTGCGCGCGCGCGTAGGGGCCCGGCTAGAGGCGACGGTAGCAAGCAAAAGCGGTTCGGGCACGGTCCGCGGCATTAAAAAAAGCGAACGTTCGTACTAATTTTGCCGTTTGTCAAGCCCCTAAGATGGGAAGGAGCAGCAGGCGACGGCAAAGGCTGAAGCCCGTTCAAAAGCCAGAGCAGCCTTGGGGGTTTGGGGAACTGCACAACCCGCGTCGCGTAAAGACCAGCGCGTCGGCCCGCCGCGGCCAACAGGCTTGAAGCGAGAAAACAGACGCAAAGCCAGTTCAGTGTCGGACAGGCCTGCAAAGGACTGCAAGGATTTGTGCCACCTTGCCCTCACTGTTTCGGAAGGCTCTGACATCGAGTCAGTGCCTGGCTACCAACCTCGCTTTGATAGCAATGGACCCAGGGCGAGCCGCTGCGCAGTCGGCATCGCAAGCTCGCTCGCAGGTCAGAGCGTCAAGTGCGGTTCTCGGTATCTGGCGTCTCCTCCTCGGGCCAGGGATGCTCGGACTTGCGGCTGAAGATTGCATCTTTCTCGGCGGGGGAAATGGTCCAATCGCCGCGTGCGATCTCGGCCTCCAACTGACCCGGCCCCCAGGCCGAGTGGCCGACGAAGATTCGTAGACCGTCCATGGGTTTGTCTCGGCTAAGCAACTTGCGCAACAATTCCTGGTCCCCGCTGATGTAGACGCCCTCAAGAACCTGGATCGCGTGTTCGGTCGCTTTATCGCCACGAAAGAGGAACCACACGGATCCAATTTCGACGGGACCGCCGAAGTAAAGCTTCTCGCGCAGTTGCGCGAGTCGCTCCAGATCGGGGAAAAGGAGCGAAACACTGATCCTTGTCGGTCGGTTTAAGATGACGCCGGCTGGAACAGGACCGAGGTTGTTTAGCACAAGCACGATCGAGTCCTTGAAATTAGGATCGGGCAGCTCGTCGCGAGCGGCTAGGAGAATGGCCGTTAAAGGCTTCGCCGTGTCGGCCGACGTCGACCACGACAATCCAAGCAAAAGCGAGCATGCGAGCAGGGCTCGGAACACCTTACGGAAGAGCTGTAGCCAAAGACCGCTTTTCACTGGTGGACGCTCGCCTGCGCGTTGGTTAGTGCGGCGCATCCGACCATGTTTGGGCTCGTTTTTTTGCTTCAGCGGGTGATCGAAAGCGCCGCACAGCAACGGTACGCGCTTTTGCCTACTTTGGCACCTTATCGGCCCCTAGTAGACGAGCGTTGCGCCGAAAACAAGGCACAGGAACGCAAAACGGACATTTGCGTTTTCGCTCGCGCTGAGCGGCCGCGGCCTACCCGCCAGCGAGTCTTGATTGATGACTAACCTGGTTCTCCCGTCGCCTACTTTGGTTGCACGCACATTTGCAACGCCATCACCGGCTGCGCCTCGGGCGGGCCCGAACATCTCGTAGCCCGGCCGAGGCCGATTAGCAGCAGACCTGCAAGAGTGCTTCTCCGCGGTCACGCGAGGTCGAAGCGATCCAGGTTCATGACCTTGGTCCAGGCGGCGACAAAATCGTGGACGAACTTCTCCTTGGAGTCGGCGCAGCCATAGACTTCCGCCACCGCGCGCAGCTGAGAGTTCGAACCGAAGACAAGATCGACTCTTGTGCCTGTCCACTTGACTTTGTCGGCGGCGCGGTCGCGCCCCTCGAAAACATCCGCATCCTTCGAAGCCACCTTCCATACCGTCGACATGTCGAGCAAATTCACGAAAAAGTCGTTGGTCAACGCCTCCGGACGTTGTGTGAAGACACCGTGCTTGGTGCCGCCCACGTTCGTATTCAGGACGCGCATACCGCCCAGGAGCACCGTCATCTGCGGGGCGGTCAGCGTCAAAAGTTGCGCCTTGTCGACCAGCAGCTGCTCGGCCGAGACACTGTATTTGCCCTTGAGGTAGTTGCGGAAACCGTCGGCGACGGGCTCGAGTACCGCAAACGACTCCCCATCGGTCTGCTGCGCGGACGCGTCCATGCGGCCCGGCGTGAAGGGCACCTTCACCGCGTGCCCGGCATTCTTCGCGGCCTGCTCGACACCCGCGCAGCCGCCCAGCACGATCAAGTCGGCCAGCGAAACCTTCTTGCCGCCCGATGCGGTGCTGTTGAACGCCCGCTGGATGCCTTCGAGCGTTTCGAGGATCTGGCGCAACTGGGCCGGCTGGTTCACTTCCCAGTCCTTCTGCGGCGCCAGGCGGATGCGGGCGCCGTTGGCGCCGCCACGCTTGTCGGAACCGCGGAAGGTTGAGGCCGACGCCCAGGCCGTCGAGACCAACTGCGACACGCTCAGGCCCGACGCCAGGATCTTCGCCTTCAGATCGGCGAGGTCCTTCTCGTCGATCAGCTTGTGGTTGACCGCGGGGATAGGGTCCTGCCAAATCAAGTCTTCGGCTGGCACCTCGGGCCCAAGATAGCGGGTGCGAGGCCCCATGTCACGGTGCGTCAGCTTGAACCATGCGCGGGCAAAGGCCTCGGCGAACTGCTCAGGATGCGCAAGGAAGCGGCGCGAGATTTTTTCGTATGCCGGATCGAAACGCAACGACAGGTCCGTCGTTAGCATGGTTGGCACATGCTTCTTTGACGGGTCGAACGAGTCTGGAATGATCGTGGGTGCGCCCTTGGCCACCCACTGATGCGCGCCCGCCGGGCTTTTCGTCAGCTCCCATTCGTACTTGAACAGGTTCTCGAAAAAGTTGCTGCTCCACTTCGTCGGTGTGGTGGTCCAGGTCACTTCCAGGCCGCTCGTGATGGCGTCACCCGCTTTGCCGCTGCCATAGCTGCTCATCCAGCCCAAGCCCTGTTCCTCGATGCCGGCAGCTTCCGGCTCAGGACCCACGTGCGAGGCCGGGCCCGCGCCATGGGTCTTGCCGAAACTGTGGCCGCCGGCGATGAGCGCCACGGTCTCTTCGTCGTTCATCGCCATACGCGCGAAGGTCTCGCGGATGTCCCTGGCGGCCGCGACCGGATCGGGATTGCCGTTCGGACCTTCTGGGTTCACGTAGATCAGGCCCATCTGCACGGCTGCAAGCGGATTTTCGAGGTCGCGGTTGCCGGAGTAGCGTTTGTCGTCCAACCATTTCGTTTCGCTGCCCCAATAGATGTCTTTCTCAGGTTCCCAGATATCCTCGCGGCCGCCGCCAAATCCAAACGTCTTAAAGCCCATCGACTCCAGCGCGACGTTGCCCGCGAGGATCATGAGGTCGGCCCAGGAGATCTTGCGGCCGTACTTTTGCTTGACCGGCCACAGGAGCCGACGTGCCTTGTCGAGGTTGGCGTTGTCGGGCCAGCTATTTAGGGGCGCAAAGCGCTGGCTGCCGTTGCCGGCGCCACCGCGTCCGTCCAGCGTGCGATAGGTGCCGGCGCTGTGCCAAGCCATGCGGACCATCAAGCCACCGTAGTGACCGAAGTCCGCCGGCCACCACTGCTGCGAGTTCGTCATCACCGCCTCGAGATCTTTCTTCACGGCCTTCAGGTCCAGGCTCTTGAACTCCTTGGCATAGTCGAAACCCTCGCCCATCGGGTTGGGCTTGGACGAGTGCTGATGCAGGATGTCGAGCTTCAGCTGGTTGGGCCACCAGTCCCGGTTTGTGGTGCCGCTGCCGGCAGTTTGATGGAACGGGCACTTTGCTTCAGGCATGGATTTCTCCTCGTTTTCGTGACGCTGGCGTTTGAACGCAATAACTGATGGGACCGTCGCAACGACGATTCCGACAAACCGCATCGTGGCCGAGCATGCGCTAATCGCGCCAATGAAAGATATCGCTGAGTATTATCGGTTCTTTCAATAACACGCCTTTCATAACCATCTTGGCATCTCTCGAGGAACATTCAACCGACGGCTGAAAAATACGGTTCCTCCTGCTCTTCCTCGCCTTTGGATGGACGAAAGCGGCCGGATCGCAAATACCCGGGCTTCCGCTATGAGGCCACGGCGAGGACCCGGGAAGTCACTCTGAGACGACGTAGCCACAGCAGATGTCAGCTATTCAGAAGATCGTAACGAGGCGGTGAATTGCGGCTAAGGGCCGGCGAGGAAAGACCGCCGGCTACCGTAGCGAGAAGCGAACAAGCTTGCGAAGCCCACCAACTTGTGGCAGATCCCATCGCCATCGGCGTTCTTGTTGCTCGGCAAAGGGCATGACGTTTCATTCCGATCGACCGCCAGTTGCCCACCCCCAGCCTGACGGGTAATCTTTTTGCGAAAGCTAGACGTTTGCACTTTCAAGCTGCAACAGGGCGCAGCGCCGGCCCTCCCTGGACCCGCTGCTTGGCCGCGCATTTGCCTTTTGCGTTTACCGCACGTTGCCTCCAACGCTGCCGCCCGGGCTCCGGCCTGCCCGTGGCCGGTCGTTTAGGAGCGCGCATCGCGTAACGCCGCGATCGCGACGCCATCGCGCTCGAGCTCCGCTCGAATACGCTTTACGAACCCCAGTGCGCCGGGCCGGTCGCCATGGATGCAAAGCGTGTCGGCGCGCACACGCACGTCCTTGCCCTTGATCGACCGCGCCTGGCCTTCAATCACCAAGCGCTTCGCTTGGCTTACCGCGGCCTCCACGTCCTCGATCAAAGCATCGGGGCAGTTTCGCGGCGTAAGCGATCCGTCGTCCTGGTAAGTGCGGTCCGCAAAAACTTCGGCCGCAGCGCGCAGCCCCATGCTTTCGGCGGCCCGTATCGTTTCGCTGCCGGCAAGACCGAACAGCACCAGCTCGCGGTCGACGTCACGCACCGCCTTGGCGATGGCTTGCGAGAGGTCAAAGTCCTTCGCCGCCATGTTGTAGAGCGCGCCGTGCGCCTTAACGTGCGAGAGCTTTGCGCCCAAAGCCTTCGCGAAGCCGGCGAGGGCACCTACTTGGTAGACGACGATGTCATACGCTTCGGCCGGCGCGATCGCCATTGTGCGACGCCCGAAGCCTTGCAGGTCAGGTAATCCCGGATGCGCGCCGATGGCCACACCCTTGGCAAGCGCGGCCTCGACGGTTTTGTGCATGGTCGTGGGATCGCCGGCATGAAATCCACACGCGATGTTCGCCGACGTGACATAGTCGAGAATCTCTAGGTCGCTGCCTGTCTGCCAAGCCCCGAAGCTCTCGCCCATATCGCAATTCAGGTCGATCTGCGCCATCGTCAACTCCGTCGAAGCTGTTGCACCTGCGCCGCAAAGTTTGCCATCGTGCGCTCGTGCGCGAGATAAAGTTGCTGCGCCTGCTCGAGCGAAATAAGCGCAAAGCGCACGCTCTGAGCAGGCATTTGTTGCGCGAGCGCCGGCAGATCGACGCTTGCCACGCTCGCGATCTTTGGATAGCCGCCGGTGGTCTGCCGATCGGCCATCAGTACGATGGGATTGCCGTCCGGAGGCACTTGAATCGTGCCAAATGCGACTGCTTCGGAAATCATCTCGAGCGGCTCGCGCAGCGCAAGCCTGGGTCCCTGAAGCCGAAACCCCATGCGATCCGAATGCGGGCTCAGGCGAAACTCGGCTTGCTGAAACTGTCGCTGTGCCTCCGCGGAAAACGCCCGCCATTGCTGCCCGACGATCGCCCGCGCCGCCGTCGCCGAAGCCTCGGACAGCGCCCCGGGCAGCCGGGGTCGATCCTCGAGCAAGGAAAAAGGTAACGGGCTCGCGCGCAACTTGGTTGCGAGCCGGGGATATACGCGCTGCGCGTCGGCCGGCGCAAGCTCGAGCGCATCGCCCTTTTGCAACGCGCGGCCCTGAAAACCGCCGAACTTTCCTCGCACGTAGGTCGACTTGCTCTGCATAACTGCCGGGACCGCGAAACCGCCGTGAACGGCGAGATACGTGCGCACACCAAAGACTCGACGCCCGAAATTAAGCTGGCTGCCCGCGCGCACCAGCACGGGGGTCTCGAGCGGCACCGCGTGCTCGCCGATGCACGCTGAGAGATCGGCGCCTGCGATTGCGATCAACGCAACCTGCTGGAACCTGAGACTCGGGCCCAGCAGCGTGATTTCTAGTGTTGCTTCGTGCTCGGGATTGCCGACGAGCAGGTTGGCAACACGATGTGACCGCTCGTCCATGACGCCACCCACGGGTACCCCCAAGTGCTGAAACCCCCTTCGGCCAAGATCCTGCAAAGTCGAGAGCGCCCCGGGCTTGATGACCTCGATCGTCATTCGCGAGCCTCCAGGGCTTGATATTCGGCGGCCGAAATCGGCACAAAGCGCACCTCGTCCCCGGGCGCCAGTAGGCACGGCGGCTGCGCCGTCGGATCAAATAAGCGCAGCGGGGTGCGCCCGATCAGGTTCCAGCCACCCGGGGTTTCCAGCGGGTAGATGGCGCATTGATCGCGCGCAATCGCCACGCTGCCCGCCGGCACCGCGCTGCGTGGCGTCGCGCGCCGCGGCACGGCGAGCCGTGGGTCGAGTCCCGCAAGATAGGGAAATCCCGGGGCAAAACCCAGCATGCACACGACGTGGACCGAGGCCGCGTGCCGCGCGATCACCTCCTCTGCGGTGAGATTGCACGCGGCGGCGACACCCTCAAGGTCGGGCCCCATTTCGCCGCCGTAGCAGACCGGTATCTCGACGATGCGCGCCGCGGTCTTGTGTGCGGCGATACCGCGGGCCAGAAGTGCTTCGACCTGCTGCCTCAAGACTTCGTAGGGCGAAGGGCCGTCGAACGACTCGGGCCGATAGTGCAAGCCAAGTGTCGTAAACGCGGGCACGACGTCGGTCACACCCGGCAAGCGGGCAAGCAAGATGGCTTGTGCAGCCGCGCGGACGCGCGCGTTGATTTCGGCATCCACACGCCGGCCAAACTCAATGATCACTGCGCGATCGCCGAGCGGCGCGATACGCCAGGCGCCGGCTTTGACGCGCATCACGAAGTCGGCGCTGAGCGCCCGCCCGCTTCAATGGGGTCCGCGTGCAGGTCGATCCGCGAGGTCTCCGGCGCGGCAAACACGCACAGCGTAGTGACCGCGAGCATGGCCAGCACGTAATACGATACCGCGAGCGAAGAACCGTAGCGGCCGAGCAGCGCGACCGAGATGATCGGAGCGAGCGCACCGCCGACAATGCCCGCCAGCTGGTAGCCCATCGACGCGCCGCTGTAGCGTACCCGGGTGGGGAACATCTCGGCGATGAAAGAAGCCTGCGGGCCGTACATCGCGGCATGTAGGAGCAGCGCGATCACCGTCGCAACTACGATCAGTGCGAAGCTGCCCGTATCGAGCAGCGCGAAAAAGACGAAGACCCAGAGCGCTGCGCCGACCGCACCGAGCAAGTAGATTGGCCGGCGCCCGTACCGGTCCGACAACACGCCAAAGCATGGAATCGCCCCCACTTGGAAGGCCGCCGCGATCAGCACCGCATTAAGCGCGTAGCTGCGAGGCAGCTTCAGGAACGTCGCGATGTAGGCGGCGATGAAAAGGACAAAAGTGTAGAAGGCCACGTCGACGCCCACGCGCGCACCGATGGCCAACAACACGCGCTTCGGATAGTGCTGCAAAACTTCCAGCGCCGGTGCGCGCACCCCGGTGCGCCTTAACGCGAGCTCGCGAAACAGCGGGCTCTCCGCGATTGTCGTCCGGATCCAGATTCCGAAGAAGACAAGCACGATGCTCAGCAAAAATGGCACCCGCCAGCCCCAGGACTTAAAGTCGGCCTCCGACATCACGGCGTTCGTCAGCGACAAAACGCCATTTGCCAGGAGCAGCCCGATTGGCACGCCGACCTGCGGCCAACTGGCGTTTACGCCGCGACGCTCTCGCTTGCCCGACTCGAGTGTCATCAGCACGGCCCCGCCCCATTCGCCGCCCAGCCCCAGCCCCTGGAGGAAGCGCAGCGCGACGAGCAAGATGGGCGCCCAGAGGCCGAGTGTCGAATACGTCGGAAGCATCCCGATCACGAAGGTGGCGATACCCATCAGCAGCAGCGTGACCACAAGGACGTTCTTGCGTCCCAGCCGGTCGCCATAGTGCCCGAAGATAATTCCGCCGAGCGGCCGTGAGACAAATCCGACAGCGTACGTTGTAAAAGCGAGCAGCGTTCCAACCAGTGGCTCGAAGCTCGGGAAGAACAGTTGGTTGAAGACCAGCGCGGCGGCAGTGCCGTAGATAAAGAAGTCGTACCACTCGAGCGAGGTGCCCACCAAGCTTGCGATAACGACGCGGCGCAGTGACGAGGCCTCAGGGCTTGCGGGCAAATCGGCCATGGGCATGGATCACTTCTCCTGGACGCCACAACGGGCGGAACACAGCTGCGGCGCTCTGGCCCAGTCGCGCAACGGCCGCTGTACTTTGGGCCCTTGCGCGGCTTTCTGTTCCTCAGACCGGAGCAGACGTTCCAGACGACATGCGTGCCGATACAAATTTGCGGCCTTCCGGGCCCCCGAGCACCATAGCTCCCAACGAGGAAGGCGCAATAAGAACTTCGTTGCCAACGCGCGTTTGCACATTCCTCGGTACCCGCGGCAAAGTCACTAGGAAGATTATCGCTCTGGCGTCTGCCAGAGGTTGCGGGCGCCTCGCTTAGCGTTACCGGCAGCGACCTTGGAGCGTCGTCTTGCGCCCATGGCTCCCGGTCTCAAAACGGCCATCGGAAGATCCGTTTTGGTTTTTTCACGACCAGATTGTTGCAAATTAGAAGGCACTCACGGCTGTCGGCGCTTGCG